>WOYI010906412.1_pt1 | contig 24352 bp, 19 predicted proteins | sample 6423411 | NCBI WGS metagenome assembly WOYI01 (sample SAMN13441803, study PRJNA592873) | oil field metagenome | biome: oil field; feature: oil-well bore; material: oil-contaminated soil; isolation source: oil-contaminated soil from oil-well borehole | place: Germany: Wietze | collected 2016-10-18 ... | reverse complement strand
AGCGGCGCTCCGCACAGTGCGCACGCCGTTCGAGGGTCGATCAGCGGCAGCCCCGACCGGCAGACGTCACACAGAAGCGTCCCCGGCCCGTCGCACCCCGCGCACCTCGGCGGAAAGATGAGGTCGAGCAACCCCCGCACCGCTCCCCCTCCCGGGGCGCGGTGCTGCCTCCCCCAGTCAGCCGATGAGCAGCTGCAGCAGCGGGATGGTCACCACGGCCCCTACCATGGTCGTCAGGATCGCCGAAGCGATGAAGTCCGTATCCAGCTTGAAGCGCTGACCCATGATCACGAGCAGCATCATCGTGGGCACTCCGGCCTCGACCACCGCCACCCTCAGCGACAGCGGATCATCGAGCAGCAGCGTGGCGAGCCCGAGTGCCACGAGCGGCAGCGCGATCAGCTTCACTGCAGCCACGACCACGGCCTTGGACAGATGGCCCCGCAGCGCCCTCGGCTTCAGGCTAAGCCCCACCGAGATCATGATCACGGGCACGACCACCTTACCGAGCGCGTCTAACCAGGATGTCAACGCGTTCGGAAGCGAAAGCCAATGCACGGCTAGCGCCGCAGCGAGCGCGATGAACGGCGGAAAGGTCACTATCTCCTTCATCGGACTCACCTTCACGTCGTGCGCACCGTAGTGCCCCGCGATGATAGAGCCGATCGAGATGACAGCGGCGGTGTTGCCGAACACGTCCGAGAAGATGGCACGCACGAGTCCGGCGTCGCCCATCAACGCCTGCGCCACGGGATAGCCCATGTAGCCGGTGTTGCCGAAGACGCACGCCATGATGAACGCGCCCTTCGTAGGACCTTCGAGCTTCAGCAAGCGCGCCAGCAGCCAGCCCACGCAGAGGCCGATGAGTGCCACCGCCCACGCGATGGCCGGCAGCATGCCAAGCGCCGGGTCGAGCTCCGCCCGGTACACCGAGACGAAGATGAGCGCCGGCAGCGCCACGTCCATGAGCACGGTGTTGAGCGGTCCCGCGTCCTCGGCTTTGAGCAGCCCGGTCACGCGGAGCGTCACACCGACAGCAACGTACGCGAGCAGGCCGCCGATCACGCCGAGTAGGCTGCCCAGGTCCACGTCGCGCCTCTAGCCGAGCTCGTGGATGGCGCCGGTACCGCAGCACGCCTCGGCGAGCGACTCGCCGTACGGCGCGCGCGCCACGCCGCGCTCGGTGATGATGGCGGTCACGTACTCGGCGGGCGTCACGTCGAACGCGGGGTTGTACACCTCGATGTTGGGGGGCGCGATGCGCACCCACGCGTCGAACTGATACGCACCGCCCTTGCGGCTGAGCTCCATCTGGTGGCCCTTGGTCATGCCGAGCGAGTACGGACCGGCCTCGGTGAGCGCGTCGAGCGAGCGGGTCTCGATCGACGTGCGCGGCTCGATCACGCCGGATACCGTGATGCCGGTGACCTCGCGCGCGTCCCGTTCCTCGATCACGATCTCGTCACCCGTCGCGAGCGTGAGGTCCACCGTGGAGGACGGCGCGGCAACGTAGAACGGGATGCCGTGTTCCTTGCAGAGCACCGCCAGCCCGTAGGTGCCGATCTTGTTCGCCACGTCGCCGTTGGCGGCGATGCGGTCGGCGCCCACGATCACCGCGTCCACCAGACCGCGGCGCATCACACTCGCGGCCATGTTGTCGGTGATGAGCTTGAACGGCACGCCAGCCATCCTGAGCTCCCATGCGGTGAGCCGAGCGCCCTGGAGCACCGGCCGCGTCTCATCCACCCACACCTGCTCGATCTTCCCTTCGGCGTGGGCGGTGAAGATCACGCCGAGCGCCGTGCCGAAGTAGGCGGTGGCGAGCGAGCCGGCGTTGCAGTGCGTGAGGATGCGCGAGCCCGGCTCGATCAGCGCCGCGCCGTGCGCCCCCATCTCACGGTTGCGCGCCTCGTCCTCGGCACGCACGCGCAGCGCCTCCTCGAGTACGAGCGGGCGGAGCGCATCCAGACCCACGTCAGCGTTATCGCGCGCGAAGCGCTTCATGCGCTCAGCACCCCACATCAGGTTGACGGCGGTCGGGCGCGTCGAGGCGATCTCGTCGGCTACCCGGTCGAGCTCGCCGAGGTAGTACGCGAGGTCGTCGATCTCGGCGCCGTTGGTCTCGGACCAGAGCGCCACCGCGAGCGCCGCCGCCACGCCGAGGGCGGGAGCGCCGCGCACCGCCATGCCGGCGATCGCGGTGCAGACGCCTTCGTACGCGTTGCAGACGAGCAAGTCGCCCACGAGCGGCAGGCGGCTCTGGTCGATCATGCGGACAGTGCCGTCTTCCCACCAGATGGTGGGCGGGATGTTGCCGAGGTCGGGCATCGTGAGGCTCCAGTCGTGTGCGTGGAATGCGGCGTGTGAACCGGTCACTCAGTATAGCCGAGTGGGGGTGGCCGAAATGGACCGCACAGGCCGCTCACTCGTAGTGACTCCACATGCGGAGCACCTTCACCACGTGGTCGCTGTCGATCACCTGGTACACCAGCCGGTGCTGGATCGTGATGCGACGGGAGCACGCGCCTGCCAGGTCGCCTACGAGCTTCTCGAACGGAGGCGCGTACGGGTCCTCAGCGAGCTGGGCAAGCGGCGCCTCGGCCTTGGGCTTGAGACCCGCAGCCGAAAGACGCCTCCCATCCTTCTGCGCGGCCTTCGTGTAGACGAGGCGCCAGCTCACCAGTCGAGCTCGTCGGCCAGCTCGGCGACAGGCGTGGCCATCCCCTCGATGATCGACTCGCGCATGCCGGGGATCGACACGAGGTGGAGTGTCTCCTGAACGGCGCGCCAATCGTCTTCAGACACGAGCACCGCGCTCCCCCGCTTGCCGGTGATCCACACCGGCTCGTGGGTCTCCTGCACGCGGTCGACGAGACCGTAGAGCTGCTTGCGCGCCTCGGTGGCGGTGTAGTTGACGGGCATGAGCACACTCCCTTCACGTACGGGATAGCGTACGCTCCGGGCTGCGGGCCGTCAACAGTGTGCGAGGCTCCGGTCCCCGCCTGCGCTACAATCGCGGGAGTCGTGACACCCGCCGAGGAGTGAGCGTGCCCGAGCCCGTCACCGCACCTGAGAGCACCCGCTCCGCCACGCTGCCGAAGCCGCTGCTCGCGGCCTGGGTGCTCCTCGCCGCCCTCTTCGCATTCGCGCTCATGGCGAGCACGTGGGGCGGCTATCAGATGGGGCTCGCTGTGTTCGCGCTCGCTGCGGCGGTGCTCTGTTTCCTCGACGAGCGCGCGGGCATCGTGCTCTTCATCGGCTGTTCAGCGCTCGACGCGTACGGCTTCATCACCCACGTGCCGTTCTCGCTCTCGATCGCCCGCGTGGTGGTCGTGGCACTCGTGGCGGGTGCCGCGCTGCGGTGGCTGCGCAGCAAGCCGCGGCCGACCCTCAGCTGGCGCCAGCTCTCGCTGTGGGACATCGGCATCCTGGTCTTCCTTGCGGGCGCCGCCGTCTCCGTGCCGTTCTCGGCATCCCTCGCGCTCTCCGGTGTGGGCATCCTGCACGTGACCTTCCTCATCGGCGCCTACTTCGTGCTCTCCCGCGCCGCGCGCACCGAGGTGGGCCGCAGCGACATCGCACTCGCCACCATCGTGTTCGGCTCGCTCAATGCGCTCGTGGCGCTCGCGCAGGCGTTCGTGCCCGCGATCGCGCCGCCCGTGCTGCGTATCACCGAGTCGCTTGCCGAAGGAGCCGAGATCGTGCGCGCCTCGGGCTTCTTCGACAACCCGAACACGTTCGCGCTCCTGCTCGTACTCGCGGCCCTCTTCGCCGCCGAGCGCGTGTTCGCCGAGCGCCGGCCGTCCCACCGCGCCCTCTACGCGGGCGCGGTGGCTCTCGCACTTGCGGGCATCGGCGTGTCGTACTCGCGCGCAGCGCTCGTAGGGATCGCGGTGGGCGCGGTCGTGCTGGGCGCGATGCTCATCCGCCGCACGCGCGACCGGCTCGTCTTCCTCGCGGCCCTCGTGCTGGTCTTCGCGGCCGTGCTCGCCATCCCCGGCGTGAGTGAGCGGGCCTACTCGATCGTAGACTTCACCGGCGACGCCTCGGCGATGGACCGTGTGTACCTCTCGGAGGTCTCCATCGAGATGTTCGCCGACCACCCGCTCACCGGCGTGGGTATCCAGGCGTTTCGCGCCGCGTATCCGAGCTACGAGGACAGCCGCGTGACGATCGATCCGGTGACCGACGGCCACCAGATGCCGTTCTCCGTTCCCGCCGAAGTGGGCGTGCTCGGCCTGATCGCCGAGGTGATCCTCGCAGGCGCACTCGTATTCGCCCTCGTGCGCGCGATGCGCTCCGCCGAGCGGCCGGTGGCGGCCGGCGGTCTAGCCGCGATGGCGGCGATCAGCGCGATGGCGCTGTTCAACACGTTCATCTTCTTCGAGAGCCTGTGGATCGCGGCGGCGCTCGTGGGGGCCGAGATTCTGAGCGAGAGGAGCAGGTGGCTGGCATCGCATTCGGCCGCTTGATCAGGCATCGATCCGGCATGACACGTCAACGTGGTACATGCTATTTTACTTACATCGCCGGTAAGTTCCCTCACTCGTAAGTTACCTGACGCGCACGTTTCTGCCCGGACTCTCTTGGGGGTAGTCGTGACACGCTTCGTGAATCGCACCGCAGAACTCGCCGCACTGGAAGACTGGTGGATGAACGACACCCGCCATCTCGGACTCATCTGGGGCCGACGCCGAGTTGGCAAGACAATGCTGATCCAGCGATTCGCGGAGACCCGCCCAACGATCTTCCATACAGGCGCGGGCCGGCCGGCAATCGATGAGCTGGCCATACTGTCTGCTGCCGCGGCCCCCCTCCTCAAGAACTCGGTTCGCGACCTGGCGGCGCGCCCATTCGAGACGTGGGACGATGCACTGGACACACTAGCGCAGGCAGCGAGCGCCGAGCCGCTCCTTCTCGTCCTGGATGAGTTCCCCGAGCTCATGGGCGTCTCTCCACAACTCCCGGGAATCCTCCGTGCCTTCGTCGATCGCAGCGCGTCCCGCACCCGCATGAGAATCCTGGTGTGTGGATCCGCGGTGCGCACCATGCGCGCCATCCAGGAGGAGCGGGCGCCCCTGTACGGCCGCTTCGATCTGTCGCTGCAGGTGCACCCGTTCGCCCCGCACGAGGCCGCCCTCATGCTGCCGGCGCTCTCCGCCGAGCAGCGCGCGCTCGTCTGGGGGATACTGGGTGGCACTCCCCTCTACCTGTCCTGGTGGGACCAGAGCAAGTCGGTCCGAGCAAACCTCTTCCGCCTCTTCTGCCAACCCGGAGCCCCTCTGCTCACCGAAGGTCAACTGGTGTTGGCTACCGAGGCCGACCTGAGCGGCTTAGGTGGACAGGTGCTCCGCGCGATTGCCGCCGGCCGCACCAAACACAACGAGATCCTCGACGCGGTGGGCAGCGAGCCCACCCGCACGCTGGACCGCCTCGTCGAACTTGGATTGGTAGAGCGAACGATACCCGTGACCGAGAACCCTGCACGCTCGCGCCGACGCAGCTACCGGGTAACGGACAACTTCCTCGCGTTCTGGCTTCACAACGTCGATCCCCACCGGGCGGAGATCGAGCGTGGGCTCGGCGAATCGATTGCAGACGTGCTCGAACTGGGACTCGACGACGCCCTGGGTGCCCCTTGGGAGAGCGCGTTCAGGGACCATCTGCGCCTTCGCGCAGCGGCCGGTGATCTTGGTAGTGGCGTCGTGGCTATCGGCCCGTGGTGGTCTCAGGATTCTCAGACCGAGATAGACGCGGTTGCACTGGCAGGACGCGAGCGACGCATCGTTCTCGTGGGTGAAGCCAAGTGGGCGCGATCGGTGGACGGCGTAAGCCTGGAACGCACGCTCCGGCGCAAGGCCGAATCGCTCCCGGGAGATATCTCAGAGGCGCGCGTCGCTCTGTGTGCTCGCTCAGAAGTGAGAAACCCGCCGACAAACGCCCTTGTCGTCACCGCGAAGGACATCTTCCCTGGCTGAGTCTCCGTGCGGACGATGTCGCCCGCACGGGACCGCAAGCGGTGAGTGAAGGTGGCGACGGCACCCCCTTAGCAGTAGCCGGCCTTCCAGGGCTGCAGCCTCCATTAGAGCTGTCCGATCTCCGACCATGATGTCGAGAAGACATATGTCCGCTCGTAGCAGTCTCGGCGATCCCGCGGGAAAAAGCCCCGCCGTAGTGGAAGAAGACGGTCGCGGTGCCTTCGGTGGAGGAGGCCCTGCGGTTGAAGGCGTCGTAGGTGTAGGCCCAGGCATTCGTTAGCGGGCCGTTCACGCCTGCGAGCTTGTCGAGCACGTCGTAGGAGAAGAGTGCGACGTTGCCGCGCTGACTGTGGGTGAGGCTCGCTCTCTTCATGGTTGGTTGACAGCCACCTCGGGCGCGGATGACCTGACCATACCGGTGGTGTCCAGACGAACCCCGCGATGAAGAGCGCCACTCCCAGGACGCCCATGACTACGGTGGCGCTTCGTTCAGCCGTCAGCAGCCACCTGCCAGTGCTGTCTCCATCCCCAGACTGCTGATAGTAATGGGGCGGCCAATCCCACTCTTCGGAGTAGATCTCATCCCAAGTCCAGTACCACCCACCGGCCCACGCCGTCCCGAACCCGACAGGAGTCTCAAGGTAGACTCCAGGCGGGGTCGAGCCGCATCCCTTCATCTACGAGACCGACGTGCACCACGGGATTCGGCAGGGTATGGCGGCTCCCCATCCAGGGAAACGCTCATCTGGCCGAACGCCGGCCCCTTCTTCGCCCGGAGCGAGAGCGCCGTTCCGGTGAACGTCACGAGTGCGGTGCTGCCCTCCCACGCTCGTCTGCCGATAGGAGCCGCCCGAAGCGCCCACATCGGCCGCATCCCCCCAGTTCACGGAAGGCAGGTACTCGATGGCGGCGCAATCGGACTCGTACCGCGTTGGCTGAGGCGGAACCACCGCCTGCGCAAGCGCCCCGATCGCCCACCCTTCGTGCCCAGAACCTGTATCTCCGTGCCCTCGAAGCACACGAAGGCGGCTCCGATGCTGTCCATCTGCGAGTAGCTTCCTCCATCTGGGCCGGAAGGATCACCGCCAGGAGCAGTGCGGTCAATGCCGTGGCCAGACCGCGCGCGGACGACTCCGAACGAATCCCCATGCTGCCCCCTCGCCCCTGACGCGCAAGGCGCGGCCATTCCCCCAGCTGCAGTTCCTTCGACACTGGTGTCCAATCACCTGCACCCTGGGGCAGGTAGCGGCACGCGAAAGGGGCGAGCCATGACGGCCCGCCCCTCGGCAGTTGACTTTGCGAGTTCGCGCTAGACCGTGCCCTCCTGCCAGGAGCTCAGGTAGTGCTCCTGCTCCTCGGTGAGCTCGTCGATCTCGATGCCCATGCTCGCGAGCTTGAGCGCCGCGATCTCCTCGTCGATCTCCACCGGCACCTCGTAGACGCCCGCCTCCATGTCGGCGGCGTTCTGCGCCATGAACTCGGCGCACAGCGCCTGGTTGGCGAAGCTCATGTCCATGACCGAGGCCGGATGGCCCTCGGCGCAGGCAAGGTTCACGAGGCGGCCGTCGGCGAGCAGGTAGATCGTGCGGCCGTCGGCGAGCACGAACTCCTCCACCAGCGGGCGCACCTCGCGGCTCGAGACCGCCTTCTCGCGCAGATGCGTGATGTTGATCTCTACGTTGAAGTGGCCGGAGTTAGCGATGATCGCACCGTTCTTCATCGCCGCGAACGCGGGCGAATCGATGACGTTGATGTCGCCGGTGACGGTGACCCAGATGTCGGCCTGCGCTGCTGCCTGCACCGACGGCATCACACGGTAACCGTCCATGACGGCCTCGAGCGCCTTGAGCGGGTCGATCTCGCAGATGATGACGTTGCCGCCCAGCCCGTCAGCCCGCATCGCGATGCCGCGGCCGCACCAGCCGTAGCCCGAGATGACCACGGTGCGCCCGGCGATCAGGCGGTTGGTGGCGCGCACGATGCCGTCGATCGTGGACTGGCCGGTGCCGTAGCGGTTGTCGAAGAGATGCTTGGTGTTGGCCTCGTTCACGGCGATGATCGGGTACTTGAGCGCCTCGTCGTCGGCCATGGCGGCCAGACGGATCACGCCGGTGGTGGTCTCCTCGGTACCGCCGAGGATGCCCTCGAGCGCCTCGGGATGCTCGGCGTGGATGCGGCCCACCACGTCGGCACCATCGTCCATCGTGATCTGCGGCTTGTGCGCGATCGCGGCGTCGATGTGGCTGTAGTAGGTCTCCGTGTCCTCGCCCCTTATGGCGTAGGTGCGGATGCCGTACTCGCTCACGAGCGCGGCCGCCACGTCATCCTGCGTGGAGAGCGGGTTGCTCGCGCACAGCACGCACTCGGCGCCGCCCGCCTTGAGCGTGCGCATGAGGTTGGCGGTCTCGGTGGTCACGTGCAGGCACGCACTGATGCGCACGCACTCGAGCGGCTTCTCAGCCTCGAAGCGCTCGCGGATGCTGGCGAGCACGGGCATGTCGGCGTCGGCCCACTCGATACGCGCCTTTCCGGCAGCGGCCAGCGCGGGGTCCTTCACGTGGTGATCCATGGTGTTCCTCTCAGACGAAACGCCGGCCCGGGGGTGCCGGCGAAGGTTCACAGCCTACGTAGTATAGCAAGCAGTAAGCGGGTCATGTCCCCGGCAGCCAGACGCCCCGCCTCGAGGACCTCCTCGTGCGAGAGGCCCTCGCCTGCCGCCACGTTGGTGACGAGCGAGAAGCCGAGCACCCTGAGGCCGAGCGCTCGCGCGGTGATGACCTCGGGCACGGTCGACATCCCCACCACGTCGGCACCGCATCCGCGCAGGTACGCCACCTCGGCGGGCGTCTCGTAGCTCGGGCCGAGCAGTCCGGCATACACGCCGTCATGCAGCATGACGTCCTCGTCCGAGGCCGCGAGATACGCCTTCGCGCGGAGGTCCGGATCGTAGGCGTCGCGCATCGGCACGAACGGCACACCGCCCTCGGGGCCGGGCCAGCCGATCAGCGGGTTCGTGCCCATCAGGTTGATGTGATCCGAGATGAGCACGATGTCGCCCGAGGACAGGCGTTCCGAGATTCCGCCGGCGGCGTTCGTCACCATGAGCACCTCGCAGCCGAGAGCCGCGGCAAGTCGCGCCGGATACGCCGCCTCGTGCGCGCTCGCGCCCTGGTACTGGTGCACGCGCCCCTGGAACATGATCGCCGGTACACCGGAGAGCGTGCCGCAGACGAGCTGCCCCGCATGGCCGGCGACGTTGCCCACCTTCGGGTAACCTTCCAGCTCGCCATACGGGATGCGCCGCGCATCCTCGGCCACATCGGCCAGGCCGGACAGCCCGGAGCCGAGGACGATCGCCACGCGCGGCGATGGCGATACGGCACGGACCCGCCTGAGATCGGGTTCCGGGACCCACAGGCTGCTCGGCAACATTGATGCTCCCTTCCGGGAAGGCCTACGTGGGAGAGGATTCCCCTTCGTTGGGGGTCGCGGACGCCGGCGATGCGTCGGCACCCTCGCGCACCACCATGCACCACGCTGCCGTGCCCAACCCGATCGCGAACCACCAGAACTTGCTCGCCTCGAGGCTGTACGTGAACGCCTGCGCGGCAAGCGCCAGCGCCGCAGCGAACGCGCCGGTCGCCAACGCATGGAGGGTCGCGCCGCGCGCTCGCCGCGCAGCAGGCAGCGCAGTGCGCAGGAGGAAGGCTCCGAGCACCCAGAGGAACGCAAGCAGCCCGAGGAAGCCCGTCTCGGCGAGCACGGTCACGTACGCGGTATGCGACTCCACGATGCCTGCGTCGGCCCGCGGATCGCGATACGCCGGGTACACCACCTGGTAGTTGTCGAGCCCCACGCCGAAGGGATGGTCGCGCCACATTGCGAGCGCACCCTTGACCATGTACACGCGATTGGTGGCCGAGCCCGTCTCACCCGCGCCGAGCACGTTCTCTTCCACCCAGCGCGCGTCGAAGATGAGCGCACCCGCCGCGACGACTGCTACCACCATCACCGCCACGAACACGAGCTTCGCGCGACGCGGCGCACGCATCACCAGCGCGACGGCGACAAGCCCGATCACGAGTCCACCGAGCCCCCCGCGCGAGTAGGTGGTCGCGAGGCCCACGAGTGCCGCCAGAAGCGCGACCACACCGAGTGCGCGCAACCCGCGCTTCATCGGCACGCTCGCCACGAGCGGCACGGCGAGCAGGATCGCCGACATCAGGAACGACGCGAGGATGTTCGGATCGAGGAAGGTCGCGCGAGCGCGGATGCCGTAGCCGGGCGTGAAGAGCACGGGATGCTGCACCGCGAAGACGTCGGCCCACTCGAGGAGCGCGAGCACCCCGAACACCGCGGCCACCACGAGCACGCCGCCCACCACCAGCGCGCCCTGGCGCGGCTCGCGCACGAGCGTCACCACGATGAGCACGAGCACGGCGCTCGAGGCGAGGCTGGCGAGCTGCACGACCGCCGGTGCGAGTTCGGTAGCGAAGACGAGTGAAAGCGCCGCGGTACCGAGGAATGCCGCGAGCGGCAGTGTCACGGGCGTCTTCGGGAGCGCCGCCCGCTTGGTCGCAAGCTGCCAGAGCGCGAGGAGCGTGAGCACGACCGCGAGCACCTGGTACAGGGTGAAGCGCGCCGGGCCCACCTCGGCGATGCGGCCGGTGACGTCCAGGGCGGCTGCAGCCACGAGCGCGACAAGGCCGACGGCAGCCACTCGCTGCGTCGCCTCACTCGAGGATATGTCGCCGCCGGGCGTGATGCCGGCTCGGGGTCCGCTCACCGCTCACCTTGCGAATCGAGGCCAGCGGGTGCGCCGGCCGGGCCACCTGGTAGCATAGCATCGGCACGAATGCGGGCCGAGTGAGAGCCGCTCGCGTCACCGAACCGCCATCGGAGGCACACGTGACACAGGAACGGCCCGCCGAGCCCGGCGACGCGGGGATGCTCAAGTCAGCGCTCAGACTCGCCGGCTCGGACGCGGCGCGCTACCTGCCCGTTCGCTTCGTGCCCGCGCTCACCTCGCTCGTCACGGTGCCGCTCTTCACGCGTGTGATCGACGTGGCCGACTACGGCGCGTTCTACGTGATCAACGCCTTCCTGGTGCTCGGCGCACGCATCGCCGCCGAATCGGTGGCCGCATCCGCCCTGCGCTTCTACTGGCCGAACAAGAAGGCCGGCACGCTCGATGCGTACCTCGCGACCGTGATGTGGTCGGTGGTGGCTATCCTCGGGCTGGTAGCGGGCGTCATCCTCGCCGTGGGAACGCTGCTCGAAGGCGTCATCGACCCGCTCGTGGCGCGCCTCGTCCCGGTCTCGGCGGCCTACTTCTTCTGCAACTACTCGCTGTTCGTGCTCATGGAGGTGCTGCGCGCGGCCAACCGTGCACGCGACTACGCGCGCATCTCGATCACCGCCACGCTGCTCACCAACGCGCTCGCGGTGGTGTTCGTGGGCGTGCTCGGCTGGGGCTCGGCGGGCATCTTCGCGGGCGTGGCTGTCGGCAGTGCGATCGTGATCCCCTGGACGCTCGTGAAACTCCACGCCGACGGCTCGCTCTCACCCACCGCCGCAAGCCGCTCCACACTCGGCGAGCTCGTCGCGTTCGCCGCGCCGCTCGTGCCGGCAGGCGCGGCGCTGTGGGCGCTCGGCTTCCTCGACCGGTTCGTGATCGAGGCCGCACGTGGCACGGCCGAGGTCGGCCTCTACTCCACCGCCTACGGCCTCGGCGAGAAGATCATCCAGCTCTTCACGCTGCCGCTCATCATGACCATGCTGCCGCTGCTCATCCAGAACTTCGAGGAGCACGGGCAGACGACCGCGGCGCAGATGCAGACGCAGTTCACCCGCTACTTCGCACTCGCTACCGTGCCGCTGCTCGCCGGGCTCGCGGTGATCGCACGCGATTTCATGTGGGTCTTCACGGGCGAGCAGTACCGCGAGGCGTATCCCGTACTCGGCGTGATCGCCGGGGCGACGCTGCTGGCGGGACTCGTGCAGCTCGGCTCGGCAGGGCTCACGATCCACAAGCAGTCCCGCCGCATCATGGTCAACACGCTCGCGGCCGCAACGCTCGATGTGACGCTCACCATCGTTCTCGTGCCGCGCTACGGGTATGTGGCCGCCGGTTGGGCCGCCGTGGCCGCCTACGTGCTCCTGGCGGCGCTGACGTGGCTCCAGAGCAGGCGGTACCTTGCGTGGACACTGCCGTGGGCGTCGCTGCTTCCGATCGCGGGGGCCACTGCGGTGATGTCGGCCGCGGTCTGGGGCGTGACACTCCTGCTCCCCACCACGGTCTGGGCGCTTCTGGCCGAAGGCGCGACCGGACTCGGCGTGTACGCGCTCGCGCTCCTCGCTCTTGGCGGCGTACGCGCCGATGAGCGCGCGTTCGCGCGCGAACTCGCCGGCTCGGCACGCGCTCGGCTCATGCGACGGAGCGGCCGGGCCTAATCCCTGGTGACGACCATCGTGCCGAGCGGCACCATGTCGAAGAGCACGAGGATGTCGTAGTTGTGCAGCCGGATACATCCGTGCGACGCGTAGGTGCCGATACTCGAATCGGTGTCCGTACCGTGGATGTTGTACGCCGTATAGACGAACGTGTTGCCCGACTGACGGAACAGGCGCATCTTGCGCGGCCCGTACACGCCTGAGGAGTAGTACTTGGCCCCGATACGCCATATCGCACTCGGCGTCGGCGTGCTGGCCTTGCCCACGGCCACGGGATACGTTGCGATGAGCGCACCGTCGACGACGTAGTAGATGCGCAGGTCGCTCTTGTCCACGACCAGATAGCTGTTCCAGGGATAGCCGAACTCCGAGAACGCCGGCCGCGCGGGCGGCGCTGCCTGCACGAGGTCGCCTCCCACGTCGAACGCGTCGAAGGACACGGCCGTCCCCCGTGCCGCGGGGTTCTTGCGGCCCGTCCAGCCGATCGTGACCGTATGCGGACCGTACGGCAGGTCACCGGTGCTGTAGACCGTTCGCTGCACCCCGACCGTGGGGCTGTACAGGTCGACATACCCGGCCGGCCCGCCGTCCACCGAGACCGAGGCGATGCCGTAGTCGGGGCCGACCACGGCGATCCAGTCGAGCCTGGCTCCCACGAACGAGACTGCGACGGCGCCCCATGACGGACCCGCCCACACGTGCCGGTCACCCGACGGACCGGAGGTGACCACCCCGTTGAGCTGACCGTTCCGGCCCAGATGCGGGTCGGTCTCCTCGTAACGGATGAGCCCCTGCATGACGGTGCCCGTGATCAGCGCAGCGTCGAGGCCGATGTATGAGTCGCTGGCCGAAACGTTTCGATCACCGGTGCATACCACGCGCACCGAGTGCCGACCCGCCGGCAGGTCACCCGTGGTGTAGACGATCCGCTGGGTGGCGGTAGATGCGCTGTAGAAGTCCACCGGCACCGCAGCGCCGCCGTCGACGCTCACCGAGGCGATACCGTACTTGGGGCCTACCGTGGCGAGCAGGTCGAGGCGCGTGCCGTTGAACGCGGCCACATACTCACTGCCAACCACGTTGGTGAACATGTAGCTTCCGCCGGCGAGCACCGGCGCTTCGTAGGTGGGCCAGCTGCCGCGCTTGGCGATCCGGTGGTCGGACTGATCGACCGGCATGCCGGTGAGTACGCCACTCACGGCCAGTGCATCCAGGCTGACGAACGAATCGGCGGCCAACGCGCCCGCCGTGCCGGTGCACGTGATGCGCATCGTGTGCAGCGCATCGGGAAGGTCGCCCGTAGAGAAGACCGTTTGCTGCACCTGTGTATCGGCGCTGTAGAGGTCGACGTTCGCGGGGGCGCCTCCGTCGAGACTCACCGAGGCGACGCCGTACTTCGGCCCCGTGGTGGCAAGAACGTCGAGCCGCGTGCCCACAAAGGCCACGGTGACGCTGCTGCCCGCGGTCTTGGTGAAGATGTGGCTGCCGCCCGACATCGCCGGGACCGCATAGCTGGTCCACCCACCGGTGAGCACGAGCCTCGAGTCGGACTGCTCGACGATCGTCGCAGGCAGCGCAGCAGCGGGCAGCGCGACGCTCGCCGAGAGCGACGTCACCAGCGCGAGGATCCCCAGCAGGCACGCCGCGCGCATCGAGAGCGTATGCCCACCGTCGTTCGTGCGCACCCGTGGCATGTTGACCTCCGTCGCAGACCCTGTTGTGTTGACTCTACCATCGCTCATCGGCCGCTCACCAGAGGCACATGAGCACCGAAGCAGGTGGCCGGGGCCTACTCGGCCAGCAGATCCTCGTACAGAGCGACGAGGCGCGGCATGAGCGCATCCCAGTTGAGGCGCGCCTCGATGAGCGCGCGGCCCTCGCCCGCGGCCTTACGCGCGCGATCCGGGTCGCACAGGAAGCCGAGCGCGGCCTGCGCCGCCGCCGCGGGATCTCCCGCGGCCACGAGCGCGCCGCCCGTGCCCGCCGTGAGCGCACGCACCGGAGGAAGATCCGTCGAGACATATGGGATGCCCGAGGCCATGTAGTCGAACACCTTCGTGGGCACGTTCTTCCGGAACTTCGGGATGTCGTGCAACAGTGATAGCCCCACGTGAGCGCTCTGCATCACACGCGCGATCTCCCCGTACGGCACCGGCGGCAGGAGCGTCACGCCCTCGGCATCCAGCCGGTCGAGTTGCGCGGCGACCTCCTCCGTGGGCGTGCCGACGAGCACGAGTCGCGCTTCGGGGAGCTCGGCGCGCACCAGCCGGATGGTCTCCAGCATGTCGGAGAAGCCGCGGACCTCGGAGATGGAACCCACGTACAACAGCGTGGGCGTCCCGGAGGGGGCACCCACGCCTGCGGGGAACAGGTCGAGCGGAGGGAAGTTATCGAGCCGCACGACGCGCCGGGCGCCCATCTCGCGATACCGGCGATCGAGCGCCTCGTCGGCCACCACCACGGCGTCGAAGCGCGGCACGTGACGGCGCTCGGTGCGGTCGATCCACCACGCCACGAGCCGCCTGAGTGGCGCCGGGATGTACGTCTTGGTCATCATCGCGTCGGGGTGATGCTCGTGCGAGTCGTACACGACGGGCACGCCGGTGCGGGCGGCCAGGCGCGCCATCGCCGGCACGAGCTCGACGTTGTGGAAGTGGTAGAGCGCGGGGCGCTGCGCCTCGGCGAGCGCGATCACGCGGCGCACCTCGGCCCACCGGCGGAGCCTGCCGCCGCGCTTGCGCATGGGCACGATCTCGACGCCTTCGAGCGTGCGCGGCTCACTGTTGTCGCGACACACGAGCACCGTGCGCCAGCGCTTCGCGAGAGAGCGGCACTCGTGGTACAGGATGCGCCCGTCGGTGGGGATGTTGACCGACGTGATGTGGCAGATCACCGGGCCGGGTGCCGCCTCGCCCATATCCCCGCCCTCCCCTGCGCATGGTGTCGGCCGCCGGAGCCCGGCGCATTCTCCGTGGTAGGATAGCATCCGCTTCGATTCCCCCGTGCGCAAGGACCGGCTCTTGAGGATCCTCTACATCTATCAGTTCTTCGCCACGCCCGAGGCCTCGCTCGGACTCACCCGCAGCTACGAGTTCGCCAGGGCTCTCGTGGACGCAGGGCACGAGGTGACCGTCCTCACGAGCGCCTCGAACCTCCCCGAGGAATACCAGGCGCACGTATTCACCCGCGGTGAGATCGATGGCATCGAGGTCCGGGCGATCCGCGTGGGCTACTCGAACTACATGGGACACCTTCGGCGAATCCTGTCGTTCGCCGCCTTCATGTTCGCCTCGGTATGGGCGGCGCTGCGCGTACCGAAGCCCGATGTGGTCTTCGCCTCCTCCACGCCCATCACGGTCGCGCTGCCGGGCCTTGCGGTGGCTCGCTGGAAGCGCGTGCCGTTCGTGTTCGAGGTGCAGGACCTGTGGCCGGAAGCCGCGATCCAGATGGGCGCCATCAAACGCACCGGGCCCATCGCGGTGCTCGCCAAGAGACTCGAGCGCGCGGCGTACCGTCGGGCCACCGCGATCGTGCCCGTTTCCCCCGGCATGGCCGCGGGCGTGGCCGCCGAAGGCACGCGCCACTCGAAGATCAACATGATCCCCAACTTCTCGGACCTCGCGCGCTTCCACCCCGGCGACAAGGACGCCGCCATGGTGGAGCGACTGGGACTCGGCGACCGCTTCGTCGTCGGCTACACGGGCGCGATCGGCCCATCCAACGCGGTGCACGAGCAGGTGCCCGAAGCCGCGCGCGAACTCAAGGCGCGCGGACGCGACGACATCGTGTTCGTCATCGCGGGCGATGGCAAGAGCTTCCCGGTGCTGTCCGAACTCACCGAAGGCCTCGACAACGTGCTGCTGCTCGGCAGGATCCCAAAAGTCGAAGTGCCCGCGCTCACGCGCACCGCAGATGTGCTGATGGCACTGTTCGGCGACAAGCCGATCCTGGCCACCAACTCACCGAACAAGTTCTTCGACGCGCTCGCCTCGGGCCGGCCCGCAATCGTGAACCAGCCCGGCTGGACGCGCGAACTCGTCGAGGAGAACGGCGCGGGCGTCTACGTGCCGGTGGGTGACGGCATCGCACTCGCCGATGCGATCGAGGCGCTTGCGGACGACCCTGAGGGGACCGCGGCGATGGGCCGAGCGGCCCGTGCGCTTGCCGAGGAGCGCTTCGGGCGCGACCTCCAGGCAGAGCGGATCGTGGCCGTGATCGAGGCCGCCGCGCGCGGCTAGAACGGTAGCTTCGAGATGCCGTACGCGCCGTCGGACATGCCTACGAGCATCAGTCCGTCGCCAGCCTCGAAGCTGATCGCGGAGACACCCGGCGGCAGCTCGGCGGTGGTGACGTCCTCGCCGAAGCGCACGATGAGCGGCACCTCCCCGTCGGTGGCACCCGCCGGCACGAGCGCCAGATAGCGGCCGTCGGTGGAGACCGTGGGCAGGTAGCGGACGCTCGCCTCGAACTCCTCGTCGTACAGCCGCTTGCCCTCGGCGTTGTAGACGCGCACGGTCGTGACGTGGGTGGCGTCGTCCTTGCCCTTGGCGTCGTAGGCGGCGACAGCTACCATCCCCGCGCCGGTCACCATCACGCCGTCGCGGTCGGTGCTCTTGCTCCAGAGACGCTGGCCGAGCCCGTTGTCGGTGAGCTCGTATGCGGTGAGCTTGCCGCGCTCGTCGAGCAGCCCGGCGACATCCGTGGCGATCAGCGATGCCGAGACCGGCCGCTTCAGTTCAAGGTGTGTCCGGATGGAGTCGTCGGCATACGCCTCGGCAAGTCCGGTGGGGTCCTTGTCACCGTTTGCGATCGAGTAGCCGGTGACCACGCGGCGCAGGTCGGTCGTGGCGTCGCATTTCACACGCACGACACCATCGGTACGCTTCTCCCAGCGAACGACGCCCGAGGCGCTGTCGCGAACGTTCACGTTGCCCGGAGCATCCGCCGATGACGGCCAGGAGACGAGCACCTTCGTACCGTCGGCCGAGACAGATCCGCCGATGGTGAGACCCTCGGCCGGACTCGCTGCCTGCCACAGGCCGTTGCCCGCCGCTCCGTACACGGTGAGGACGTCTGGAGCCGCCACCTCGGTGCCTGCGGGCGTGGCCGTGACGACGGCGACCGTCGAGCCCGCATCGTCGACGCTCATGGAGACGATCTCAAGCCCGGGGTTCGCGATCTCCCACGCCGTGGCGCCGGCGCTGTCGACCTTGCGGATCGACCCGTCGGCGCACGCGATGACCGAGGGGCCACCGACGCCACACGCCTCCACCGCGGCTATGCCGGCGGGTGCGGTGGCCGACCATATCCACCGGAACACGGGGGGAAGCTCCTCTTCGGCCTTGCAGCCGGGCAGCAGGGCCATCACGAGCGCGCCCACCGTGATCACGGCGACGAGCCGGGACCCTGCCCGGGCACGGACCGGCGAACCGATCGGCTGCATGTGTGGCCCCCCTCCGGCGACTGCGCTACGCGGCTAGTTCGTGGACGTCTTCCACGTATCGTAGTCCTTGCCGACCACGACGAGTACATCCGTGGTGAACGAGTACATGCCGCGGCTCTCGACAACGCGCGCCTGTGGGAGCGCCGACGCGACGGCCGTCGCCGCCGCAGCGTTGTCCTTGTACACGACGAGGGTCTCGTCGTATACGAACTGATTGGCGTTGCCGACCTCGCCCACGACGTACCCCGCCTCGGTCAAGATGCCGGCGGCGACCGACGCGCAGCCCTCGATGCCCGCGCCGTTGCGGACGGCCACGGTGACGGCCGAAGGATCGATGGCGGTCTCCACGGTGGCCGTGGCGTCGAACGGCAGGCCTGCGGTCATGGCGGCCACCAGGAACTCCTTGCGGTCCTCGTCGGGCCACACGTACGGTGACTTCCACTCGCCCATCACCGTTGCGGTCTGGACGTTCGCGCCGCCCATATCCCTGAGGGCCAACGCCACATCGACGATCTGGTTGATGTTCATGTCCGTGGACATGTACTGCGCCACGTCCTTGACCATGCCGGGGATCCTGAGGACGTTCTCGAACTGTGTGGTCTGGTCGGCCAGCGCCTTGAAGAACTGCTGCTGATGGCGCATCCGCGTGAAGTCGGCATCGGGGAAGTCGCGGCTGCGCACGAACGTCAGCGCATGGTCTCCGTCGAGCAGCTGATAGCCCTCGTCGATGTGGGACGCCGTGTACGAACCGTGGCTCGAGGCCTTCTCGTCGTCGATCTCCGTGTCCACATCGATCCACACGCCGCCCAGTGAATCGACCACCTGGATGAACCCATCGAACTCAAGGTCCATATAGTGGTTGATCGGGATGCCGAGGAACTTCTCGACCGTGTCGACCATGAGCGCGGGGCCTCCGTGGAAGGTCGCCGCATTGATCTTATCGGTTCCATAGCCGGGTATCTCCGCACGCGTGTCGCGCGGGATGGACAGCATCCAGACCTTGTCGTTCTCCGGGTCGATCCGCGCCACGATGATCGTGTCCGCGCGTGCAGCGCTCTCGCCGGGACGGTTGTCCTGGCCGAGCAGCAGCACCGTGAACGGCTCATGGGGGACGCGATCGGTGAGCGCCTCACTGAGCTCGCCGTTGTCCTGCGAGTTCTCGACCATCGTCTGCTGAGCCGAGTGCAGCAGGTTGTATGCCCATGCCGCGACGCCGACGACCAGCAGCAGGACGACGACGAGTGCCGCGATCGAGATGCGCTTGACCCTACTGCGGCGCCGTGCATGCTCGATGCGCTTGGTCGACGTGCTCTCGATCATGCTCGAGGCACGCCTGCGCGTATCGGGTGCGGGCGGATCGAGCCGCCTCGAGCTGCGGCGCGATGCCGAGCGACGCGGCGGCCTACTGGCGGAATGGCGTCCCACTGATCCGATCACCTGCGACTTTCACGAACAAACGACTCCGGCAGAGGCCGATGGTACCGCACGCATCAGCGCCCCGGAGCAACCGTTACCGAACGCTCATAGGACGACGACGTTGCCGTTCTTTCGGCCCTTGAGGGCATTGCGCGTATCGAAGACCAGCGCACTCTCACGCGCGATGAGGTCGTAGTCGAACACCGAGTGCGCCGTGATGATCAGCACCACATCGGCCCGGCGCACTTCCTCGGCGCTGAGATCCACCCGTGGCACGCTCATCCCGGAAGCGACGAACCGGTCCACGTACGGATCGCAATAGACGAGCTCCGCATCCTTGGCAAGCAAGAGCTCCGCCACGCGGATGGCGGGAGACTCGCGCATGTCATCGATATCGGCCTTGTACGCGACGCCGAGCATCAGAACGCGCGACCCCGCGAGTGACTTGCGCTGGCTGTTGAGCGCGTCCATCAGGCGATTCGCGACGTAGTACGGCATGTTCTCGTTGATGCGGCCGGAGAGGTCGATGAACTCGGTGCGGAAGTCGTACTGCTTCGCCTTCCAGGACAGGTAGAACGGGTCGACGGGGATGCAGTGGCCGCCGAGTCCGGGACCGGGGTAGAACGGCATGAAGCCGAAGGGCTTGCTCTTGGCCGCGTCGATGACCTCCCAGATGTCCACGCCCATGCGGTCGCACAGCATCAGGAGCTCGTTCACGAGCGCGATGTTCACCCCGCGGAACGTGTTCTCGAGCAGTTTGGTCATCTCGGCCGCACGGGTCGAGGAGACCGGCACCACTGTGTCGATATAGCGACCGTACAGCGCCACCGCCGCCTCGGTGCACGCGGGCGTGACGCCGCCGACGACCTTGGGGGTGTTCCGCGTCTGCCACACCGTGTTACCGGGGTCGACGCGCTCGGGGCTGAATGCCAGGAAGATGTCGGTCCCGACCTTCAGACCCCCCGACTCGAGAACGGGCTGGATGATCTCCTCGGTGGTGCCGGGATAGGTCGTGGATTCGAGGGTGACGAGCATCCCGGGATGCATATGCGGAGCGATCGATTCCGCAGCGCTCACCATGTACGAGACGTCCGGCTCTTTGGTCTCGTTGAGCGGCGTGGGCACGCAGATCGCCACGGCGTCCGCCTCGGACACGCGAGAGAAGTCGGTCGTGGCCGATAGGAGTCCGCGCTCGACAAGGTCGGCGACCTCGGCGGTGGGTACATCGGGGATGTAACTCACGCCCGCGTTGACCAGTTCGGCCTTCTCCGGGGAGACCTCCAGGCCGATGACCCGATGACCCGCCTTGCCCATCTCGACGGCCAGCGGGAGTCCCACGTAGCCGAGCCCCACCACGGCAAGCACGGCGCTGCCGGCCTCGATTCGCTCGAGCAGTCCCATGCGCGAGTCACCTTTCACCACGTCATCCCCCGGACACAACCTTCTTATTGTATCGCGAACATGAGCGTGCCCGAGCAAGCGAGCTCGCCACCCACCAGCGCGCGTGCTTCACCGAAGCCGATACTCGCCCGCGCCTTGGTGATCTCGCACTCGAGGCGCAGCGTGTCGCCGGGTACCACCTGGCGCTTGAACCGCACCTTGTCGATGCCGGCGAAGAAGGCGAGCTTGCCGGCGTTGGCGGGCAGGGAGAGCAGTGCCACCGCCCCCGCCTGTGCGAGCGCCTCGACGATGAGCACGCCGGGCATGACCGCGTACTCGGGGAAGTGCCCCGGCACCCAGAACATGTCCGGGCGGACGTCAAGCTCACCGGTCGCCCGCACACCGGGCTCGAGTTCCAGCACCCGGTCCACGAGGAGGAACGGGGCACGGTGCGGGATGATCGCCTTGACGGCCTCCCGATCCAACATCTGGGTTCTCCTCACTCCTCGACGAGCCGGATGTCCGCGCCGAGCGCCGCGAGTCTGCCGGTGAAGTCCTCGTAGCCGCGCATGATGTGGTGCACGCCGGAAACGACCGTCTCGCCCTCGGCCACGAGCGCCGCGAGCACGAGAGCCGCGCCGCCGCGCAAGTCGGGCGAGCGTACCGGTGCCCCCTGGAGCGAAGGGACTCCGCGGACGAACGCCCGGTGGCCCTCGATGTCGATGTCGGCGCCCATACGCTTGATCTCGTCCGCGAACATGAAGCGGTTCTCGAACACGTTCTCGGTGATGACCGAACTGCCTTCGGCGAGTGAGACGAGCGCCATGAACTGCGCCTGCATGTCGGTAGGAAAGCCCGGGTACGGGAGGGTGGCGACGTCTACCGGCAGGATCGGCCGATCGCGGCGCACGGTGGCGCCATCGGGGAGCATCTCGAACGTACAGCCGGCGAGCTCCATCTTGGTGAACAGCATCTCGAGGTGTACCGGGTCGAAGCCGGTCACCGTGACCGGACCGCCGGTGATACCACCCGCCACCAGGTAGGTCCCCGCCTCGATACGGTCGCCCACCGTTGTGTGCGCCACCGGGGTGAGTTCGCGCACACCGTGGATCACCAGCGTGGAGGAGCCCCGGCCCTCGATGTGCGCACCCATCCCCACGAGCATGTCCACCAGGTCGCCGATCTCCGGCTCGCGAGCGGCGTTCTCGATCGTGGTCGTGCCCTCGGCCAGCACGGCAGCCATCAGCAGGTTCTCGGTGGCTCCCACGCTCGGAAAGTCGAGGAGCACCTGCGCGCCGGTGAGACCGTCCGGTGCGGTGGCGTCGATGTAGCCGTGCTCGAAGGCGATACGTACGCCGAGGTGCTCAAGGCCGTGGATGTGCATGTCGATCTTGCGCGAGCCGATGTTGCAGCCGCCCGGCATCGCCACCCGTGCGCGCCCGAAGCGCGCCACCAGCGGGCCGAGGACCACGATCGACGCCCGCATCTGGGCAACGAGCTCGTAGGGGGTCTCCACCGACGTGACATCGGCGGCATCCACGCGGACCGAGTGATCCTCGCGTGTGACGACCGCGCCCAGGCCCTCGAGGACCTCGGCCATGACCGCAACGTCGCTGATATCGGGAACGTTCGAGATGACCGACGCACCCGGCGCGAGCAGCGCCGCGGCCATCAGCTTGAGCGCCGAGTTCTTCGCACCCCCCACGTGGACGGTGCCGCTGAGCGGTCGCCCGCCTGTGACGACTATCGAAGCCATACGCTGTGCATACCCTTCCGCAGAGACGTTTCCATAGAGTAGCAGACGGCGGACCCCGGATTCGGGGCCCGCCGCGCCTGTGGCTGCCGGTCCGCGAAGGTGAGCTACGAGCTGCGCTCCGCCACCTTCAACTGGATCTCACACCACTTGAGGTCTTCTTCGCACTCCGTCATATCCTCGCGCTCCATAAGCGGCTTGGCTTTCATCTCGGCCATGCGCTGCTCGGCGCGCTCCTTCGCCTGACGGGCGCGGTCGATGTCGACCCGCGATGCGTGCTCGGCGGCGTCCGCCAGAACGATGACTTTGTCGTGGTAGACCTGCAGGTACCCGCCCGACACCGCGAACCACTCGACGTCCTTGTTGTCGTTATAGCGCACGCGCAGTTCGCCCGGGCGCAGAACGGTCACGAGCGGAGCGTGGAGCGGCAGGATGCCCACCTCGCCGTCGAGCGTGGGAGCGACGACCATCTCCACCTCGTTGGTGTAGACGATCTTCTCCGGAGTGACGATCTCGCACAGGAGGGTACGGGCCATGGCTATGCCGTCGCCTTCATCTTCTCGGCGGCCTCGAGGGCCTCCTCGATGCTACCCACGTAACGGAACGCACCCTCGGGCACGTCGTCGTGCTTGCCCTCGATGATCTCGGCGAAGCCGCGGATCGTGTCCTCGAGCTTGACGTACTTGCCGGGCATGCCGGTGAACTGCTCGGCCACGTGGAACGGCTGCGACAGGAACTGCTGGATCTTGCGTGCGCGGGACACCACGAGCTTCTGCTCTTCGGACAGTTCGTCCATGCCGAGGATCGCGATGATGTCCTGGAGGTCCTTGTAGCTCTGGAGGACCTGCTGGACGCTGCGGGCCACGCGGTAGTGCTCCTCGCCGACGACGGCCGGGTCGAGCGCGCGCGAGGTGGACGCGAGCGGGTCGACGGCCGGGTAGATGCCGAGCTCGGCGATCGAACGCGAGAGGACGGTCGTGGCGTCGAGGTGCGTGAACGCCGTGGCCGGTGCCGGGTCGGTGAGGTCGTCGGCCGGGACGTAGATCGCCTGGACCGACGTGATCGAACCGTGCTTGGTGGACGTGATGCGCTCCTGGAGCTCGCCCATCTCCGTGGCCAGCGTGGGCTGGTAGCCCACGGCGCTCGGCATACGACCGAGGAGTGCGGACACCTCGGAGCCGGCCTGGGTGAACCGGAAGATGTTGTCGATGAACAGGAGCACGTCCTGGCCCTGGTCACGGAAGTACTCGGCCGAGGTCAGTCCAGCGAGACCCACGCGGAGGCGGGCTCCCGGAGGCTCGTTCATCTGGCCGTAGACCAGGCACGTCTTCTCGATGACGCCCGACTCGGACATCTCGTTGTAGAGGTCCGTGCCCTCACGGGTGCGCTCGCCCACGCCGGTGAACACCGAGGTGCCGCCGTGCTGCTGGGCGAGGTTGTTGATGAGCTCCATGATGATGACGGTCTTGCCGACACCGGCGCCGCCGAACAGACCCGTCTTTCCACCCTTGATGTAGGGCTCGAGCAGGTCGACGACCTTGATGCCGGTCTCGAAGATCTCGGTCTTGCTCTCGAGGTCCTCGAACTCGGGGGCCTCGCGATGGATCGAGTAGAAGCCCTCGACCTCGGGCATCGGCTTGCCGTCGACCGGCTGCCCGATGACGTTCCAGATGCGGCCGAGGGTCTGGGGGCCCACCGGCATCTGGATCGGGGCCCCGGTATCGACCGCGTCCATACCGCGGGTGATGCCGTCGGTGGAGGACATAGCCACGGCACGCACCAGGTTGCCGGGCAGGTGCTGCTGGATCTCCGCGACGAGGTGCACTTCACCGATCGCGGTCTCGCCGTCGACCGTCAGCGCGGTGTGGATCGCCGGGATCGCGTCGGGCGCGAACTCCACGTCGATGACCGGGCCGACGACGCGAACGA
>WOYI010257872.1_pt1 | contig 24354 bp, 22 predicted proteins | sample 6423411 | NCBI WGS metagenome assembly WOYI01 (sample SAMN13441803, study PRJNA592873) | oil field metagenome | biome: oil field; feature: oil-well bore; material: oil-contaminated soil; isolation source: oil-contaminated soil from oil-well borehole | place: Germany: Wietze | collected 2016-10-18 ... | reverse complement strand
GGCGCCCGACCTCGAAACGCGCATCGCGATCCTGCGCAAGAAGGCGCAGAGCGAGCGGCTGCACATCCCCGACGAGGTGCTCGAGTACATCGCCAGTGTCGTCTCGTCGAACATCCGCGAACTGGAAGGCGCCCTCATCCGCGTCTCGGCCTTCGCGAGCCTGAACCGCTCCACGCTCGACATGTCGCTCGCGCAGACCGTGCTTCGCGACATCGTCGACCAAGCCGACGCCAACGTCATCTCTCCGACCGACATCATCACGGCCACGGCCGCGTACTTCACGCTCACCGTCGACGATCTCTACGGCTCGAGCCGCTCGCAGGCGGTCGCCACAGCGCGCCAGATCGCGATGTATCTGTGCAGAGAGCGCACGAGCCTGTCGCTGCCCAAGATCGGGCAGCTCTTCGGCAACCGCGATCACACGACGGTGATGTACGCGTACAAGAAGATCAGCGACCTCATGAAAGAACGTCGCTCCATCTACAACCAGGTTTCCGAGATCACTGCACAGCTCAGTCGCAACTCCCGCTGATCGACCTCTCGCCCGCACTTCCGGCAACCGGGACGACTCCGGCGGGGTCGCATACCGGCCCTCTCCGTCGCGAACGGAAACATGCCAGAAGAGCTTCTTGACACATCGCAGCGCCGGGGGCATCATCCAGGTTCTTCACATTGTGGAAAACCTGTGGATAACTCGCGGCAACTGCAGAGAACCTGTGATCTCCTGTCGAGAGCCGGTGGATGAAGGATGGCCGGCACCCGGCACCCGAGGTGCTGCGGACAACTCGTTCCCCAGCCATTCCACAACTCACACGGTTGTAGTTCCACTGTCTCGACACCGATCCGCACAGTTATCCACAGTTCCCACAAGCGTTAAGAAGATGACAGAGAAACAGTCAATAGGTAACCGTCCGATCACCTTGACGGTCGTGAACCACCCCGGACGCACCCTTGAGGGGCGCGGCATGCAGGGCACTAGCATGGGAGAGCCCAACAGGATCTCGAGGGAGCACCAGTGAAATTCCACGTCAATCGCGATGTGTTCAGCGAGGCCGTGTCGTTCGTGGTCAAGCTCCTCCCGCAGCGCAACCCGCAGCCGATTCTGGCCGGCGTCCTGATCGAAGCATCCGGCGCCGGACTGTCGCTCGCCGCGTTCGACTACGAGGCTTCGGCGCGCACCACGATCGAGGCGACCGTCGATGAACCGGGAACGATCCTGGTTCACGGGCGACTTCTCTCCGAGATCGCCAGCCGCCTTCCGAACGCGCCGATCCAGGTCGAGGTCGACGACGACGGGGGGATCGTCCTCACCTGCGGTTCGGCCCGCTTCACCCTGGCATCCATGCCGGTGCAGGAGTACCCCGCCATCCCCGAGGTGTCGGGCGAGACCGGACTCGTGCCGGCCGAGGAGTTCGCGACCGCGATCGCGCAGGTCGCCTTCGCGGCGTCGCGCGACGATGTCACCCCGGTCCTGACCGGTGTGCAACTCGAGGTCTCGGGGACGAAGCTCAGTCTCGTCGCGACCGACCGCTACCGCGTCGCGCTGCGTGAGATCCCCTGGGACGGCGGCGCAGACGCATCCGCCGAACCGACCACCGCGCTGGTTCCGGCCCGCACCCTCACCGAGGTGGGCAAGACGTTCGCGCACGGCGGTGACATCTCGATCGCGTTCTCCGGCTCGGGCGACCGAGAGATCATCGCCTTCACGGCGGGCAACAAAACCGTGACCTCGCTGCTGATCAAGGGCAACTTCCCGCCGGTGCGTCGCCTCTTCCCCGATCAGACCGAGCACCACGCGGTGCTCAATACCGCCGACCTCGCCGAGGCGGTTCGCCGCGTCTCGCTCGTGCTCGACCGGTCTGCGCCGCTGCGCTTCACGTTCACCACCGACAACGTCTCGATGGACGCGTCGGGCACCGAACAGGCTCGCGCGACGGAATCCGTCGACTCCCACTTGGTCGGCGACGACGTCACCCTCGGTCTGAACCCGCAGTACCTCCTCGAGTCGCTCGGTGCGGTCAAGAGCGAGTTCGTCCGGATCACGTTCACCTCGAGCGAGAACGCGAACAAGCTGAGCCCGGTGCTGATCACCCCGCAGACCTCGGTCGAGAAGGGCAACACCGAATCCTTCAAGTACCTGCTGCAGCCCAACCTCCTGCTCCGTTGAGACGGGCCGCGCGTAGCGCGGTGGTCCAGTAGCGCGGGTATCGAGACTCGAGCGCATCGGCACCCACCCCTACGGGTCGGACGTGCGGAATAGGGTTGCACAGTGATCGTGGAACACCTGAGCCTCGTCGACTTCCGCAACTACGCGGTCGCCGACGTCACGCTGGGTCCAGGGCCGAACGTCTTCGTCGGCCGCAACGGTCAGGGAAAGACGAATCTCGCCGAGGCGATCGCCTACCTCGCGACGCTCGGATCGCACCGGGTGTCCAACGACCCCCCGCTGGTGCGCGACGGGGCGGATGCGGCGATCGTCCGTGCTCGTCTCACGCACGGTGATCGCAGCGTGCTGCTCGAAGCGCAGCTGAACCGCCAGGGCGCGAACAAGGCGCGCGTCAACGGCGCGCCGGTGAAGACCACTGAGTTGCCTCGCTACGCGCAGGTCGTGCTCTTCGCCCCGGAAGACCTGCAGATCGTGCGCGGCGACCCCTCGTTGCGCCGGCGCTTCATGGATCAGCTGCTCGTCCAGCGTTCTCCCCGGTTCGCCGGGGTCATCTCTGACTACGACCGGGTCCTACGGCAGCGCACGGCGCTGCTGAAGTCGGCGAAGGTCCGCGGCATCCGCGGCGAACAGCTCTCCACGCTCGATGTCTGGGACGACAAGCTCGTCGCGCTCGGGACCGAACTCATCCAAGCCCGCCTCGGCCTTGCGGCCGATTTGAGCATGCCGCTGATCGCCGCATACTCGGCGATCGCCGGCGCCGATCACCGACCCCAACTCGATTGGGCATTGTCGGTGCGTGGCGGCGACCCCGAGGCGAGCCTCAGTGAGGCGGGAGTCGGGGGCGGAGCCCCGGACGGTTCACCCGCCCCTGACGGCAACGTGGGAACGCGCCCGACGCAGATCGCCGAGCTGTTCCGCGAAGCGCTCGCAGAACGGCGTGCGGCAGAGCTCGACCGAGGCCTGACCCTCGTCGGCCCGCACCGCGACGATCTCGTGCTGCGGGTGCGCGACCTGCCCGTAAAGGGCTATGCCTCTCATGGAGAGTCGTGGTCGGTGGCTCTCGCGCTACGGCTGGCCTCCGCCGAGCTGCTGCGCGCGGACTCGCGCCTCGGAGACCCGGTTCTCATCCTCGATGACGTCTTCGCCGAGCTCGACACCGATCGTCGCGCGCGCCTGGCCGACCTCACCGTCGGCTACGAGCAGGTCATCGTCACCGCTGCGGTGGAGGAGGACGTTCCTCTCGGGCTTCGCACCCGGGTCGTCCGCGTCGAGGCGGGCCGCATTCTGGAGGCGACGGATGCCGGAGCCTGAGCCGGTCGACGGCGTCGAGTCCGTGCCCGAGACGATCGCCACGTATCTGAGGCTGCGCGGACTCGAGCCGTCGGCGCGGACCCACCGCAAGCGCCGCCGCCGCGGTCCGGATGACGAGAACGCGCCGTTCACCCCTGGACGCGACCCCAAAGGCGTCGCCGACGTGCTCGCCGATCTCACCCGGGATGCCGGGTGGGACTCGCAGTTGGCCCGTGAGGACGTGGTGCGCACGTGGGCTGAAGTCGCCGGCGAGACCACCGCGTTGCACACCCATCCGGTGGCTTTCACGGGGGGCACTCTCACCGTTCAGGCGGACTCGACCGCATGGGCCAAACAGCTCCAGCTGATGCGATCGGAGATCCTTTCCCAGATCGTGCGAAGGTATCCCGCAGCGGGTGTCGACGGCATCCGCTTCATCGGACCCGACGTCCCCTCCTGGAAATGGGGTCCCAGAACGACTCCAGGGCGCGGTCCGCGCGATACCTACGGCTAAGTCACCTCACGTGATATCCGCTCGCAATCGAGGGCGCCACAGGGCCGCACATGGCTCGCATGACAGTGGTTCCTTGGTAGACTGGGGTGGCCCCGAAATAGGATGTGGAGCGCGCCGAGATAATGACGTCCGAGACCCCTGAAAGCCTGCCCGAGCAACCCGAACAGCATTCCGCGGAACCAGTGCAAGCCGAACGGACTCACGTCGAATACGGTGCGGACGAGATCCAGGTTCTCGAAGGTCTCGAAGCGGTGCGCAAGCGCCCGGGTATGTATATCGGCTCGACCGGACCCCGTGGCCTGCACCACCTCGTCCAGGAGATCGTCGACAACTCCGTCGATGAAGCGCTCGCCGGCTACTGCGACACGATCGTCGTCACGATCCTCCCCGACGGCGGCGTTCGCTGCGTGGACAACGGCCGCGGCATCCCGGTCGACGTGCACAAGTCCGAGGGCAAGTCGACTGTCGAGGTCGTGCTCACCGTCCTTCACGCCGGCGGAAAGTTCGGCGGCGGCGGTTATGCGGTCTCCGGCGGTCTGCACGGCGTGGGCTCGTCCGTCGTCAATGCGCTGTCCACCCGACTGGACGTCGAAGTGCGTCGCCAAGGGTACGTCTGGCGCCAGACGTACCGTGACGGTGGCAATCCTGTCGCGCCGCTCGAACGCGGTGAAGAGAGCATCGAGACCGGCACCACGATCACCTTCTGGCCGGATGCCTCGATCTTCGAGACCGTCGACTTCGAGTATGAAGTGCTGCGCAGCCGCTTCCAGCAGATGGCGTTCCTGAACAAGGGTCTGCGCATCGACCTGATCGATGAGCGTCCGTCGTCCGCCTACGAGGAGGAGACGGCGCCCGGGCAGGTCGTGCTTCAGCAGCGCCACGACTCATTCCTCTATGAACGCGGTCTTGTCGACTATGTCGAGTACCTCAACCGCGTCCGCAAGGCGGAGCACGTCAATGATGAGGTCATCGACTTCGAATCCGAAGACACCGAACGCAAGATCGCCCTCGAAGTGGCGATGCAGTGGACGACGAGCTATACCGAGAACGTCTTCACCTACGCGAACACGATCAACACGCACGAGGGCGGGACGCACGAAGAGGGGTTCCGCGCCGCGCTGACCACGCTGGTGAACAAGTACGCCCGCGCGAACAACCTGCTCAAGGAGAAGGACGAGAACCTGTCCGGCGACGACGTGCGCGAGGGTCTCACCGCGGTGATCTCGGTCAAGCTCTCCGAGCCTCAGTTCGAGGGGCAGACCAAGACCAAGCTCGGCAACACCGAAGCCAAGGCTTTCGTCCAGAAGGTCGTCGGCGACCGGCTCGGCGACTGGTTCGACCGCAACCCGGTGCAGGCCAGGAACATCATCCGCAAGGCGATCGACGCCGCGACCGCACGGCTGGCCGCGCGCAAGGCGCGCGAGACAGCGCGCCGCAAGAGCGTGTTCGAGAGCGCCGCGATGCCCGACAAGCTCAAGGATTGCACGAGCAAGGACCCGTCGATCAGTGAGATCTTCCTGGTGGAGGGCGACTCCGCCGGCGGCTCCGCGGTGCAGGGGCGCGATCCCCACACCCAGGCGATCCTGGCGCTGCGCGGAAAGATCCTCAACGTCGAGCGCGCAAGGCTGGACCGCGCTCTCGGCAACCGCGAAGTGCAGGCGATGATCCAGGCTTTCGGCACCGGGATCGGCGAGGACTTCGACATCCTCAAGGCCCGGTACCACAAGATCGTGCTGATGGCGGATGCCGACGTCGACGGCCAGCACATCACCACACTCCTGCTGACCCTGCTGTTCCGCTACATGCGGGGACTGATCGAAGCGGGCTTCGTGTACCTCGCGCAGCCGCCGCTGTACCGGATCAAGTGGTCGAACTCGCCCCACGAGTACGTCTACAGCGATCGCGAACGCGATGCGCTCCTGGTCGAGGGGCTCGCGGCGGGCAAGCGGATCCCGAAGGACAACAGCATCCAGCGCTACAAGGGCCTCGGCGAGATGAATGCGAAGGAGTTGTGGGAGACCACGATGGATCCCGAGGCGCGCACCCTGCGCCAGGTCACGATCGACGATGCCGCCGCAGCCGACGAGATCTTCACGATCCTGATGGGGGAAGACGTCGAGTCCCGCCGCGGGTTCATCCAGCGCAACGCGAAGGACGTCCGGTTCCTCGACATCTGATCGCCAGATCTGATGCCCTCTGACCCCGGCTGCGAAGAAACGAAACGAAACCGATGACTGACCAAGAGCGTCCCGAACCGACTCCCGCACACAATCACGGCAAGATCGACCGGGTCGACCTGCAGTCCGAGATGCAGCGCAGTTACCTCGACTACGCGATGAGCGTCATCATCGGCCGTGCCCTGCCGGACGTGCGCGACGGCATGAAGCCCGTGCACCGTCGTGTCATCTACGGCATGTACGACGGCGGTTTCCGGCCCGACAAGTCGTTCTCCAAGTGCGCGCGCGTGGTCGGTGAAGTGATGGGTCAGTACCACCCGCACGGCGACAGCGCGATCTACGATGCCCTGGTGCGGCTCGTGCAGCCGTGGTCGCTGCGCTACCCGCTCGCACTCGGTCAGGGCAACTTCGGCTCTCCCGGCAACCAGGGTGCGGCGGCGCCCCGGTACACCGAGACCAAGATGGCCCCTCTCGCGCTCGAGCTGGTGCGCGACATCGAAGAAGACACCGTCGACTTCCAGGACAACTACGACGGCCAGACGCAGGAGCCCTCGGTCCTGCCGGCGCGGTTTCCGAACCTCCTGGTCAACGGATCGGTCGGCATCGCGGTCGGCATGGCGACCAACATCCCGCCGCACAACCTCCGCGAGGTCTCCTCCGGTGCCCTGTGGGCGCTGGAGAACCCGGACGCGTCGCGCGAAGAGCTGCTCGAGGCGCTCATGGAGCGCATTCCCGGACCGGACTTCCCCACGCACGCGCAGATCCTCGGAACGCGCGGCATCAAGGACGCCTACCGCACCGGCCGCGGCTCCATCACCATGCGCGCGGTCGTCAACGTCGAAGAGATCCAGGGCCGCACGTGCCTCGTGATCACCGAGCTGCCGTACCAGGTCAACCCTGACAACGTGGCCGTCAAGATCAGCGACCTCGCCCGTGAGGGCAAGATCACCGGCATCGCCGACATCCGCGACGAGACGTCGGACCGCACGGGTCAGCGTCTGGTGATCGTGTTGAAGCGGGATGCCGTCGCCAAGGTCGTGCTGAACAACCTCTACAAGCACACCCAGCTGCAGGAGAACTTCGGCGCGAACATGCTCGCGATCGTCGATGGTGTGCCCCGCACGCTGCCGCTCGACGGGTTCATCACGCACTGGATCGACCACCAGATCGTCGTGATCGTCCGCCGCACGCAGTTCCGGCTGCGTAAGGCCGAAGAGCGCATGCACATCCTCCGCGGCTACCTCAAGGCTCTCGATGCGCTCGACGATGTCATCGCGCTGATCCGCCGGTCGCCGACGGTCGACGACGCGCGCGATGGCTTGAAGTCGCTCCTGGAGATCGATGACATCCAGGCCGACGCGATCCTTGCGATGCAGCTGCGCCGGCTCGCTGCCCTCGAGCGGCAGAAGATCATCGACGAGGCCACCGAGCTCGAGGCGCAGATCACCGACTTCAAGGCGATCCTGGCCGACCCGGCGCGGCAGCGCTCCATCATCCGCGAGGAGCTCACCTCGATCGTCGACCGTTTCGGCGATGACCGTCGCACCCAGATCCTGCCCGGCTACGACGGCGACATGTCGATCGAGGACCTCATCCCCGAAGAGGAGATGGTGGTCACCGTGACCCGCGACGGCTACATCAAGCGCACGCGCAGCGACAACTATCGTCAGCAGCACCGCGGCGGTCGGGGCGTGAAGGGCGCGCAGCTGCGCGCCGACGACGTGGTCGAGCACTTCTTCGTCACCACCACGCACCACTGGCTGCTCTTCTTCACCACGAAGGGCCGGGTCTACCGCGCGAAGGCCTACGAAGTGCCCGAGGCCGGGCGCGACGCCAAGGGCCAGCACGTCGCGAACCTCCTGGCGCTTCAGCCGGGCGAGGAGATCGCGCAGATCCTCGACATCCGCGACTACGGCGCCGCGACGTATCTGGTGCTGGCGACCCGAAGCGGGCTCGTCAAGAAGACGCGCCTCACCGAGTACGACACGAACCGTCAGGGCGGCGTCATCGCGATCAAGCTGCGCGGTCAGGACGAAGCCGACGGTGATGAGGTCGTCAGTGCGCTGCTGGTCGACGAGGGCGATGACATCCTGCTCATCAGCCGGCTCGGGATGTCACTGCGCTTCACCGCGAACGACGAGTCGCTGCGTCCGATGGGCCGCTCGACCGAGGGCGTGAAGGGCATGTCCTTCCGTTCCGGCGACAGTCTGCTGTCGGCATCCGTCGCTCGCGACGGCGCGTTCGTTTTCGTCGTGACCGACGGCGGCTACGCCAAGCGCACAGATATCGCGCAGTACCGGGGCCAGAGCCGCGGCGGTCTGGGCATCAAGGTCGCCCGACTCAGCGACGACAGGGGCATCTTGGCGGGCGGACTCATGGTCGCCGAGGACGACGAGGTCTTGGTGGTTCTTGCCAGCGGCAAGGTGATACGCTCTGCGGTGGCCGAGGTCCCCGCCAAGGGCCGCGACACCATGGGTGTCGTTTTCGCACGTGCCGACGACGCTGATCGCATCATCGCGATCGCACGCAACTCAGAGCGCGGCCTGGCCGAGATATCAGAGGCGGCGACATCAGAGGCAGTCGACACCGCTCAGGAACATGCAGTGTCCGACACACCCGAGGCCTCGTCCGAGATCCCCGAAGAGAGTACTGACGCATGAGCACCGTAGCCGACAAGCTCGCAAAGAAGTCCAGCCGTAAGACCAGCGCCAAGCAGGTGCGCCTGCGGCTGGTGTACGTCGACTTCTGGTCGGCGGTCAAGCTGTCGTTCCTGGCCGCGGTCGCGCTGGCGATCGTCACGGTCGTGAGCTTTCTCCTGGTCTACCTGATCGTGCAGGCGACCGGTCTGATCGGCACGGTCGACGAGTTCTTCCAGAGCTTCTCCGACGGCGGGGTCTCGATCACCGCCTTCATCGGCCTGCCGCAGGTCATGGCGTTCGCGGCGATCGTGGCGATCCTCAACCTCGTGGTCGTCACGGTGCTCGGAGCGGTCATCGCCGGCATCTACAACCTCGCGGTCAAGGTGACCGGCGGTCTGCTGGTCGGTTTCACGTCGAACTGAGTCGAGCGAGCCTGCGAGCGTATCGAGACCCGCACGCGATCACACGACCCCGGTTGTTCCCAGAAGGGTTCCGATCGCCCAGGTGACGACCAGCGCAAGCCCGCCTCCGATCACCAGCCGCAGCGTGGCGCGCACCTTGCCGCTGCCACCGAGTTGGGCCGACACCGTGCCGGTGATGGCGAGGGCGACCAGCACGGCGACGAAGGTCAGCGGGGTCTTCAGATTCGCCGGAAGCAGCAGGATCGTCAGAAGCGGCAGCAGCGCACCCAGGGTGAATGCCACCGCGGATGAGAGCGCGGCCTGCCACGGACTCACAAGGTCATCCTGATCGATGTGCAGCTCGACCTCGAGGTGCGCGGCCAGTGCATCGTGCGCGGTGAGCTCGACCGCGACCTGCCGGGCCGTCGCGTCGGTGAGACCGCGCGCGCGATAGAGCGAGGTCAGTTCGTCGAGCTCTTCCTCGGGCATCTCTCGAAGTTCCCGGGTCTCCTTCTCGATGAGCGCCCGTTCACTGTCGCGCTGACTGCTGACAGAGACGTATTCGCCGAGCGCCATCGAGATCGCGCCGCCGACCAGCCCCGCGACTCCGGCGACCAGCAGCGCAGGCGTGTCGGTCGTCGCGCCGGCGACGCCCACAACGAGGGACGCGACCGAGACGATGCCGTCGTTGGCGCCCAGCACCCCTGCGCGAAGCCAATTGAGACGCTGACCGACGCCGCCGGAGTGCGCCTCGCCGGCGTGGTTCGGCTCATCGTCGCTCATGCCCTGAGTCAACTCCTTTGCTGTGGTTGCGGCCGCGCTCCGCCGGAGAAACGACCCGGACCGAATTCGTGAATTGCCTGTCGTTCAGGTAAAGTCTTGGAGGTTGACGGCGCGCGCGTCGTGCCCAAACGGGGGTATAGCTCAGGCGGTTAGAGCGCTTCACTGATAATGAAGAGGTCCCAGGTTCAAGTCCTGGTACCCCCACAAGAATAGCCCAGGGGCCTTAGCTCAGTTGGTAGAGCGCCTGCTTTGCAAGCAGGATGTCAGGAGTTCGAATCTCCTAGGCTCCACATGTCGATGAGCGCCGGCCCGAAGGGTCGGCGCTTTCGTCAATCGGTAGAGTCGGACGCATGGACATGCGGGTCGCGGCCTACGCCGTCATCATCGACCCGGACGATCGGATCCTTCTGGCGCACTGGAACGAAGGGCGACGTGCCGCATGGACTCTTCCGGGCGGGGGCCTCGAGGCCGGAGAGGACCCCGAGCACGCGGCGCGTCGCGAGGTTCGCGAAGAGACGGGCTATCGGGTCAGTGTCGACGAGCTGCTCGGCATCCATTCGCGGGTCATTCCGGCGGGCCGTCGGCTGGCTGCGGATCCCACCGGTCCGCTCCATGCACTTCGCATCGTGTACGCCGCGCGCGTGATCGGCGGCAAGCTGCGCAACGAGATCGGCGGATCCACCGACCGCGCCGACTGGTTTCCGCTGTCGGGCGTGACGACGCTGCAGCGGGTCAAACTGGTCGACATCGCGCTGAAGATGGCCGCCCGGATCTGATCAGTCGATCGGCTGCGAGCGGATGCCGCATCGCGGACGCGTGCGGTCGGATCAGGGGCCGTCATCCATACCGGCTACCCACGACGAAGCCCCGCAGGTCAGCGGGGCTTCGTCGTGTCAGCGGTAGAGAACTCGATACGGCGCTGGCGCACCTACTCGATCTTGAGCCGCGTGCAGGCTCAAGCGTCCGGCGCGCGCAGCGGGTCGTCGGCGACCCACAGCTCGTCATCGGCACGCAGCGTCTGCCACGCGGCGTAGAGCACACCGACGGTCGCCGCGACACCGAGGATGATCGCGATCACCCCACCGGCGCCGATGCCCCGCTTCGGCGGGTCGAGAACGGCGAGCTTCGAGGCGAGCCTCTTCGAAGCCTGCGCGCCGTACTTGTCGGCCTTCTTCGCATAGGTGGTGGCATCCGGCATGACGAAGCCCTTGCCGGACGCGAGCCGCGCACGGGTGTCGCCGGCGGCATCCCAGACCGACAGGGCGGAGCCGACGACGGCACCGGCCGTGGGAACCACCTTCTCGGCCAGAACCTGCTTCGAGTACTTCTTGCTCTTGTCGACGTACGGCGCGGCGTACTTGCCGTAACCTGCCTGCACGCCGGGGATGACCTGCTCCCGGCTGAAGTTGCCGAGCTGGCGGCCCGCTTCGCGGGCGATCACTCCGGCTTCGCCGACGAGCAACTGCTGGGACTCCCACAGGTTGTTCGCCCGCGCCTGGAGTTTGCGGAGTTCCTTCTTGCGCTTGCTGTTGAGGCTCACGTTGCCCTCCCTAAGGCCGGGGGATGTAGTCGTCCCATCTTGCCAGACGGCACCGCAGACGGGAGGACTCCCACCGAACTCTGAGAGAATGGTCGACATGCCTCAGCACACTGCCGTAGCCACCCTGCACACCAATTACGGGGACATCGTGGTGAACCTCTTCGGAGATCACGCGCCCAAGACCGTCGAGAACTTCATCGGACTCTCGGACGGAACCAAAGACTGGACCCACCCCGCCACCGGAAAGCCGGGCGACGGGCCGCTCTACAAGGACGTCGTCTTTCACCGCATCATCTCCGGTTTCATGATCCAGGGCGGCGACCCGCTCGGCGCCGGCACGGGCGGCCCGGGTTACAACTTCAACGACGAGATCAACGGCGAGCTCACCTTCACAGCGCCGTACAAGCTCGCAATGGCCAACGCCGGCCTTCGGCGCAACGCGATCACCGGCAAGCCCGAGGGCACGAACGGGTCACAGTTCTTCATCACTGTCCCCGGTCAGGGTGGTCGCGGACCCGAGTGGCTCCAGGGCAAGCACACGATCTTCGGCGAGGTGGCCGACGACGCCTCGAAGGCTGTCGTCGACACGATCAGCGCCCTGCCCACCGCGGCCGGCGATCGCCCGATCGAGCCCGTCGTGCTGCAGTCCGTCGACATCGTCGCGGTCTAGCACGCTCGTTCGTCCGTGACCACCCCCGACCTCAGTCGCAACGGCGACAATTTCTGCTACCGGCATCCGGATCGGCAGAGCTTCGTGCTGTGCCAGCGCTGTCTGCGCACGATCTGCCCGGAGTGCCAGACGCAGGCTGCGGTCGGGGTCATCTGCCCGGAGTGCCTCGCGGATCAACGGCGGGCGCAGACACCCGCGCAGCGGACGGCGCAGCGACGCTGGTCGCGACCGCGCGCGGTCACGGCGACCGACGCGCGGCCGGTCGTCACGTACGCGATCATCGCGGTCACGGCGGTGGCCTGGCTCATCGGGCTCATTCCCGGTGTCGGGGACATGGTGCAGAACGCACTGCTGTTCTGGGCGCCCTCGCTGTACCCCGACCTGACGGGCACGTTCGAACCGTGGCGCCTGTTCACAGCCGCTCTGGTGCACTCGGGGTTCTGGCACATCGGGCTCAACATGCTCGCTCTGTGGATGATCGGGCGGAGCCTCGAGCCGCTGCTCGGGCGCGGCCGGTTCCTCACGCTGTATCTGCTCAGCGCGCTCGGTGGCTCCGTCGCCGTCGCCCTGCTCTCGTTCACGACCCCGGTGGTGGGCGCCTCCGGGGCGATCTTCGGCCTCTTCGGCGCGCTCATCGTGATCGGGCGGCATATCGGCGCGAACATCGCGGGCATCGCGATCATCCTCGCGGTGAACCTCGCGATCGGATTCATCCCGGGGTTCAACGTATCGTGGCAGGCGCATGTCGGCGGTCTCGTCGTGGGGGCACTGGTCGGCCTGATCTACGCGCGAACCCGGTCGGTCCGCCGTCGTGCGCTGCAGGTGTGGCTGCTCGTCGCGCTCACCGTCGTGCTCTTCGCGCTGCTTCTGATCCCGCCGGCGTTCTACTTCTAGAGATCTCGATGCGCTCGCATCGATCGGCCTGACGTCAAAGTTATCCACAGGTTCATCCACACCTGGGGATGAATGACAGCGGTGTAGTTCCCTGGTATCGGGAACCCGTCAGGTACTCCATGACACGCGAAAGCCCCGGTCGGGCCGGGGCTCTCGCAGAAGAAGAGGTGGCGCTATCGCCAGCGGGTCGTCATCAGGAAGCCGATGAAGGCGATCCCGAAGCCGATGACCAGGTTCCATGCGTCGATGCCGGGAATCGGGAACCTACTGCCGCTCAGATAGAACACGAGCACCCAGACCAGTCCGACCAGCATGAGGCCGATCATGATCGGCTTGAACCACACCGGATTCGGTGCGGCCTCGCCTTCGCTGCGCTCCACCAGGGAGTCGTCGTCTCTGCCGGGTCGTGCCATACGCATATCCTACCCTCACCAGGAATCGGTGCCCCATCGAGCCCCCGGAAGGGCGCGGGCGGCAGAGCCACAGCGGGCCCCGGTTAGAATCCACGTGTGGATGAGACGAACGAGAGCGGCAGCGCGACGTCCACCTCACGCGCGCGGCGACCGCGGCGTCGTCGCGTCTCGGTGACCGGCGTCATCGGCGAGCTCCTTCTCACCGCCGGAGTGCTCACGCTCCTCTATGTCGGATGGCAGCTGTGGATCGGCGACTTCATCATCGGCTCCCAGTTCAAGGCTGAGGCGAAGTCCCTGTCCGAAGAGTGGGCCGCGCAGCCGTCGACGACGCCGACACCCAGCGAGACATCGAACGGAACGCCCGCCGATGAGCCGGTGGCGCCCGTCCCGGCACAGCCTCCGATTCTGGCGGAGCCCGGCGAGGGGGAGACCTTCGGCATCATGCGCATTCCCCGTTTCGGAGCCGACTACTACTTCAACGTGGCCGGAGGCGTGAGTACGTCCGTGACCCTCGACCCGATCGGGATCGGGCACTACCCGGGAACCTCGATGCCCGGGCAGACCGGTAACTTCGCGGTCGCCGGTCATCGAGGAAGTCACGGCGCACCGTTCCAGGATCTGCCGTCGCTGCGCGTGAACGACGCGATCGTGATCGAGACCGCCGAGGGCTGGTACACCTACCGATTCCGTAATCTCGCCTACGTTCAGCCGAGCCAGGTCGAGGTCCTCCTGCCCGTACCTCAGGTGCTCGACGCGACCGCCACCGAGAGCGTCATCACGATGACCACCTGCAGCCCGCGATACGGCTCGTCGGAACGGGCGATCGCCTACGGCGTGTTCGAGTCGTTCACTCCGCGCGCATCGGGCCCCCCGGCCGGGCTCACCGAAGGTGTGACCGCCTGATGTACGCGGCATTGTGGCGCTTCCTCCCAGGGCCCTGGTGGCTACGCGTGCTGATCCTTCTGATCCTGTTCGCGGCGGTGCTCTACGGCCTGTTCTTCTACGCGTTCCCCTGGATCAGCGCAATCGTCAACCCGCAGGAAGTCACCGTCGAGTGAGCCCGCGATGAGCAGTCGCGCGCCGATCCTCGTGGTCGACAACCACGACAGCTTCGTGCACACGCTCGTCGGCTATCTCCACGAGCTCGGTGCCGGCACCGACCTCGTCGAGGCTGACGCGATCATGACGGATGCCGCGGCATCCGTCATCGGCCCCTATCAGGGTGTGCTCATCTCACCCGGGCCCGGCACGCCGTCCGCCGCGGGCGCCTCGATCGCGGTCGTCCGCGCCGCCGCCGAGGTCGGCATCCCGCTGCTGGGCGTCTGCCTCGGGCACCAGGCCATCGCAGAAGCCTTCGGAGCCACCGTCGCGCACGCCCCCGAGCTCATGCACGGCATGACTTCGCCGGTCGAACACGACGGCAGCGCGCTGTACGCGGGACTGCCGAGCCCGTTCACCGCCACGCGCTACCACTCGCTCGCGATCGTCCCCGACACCCTGCCTTCGGAGCTCGTGGTGACGAGCCGCACCGAGACCGGCGTCATCATGGGCATCGCGCACCGGTCGGCGCACATCGCCGGCGTGCAGTTCCACCCCGAAGCGGTCCTCACCGAAGGCGGTCATCGGCTGCTCGGCAACTGGCTCGAAACCGCCGGCCTCACGGGTGCCGCGACCCGGGGCGCCGCGCTGCACCCGCGTCGCCTGAGGAGCTCCGGCTACGGGCCGCTGCAGTAGGTGAGAGTCACTTCGGAGTGGATCGGCGCCTCGCCCGGCGCGATGGACTGCGTCGTGACGATCGGCGGATTGGCGGCGGTGCAGCCCGCATCGGGCTGCGTGATCACCAGGAGCTGAGATTCCGGACCTTCGAGCTCGCGGGTCGCGGCCTCGATCGTGTAGCCGGTCACGTCGATGATCACGACGCGTCCGGTCGCAGCCACGATGTTCACGGTCGCTCCGATCGGAAGCGTGGCGCCGGCCGGCTGATCGGCCGAGATCACCGTGCCGGCAGTCAAGCCGGGGTCGTTGCGCGGCGTGACGGTTCCGAGCACGAGCCCAACCGCCTGCAGGGCCGCGGCCGCGGCATCCTGACCGAGTCCCTCCAGCGTCGGCACCGTCGTGGTCTCTTGACCCGACGACACGTAGACGCGCACCTGCTGACCCGGACTCACCGAGGCGCCCGCATCGGGGTCGGTGCGGATGACGTTGCCGATCGCGACCTCGGAGTTGGGCTCGTCGACGCGGAACGAGACGAGGTCCGCTTCGCCGATCTCGGAGTTGGCGCGCTCATAGGTCATGCCGGTGACATCGGGAACCAGCCGCGCGTTGGACGGTACCTCGCTGCCCGGGCGGATCGAAGTGACCCAGAAGAGCACCGAGATCAGCAGCACCGCGATGATCGCGACACCGGCCCAGATCCAGGCGACCGGCGGACCGGCCTGCGTGCGCTTCATGGTCGTGTCGGTGCTCAGCTGGCGCAGCGACCGTGCGGTCTCGGCCGCCTGCTGGGGATTCGGGCCGTAGAGCTCGCTCGTGAGCGCTCCGACGGCGCGCTTGGAGGGGACCTTGCCGCCCACCGTCGCATCGAGCGCCTCGCGGAAGGACGCCGCGTCCTGGTAGCGCTGGAAGGGATCCTTGGCGAGGGCTCGCAGCACCACCGTGTCGAGCGAGCGCGGTACGGTCTCGTTGACCTCGGACGGTGCGACGGGCGCTTCGCTGACGTGCTGGTAGGCGACCGCGACCGGCGACTCGCCGCGGAACGGCGGGCGCCCGGCGAGCAGCTCGTAGAGCACGATGCCGCACGAATACACGTCAGCGCGCGCGTCGACCGGCTCGCCCTTGGCCTGCTCGGGCGAGAAGTAGGCGGCGGTGCCGATGATCGCCGTGGTCTCGGCGACAGTCGAGGACGAGTCCGACACCGCGCGGGCGATGCCGAAGTCCATGACCTTGACCTGGCCGGCGTCGGTCACCATGACGTTGCCGGGCTTGATGTCGCGGTGCACGACTCCGGCGCGGTGCGAGTACTCGAGAGCCTCGAGGATGCCGTCGACGTAGCGCACCGCGTCCTCGACGGGCACCGGGCCCGCGGAGACGATGTCCTTCAGGAGCGCGCCGTGCACGAGTTCCATCACGATGTACGGAACCGGAAGCACGGTGCCGTCGGGGCTCGTCTCGCTGTCTTCACCGGCGTCGTAGACTCGCACGATCGTGGGGTGCGCCATGCGCGAGGCCGCTTGTGCCTCGAGACGGAAGCGGGTGCGGAACGCATTGTCGTTCGCGAGGTCGCGGTTGAGGAGCTTGATCGCGACCTGCCGACCGAGCGTCAGGTCGTAGCCGCGGAACACGGTGGCCATACCACCGCGCCCGATGAGTTCGTCGACGCGATAGCGCCCAGAAAGCACGCGCGGCTCAGCTGTCACGGTCACTCCCTGGGTGGAACAGAGTCAGCCTAACGGACGCGGCCGAAGAGTCCCGCACCGACCTCACGCCGCACCGAAGCGCCGGTCACGGTGTGGGCGTCGGAGTCGGGGTCGGTCCGATCTCCTGGATCTGCGAGGTGGCCTCGCCGGACGGGCCGGATTCGCGCTGACCGGCCGTGCCCCCCGAGCACGTCACCGTGTAGGTCACGATGACGGTGGCGCCCGGGTTGTTGTCGGCCAGCAGCTGGCCGCTGCGATCGTTCGGTCCGAACGAGGCGGTCGACTGCCCCGTGCTCGCGAACGTGCCGTTGGTGGCCGAGAAGTTGTAGGAGCTGACCGATCCGGTGCCCGACGGGCAGGTGTATCCGCCCCACGAGACCTGCGTGGTCGCGCCCGCGTCGACCGTTGCCGCCATCGTCGGCGCGGCAGGAGTAGGCATCGCGACCTGATCGACATAGAAGGTCAGAGTGAGCAGCTGCGACGGCGGGATGTTGCCGGACGGACTGACGCGGTAGACCTTGTTGACCTGATCGGCGGTGGGCGCGGCGTCGCCGCCGACGCAGTCGACAGCCTCTACGCCTGCTGCGCGTGCTTTCGCGGAGGCCTCAGTGCAGTCCATCCCGGTCAGGCCGAGGGTGTCGATCGCGATCGTGGAGACGGTGGGCGTCGGGGTGGGCGTCACACTGGGACTCGGGGTGGCCGAAGACTCTGTCGGGTCGGGCGCCGGCTGCTGGTTCGCCACGAACGCCCAGATGGTGCCGCCGAGCACCAGCAGGAGCAACACGATCAGGGCGATGAGCGGCCACGTCCAAGGGCTGCGCTTCTTCGTCCCGGGCTCTTCGTCGACGGCTTCCCCTGCCGGCAGCAGCCGGGTGGTGGCTGCCGTCGCGCCGGCCCCGGTGAGCAGCTGCGTCATGTCGTCGCCGGCCGCGGCGCCGGTGGCGATCGCCGGGACGGCCGCGGCAGCAGCCGCGACGTCACCGCGGCGCAGAGCGGTGGCCGCACGAGCGACTGCGGCGGCAGAGGCGGGACGCTCTTCGGGCTTCTTCGCGATCATGGCCATGACGAGGTTCTGCACCGGCACGGCGACCGTCGGCGGCAACGGTGCTGCCTGCTCGTTGATCTGCGCCATCGCGATGGCCACCTGCGACTCGCCTGCGAACGGGCGCTTGCCCGCCAGGCACTCGTACGCGACGATTCCCAGTGAGTATGTGTCGGTGGCGGGGGATGCCGGATGCCCGGACGCCTGCTCGGGGGAGAGGTACTGCACCGTGCCCATGACCTGGCCGGTAGCGGTGAGCGGTACCTGGTCGGCGATGCGGGCGATGCCGAAGTCGGTGATCTTGACCCGGCCGTCGGGGGTGATCAGAAGGTTTCCGGGCTTGATGTCGCGGTGTACGAGCCCGGCCGCGTGGGCGGCCTGGAGCGCGGCGGAGGTCTGCGCGACGACATCGAGCGTCTTGTCGGTCGACAGCGAGCCGTCGCGCTCGAGGATCGTCGAGAGCGCCTCCCCGGGTACGAGCTCCATCACGAGGAACGCGCTGCCGGCTTCCTCGCCGTAGTCGAAGACGCTCGCGATCCCCTCGTGGTTGACGAGGGCCGCGTGGCGCGCCTCGGCGCGGAAGCGCTCGAGGAAGCCCGGGTCGCCCATGTACTCGTCTTTGAGGATCTTGATGGCGACGGTGCGCCCGATGACATGGTCGGTCGCTTCCCACACTTCGCCCATGCCGCCGATGGCGATCCGCGAGTCCAGCTCGTAGCGGCCGCCGAAGGTCACTCCCTGCGTCGGTCTCATCGTCCCAGCACCGCCTCCATGACCTTCTTCGCGATAGGCGCGGCGATCGTGTTGCCGCTCCCCGACTGACCTTGGCCGCCGCCGTCTTCGACCACCACCGCCACTGACACCTGCGGGTTCTCCGCAGGCGCGAACCCGGTGAACCACAGTGTGTACGGCTGGCCTGATCCGTTCTCCGCAGTGCCGGTCTTACCGCCCACATCGACCCCGTCCATTGTTGCACCCGACGCCGCGCCGTCACTGACATTGGCAACCATCATCGCGACCAGTTCGGCGGCGATGCCGGCCTCCAGCGCCCGCCCGAACTCGGTGTCGTCGAAGGTCCGCTCGACCGACAGATCGGCGCCGATCACCCGATCGACCATGCGCGGATTCATGACCACTCCTTCGTTCGCGATGCCGGCTGAGACCATCGCCATCTGCAGGGGCGTGGCCGTGACCTGTCCCTGACCGAAACCGGTGAGCGCGGTCTGGGGATCGTCGAGCGCACGCGGATAGCTGGATGCCGTCGAATCGAGCGGCATCGAGAACGAGGTGTTGAAGCCATACTTGTCGGCTTCCTCCCGGATCGCGGTGTCGCCGAGCTGCACGGCCAGTTCGGCGAACGGGATGTTGCAGCTCAGACGCAGGGCATCGGCGATCGTGACGGTATCGCCCGGGCCGCACGCGCCGCCGCTCGCGTTGAAGATGACATTGCTCGACTGCGGCAGCTGATACGATGCCGGGTTGGGCAGGGTCGAGGCCGGCGTGTAGTCGCCCGAGGCGAGCGCCGCCGAGGCGACGACGAGCTTGAACGTCGAGCCAGGCGGGTTCAGGTCTCCGCCGATCGCGCGATTGTAGAGCGGATTCGCCGGGTCGGCATTGAGTGCGTCGTAGACGTCGTTCACCTCGCCGGGGTCGTGCGAGGCGAGCAGGTTCGTGTCGAAGCTCGGGCTCGTGACCATCGCGAGTACTCGTCCGGTGGCGGGCTCGATCGCGATGACGGCGCCCTGCAGGTCGCCGAGTGCGTCGTACGCGGCTCGCTGCACCACGGCATCCACGGTCAGTTCCACGTTCGACCCGCGCGGCGGCTGACCGGTGAGGATGCGGTCGATGCGCGTGAGGAACTGAGCGCCCGCGGTTCCGCTGAGCTCCTGGTTCATCGCCTGCTCGATGCCCGTGGCGGCGCCCAGCACCGGATTGATGTAGCCCGTGACCGGAGCCCACATGTCGGCATCCACGTACACGCGCTGCCAGGCGAACACGTCGTCGGAGGGCACCGAGCTCGCGATGGCCGCGCCGCTGGCGATGATCGAGCCTCGCTGCACCTCGTAGGAGTCGTACAACGCCCGGGTGTTGCGCGTGTTCTCGGCGAGGGTCTCGGCCTGCACGACCTGGATCACGCTCGTCGAGGCGAACAGCGCGAGGAACATGAGCAGCATCACGATGCTGAGCCTGCGGAGTTCCCTGGTCATGCGTCGCCCCCTTCCCACGACAGGCGTGCCTTCGGCGCGCTCTTGCGCGTGCGGCGTATTGTCATGTCAGCCGATCACCACCCTCGGGCGGCTTCGGACGGCATCCGAGATCCTCAGCAGGATCGCGACGATGAGCCAGTTGGCCACGAGCGATGAGCCGCCCGCCGCCAGGAACGGAGTGGTCAGGCCGGTCAGCGGGATGAGCCGGGTGACGCCGCCGACCATGATGAACACCTGCAGGGCGATCGTGAACGACAGCCCGACGGCCAGGAGCCTGCCGAAGTCGTCCTGCCCGGCCAGCCCGATGCGGATGCCGCGACTCGTGAAGACCATATAGAGGCACAGGATCGCGAACACCCCGATGAGCCCGAGCTCCTCGCCCAGGCTCGGCAGGATGTAGTCGCTCTGCGACAGGGGGGTGATATACGGCCGGCCCTGACCGAGTCCGGTGCCGAGCAGGCCCCCCTGCGCGAGGCCGAAGATCCCCTGAACGAGCTGATAGCTGCCGCCGCCGCGGTCGATCACCTCGGGGTTGAAGGCGTCCAGCCAGTTCGCGAAGCGGGCGCCGACGTACGGCAGCACGCGCGACGCGAGGAAGGCACCAGCCGCCGCGAGCACGACGCCGATGACGACCCAGCTCGTCTTGCCGGTGGCGACGTAGAGCATCGCGACGAACATGCCGAAGATCAGCAAACCGGTTCCCAAGTCGCGCTGCAGCACGATGATGCCGAGCGAGATCAGCCAGACGACCAGGAGCGGGCCGAGCTCGCGGGCGCGGGGCCAGGTCAGGCCGAGGAAGCGCGTTCCCACCGAGGTGAGGCTCTCCCGCGTGCGCACCAGGTAGCCGGCGAAGAAGATCGCGAGCGAGATCTTCGCGAGCTCGCCCGGCTGGAAGGAGAAGAATCCGAGCGACACCCAGACATCCGCGTTGGCATCGGTGCCGAGCCCCGGGACGATCGGAAGGATCAGCAGCAGAACACCGGCCAGGCCGAAGAGGTAGGTGTAGCGGAACAGCACCCGGTAGTTGCGCAGCAGCACGACGATGGCGATGGCCCCCACGATCGCGATCGCCGACCAGGCGAGCTGCTTCGTGGAGTACGCGTCCCACCCCGTCAGGCCCACCGCGATGTCGATGCGGTAGATCATCGCGATGCCGAGCCCGGTCAGGATCGTGGCGATGGGCAGCACGAACGGGTCGGCGTCCCGCGCTCGGAGCCGCAGGACGATGTGCATCGCCACCACGAGCGCCGTCAGCCCGCCGCAGGAGAGGAGGAACATCGCGTCGATCGCGCCGAGGGCGCCGAGCTGCACGAGCGCGATCGCCGAGCCGTTCACGAGGAAGGCGAACACGAGCAGGAAGAGCTCCCGGTTGCGCTGGGTCTGTGGCACCCGGATGCGCCGCAGAGCGCGGATCACCGCGGTGTCGGCGGCGATCGCCTGCGTGCCGTTCGGCGGCGTGCCGTTCAGGGGCGTGCCGTTCACGGGGGCCGTCATCGCGTCGCCTCCGCGGCATCCCTGAGCCGGTCCACGATCGCCTCGGCGTCGGCGAGCGAGCGCGCCGAGATCGTGTGCTCGACCGTCGCCCGGCTGAACGAGGGCAGATCGGCGAGCAGGATCTCGGTGTCCTCATGCGGCGTGGACAGCGAGATCGGGCCGATGTTCTGCTGAATCCCCTGGAAGATCACCACGGTGTCGTCGTCGGCGCCGACGAAGTACCGCGTCTGCGTCCAGTTGTAGGCCAGGACCAGCATCGACGTGAGCAGAGTCAGAACGACGACGAATCCGACGATCCATCCCACGCGACGGCGCTTGGCGCGGCGGCGGTCCTCCTCGATGAGCTCCTCGAGGAACTCCGGGGCCGGCTCGAAGTGGCTCGGCTCGTTCGCGGCCTGCCGGTTGGGGTGCAGCCAGTTGCTGCGGCCCGAGCGTGCGGCAGGGACCTCGACCCCCAGGGGGTTGGACGCGGAGCCCACGATCGTGGGGGTGCCGGAGAAGATCGGATGCTGGCCGCCGACGTCCACCAGGACGATGGTGACGTTGTCGGGAGCCCCGGCATCCAGTGCCTGCTTCAGCAGGTTGTCGGCCGTGCGACCCGGAGCAAGGCCCAGGCCCAGCGCTTTCGCGGTGTGCGCGTCGTCGACAACGCCCGAGAGTCCGTCTGAGCACAGCAGCCACCGGTCGCCGGGCTGCGTAGGCATGATGAACGTGTCGGGCTCGGGATTCGCGTCCATGTCGCCGAGCACGCGCATCAGCACCGAACGGCGGGGGTGGTAGCGCGCCTCCTCGGGAGTGATGCGCCCCGAGTCCACGAGGCGCTGGACGAACGTGTGATCGGTCGTGATCTGGGTGAGCGCGTCGTCGCGGTACAGGTAGATGCGCGAATCGCCGATGTGGGCGATCACGGCGTAGTCATCGACCATCACCAGGGCGCTGACCGTGGTGCCCATGCCGGCCAGCTCGGGTTTCACGTGCACGGTGTCGATCAGCTCCACCGCTGAGTCGGCGATCGCCTCCCGCAGCGCGCGCTCGGCGGCGGAGGTGGACTCGAAGGGGTGGTCGAGCTGTTCGAGTCGGGCTATCGCGAGGCTGGAGGCGACATCGCCGCCGGCGTGGCCGCCCATTCCGTCCGCGACCGCGAACAGATTGGAGCCCGAGTAGCCGGAGTCCTGGTTGTTGGAGCGCACCTTGCCGGTGTGCGAGATTGCGACGCTCGAGCCCTGGAAGACCATCTGTGGAGGGATCACTACTTCCGCAGCTCGAAGGTCGTGGCCCCGACCTTGATGGGCGCACCGACCGTGATCGGCATGGGCGCGCTCACGCGGGTGCCGTCGTGCCAGGTTCCGTTGGTGGAGTCCAGGTCCTGGATCATCCACTGCTCGCCCCACAGCATGAGCCGTGCGTGGTGGCTGGAGGTGTAGTCGTCGCGGATCACGAGGCCCGACTCGCTCGAGCGCCCGATCGTGAGCGGCTCCGCGCCCAGCGGCAGTTCGAGCCCGGCTTTCGGGCCGCTCGTGATGACGATCCGTGAGACCTTGTCGGTCGTCGCAAGCCCCCCCTTCGCCGCCGACGGCGCCCCCTTGGGGGCGGCGACGGGCGCCGTCACCGACGCGCGCGCCGGGGCGGGTGCAGGTGAGGGCGCGGGCATCCGTCGCACCTTCACGCCGAACAGATCCGCGCGCAGCGAGTAGACGACCGCGAAGACGAAGAACCACAGCAGCACGAGGAAGCCGATGCGCAGCAGCAGCAGGGTCAGTTCACTCACGCGAGCGCCCCCCGTTGCGCACGTCGAACGCCCGGGTGGCGTCGGCCGGCATGGGCTGGGAAGGCGCTGCCTGCGCGACGACGCGGAAGACGATGTCGGTGCGCCCGATCGTGACGGTGGAGTCGGGGGGCAGCGCCGCCTCAGCGACCTTGCGACCGTTCAGCATCGTGCCGTTGGTGGACTGCATGTCACGCACCATCGCGCGCTCGCCGTCCCACAGGATCTCGACGTGCTTACGGCTCGTGCCGGCGTCGGAGATCGTGATGTCGGCGTCGCTGCCGCGCCCGATGACCGTGCGCGACTTCACGATCGGATACCGCTTCCCCTCGACGTCGAGCACGCCACGCCACGCCACACGGCCCTCCGCGGTGGCCGACTCGACCCGGAGCGTGCCCGTGGACAGCTGCTCGTCCTGCACGAGGACGATGGAGACCGGTCCGGCGAAGGAGTAGCCCTGGGATCTGGCATGCGCATGCACGAGGGTGTCGAGCTCTTGCCCGAGGGTGCCGCCGAGCGTGCGCATGCGCTCGTCGTCGGCCGCCGACAGACGCACCGTGAACGTGTTCGGCGCGAGAATGCGATCACGACTGACGACGGCAGCCTTCTTGTCGAGCTCGCTCCGCAGGGCGGATGCGATCTCGACGGGCTGGATGCCGCTGCGGAAGGTCTTCGCGAACGCGCTGTTGACGGCGCGCTCGAGACCCTTCTCGAAGCTGTCAAGTAGTCCCACACGACTCCTCAGGCAGGTGGTGCCGGTCGGTACATGCTAATTGCTCAGCCTGGGATGCCCGTGGACCCGACGGCTCATGGCGGATTCGAGGCGCGGGTCCCTGCGTGATACCCTCGGGAAGTTGAGTTGCACCGCGTCTTCGGATGCCGCATCTCGCGCGAGTGGCGGAATAGGCAGACGCGCTGGCTTCAGGTGCCAGTGCCCGAAAG
>WOYI011474060.1_pt1 | contig 24408 bp, 22 predicted proteins | sample 6423411 | NCBI WGS metagenome assembly WOYI01 (sample SAMN13441803, study PRJNA592873) | oil field metagenome | biome: oil field; feature: oil-well bore; material: oil-contaminated soil; isolation source: oil-contaminated soil from oil-well borehole | place: Germany: Wietze | collected 2016-10-18 ... | reverse complement strand
CGCTCCAGCTCGTCGCACTTGTTGAGGAAGGTGAGCCGGAAGGCATAGCCGAGGTTGCGGAAGATCTCGGCGTTCTGGGCCCAGTTGATCACCGTCCGGGGGCTCATCACCGTGGAGAGATCGCCGTTCATGAAGGCGGTGCGCGTGAGGTCGGCGACCGTCACCATCTGGCTGATCTGCTTGCGGCCCTTGTCGGTGTTGTAATGCGGGTTCTTGGCGAGCACGATCGCGCTTTCGGCGTCGTGGCTGAGGTAGTTCAGCGTCGCCACGAGGCTCCAGCGGTCCATCTGCGCCTGGTTGATCTGCTGGACGCCGTGGTAAAGCCCGGTCGTGTCGCCGAGGCCCACGGTGTTCGCGGTCGCGAAGAGCCGGAACGACGGGTTCGGCGTGATGATCTCGTTCTGGTCGAGAAGCGTCAGCTTGCCGTCATGCTCGAGGATCCGCTGGATCACGAACATCACGTCGGCGCGGCCGGCGTCGTATTCGTCGAAGACGATGGCGACGGGGTTTCGCAAGGCCCAGGGCAGGATGCCCTCGTGGAACTCGGTCACCTGCTTGCCGTCGCGAAGCTTGATCGCGTCCTTGCCGATGAGGTCGATCCGGCTGATATGGCTGTCGAGGTTCACGCGCACGCAGGGCCAGCTCAGATGGGCCGCGACCTGCTCGATATGGGTCGACTTGCCGGTGCCGTGATAGCCCTGGATCATGACGCGCCGGTTGTAGGCGAACCCCGCGAGGATCGCGAGCGTCGTGTCGGGATCGAACTTGTAGGTCGGGTCGATATCGGGCACCCGGTCGGTGCGGTCGGCAAAGCCCTTGACCTTCATCTCGGTGTCGATGCCGAAGACCTCCCGGACGGAGATTTCCTCGGTGGGCTTTGCGTGCGAGTCGAGCATTGGGTCCGCCATATCCTGATTGCGCGGGGTCGGCCCCACGCGTCACGAGAGCTTTGATGGAACATATCGCCGGGGCGTGCAAGGGGCGGGGGCAACGGGTCGCGGCCCGAATCCGCGCAGAGACCCGTTCACGCGGCCGTGCGCCGGTATCGCAATCGCGTGAGAGGTGAAACTTTGCCGCGACCGGCATCGTCCTTTTCGCATAGGGTCGGGCAAAGGCGGGATGCTCCCGCACCGGCTTGTCGAAGGAGGAAGTGATGAACCGCAGACGGATCCTCGGCGCCGGCGCCGGCACGATGGCGCTGATGCTGACGGGGCGCGGCGCGACCGCGGCCGAGCGTTTCGAGATCACGAAGACCGAAGAGGAATGGCGGGCGATCCTGTCGCCCGCGCAATACCGCGTGTTGCGCGAGGAGGGGACCGAACGGGCCTTTACCAGCCCGCTCAACGACGAAAAGCGCGCCGGCACCTTCCATTGCGCCGGCTGCGACCTGCCGCTCTTTGCGTCTGCGGCGAAATACGACAGCGGCACCGGCTGGCCGAGCTTCTGGGAGCCGTTGCCGGATGCGGTGGCGACGCGGGCCGACTGGGGCATTCTAGGTCGCCGGACCGAGGTTCATTGCCGCCGCTGCGGCGGCCATCTCGGCCACGTCTTCGACGACGGGCCGAAGCCGACCGGCAAGCGCTATTGCATGAACGGCGTGGCGATGGTGTTCAAGGCGGCTTAGGCAATATCTCGTCACTGCACGTCCGCCCGAATTTCACCGCTAAAACATGACATGCAGGTCTGGCGCGCCCGGAGAATTTGATCCGGGCTGAACCCTTGAGGCTGGCTCCTTTGCGCTGGAGGTCGATCATTGTGCCATTGGTTCTGGCATCGACCGCCGTCGCAATGTGCATGACATCTGATCCAGACATGCTCCCCAGTCGCGGCGGGGCGATTCCGTTCATGGTCTCGTCCGCGCTTGGCGCGGCGACGTCCGGAGTTTTGTGCCGACGCCTTTGGGCCCGGCTTACCTCGAGCGTCCCACATGCACCGTTCATGATGACGGAATCGGCTCCGACGTTCCTTGCATGGGCGCTAGGCATGCTTGTCGCCGCGCGACTCACAAGGAAGAGCTGACGCGGCGAAGTGCGGCGACCGCGACTGTCCGATCATCACAGCGCGCAGGTCAGTCGCGGAAGTTGCGGCTTTCCTTGATCTGGTCCCAGGCCCAGACGACCTCCTGCAGCCGTTCCTCGTCCGAGCGGTCGCCGCCGTTCATGTCGGGGTGCAGATCCTTCACCAGGCTCTTGTACTGCTTGCGGATCTCGATCTTCGACCAGCTGTCCCGCGCTTCGAGGATGTCGAGCGCCTTGCGTTCGGTCGGCGGCAGCTTGCGGCCCGCCGAGCGGCCCGGATTCTGCGTCGCATTGGCGCCGAGGATCTCCATCGGATCCTCGATCCCGAGCCGCGCCCAGGCGCGGTCCTCGCTGCCTTTCTTGCCGAAGGGCTTGGTCTCGCGCCCCCAGACCCGGTCCTTGTCGAGGAACTTCTGGAACTCCTCGTCGGTCTGGCCCTGGAAGAAGTTCCATTTCAGATTGTATTCGCGGATATGGTCGCGACAGAACCAGAAATAGTCCTCGAGCTGGTCGGGCGATTTCGGCGCCCGGTACTGGCCCGCCTCGTCGCAGCCGGCATGGTCGCAGGGGCGGGTGGAGGTTTCGAAGGCGCCGGACATGCCGCGCCGGCCTTTCGTTCGCTTCTTCTTGTCGGAAGCGGCGGAAATGTCGAAACCGAAAGGATCGGATCTTGTCATGCTCTGGCCTCGGACTTTGCCGTTTCTCGACTCGGGGGCCAGAGTTTAGGGTATTTTGGGGCGCTTTGAAGGGGCTGAGGTGAAAAAATGACGGTAGCGGCGGAAATAGAGGCCCGGCTCACGGCCGCATTCGGCCCGGACCGGCTGGAGGTCGTGGACGAAAGCGAGGCGCATCGCGGCCATGCCGGCTATCGGGACGGGGGAGAGAGCCATTTCCGCGTCGTCCTGCGGGCGCCGGTCTTCGCCGGGATGAGCCGGGTGGAGCGGCACAGGGCCGTTCATGCGGCGCTCGGGGCGGATCTCGTCGGGAAGATCCATGCGCTGGCGCTGGATCTCGACGCCTAGGACGCTCCGGCTCAACCGTCCGTGGTCTCGGTCGCGGCCTTCTTGCTGTCCGGCAGGGCCGCGCCGAGCTTCGGCGCGGCGCTCTCGGCCTCGACCCGGATCGGCGGCGTCTTGCCGGCGGGCGTTCCGGCGGTGAGGAGCTTGCGCGGCGCCTCCTCGCCGGCCTCGTCCGGCAGGGCACGGCGAAAGACGAGGACGGCATGATAGACGGTCGTCCGCTTGGTGAAGCCGGTGCGTTCCTCGGATGGCAGCGTATCGGCGCGGAGATATTCCCAGCCGTCGCGGGCAAGCTCGTTCATCAGCGAGGCGAGCGCGTTGGCGAAGCGGTCGGCGGGGGTTTTCAGCCCGCGGGCCTTCTCGCCGCGATTGGGGGCGGGGACGACCTTGTACTCGTGAAGCTGCATGACCGCCTTCTTTGCCGGACCGGGGGACCCGCGCCCCATAGCCGATGAGGGGCGATTGAGCAAGCCGGGGAGACGTCCGGGGATGCGCAACGCCGCCGGTTGCAGACGCGAAAGCGCGGCTGTCGGCCCCGAGACCCGCTCCGGCGATCCTTCGGTGCCCCCCCGCTCAGAGCCCGAGCTTTTGCGCGACGATCTGGTTGACGGCGGCCGGGTTGGCCTTGCCGCCAGTGGCTTTCAGCACCTGGCCGACGAACCAGCCGGCGAGCTTGGGGTTGGCCTTGGCCTTCTCGACCTGATCGGGATTGGCGGCGATGACCGCGTCCACCGCCGCCTCGATGGCGCCGGTATCGGTGACCTGCTTCATGCCGTGCCGCGCGGCCACCTCGGCCGGATCGCCGCCTTCGGTCCAGAGGATCTCGAACAGCTCCTTGGCCATCTTGCCGGAAATCTCGCCCGAGGCCACGAGGTCGAGAACCCCGCCGAGCTGGTCGGCCGAGATCGGGCTGTCGCCGATCGCATGGCCTTCCTTGTTGAGCCGGCCGAAAAGTTCGTTGATCACCCAGTTCGCGGCCTGCTTGCCGTCGCGGCCCCGCGCCACCGCCTCGAAGAAGGCGGCGTTCTCGACCTCGGCGGTCAGGACGCTGGCGTCGTAGTCGGTCACGCCGTAATCGGTCACGAACCGCGCCTTCCTGGCGTCGGGCAGTTCCGGCATCGAGCCGGCGATGTCGTCGACCCAGGACTGTTCGATCTCCAGCGGCAGGAGGTCGGGGCAGGGGAAGTAGCGGTAGTCATGCGCCTCTTCCTTCGACCGCATCGAGCGTGTTTCGCCGCGGTCGGGATCGTAAAGCCGGGTTTCCTGCACCACCTTGCCGCCATCCTCGACAATGGCGATCTGGCGGCGGGCCTCGTATTCGATCGCGGCCTGGATGAAGCGCATCGAGTTCATGTTCTTGATCTCGCAGCGCGTGCCGAGATGCGAGAAGTCCTGCGTCGCCTGATATTTCTCGTAATCCCCCGGCCGGCAGATCGAGACGTTGACATCGGCGCGCAGGTTGCCGTTCTGCATGTTGCCGTCGCAGGTCCCGAGATAGCGCAGGATCTGGCGCAGCTTGCCGACATAGGCGGCGGCTTCCTCGGGGCCGCGGATGTCGGGGCGCGAGACGATCTCCATCAGCGCCACGCCGGTGCGGTTGAGATCGACGAAGGACATCGTCGGGTCGAGGTCGTGGATGGATTTCCCCGCGTCCTGTTCAAGGTGGATCCGCTCGATCCGCACCCGCCGGGCGATGCCCGGTCCCATCTCGACCAGCACTTCGCCCTCGCCGACGATCGGGTGGTAGAGTTGGCTGATCTGATAGCCCTGCGGCAGGTCGGGGTAGAAGTAGTTCTTGCGGTCGAAGGCGGAGCGCAGGTTTATCGCGGCCTTGAGGCCGAGCCCGGTGCGCACGGCCTGGGCCACGCAGAATTCGTTGATCACCGGCAGCATTCCCGGCATCGCCGCGTCGACGAAGGAGACGTTGGAATTCGGCTCCATCCCGAATTCGGTCGAGGCGCCGGAGAAGAGCTTGGCCTTCGAGGCGACCTGGGCATGGACCTCAAGCCCGATGACGAGTTCCCAGTCGGCTTTCGCGCCGGAAATCACCTTGGGTTTCGGGGTCTCAAAGGTCAGGTCGAGCATGGCGGCGTCCTTCCGGCTGTCCGGCCCGCTTTCTAAGCGAGCGGGCCGGAACCGGCAAGTGGCAGCGTCGCGCGGTCAGGCGAGGGCGGACCGGGAGCGGCGCCTTCGGGCCGGTGATGAACGCACTCTGCGACCGGGGCGAGCCCATGCGGGGGACGCGCCGAAGCCGGGTGGCCAGGGCGCCTCAGCGCAGGCCGCGCGCCGCGGCCTCCGCCTCGAAATCGGCGGCGGCGGCCGCGAAGGGCCCGAGATCCCAGGCAAGGTCCTGCACGTGCCCATGCCGGTCGGAAAAGTGGAATCGCCACTCTCCGCCCGCCTTCAGCACCGCATAAAGCTCCTCCGCCGCCGCGTCGGCGAAGTCGCAGGGGCCGCCGGTCAGCTCATCGCAGACCGAGTCCCAGAGCCCGAAATGCGCGTGATGCGTCACCACCCAGTCGCCGGGCGTATCGTTGCCGGCACGGTCCTGCGCGGGAGCGGGCAAGGCGGCGAGGCCGAGGGCGAGGGCGAGACCGGCGGCGAGGCGGGGCGCTGGGCGGGGCATGGAATCTCCTTCGTTTTCGCCAGCCTAGCGCAGGACATGCGCGGGCCGCGGTCACGTTGCGGCGAGCGGCGGCGGCGACCTTCCGCCTATGGGCTGCGGCCACGGTTGCGGGAGGCGGGGAATTCGCCGAGTTTGCCGGCGCCGGCACGCAAGCCCGGCGTCGCCCGGCAGCCCGTCCTGATGCTCTCCCGCCTTTCCCGCCCCATCGCCCTCGTCGTGATGCTCCTGCCGGTCGCCTGCGTGCCGCAGGCCGAACCCGAGGTCGGGCGCGCGGCGTTCCTGCCCGCGATGCGCTGGGACAGCCGGCCCGAGGCCGGGGAATGGACCGCGGCGACGCTCGCGGCGCTGCGGGTCGAGGGCGCGGTTCTCGCCTCCACCGTGCCGGCCGATGTCGAGGGCTTCTGCCCGAACTACGCCGCAGCCTCCGCGCCGGAGCGGCGGGCGTTCTGGGCCGGGCTCTTCTCGGCGCTTTCCAAGCACGAGAGCACCTGGAACCCGGACGCGAAGGGCGGCGGCGGGCGCTGGATCGGTCTGATGCAGATCGCGCCGACGACCGCTGAGGCCTATGACTGCGATCTTCCGGCGGGCGAGGGCCTGACCGATGGCGGCGCGAACCTCGCCTGCGCGGTGAAGATCGCGGCGGCGCAGGTCGGTCGCGACGGGGCGATCGTCTCGGACGGATCGGGCGGCTGGCGCGGCATCGCCCGCGACTGGGCGCCGATGCGGGTCGAGGCCAAGCGCCAGGACATGGCCGAATGGACCCGCGCGCAGGACTACTGCCGGGGATAGGGTCCGATCGGGCCGCGGCTATCGGCCTGCCGGTCCGTTTTCGACGGCGTTTCTGCTTATGTTGAAATGGCAAGTATCAGAATGAGAACGAAAAGGTTCGAATTCTGATTCAAGGGAAACCCGAAACGCTACAGGGCAATGGCCACGACCCCGCGGCATCGTATCCGATACCGGCGCGGTCTCGCCGAGTGTTCGTTTCCGTAAGGTGGGTTTCAACCCACCCTGGCCGGAGGGTGGGTTGAAACCCACCTTACGAGGAATGCCGAACGTCGCCGCCGGGCCCGTCGCGACCCGGGGCCGCTCGCCCGGCTCAAGCCATGATGCGGATGCCGCGGCGGCCGAATTCCCGCATCAGTGCGCGCGGGTCGAGCTTTTCCACCCCCGACAGCGGCACCGTCCGCCCGTCGACGAGTTGGAGGACGCAGATGGTCTGGCCGCTCTCGCCGTTGCCGATGGCCACGCTCTGCACGTCGTCGAGCGAAGCGCTCCGCCGTCCCGAGGCGGTGAACCAGTCGATGCGCTCCGGGCCGAGCCGGAACCCCCGGCCGGGATTGCGGATGAGCCGCGCGAGCACCAGCGCGAGGTAGAGGACCGCAAGGACCGGAACCAGCGCATTGAGCGTGAGCGTGAAGCTCAGATACACCGCCACCATGGCGATGCCGAGCGCAAGATACATGCCAGGCCGGCGCGCCTGACGCAGATAGCCGAACGTGTCCATTTGCATGGTTCAACGCCCCCCCAGATTTACCCACGGTCAGGATAGGCCGTTCGGGCCGGAAGCGGAAATCCGCAGGGTCATGCGGCCGGGACTTGGGGGGCGGGCCGAAACGATCCCGCCGCGGCGGAGCGATTGGTTGGATTTGTCCGGCAATCCCGGCCGGCCCGCCGGTCCGGGCACGATTCGCGGCGATCCGGCGCCGTCTAGCGCCCGCCCGACACGTCGAGGGTGGTGCCGGTGACATAGGACGCATCCTCGGAGGCGAGCCAGAGTATGGCGCGGGCCACCTCGTGCGCGGTGCCGGGCCGGCCCATCGGTATGCGGTCGGCGAGGCGGTTGGCGCGGTCGGGCTCTCCGCCCTTGCCGTGGATGCCGGTCTCGATGATCCCCGGCCGGATCGAGACGACGCGGATGCCTTCGGCCGCGACCTCGTCGGCGAGCCCCTTCGTCAGCGCGTCGAGTCCGGCCTTGGCAGAGGCGTAGTCGACATATTGCCCGGCCGAGCCGAGCCGGGCCGCGATGGAGGAGACGTTGACGATCACCCCGCCGTCGCCGCCATGCCTTGTCGACATCCGCCGCGCCGCGTGGCCCGCGAGCAGGAAGGGCGCGGTGAGATTGACGGCGAACATCCGGGTGAGCCGCTCGGGTGTCATCTCCTCCACCCGTTGCGCGGTATCGACGATGCCGGCATTGTTTATCAGCGCGTCGAGCCGGGGGAAGGCGGCGTCGCAAGCCTCCATCAGCCGGCCGGCATTCATCGGGTCGGAGAGGTCCGCTTGCAGCACCACCGCGCGGCCGCCGGCCTCGGCCACGCCTTGCGCGGTCAGCTCGGCCCCGGCGCGGTTGGTGTTGTAATGGACCGCCACGTCCCAGCCCGCCCGCGCCATCTGCCGCGCGGTTTCCTGACCGATCCCGTCCGAGGCGCCGGTGATGAGCGCGGTCTTACGCATCCGCACCTCCCCGTATCCGCCCCGCCATCTCGGTCAGGTCGCGGCTGAGGCCGGGCGTGGCGAGGATGCGGTCCAGTTCGGCCCGGATCAGCGCCTTGCGGTCTTCGTCGTAGCGCGCCCAGGTCTCGAACGCGGTCGACATCCGGGCGGTGGTCTGCGGGTTCACCGGATCGAGCTTGAGGAGCCAGTCGGCATAGAAGCGGTAGGACGCCCCGGAGCCGTGGTGGAAGCCCGCATGGTTGGCCGCGAGCGCCCCCAGAAGCGAACGGAAGCGGTTGGGGTTCTGCCAGTCGAAATCGGGGTGTTGCGACAGCCGCTCGGCGGTGGCCGCCGCCTCGTCCGGCAGGGCGAAGGCGACCTGGACCGCGAACCACTTGTCGATGACGAGGCGGTTGGTCTTCCAGCGCTCGTAAAAGGCCCCGATCTCGCGCGTGCCACGGCCGCCCTCGATCAGGCAGGCCAGCGCCCCGTGGCTTTCGGTCATGTTGGAGGCGCGGGCAAAGAGCGAGGCGGCGCGGGTGCCGTTGTCGATATGGTTCAGGAGGCCGAGGCAGCCGAGCCGCAGCGCCCGCTTGCCGGCCGACGCGGCGTCGGGCGAGAATTCGCCTTCGGTCGCCATCGCGTCATAGGTCGCGGTCAGCGGCTTTTGCAGGTGCCGGGCGATGGCCTTGGCAAGGGCGGCCCGTCCGGCATGGATCGCCGCCGGATCGGGCACGCGGCCGGCATCGTGCAGCGTCTGGGCCATGTCGTCCTCGGACGGCAGGCGCAGGCAGAGGGCGCGGAAGGCGGGATCGAGGCTCTGGTCGGCGAGAACCGCGCCCATCGCCTCGATGAAGCCTTGCGAGGGGTCGCGACCCTCCGCGATCATGCCCGTCAGCACGTCCTTGGCGAGCGCGCGGCCGGCCTCCCACTTGTTGAAGGGGTCGGTGTCGTGGGCGAGCAGGAAGGCGCGTTCCGTCGCGTCGATCTTGCGGTCGAGCACCACCGGCGCGGAGAACCCGCGCAGGATCGAGGCGACGGGGCGCGAGGCGAGGTTCTCGAAACGGAAGCTCTGCGTCGCCTCGGTCATCTCGAGGACCGTCGTCGGCACCACCTCGTCGCCGTTCGGATTGAGAAGCCCGACGGCGATCGGGATCACACGCGGCGGTTTCTTGTCCTGTCCGGGGGTCGGCGGCGTCTTCTGGATGAAGGTCAGCGTATAGGTGCCGTCCGACCATGCCTCCGACACCGTCAGGCGGGGCGTGCCGGCATCGGTATACCAGCGCTTGAACTGGGTGAGGTCGCGCCCCGTCGCATCCTCGAAGACCTTGAGCCAGTCCTCGATGGTGGCCGCCTCGCCGTCGTGACGGTCGAAATAGAGGTCGAGCGCCTTCCTGTAGCCGTCGTCGCCGACGAGGCGCTTCAGCATCCCGATGACCTCGGCGCCCTTCTCGTAGACGGTCGCGGTGTAGAAGTTGTTGATCTCGACATAGTGGTCGGGCCGCACGGGATGCGCCAGCGGCCCCATATCCTCGCGGAACTGCCGGGCGCGCAGCGTCAGCACGTCGTCGATGCGCTTCACCGGCGCGGACCGCATGTCGGAGGTGAACTGCTGGTCGCGGAAGACCGTCAGACCCTCCTTCAGGCAAAGCTGGAACCAGTCGCGGCAGGTGATCCGGTTGCCGGTCCAGTTGTGGAAATATTCATGCGCGATGACGCCCTCGATCCGCTCGAAATCGAGGTCGGTCGCGGTTTCGGGGCTGGCGAGGACGAGCTTGGAGTTGAAGATGTTCAGCCCCTTGTTCTCCATCGCGCCCATGTTGAAGTCGTCCACCGCGACGATGTTGAAGACATCGAGGTCGTATTCGCGGCCGTAGACCTCCTCGTCCCACCTCATCGAGCGGATGAGGCTGTCCATCGCGTAAGAGCAGCGGTCCTGATCGCCGTCGCGGACCCAGATGTTGAGCGCGACCTTGCGGCCCGAGGCGGTGGTGAACGTGTCGGAGACGGCTTTGAGATCGCCGGCGACCAGCGCGAAGAGATAGGCGGGCTTCGGCCAGGGATCGGTCCATTCGGCCCAGCCGTCCCCCTTGCCGGTCGGGTTGCCGTTCGACAGAAGCACCGGCATGCCGGATTCGATCCGCACCTTGAAGGGCGCCATCACGTCCGGGCGGTCGGGATAGAAGGTGATCTTGCGGAAGCCCTCGGCCTCGCACTGGGTGCAGTAGATGCCGCCCGACATGTAGAGCCCTTCGAGCGCGGTATTGGCCTCGGGGGCGATCTCCACCTCGGCTTCCCAGAGGAAGCGGCCGGCCGGGAACTGGTCGGCCGAAAGCGTGAGGCCGGTCTCGTCCGTGACCGGGCGGACGCGCTTGCCGTCGACCTTCGCCGAACGAAGTTTCAGCTTCTCGCCGTCGAGGCGGAGGTCGTGGCGGCCGGGGCGCGCGGGATTGGGCGCAAAGGAAATCCGGGCAAGGACGCGCGTCGCCTTCGGCGCGAGGCGGAAGGTCAGATCGACGCCTTCGATGACGAAGGGATAGGGGGCATAGTCGGCAAGCAGCGTCGGCTGCGGGGCGGCGTCCTTCATCGGGCACTCCGGATGGTTTCGGCGCGGACGTTAGGCCCTCCGCCCCCGCGCCGCAACCTGTCGGATGTCAGGCCGCGCCGATATGGGCGGCGAGCTTGCCGAGCGTCTGGAGCCCAAGCTCGACAAGGCCGCGTTGCGACATTGCCTGACGGAATCGGCTCCTGTAGGTCTTGCGCAAGGGCATACCGCCGCATGCGGAAGGGGCAGGGCATGACGCGAGTGGAACGGAACGGACTTCGGGTGGCCACGGAGCTTGCGCGCTTCATCGAGGAGGCGGCGCTGCCGGGCACGGGGCTGACGGCGGAGGCGTTCTGGGCGGGGTTCTCCGGGATCGTCGCGGATCTCACGCCGCGGAACCGGGCGCTTCTGGAAAAACGCGCGGCGCTTCAGCGGCAGATCGACGCCTGGCATGTCGCGCGGCGCGGCCAGCCGCACGATCACGAGGCCTACAAGGCGTTCTTGGCGCAGATCGGCTATCTCCTGCCCGAGGGGCCGGCCTTCGGCATCGGGACCGCCCATACCGACCCCGAGATCGCGTCGGTCCCCGGTCCGCAGCTTGTCGTGCCGATCACCAACGCGCGCTACGCGCTCAACGCCGCCAATGCCCGCTGGGGCAGCCTCTACGATTGCCTCTACGGCACCGACGCGATGGGTTCCGCCCCGCCGAAGGGCGGCTACGAGCGGGGCCGCGGCGCCCGGGTGATCGCCCGGGCGCGGGTGTTCCTCGACGAGGCCTTTCCCATCGACGGCGCGAGCCATGCCGACGTGCGGCGCTACCACGTCAGGGACGGGGTGCTGCTGATCGACGACATGCCCCTTGTCCATCCCGAGAAATTCGCCGGCTATCGCGGCAATCCGCGGGCGCCGGACGCGGTTCTGCTGCGCAATCACGGCCTCCATGTCGAACTGGTCTTCGACCGCGCCCATTTCATCGGGGCGCGGGATCAGGCCTGCCTCGCCGATGTGCAGATGGAAAGCGCGGTCTCGGCGATCATGGATTGCGAGGATTCCGTCGCCTGCGTCGATGCCGAGGACAAGGTGCAGGCCTATGCCAACTGGCTCGGCCTGATGAAGGGCGACCTCAGCGACCGGTTCGAGAAGGGCGGCAGGACGGTCGAGCGCCGGCTGGCCCCGGACCGCGCCTATACCGCGCCGGACGGGTCGGAGCTGTCCGTGAAGGGCCGGGCGCTGATGCTGGTGCGCAATGTCGGCCACCTGATGACCAACCCGGCCATCGTCGACCAGACCGGCGACGAGGTCTTCGAGGGGCTGATGGATGCGATGGTGACCGTGGCCATCGCGCTGCACGACCTGAAGAAGACCGGCGGGGCGCGGAATTCCGTCGAAGGCTCGGTCTACGTGGTGAAGCCGAAGATGCACGGGCCCGAGGAGGTCGCCTTCGCCGACGAGATCTTCACCCGGGTCGAGGCGGCGCTGGGCCTGCCACGCTATACCGTGAAGCTCGGCATCATGGACGAGGAGCGGCGGACCTCCGTCAACCTCAAGGAATGCATCCGCGCGGCGCAGCACCGGGTGGCGTTCATCAATACCGGCTTTCTCGACCGCACCGGCGACGAGATCCATACCTCGATGGAGGCGGGCCCCTTCAGCCGCAAGGATTTCATCAAGCGCAAGGCCTGGATCGGCGCCTACGAGAACCAGAACGTCGATATCGGTCTGGAATGCGGGCTGTCGGGCCGGGCGCAGATCGGCAAGGGCATGTGGGCGATGCCGGACCTGATGGCGGCGATGCTGGAGCAGAAGATCGAGCACCCGAAGGCGGGTGCCAACTGCGCCTGGGTTCCCTCGCCGACCGCGGCGACGCTCCATGCGCTGCACTACCACAAGATCGATGTCTTCGCGGTGCAAAAGCGCCTCGCCGCCGGCGGGCGGCGGGCCTATGTCGATACGGTTCTGGACATTCCGCTCGCGGCCCATCGCAAGTGGACCGGGCCGCAGGTGATGCGCGAGGTGGAGAACAGCTGTCAGGGCATCCTCGGTTATGTCGTGCGCTGGATCGACCAGGGGGTCGGCTGCTCCAAGGTGCCGGATCTCAACGATGTCGGCCTGATGGAAGATCGTGCGACCTGCCGGATCAGCGCCCAGCACGTTGCGAACTGGCTGCATCACGGTGTCGTCAGCCGCGACGAGGTGATGGAGGCGTTGCGCAAGATGGCCGCCGTCGTCGATCGGCAGAATGCCGGCGATCCGGCCTACCGGCCGATGGCGCCGGACTTTCAGGGTATCGCCTTTCAGGCGGCGGCGGACCTCGTCTTCCTCGGCCGCGAACAGCCCTCGGGCTATACCGAGCCGATCCTGCACCGGCGCCGGGCGGAGGTGAAGGCGGCGGGGTAGGAGGAAGGTCGCGCGGGGCGGTCCGGGGCAGGGTGGGTTGAAACCCACCTTGCCCGAGGCTTCCACGATCCGCTGAAATCGCGGGCATCGTCGCCGCGCCCGGCATCATGCGCGAGCGCAGAGGGGCCTGTGCACGGGCGGGGACTTTCCCTTCGCCGGCCGCCGGCCTATTCTCATCGCGAGGGGACGCAAGGACGGAACGCGCATGGCTCGGCCCATCGTCGGCATCATCGGCAACATGAGCCTTATCAACGACGAATACCCGGTCCATGCCGGCGGCACGATGAATTCGGCCGCAGTGGCGCAGGTCGCGGGCTGCACGCCGCTTCTGATCCCGACCGATCCGCGTCTCGTCACGGTCGAGGATCTGCTCGCCGCCTGCGACGGGTTCCTGCTGACCGGCGGCCGGCCGAACGTCCACCCCGAGGAATACGGCGAGGCCGCAACCGAGGCGCATGGCGCCTTCGACCGCAGCCGCGATGCGATCACCCTGCCGCTGGTGCGCGCCTGCGTCGAGCGCGGCCAGCCGTTCTTCGGCATCTGCCGCGGCTTTCAGGAGGTGAACGTGGCGCTCGGCGGCACGCTTTACCCCGAGATCCGCGACCTGCCGGGGCGGATGAACCACCGGATGCCGCCCGACGGCACGATGGAAGAGAAGTTCGCCCTCCGCCATCCGGTGCGGTTCAGCGAGGGCGGCGTCTTCCACCGGCTTTTCGGCGCGGCCGAGGTGATGACGAACACGCTCCATGGCCAGGGGATCAAGACCGCCGGAAAGCGCATCGTCATCGACGGCTGGGCGCCGGACGGCACGCCCGAGGCGCTCTATGTCGAGGGGGCGCCGGGCTTCACGCTGTCGGTGCAGTGGCATCCCGAATGGAACGCCGCCGGTGATCCGGTGTCGCGCCCGCTCTTCGAGGCGTTCGGCGCGGCGGTCCGGGCCTGGGCCGGGTGCCCGGGCGGCGAGGCGCGGCTGAAATCCGCGTGAGGGCCTGTTGTCCGGGGGGGGGCGCGCGAGGCCGACATCGCCGCCCATGTCCTTCTGGTCCAGAAGATCGACGGCATTTTCTGACGGCCGCAGCGGGGTGCCGCGTCGCGCGCGGAGCGGCCGCGACCCTGGCCGTCAGGCCTTGCGAAATGGTTGACGGCGGCCGGCCTACTTAAAGCGTTTCGGGTTTGTGTTGAGATGGCAAGTATCAGAATTCGAACGAAAAAGGTTCGAATTCTGATACAAGGAAAACCCGAAACGCTAACGCTACAGGGCGCGGGGTGCGTCAGAGCGTGGTGCGCAGGTGCCAGAGCTCGGGGAAGAGCTCCACCTCGAGCATCCGGCGCAGGTAGCTCACGCCTTGCGTGCCGCCGGTGCCGCGCTTGAGGCCGATGACCCGCTCCACGGTGGTCACATGGTTGAAGCGCCAGCGGCGGAAGTAATCCTCGAAATCGACGAGCTTCTCGGCGAGGTCGTAAAGCGCCCAATGCGCCTCCGGGTCGGCATAGACCGTGCGCCAGGCGGCCTCGACACCGGGATGAGCGGTCCAGGCATCGCGGAGGTCGCGGGCGAGCACTTCCTCCGGCACCGGCAGGCCGGCGCGGTGGAGGGCGCGCAAGGCCTCGTCGTAGAGCGAGGGGCGGGCGAGTTCGGCGTCGAGCTTCGCCACGATGTCGGGACGGTGCGCATGCGGTTTCAGCATCGCCGGGTTGCGGTTGCCGGCGGCGAATTCGATCAGCCGGTATTGCCAGGACTGAAAGCCCGAGGAGGGACCGAGGGCACCGCGGAAATGGGTGTAGTCCGAGGGGGTCATGGTCCGAAGCACGTCCCAGGCGGAGTTGAGCTGCTCCATGATCCGGGCGACGCGGGCGAGCATCTTGAAGGCGGGCGCCAGCGTGTCGGCGGCGATGGCGGCGCGGGCGGCGGCAAGCTCGTGCAGCATCAGCCGCATCCAGAGCTCGGAGGTCTGGTGCTGGACGATGAAGAGCATCTCGTCATGCGCGCTGCTTTTGGGGTGCTGCGCGGTCAGCACCTGATCGAGCGCGAGGTAGTCGCCATAGGACATGGCGTCGTCGAAGCGCATCTTCGCGCCTTCCTTTTCGGGATCGTAGGCATTGGTCATCGGAACCTCCCTTTGAGTGCGTGAACGGCCGGCCGGTGCCGGATCTCAGGCGGTCCGGGCGGCGAGGGCGGCCTTGACGCCGATCCGGCGCCAGCGCCCGGCCCAGGCGCCCGGACGGGCGAGGGGAGGCTCGCGCCGCGTCATGGCGTCGGGACCGGGGCGAGTTTCATCGCGACGTCGATCGGCTCGGCGTCGTCCGTCGGCACCGGGTGGCCCGCGAGCGGCGGCGGATCCGGGTCGAGGGTCCAGCCGTGGCGGGCGAGGAAGGGCCGCGCGAGGCGGCTGGCCCAGACCGTGAGCCGGGGCATTCCCCGCGCCCGCGCTTCGGCGAGGATCGCGGCGTGGAGACAGTCGGCAAGGCCGGTCCGCCGCCATTCGGGCCGCACGAAGGCCATGTTGAGATAGCCGCTTGCCTCCAGCATGAAGAACCCGACGATCCCGTCGCCGTCTTCGGCCACCACGGTGAAATGGCGGCCGAGCCAGTCGCCCCAGCCCTCCGGCATCGCCGGGTCGGCGACCCAGTCGGCAAGCTGGGCTTCCGTGTAATGCCCGGCCGCGCCGATGCGGACGGCCTGCCAGAAGACCTCGCGCGTCGCGGCGGCGTCGCCCGGACGGAAGCGGCGGAGGCTGGCCGGGCCGGTCATGTCACCTTGGCGCGGGCCTTGAACTCGGCCCGGTCCCAGGCATCGGTGGCCATGATGTCGGCGAGGATCGTCACGGCGCCCTTGACGTCCTCCATCGCGGTGTAAAGCGGGGTGAAGCCGAAGCGCAGGATGTCGGGGGCGCGGAAATCGCCGATCACCCCGCGCGCGATCAACGCCTGCATGATCGCGTAGCCTTGCGGATGGCGGAAGCTGACCTGGCTGCCGCGCTCGCCCGGATCGCGGGGCGAAGCGAGGGAGAGGGCGGGGCAGGCGGCCTCCACCCCGGCGATGAAGGCTTCGGTGAGTTCGATGGAGCGGGCGCGGACATCCGCCATCTCCACCCCGTCCCAGATGTCCATCGAGGCCTCAAGTGCTGCCATCTGCAGGATCGGCGGGGTGCCGACGCGCATCCGCTCGATTCCCGGCCCCGGGCGGTAGTCGGGATCGAAGGCGAAGGGCGCCTCGTGCCCGAGCCAGCCGGAGAGGGCGGGGCGGGCCTGCGCCGCGAGGCGCGGGGCGACATGGATGAAGGCCGGGCCGCCGGGGCCGGAATTGAGATACTTGTAGGTGCAGCCGACGGCGAAATCGGCATCCGAGCCGGCGAGATCGACCTCGATGGCGCCGGCCGAATGGGCGAGGTCCCAGACCACCAGCGCCCCGGCCGCATGGGCCCTGGCGATCAGCCGCTTCATGTCGTGCTTGCGGCCCGTGCGGTAGTCGACCTCGGTCAGCATCAGGACCGCGAGATCGGGGGTGATCGCCTCTTCCACCGCCTCGGGGGCGACGGTGCGCAGCTCATAGCCCTGGCCGAGGGTGCGGACGAGGCCGTCGGCGATGTAGAGGTCCGAGGGGAAGTTGCCGGTATCGGACAGGATCACCTTGCGGCCGGGGCGCAGTTCGATCGCCGAGGCGAGCGCCTGATAGACCTTGATCGAAAGGGTGTCGCCAAGGACGACCGTGCCCGGCGCCGCCCCGATCAGCCTTCCGATCCGGTCGCCGAGCCGGCGCGGCAGGTCCATCCAGCCGGCGCGATTCCAGGCGGTGATCAGCATCTCGCCCCATTCCTCCGTCACGCAGTCCGCCACGCGGGCCGCCGCGGCGCGGGGCAGGGGGCCGAGCGAATTGCCGTCGAGATAGATCACCCCCTCGGGCAGGTGGAAGCGGGCGCGGGTGGCGGCGAAATCCGTGGTCATTGGCGTGTCTCCTCCGGGACCGGGCTGTGCAGCCGGCAAAGGCTGGGTCATGGTTAGGAAATCTCCGCCCGCCCCGCCAGAGCAAACTGTGCCCCCCGCATTCTTCCGGTCGCCGCGACCGGCCCCCTTGCCGCGCGAACACAGCGTCGGGATTTCGCGCGGCGGGACGGGATGCGGTCTTGAACTCTCCGTCCGACGGGACATAGGGTCGGCCAAGTTGGGGATGAGGACGCCTATGGCGAAAGAGATCGACTTTCCGCCGGTCTGGCTGGCCGGTTTCGCGGTGGTCGGCGGGCTGATCGGCCGCGTCGTGCCGGTGCCGACACCGGTCAACGACCCGCTCGGCGCGGCGCTGGTCGGGATCGGGATCGTGCTGATGCTGGTCGCGGCGGGGCAGATGATCGTCGCCCGCACCACGCTGATCCCGCGCCGCGATCCCGACGCCTTCGTGCATGGCGGCGTGTTCCGGTTCAGCCGCAATCCGATCTACCTCGCCGACGCCGTGCTTCTGAGCGGGCTCTACTTCGCCTGGGACGCGCTCGTCGCGCTGCCCCTCGTCGCGGTCTTCATGATGGTGATCGGCCGGCGCTTCATCCTCGGCGAGGAGGCCCGGCTGATGGAGCGCTTCGGCGAGGAATATGCCGAATATGCGGGTCGGACCCGGCGCTGGCTGTGATCGGGTGTCACGGTGGCGGGACGGGATGAATTAGGTTGTTGCGACGGCGCCGCGTTGCAGAGTAATAATCTTGCGCGATCGAGGGAATTGGCGTCGGCCGGCCAAATGGGTCGGGCGGCGGGACTGCGGAAAGGGAGACGAGAGTGAAGATCGGGGCACCCAAGGAAATCTTCGAGGGCGAGGCGCGCGTCGCGATGACGCCCGACAGCGCGATCCAGCTGAAGAAGCTGGGCCATGACTGCTTCATCGAGACAGGCGCGGGGACCGGCGCAGGGTTCTCGGACGCGGCCTACGAGGCGGCCGGCGTGACGGTGGTGAAGACCGCGCCGGCGCTCTTCAAGGAGGTCGATGTGGTCGTCAAGGTGCGGCCGCCCTCGGACACCGAGGCGAAACGGCTCTCCAAGGGGCAGACGCTGATCTCGTTCTTCTATCCGGCCCAGAACAAGGAGCTTCTGGAGCTTTGCAGCAAGCAGGGCGTGAACGTCATCGCGATGGACATGGTGCCGCGGATCAGCCGGGCGCAGAAGATGGACGCGCTTTCGTCGATGGCCAATATCGCCGGCTACCGCGCGGTGATCGAGGCCGGCAACAATTTCGGCCGCTTCTTCACCGGCCAGGTGACGGCGGCGGGCAAGGTGCCGCCGGCGAAGGTGTTGATCGTCGGCGCCGGGGTCGCCGGCCTCGCCGCGATCGGCACCGCGACATCGCTCGGCGCCATCGTCCATGCGTTCGACGTGCGCCCCGAAGTGGCCGAGCAGATCGAATCGATGGGCGCCGAGTTCGTCTATCTCGAATTCGAGGAGGCACAGGACGGTGCCGCGACGGGCGGCTATGCCGCGCCCTCCTCCCCGGAATTCCGCGAGGCGCAACTGGCGAAGTTCCGCGAGATGGCGCCGGAGATGGATATCGTCATCACCACGGCCCTCATCCCCGGCCGCGACGCGCCGAAGCTCTGGACCAGGGACATGGTCGAGGCGATGAAGCCCGGCTCGGTCGTCGTGGACCTCGCCGCCGAGCGCGGCGGCAACTGCGACCTCACGGTGCCGGACGAGAAGATCGTCACGAAGAACGGCGTCACCATCGTCGGCTATACCGATTTCCCGAGCCGGATGGCGGCGCAGAGCTCGACCCTCTATTCGACCAATATCCGCCACATGATGACGGATCTCACGCCGGCCAAGGACGGCAAGATCGTCCACAACATGGAGGACGACGTGATCCGCGGCGCGACCGTCACCTTTGACGGCGCCATCACCTTCCCGCCGCCGCCGCCGAAGGTCGCGGCGATCGCGGCGGCGAAGCCGAAGGAGAAACCGCGCGAACTGACGGTCGAGGAGAAGCGCGCGAAGGAGGTCGCCGCCTTCAGGGCCGAGACCCGCAACCAGGTCACGCTTCTGGCCATTGGCGGTGCCGCGATCCTCGGCGTCGGCCTCGTGGCCCCGGCAAGCTTCATGCAGCACTTCATCGTCTTCGTGCTCGCGGTCTTCGTCGGCTTCCAGGTGATCTGGAACGTCGCGCATTCGCTCCACACGCCCTTGATGGCGATCACCAACGCGATCTCGTCGATCATCATCCTCGGCGCGCTCATGCAGATCGGGTCGGGCAGCTATCTGGTGATCCTTCTGGCCGCGCTGTCGGTCTTCATGGCCGGGATCAACATCTTCGGCGGGTTCATGGTCACGCGGCGCATGCTGGCCATGTTCCAGAAGTCGTAAGGGAAGGGCAGAGATCATGGAATTCGGATTCACCACGGCGGCCTATGTGGTCGCGGCTGTGCTCTTCATCCTCTCGCTCGGGGGACTTTCGGGGCAGGAAAGCGCCAAGCGCGCGGTCTGGTACGGCATCGTCGGCATGGCGCTCGCGGTCTTCGCGACGCTGATCGGGCCGGGCTCGGGCCTCTGGCTTCTGTCGGTCATCCTCATCGCCGGCGGCGGCATCATCGGCTGGTACGTCGCCACCCGCGTCCAGATGACCGAGATGCCGCAGCTTGTGGCGGCGATGCACTCGCTCGTCGGCCTCGCCGCCGTCTTCGTCGGCTACAACGCGCATTTCGAGCTTGGCCGCGTCCTCGCGATGGACGAGGCGTTGCGCGCCACGCTCGACGGTTTCGCGGCGGTGCTGGCGCACAAGGACGGGGTCGAGCAGTCGATCCTGCGCGTCGAGCTCTTCCTCGGCATCCTCATCGGGGCCGTGACCTTCACCGGCTCGGTCATCGCCTACGGCAAGCTCGCGGGCAAGGTGAACTCGGCGGCGAGGAAGCTGCCGGGCGGGCATGTGCTGAACGCGGGTGCGGCGGCGGTCTCGGTGCTCTGCCTCGTCTGGTATTTCGGGACCGGGGGCTTCCTGCCGCTCTTCCTGATGACGCTCGCCGCGCTTTTCATCGGCTATCACCTGATCATGGGGATCGGCGGCGCCGACATGCCGGTGGTCGTCTCGATGCTGAACTCCTATTCGGGCTGGGCCGCGGCGGCGATCGGCTTCTCGCTCGGCAACGACCTCCTGATCGTGGTCGGCGCGCTCGTCGGTTCCTCGGGTGCGATCCTGAGCTACATCATGTGCAAGGCGATGAACCGCAGCTTCGTGAGCGTGATCCTCGGCGGCTTCGGCGGCACGAGCGGCCCGGCGATGGCGGTCGAGGGCGAGCAGATCGCCATCGACGCCGAGGGCGTGGCGGCGGCGCTGAACGACGCCGACAGCGTCATCATCATCCCCGGCTACGGCATGGCGGTGGCGCAGGCGCAGCAGTCGGTGGCCGAACTGGCCCGCAAGCTCCGCGCCAGGGGCAAGCAGGTGCGCTTCGCCATCCACCCGGTCGCGGGACGCCTGCCGGGCCACATGAACGTGCTTCTGGCCGAGGCCAAGGTGCCCTACGACATCGTGCTGGAGATGGACGAGATCAACGGGGACTTCCCCTCGACCGACGTTGCCATCGTCATCGGGTCGAACGACATCGTGAACCCGGCGGCGCAGGAGGATCCGAATTCCCCCATCGCCGGGATGCCGGTCCTGGAATGCTGGAAGGCCAAGCAGGTCTTCGTCTCCAAGCGCGGCCAGGGCACCGGCTATTCCGGCATCGAGAACCCGCTTTTCTACAAGGAGAACACGCGGATGTTCTACGGCGATGCCAAGAAGTCGGTGGACAGCCTGCTGCCGATGATCGACTGAGCCCCGGCGCTCGAAAGCTCGGCGTGACCCCGCCCGCCCGGCGGGGTCACTTTCTTGTGTGTACCGATCCTGCCGGCCTGCGCTATCCTTGCCTTTTCAGTCAACAGGGAGACCGAGATGAACGCCCCGGACAGACCGACCAGACGCAAGAGCGCCAAGGACTTCGATCCCCGCATTCTCGAGATCTTCGACGGATATGTGCACGGCAAGATGACGAAGCGGGACTTCATCGAGCGCGCGGGCAAGTTCGCCGCCGCCGGTGTGACCGGGGCCGCGATCCTCGCGCAGTTGCAGCCGAACTATGCGCTGGCCCAGCAGGTCGCGCCCGACGATCCGGCGATCGAGACGATGGTCGCGGACTATGACAGCCCCGAGGGCAACGGCCGCATGAAGGGGCTGATGGCGAAGCCCGCCGGGGCCACGGGCAAGCTGCCGGCGGTGCTCGTCGTCCACGAGAATCGCGGGCTCAACCCCTATATCGAGGACGTGGTGCGGCGTGTCGCCAAGGCGGGCTACCTCGCCTTCGGACCGGACGGGCTGACGCCGCTTGGCGGCTATCCCGGCAACGACGATCAGGGGCGCGAGATGCAGTCGCAACTCGACCCGGCGAAGCTGATGGCGGATTTCTTCGCGGCGTTCGAATACCTCCGCGACCACGAAGGCTCGACCGGAAAGGTCGGTGCCGTGGGCTTCTGCTATGGCGGCGGGGTCTGCAACGCGCTGGCCGTCGCCTATCCCGATCTTGCCGCCTCGGTCCCGTTCTACGGCCGCCAGCCGGCGGTCGAGGACGTGCCGAAGATCGAGGCGCCGCTTCTCATCCACTATGCCGGGCTCGACGAGCGGATCAACGCCGGCTGGCCGGCCTACGAGGCGGCGCTGAAGGCCAACGGCAAGGCCTACGAGGCCTATGTCTACGAGAATGTGAACCACGGGTTCCACAACGACACGACGCCGCGCTACGACCCGGCGGCGGCGGAACTGGCCTGGTCGCGGACGCTCGAATTCTTCGCCGCGCATCTGAGCTGATCGCATCCGCCCGCCCTCGACGCCTCCCCGGAAATGTGCTCTGCAGGGCCGGGGCCTGCCGCGGCGCGGGCCTCGTCGATCATCCGGCGGGCAGGGGACATGACAGGCAGATTGCCGAAAGGCGTGGTGGCGCTGGGCTTCGTCAGCCTCTTCATGGATGTCTCGTCGGAGATGATCCACGGGCTTCTGCCGCTCTTTCTCACCGGCACGCTCGGCGCCTCGGCGCTGGTGCTGGGGCTGATCGAGGGCTTTTCCGAGGCGGTGGCGCAAGTCACCAAGGTCTTTTCCGGCGCGTTGTCGGACCGGATGGGACGGCGCAAGCCGCTGGCGCTTGTCGGCTACGGGCTCGCCGCCCTGACGAAGCCGGTCTTCGCTCTGGCCGGCAGCGCGGGCGTCGTCCTCGCGGCGCGGGCGGTGGACCGGCTCGGCAAGGGCATCAGGGGGGCGCCGCGCGATGCGCTGGTCGCCGATCTGGTGGCGGCGGAGCGGCGCGGCGCGGCCTACGGGCTGCGCCAGACGATGGATACGGTCGGCGCCTTCGCCGGCCCCTTGATCGCCATCGCGCTCATGGCCGCGTCGGGGGGCGATTTCCGGCTGGTCTTCGCGGTGGCGATCGTGCCGGCGGCGATCGCGGTCCTGATCCTCGCCAGGGGCGTGACGGAACCGCCGCGGACCGAGGCGCCGGCGGTCCGGCCGCGCTTCGACCGGGCGAGCATGGCGGCCCTCGGGCCGGCCTTCTGGGCAGTCACGGCGCTCGGCGCGGTGATGGGCTTCGCGCGGATCTCCGAGGCGTTCCTGATCCTTCAGGCCAATGCGACCGGCCTCGCCGTGGCGCTGGCGCCCGTCGTCCTCGTGGTGATGAACCTCGTCTATGCGGCGACCGCCTGGCCGGTCGGAGCGCTCTCGGACCGGATCGGCCGGCGCGGGCTCCTGATCCTGTCGCTGATCGTTCTGGCGCTGTCGCACGGGGTGCTGGCGCTCGCCGGCGGGGTCGGGGTCGCGCTGGCGGGGGTGGCGCTCTGGGGGCTGCACATGGGGCTCAGCCAGGGCCTGCTCTCGGCGGCGGTGGCCGATGCCACGCCTGCCGCGCTGCGCGGCACCGGCTTCGGGGCCTTCAACCTCGTCGGCGGACTCGCGGTGCTGCTGGCCAATACGGTCGCGGGCGGGCTCTGGGCCTTCGCCGGTGCGCCGGCGACGTTCGGCGCCGGGGCGGCGGCCGCCCTGCTCGCCTTGCTCCTTGCCTTGCGGCAGGGGCGGGGCAAGCCGGACGACACACATTCGCATGCAACCAGGCGGTCAGAATAGCGGTTTATTCCCGCCCGCCGCTCGGCTGAAGCGTTTCGGGTTCATGTGGAAATATCAAGTATCAGAATTCGAACAGGAAAAGTTCGAATTCTGATTCAATGCAAACCCGAAACGCTATAGGCTTCGACGCAACCGCGACCCGGACCCAGGCCCGATCATGAGCCCCATCGAAGACCACCCGCTGCGCTACGCGCTTGTCAACGAACTGCATGCGCGGCCGTTTCCGTCGCTCGACGTGCCGTGCCATGCGGTCTATTTCGCGGTCAAGCAACCGGTGGACGCGCATAACCGTGACCGCGAGGCCGACCGGACGCATCTGCTCGCCCTTCTCGACCGCCACGGCGCCGCCCATCCGCCGGCCGGCGCCACCCATCACGGCGCCCGCATCGGCCGGTGCGATCTGAAGTGGGAAAGCCATACCGAGTTCGTGACCTATTCGGGTTTCTGCAAGGGCGTGGGCGAGCGTGCCTTCAACCCTGCCGAAGCGGATATCTTCCCCGCCGACTGGGCGGCCGAGGCGCCCGGCAAGCGCATCGCCGCCTGCCTCATCCGGGTCGAGACGCTGCCGGACGACCTCTCGGAGGTCACGGCCAAGCTCGAGGAGTGGTTCGTCGCCGACAGCCTCGCCACCTCCTGGGTCCTCGACGAGGCGGCGATCATCGCGGGCGACTTCAAGATCGACCCGGCCGGCCAGATCCGCTTCGCGGTCTTCGTCCGCCCCGGCACCGGTGCCCGCCGCGTCGGCCGCATCGTCCAGCGGCTCTGCGAGATCGAGACCTACCGGGCGATGTCGATGCTCGGCCTTGGCCGCGCGCGCGAGCTCAACGCCCGGCTCAACGCGCTCGACCCCGCGCTTTCGGCACTGGTCGCGGGCATGTCGGACACCGCGAGCGGCGCCGAGGCGACGCTCCACGCGCTTCTCGAAATCTCGGCCGAACTCGAGGCGCAGTCGGTCCGCCACACCTTCCGCTTCGGCGCGACCGGGGCCTACGAGGCGATCGTCAACCAGCGCGTCGAGATCCTGCGCTAGACGCGGTTCAGCGGCCGCCAGACCTTCGGCGAATTCATGATGCGGCGCTACGACCCGGCGATGCGGACGGTAAAGTCGGCCGAACGCCGGCTCGAACAGATGGCGGGCCGGGCGGCGCGGGCGGGGGAGCTGCTGCGGACCCGCGTCGATGTCGAACGCTCGGGCCAGAACCAGAAACTTCTGGAAAGCATGGACCGGCGGGCGGACCTGGCGCTGCGCC
>WOYI011389230.1_pt4 | contig 24459 bp, 24 predicted proteins | sample 6423411 | NCBI WGS metagenome assembly WOYI01 (sample SAMN13441803, study PRJNA592873) | oil field metagenome | biome: oil field; feature: oil-well bore; material: oil-contaminated soil; isolation source: oil-contaminated soil from oil-well borehole | place: Germany: Wietze | collected 2016-10-18 ... | reverse complement strand
GCAGGTACGACCTTCCCCCTATGGGTGCTGCACTCTCCCGGCAATCATGCCACACGTCGGCCGATTGCGGCACCACGGACGGCCGTCCGTGGTGCAAGAGGGGCCCCGCCGTATGGGAGCTCCCTCGGAAGTTGCTCGTCCCTTTGCCCACATTCATGCAGCCGACGATCTCACCGTCTGCATCGTAGCGTTGGAGGAGATGCCGCGAATCGGAACCCGCCCTAGAACCGTAGTGACTGACCCAGCACGTCTGTCGCTGCTTTCTGGAGCGCCTCAAGACGGGCCGGGTCGTCAGGCGTGGCGGGCAGTATGGTCACCAGGAAGAATCCCGCCTTCATCCCGATGGCCCCCTTGGTTACGAACGGGTCGAGACCGCGCTCCTCGATCACGCGATCTATGGCTTGGAGCGCATCGTACATCCTGCCCACCATGCTCACCTCCTTGCGTGTGGTATCGACGAACACCTCACAGAACTTCAGCCCTGATTCACATTTGCTCACTGACACTCTCTGCGAGGTCCGGGAAGGACGTCCGAGCGTGCACACTCGCGCCGGTGCGCACACAAACGCGAACGGGCGGCCCATGGAGGACCGCCCGCCCGCATCATGTCCGGCCCACGTGGCGCCGGGAGTGGCGCTGACACTTGCTACTGAGTGACCACGCAGGTGCCGCCGCAGGCGCCCTGGCCGCCGCCCATGCCGCGACCGGATGCGCTACCGCCACCGGCCCAGCTCGGACGACCCGACTCCTCGGTGGACACGCGCTCGGTCACACGCTGGGACATCTGCGCGTAAGCGGCGTCCGCCTGCTCCTGGGTGATGGTGCCGTCGGCGACCTTCGCGTCCAGGATCGTCTTGCGCGCCGCCAGGGCTTCGTCCACGACCGTTTCGGTGGAAACGCCGTTGGCTTCAGCGATCTCGGCGGCCGAGTTGCCCTCGGCACGCTGTGCCTGGACCTCTTCGACCGAAAGCCCGGTGAGGTCGGCGACGATGTCGACGAGACGGGCGCCCGCGTCGCGGATGGCCTGGCCCATGCGGGCCCCGCTACCAAAGAGCGGACCGGTGGTCTCGGCGCCGTATGCCATCCCGGCTGTTCCGAGCACCATCGCGGCGACGAGGCCGGTACTGGCGAGTGCGATGATCTTCTTCTTGTTCACGTACGCACCTCCTTGAAGGTGTCTGGGGTGACGCTTCTGACATGACCGATGATGCCGCACCGGTGTGGAGGACCTGTGTGCGGCGGGTGGACTCCTCGTTGAGGTACGGGGTTGGGTATCGCCGCGGCGATCACAGGGGCATGCTGCCGCGCCGGCCACACCCGATAGCCGTTGCAGTCCCCGCCTGATGCGCTACCCTCGTAGGGTCCGTGTCACAGAGGACGATTCGGGGCAGAATGCATAATGCTGGTGTGATTCCGCATAGATGATTGGAGCCGACATGGCCGAGCGCCGCATCGTCATCATGGGAGCAGCCGGGCGTGACTTCCACGACTTCCTGACCCGTTACCGCGATGACGAGTCCGTGCGCGTGGTGGCGTTCACCGCGACGCAGATCCCCGGCATCGACTCCCGCACGTTCCCCGCCGCCCTTGCTGGTCCCCGGTATCCCGAGGGCATCCGCATCGTTCCGGAGAGCATGCTGCTCGAGCTGATCGCCGAGGAGAAGATCGACGAGGTCGTCTTCGCCTACAGCGACGTGAGCCACGACTACGTGATGCACCACGCCGAGACGGTCATCGCCGCCGGCGCCGACTTCACGCTGCTCGGCGCGGAGCCGACGATGATCACGTCCACCAAGCCGGTCATCTCCGTGTGCGCGGTGCGCACCGGCGTGGGCAAGAGCGGCATCAGCCGCTACCTCTTCAAGCTGCTCCGCGAGCGCGGCATCAAGGCCGTGGACATCCGGCACCCCATGCCGTACCGGGACCTTGAGGCGATGGCGGTGGAGCGCTACGCCTCGCTGGAGGACCTCGACCGGCTCAACACCACCATCGAGGAACGCGAGGAGTACGAGCCGCTCATCGAAGAGGGTGCCGTGGTGATGGCCGGCGTGGACTACGAGAGGATCCTGCGCGAGGCCGAGAAGGAAGCGGACGTCATCGTCTGGGACGGCGGCAACAACGACCTGCCGTTCATCAAATCGAACCTGGAGATCGTCGCGCTCGATCCGCACCGTGCCGGCCACGAGCGTCTCTATCATCCCGGCGAGGCGAACTTCCTGCGCGCCGACATCCTCGTGATCAACAAGGTTGACAGTGCCGACCCCGAGGACGTCGCTGCCATCCGTGCGACCGCACTCGAGTACAACCCGGTCGCACTCATGATCCAGACGAACTCAGCGATCGACGTCGACGAGACCGCCCTCGCAGGAAAGCGCGTACTGGTGATAGAGGACGGTCCCACCGTGACGCACGGCGGCATGCCCTACGGCGCGGGTGCGATCGCCGCAAAGCGTGCCGGTGCAGCCGAACTCGTCGATCCGCGGCCGTTCGCGGTCGGCAGCATCAAGGACACGCTCGAGAAGTTCCCGCACCTCACGGAGGTCCTCCCCGCGATGGGCTATTCGCCCGAGCAGCTCGCCGACCTCGGGGCGACCATACAGGCCTCTGACGCTGAGGTCGTGCTGGTGGCCACACCGGTCGACCTCTCGCGCCTGATCGACCTCGGCGATAAGCCCGCCGTTCGCGCGACCTACCACATCGAAGAACGCGGAAGTGGCATCGGCTTCACCCAGATCCTCGACATGTTCTCCCAGAAGTACGGCTTCACCGAGAAGACGGACTACCGGATGCGCCGGCGTGACGTGTCAGGCGCCGCGGGCCGCGATGGCGGCGCGCGGCGGGGTTAGAGGTCGCCCATCCAGTCGAGCATCGGCTGCGTGAGTGGCGAGGTGCCGAAGAACAGGCGTGTCATGTCGGCGTGATGAGCGTCGGGGCCGGCCATGAAGACCGCGCAGTACGAAGGACGCCGCTCACGGTGAGCATCCCCGCGGCGAGGCGCTCAGAGCGGGCGATCAAGACCTGCTGCGCTGGGTCGGGCCCGTATTCGATGCGCTCCTCGACGAGACCGCGCGCGCTTCCGGATCCGCGCGACATCAGCCGAAGCCCCAGGACCGCCAGGAGAGACGCTCCTCGATCTCCCAGGACCCGCGGCGCATCGCTATTGAGCCGCTCCCCAGAAGACCACCGCGAGCATGCCGGGGCCGGTGTGCGTGCCGATGACCGGCCCGACCTCCATCACGATGACGTCCTTGACCGCGACGCGATCCGCGATGAGCTCGCGAAGCCTGGCGGCGTCTTCGGCACAGTCGCCGTGCGCCACGGCGATCGTCTGCGTCTCGGGCGCCTCGGCGCGGTCGGCCACCAGATCGGCCAGGGTGCGCATCGACTTCTGGCGGCCGCGGATGCTCTTGCGCACCTCGAGCTTGCCCTCGCCGGTGACGTGAAGCAGCGGCTTCACGTCGAGCAGCGAGCCCGCCGCCGCAACGGCGCCGGGAAGCCGGCCGCCGCGACGCAGCGTTTCGAGGTCGTCGACGATGAACCAGCCGTTGAGGCGCGGACGCTCGGCGATCGCCCAGGCCTCGATCTCGCCGAGCGGCACGCCGTCACGCCAGCGCAGGGCGGCCTCGTAGACAAGGAGCCCTTCGGCCACCGCCGCCGCCTTGGTGTCCACGAGCCGGATCTCGGCGTCAGGGAACTCGGCGAGCACATCCTGACGCGCAAGCCAGGCAACGTCGAAGGTGCCGGACAGCGCCGATGAGAAGCCGAGGTACAGCACGGGTTCTCCGGCGGCCGCGTGCGCGCGGAACGTGTCCAGGAATGCCGAGCGGGGGATCTGCGCGGTCGTGGGGTGATCGCCGGCACGCATCGCAGCGTAGAAGTCGGCATGCGGCTGGCTGCGACCGAAGTCGTCGAGATGCTCTTCCCCCGCAAGCGTGTACGGGAAGTTGAATACCTCGACGCCGAGGTCCTCGACGACGCTGGCGGGAAGATCCGAGCATGAGTCGATGATGAGAACGGGCTTACCCGACACGTGCGCTCCTTAGTCGTGCGTGAGCCGGCGTCAGCCGGACTTGTTCATCAGACCGTTCGTGTAGTAGACCACGCCGACGGTGCCTGGCCCTACATGCGTCCCTACCGCGGGACCGATGTCCAGCAGTTCGACAGCTCGTCCAGCCACCTCGGCGATCCTGGCCCGGAACTTCTCGCCGGCCACCAGGTCGTGGATGTGGTGCACGTACACCTCACAGAGAGCACCCTTGTCGCGGATGTCGGCGGCGAAGGTATCGACGATCAGGTCGTGCGCCTTCTGCAGCGTGCGCACCTTCGCAAAGGTGTCGGTGACGCCGTCCACGACCGTGAGAACGGGCTTGATCTGCAAGAGCGTGGCCAGAAGCGCCGAGGCGTTGCCGATGCGCCCGCCGCGCTTGAGGTACTCGAGCGTCATCGGCGTGAACAGGAAGCGTGTGTGCAGCATCCGCTCCTTCGCCGCGGCCACACACTCCTCGGCGGTGCCGCCTTCGGCCGCCTTCTCGGCAGCGGCGAGCACCGCATAGCCGAGCTCCATCGAGTTGCTGCGGCCGTCAACGACCTCGATCACGGCGTCCGGATGGCTCTCTCTCACCAGGTCGCGGGCGAGGAGTGCCGTGGAGTAGGTGCCGCTCATGAGCTCCGAGATGAAGACGCCGACCACATCATGCCCCGCCTCGACGTGCTCGGTCATGAGGTCGACCACGTCCTGGACCGCTGGCTGCGACGTCGTCGGCCAGTTGGGTGACTTCGCGAGCGCATCGTAGAAGGCCGAGTAGTCCTCGGCATCATCCGTGTAGGTCACGCCGTCGAGCGTCGATGAGAGACTCACCGTGCGGATCCCGAGCGCCTCCCGGCGGGGACGCGGGATGTACGAGGTGCTGTCGGCGATCACTTTCACACCCACGGCGAACTCCTTTCGGTGGCGCGGTCACCCCTACCATACTCGCGGTTATCCCACATCGCGTCCACTGTGCGGAGCGGCCCTCCGCGAGCACGGTGCGCAGTGGCGGATGCGGTGGCGGCGGCAGGCGCTTCGCCATAGACTGTTCGCACGTAGACACGCCCAATCGGAGGAAACGATGGCCACCACGCCGAAGCGTACCCGCCCCACGCGCCGCTCCACCCTCGGTTGGCTCCTGCCGGTGATGGGGCTCGCCGTATCGCTCGCGGTCTCGTACGGCGCGTACACGCTGGCGTCGTACTCGTGGGATCAAGTGGTGTCCTACGAGAGCCCCTACACCACGATGAGCGGCGCCGACTTCTCGGGAGTGCGCCCCGCGCTCACCGACCCGATCCCGGACGCACAGCCGCGTCGCGTGGTCGTCGTACTCATCGACGGCCTGCGCGACGACGCTTCACGCACGATGCCGTCGATCTCCGGACTGCGCGCCCGCGGCGCCGACGTGCGCCTCACGGTACCCCAGCCGAGCCTCTCCTACCCGACGTGGACGACCATCATGAGCGGTGCGCCACAACAGATCAGCGGCGTGACCACCAACTGGTTCGAGGGCCCGGTGAAGGTCGAGACGTTGCTCGACGTGGCTGCGGGCTCCGGCAGGACGGTCGTGGTCTCCGGCCCGAAGGACCTCGACGAGATGTTCAGCGCCTCGGAGGTCGCCACCGCATCGGCGACGATCGAGTGGCCCGAGGGCGAGTACGCGAGCGGCATCATCGTGGACAACGCACTGTCGCTCGACGCCGAGGCGGGCGGCGCGGACTTCATCTTCGTGCTGCTTCCCGACGTGGATAATGCCGGACATGACTTCGGCGGGGCGTCACCAGAGTACGCCGAGGTCGTGAGCAAGGTCGATGCGGACCTCACGCGGCTCATCGAGGGTCTCGACGACGGAGCCACCACCTTCGTGGTGCTGCCCGACCACGGCCACATCGACACCGGCGGTCACGGCGGCTGGGAAGAGCCGGTCATCCATACGTTCGCCGCACTCGCCGGGCCCGGTGTCGCCCGAACGGAGGCCGAGGCGGACCTCCAGGACATCGCGCCCACGGTGGCGGTGCTCGCCGGCTTCCAGGCGCCACAACAGGGCGTGGGAACGGCGATCGATGCCGTGCTCACCGACGGCAACGGCAGCGCCGGGGACGCCGAGTTCGTGCGCTCCGCCGGCATCACACTGGCGTACGTCCGCAAGGTTCTCGGCGATGGCGGCGTGCGCGGGATCGAGTCCATCGGCTCGCCGGCCGACCTCGCAGGCCTTCGCGCGGACGCGGACGCCGAGCGGCTTGCCGACGACCGCGACACCCGCTTCGCGCTCTTTGCGGGCGCGGTGTTGGCCGCACTCGTGGCCGCCGCGATCATCGGGATCGCCTCGTGGCGTGCGCTCATCGCCGCACTGGCGGGGACCGCCGTGTATGCCGCGCTCTACAACGCGCTCTTCTTCGGACTGCACGGGTTCGCGTGGTCACTCTCGGCGTTCAACGAGGAGACCGCGATCGACGCGTTCTTCAACGGGCGCATGCTTGAGGCCGCCATCGCCGGACTGGTGGCGTGCGTAGTGGCTGCGCTCGTCTACGCCGCGCTGCGAAGGAGCCTGCGCGGTCCGCAGTCGGGGTACACGGTCGGATGGCTGGCACTCGGCAGCGCCACGGTGCTGATGGTGCAGATCTCGCTCGTGCTGCAGGTCGCGTACTTCGCGTGGCAATGGGGTGCCGACGTGACGTGGATCCTTCCCGACATGGGGGCTGCGTTCAAGTACGACCTCGACCTCATCCAGCTCACAGCCCTCGGCGCCGCAGCGCTCATCGGACCGCTGCTCACCTGGCTGGTCGGCCGCCTCCACCCGCGCACCCGCAGAACCGCCCGGACGGAGGCGCAGATCGCGTCCTGACAGGCCGAGGACCGGGACCCGCTACGGGGCCCCGGTCCTCGGGGGTCGCCTGCCGGTGTCCGACTACTCCCCGGCAGACTCCTCCAACACTTCTTCGTCCGCACCGGTGTCGGGCTCTTCGTCCTCGACCGGCTCCGGTTCGACGGTCCCGCTCGTCTCAGTGGAGCCCTCATCTGTGTTCTCGGCTTCTTCAGAGGCGGGATCGATACCGAGCCATGACATGAACTTCGCTATCGCCGACTGCAGGCCCTCGGGCAGACCGTCGCGCCGTCCGGCTTCCATCTGCGCCTGCATCCGCTCCAGGTTCCGCTGCAGCCGGGAGAGCGCGTTCTCCACGCCGGTGAGCTTCTCGGGCTGCTCGACCTCTTCGCCGTCTTCGCCCGCTGCATCCCCCGGCTCGACGCCCTCGGCACCCTCGTCCGGCTCCACGGCGTCCTTCTTCTTGTCCTTCTTGTCCTTGTCCGGCGCAGCGGCCTCGCCGCCATCATCTTCGGTCGGCTCAACGGCCGCAGCCGCGGGCTTGCCCTTGTCCTTCCCGTTCGCGGGTACGCCGCCGCGCTTGGCAAGCGCGAGAGTCGGGAACGCCAGCGAGAGTACGAGTGCGAGAATCAGCACCAGCGTGATGTTCCGCTTCATCTCAGATGACCTCCGTTACGGACCGCCCGATCTGCACACTCGGAGTATCGGGCTCGTGACCTGCGGTGATTAGCCTCAGCTGACAGACGGTGCGGTCACGCACGCACGCGCGCGGGGAAGCGTGACCCCAGGCACGGGAGTGTGATGGACGGAGCGGCTACCGCGCCGGCGCGGTGAGCCCCAGCAGCCAGGCCATGTTGCGGCCGAGGTTGTCCATCGTGCCCATGCCCTCTTCGTCCTCCGCGACCGCGCCAGGAGGCCCGCCGATGCCGAGGTTCCAGTAGGTGGAGCCCGGCACGATCATCTGCCGGATCATGAAGAGGTGCATGATCGAGTCGAACGCGTGCACCGCACCCGCCCGGCGCTCGGCCACGACAGCCGCCCCCACCTTGCGCTCCAGCATGCCCGGATTCGCGCCGGCCACGTAGCCGAGCCGGTCGATGAGCGCCTTGGTCTCCGAGGAGACGTCGGCGAAGTAGACCGGCGACCCGATGATGATGCCGTCGGCCTCGTCGGCCTTGGCGATGCACTCGTTGATGGCATCGTTGCGACCGTGACACTGCCGGTCCTTCAGCTCGCGACACTTCAGACACACCGTGCAGCCCTGGACCTTCTTACCCGCGAGCTCGACGAGTTCGGTCTCGATGCCTTGTGTCTCGAGCACGCCGAGCGCGCGCTGCAGCATCATCGCGGTGTTGCAGCCCTTTCGCGCGCTGCCTGAGAACGCGACAACCTTCATCCTGGGACCCCCTCCCTACGTCAGTTCCGCCGAGGGTATCACTCTCGCACCCGCCGATCGCATCTCCTTGAATGCGCGCTCGGCGTCGCCTTCGGCTATCTCGACGGCGCGGCAGCCGTCGCGGACGACGGTCACCCCGAAGCCGAGGCCGAGCGCATCGAGCACGGTGGCCTTGACGCAGTAGTCGGTGGCCAGGCCGAGCACGACGAGCTCCTCGGCGCATCGCTGCTCGAGGAAGGCGGCGAGCCCCGTGTCCTTCGCATGGCCGTTGTCGAAGAACGCGCTGTAGCTGTCGATCCCGGCATCGGTGCCCTTGCGCACCACGTGGTCGATGCCAGCGACGTCCAGCGCCGAGTGGAACGAGGCGCCCGGCGTGTTCTGGACGCAGTGGCCGGGCCAGAGGACCTGCTGAACGCCGCCGAGATCGATGACGTCACCCGGCGCGCGGCCTGCATGCGCCGAGGCGAAGCTCCCGTGCCCCGCCGGGTGCCAGTCCTGCGTGGCGACCACGAGGCTGAAGCGGGGCATCAGCGCGTTGGCGACGGACACTACGGCATCCCCTTCGGGTACCGCGAGAGCCCCGCCCGGACAGAAGTCGTTCTGAACGTCCACCACGATGAGTGCGCGCATCTGTCGGTCTCCTATCCCTCGGCGATCCCACGGGCTGCGAGTATGAGCGCGGTCTTGCGCTCGAACAGCCCCAGCTCGACACCGACCTTGTAGACGTGCGGATTGAGCAGACGCACGTGATTCGGGTCGAGATGACCGATCTGCTCGATCGCCCGCTCACGGCTTGCCGCGATGGACGGCACCTCGTAGACGAGTCGTCCGCGTTCGAAGACCGGCAGCAGCAAGTCCTCGGCATCGTCCGTTCCGCAGTACGAGGTCCGCCGCGTGGCGTCGGCAGGGTCGACCATGATGCACGGGCTGCCTGGAGGCACCAGCTCGTCGTAGATCATGTCGCCCGCGAACACTCCCTCGGCATCCGTGAAGCGGCGCACCTGCAACAGGCCGGGCGTGGTGACCTTCGCGGTCTGCTCCGAGACCTTCACGCGCGGCTCCCACGTACCGCCCGGTTCGCGGATCGCGGAGAGCTTGTACACGCCGCCGAGTGCGGGCTGGTCGTAGGCAGTTACCATCTTGGTGCCGACGCCCCATACGTCGATCCGGGCGCCCTGCTTCTTCAGGCTCTCGATCGTGTGCTCATCGAGTTCGTTCGAGGCGTACACCCGCGCGCCCTCGAACCCGGCGGCGTCGAGCAGCTCACGCGCCCGCTTCGAGAGCCAGGCGAGGTCACCCGAGTCGATGCGTACACCGACGAGATCGTGGCCGAGCTCGCGCAACCGGTCTCCCGCACGGATCGCGTTGCGAACACCCTCGAGCGTGTCGTAGGTGTCCACGAGCAGGACGGCGTTGTTGGGCATCACCTCGGCGTAGGCCATGAACGCCTCGAGCTCGGTGTCGAACACCATCACCAGGCTGTGCGCGTGCGTGCCGCCCACGGGGATCCCGTGGACCTGACCCGCGAGTACGTTGGACGTGGCGACGCAACCGCCGATGTAAGCCGCGCGACTCGCCGACAGCGCGCCGTCAGGGCCCTGCGCCCTGCGGAGCCCGAACTCGATCACCGGGTCGCCCTGTGCGGCGAGCCTCACGCGCGCGGCCTTGGTGGCCACGAGCGTCTGGAAGTTGATGATGTTGAGGAGCGCGGTCTCCACCAGCTGGCACTCTGCGATCGGCCCGATCACGCGCAGCAGCGGCTCCTGCGGGAAGACCACGGTGCCTTCGGGCACCCCGAGCACCGTGCCGGTGAAGCGGAAGCCGGCGAGCCACTCCAGGAACTCCTCCGAGAACAGCGGCGTCCCGTCGCCGCCGGTGAGCGTGGCGAGGTAGGCGGTGTCCTCGGCGGTGAAGCGCAGAGCCTCGATGTACTCGATGGCCTGCGCAAGTCCGCACGCCACGGAATAGCCTCCGTCGAAGGGGTTGCCGCGGAAGTACAGGTGGAAGCACGCCTCGGTGGACGTGATGCCCGTCTTCCAGTACGCGTAGGCCATGGTGAGCTGGTACAGGTCGGTGAGCATGCCCGACGGGGGCCTGGGGCCTGCGGAATGTGCCACGGGTGCCTCCTTCACGCGTACGTGTCATTCAGGATAGCAGGTGCTGCGAGGGCTCTTGACGCTGCCATGGACGAAGCGTATCGTCCGGCTAGTACCTGACTATTTCGGTCAACTTTGTAGGTGAGTGGACGATGCGGCTCTCTGCGCGAAGTGAATACGGACTCCTGGCGCTCATCGACATGGCGAGCGCCGGGGACAGACGTCCGCTTGCTACGCGGGACCTTGCCGAGAGCCGTGGCATCCCGCCGGCGTTTCTCGAGCAGCTGCTCGCCGACCTTCGGCGCGCTGGACTCGTGCGTTCAACGCGCGGACCCCGCGGCGGATTCGCGCTCGCCCGCAGCGCCTCAGAGATCACCGCACTCGAGATCGTCGAGGCGCTCGAGGGGCCGATAGCGCCCTCGGTCTGCGCGCCCGACGGGTGCGCTCGCGAAGAGGGCTGCGCTGCAGCCAGCGTGTGGGGCGATGTCTCCAGCGCGGTCCGCGAAGCACTCTCGGAGTTCACGCTCGCCCGACTCGCCGACGAACAGGCCCGGCTCGACCGGGCACCACTTACCTGCACGACACGGAGGAATGACTGATGGACCGCACCGTATACCTCGACTATGCCGCCACAACCCCCACCGACCAGCGGGTGGTCGACACGATGCTCCCCTACTTCAGCGAGCGTTATGGCAACGCGAACAGCCTCTACGCGCTCGGCCGCGACGCCGCACGCGCGCTCGAGGACGCCCGCGAGCGGGTGGCGGTCTCGATCGGCGCCAGGCCCGAGGAGATCATCTTCACCTCGGGCGGCACCGAGTCCGACAACACCGCACTCATCGGCCTCGCCACCGCGGGTGGGCGCACCAAGGGCCACATCATCGTGTCCGAGTTCGAGCATCACGCGGTCCTCGAGCCCGCATGGTGGCTCGGCAAGCATGGCTTCGACGTGACCGAGCTCAAACCGCGCACCGACGGCATCGTCCACTCCGAGGATCTTGAGGCTGCGCTGCGCGACGACACCGTGCTCGTCTCGGTGATGCACGGCAACAACGAGATCGGCACCGTTCAGCCAATCGCCGAGCTGGCAGCTGCCGCGCACGCTCGCGGAGCGCTCTTCCACTCGGATGCGGCGCAGACGCTCGGCAAGATCGACTTCAATGTGGCCGAACTCGGCATCGACGCCGCATCGTTCTCGGGCCATAAGATCTACGGAGCCAAGGGCACGGGTGCCTTGTACCTGAAGAAGGGCGTGCGGATCGCCCCGTACCTGATGGGTGGCGGCCAGGAGAACAAGCGTCGCAGCGGCACGCAGAACGTGGCGGGTAACGTGGGCTTCGCCACCGCGCTGACCCTCATGGACGCCGAACGCGCGGCCGAGATTCCGCGGCTCACGGCCCTGCGCGACCGGCTGGTCGAGCGGCTGCTCGGCACGATCGAGTACGCACAGCTCAACGCCGCGACCGCGGCGACCCGCCTTCCCCACATCGCCAACTTCGTGATCCCGGGCGTGGAGGGTGAAGCCATGCTGCTGCACCTCGATGCGGCCGGCATCGCCGTCTCCACGGGTTCGGCCTGCAGTTCGGGCTCGCTCAAGCCGAGCCACGTGCTGCTCGCCATCGGCTGCCCGGTCGAGTTCGCGCACGGCTCGCTGCGCGTCAGCCTCGGGCGCTTCACCACCGAGGCCGATGTGGACTTCCTGGTGGAGAAGCTCGTTCCCGTGGTCGAGCGCCTGCGCTCGATGAACCCGCTCTACGACAGGACAGTGGCCGGCCTCGCCGGTCATGCGGAATAGGAGCACGCAGATGATCTACAGCGACAAGGTGATGGAGCACTTCGGCAACCCGCGCAATGTGGGCGTGATCGCAGACGCCGACGGCATCGGCGAGGTGGGCAACCCCGTGTGCGGCGACGTCATGAAGATCACCATCAAGGTGGACGACGACCGCATCGACGACATCAAGTTCCAGACGCTCGGCTGCGGAGCGGCCATCGCCACTAGCTCCATCGTGACCGAGATGGCCAAGGGCATGACGCTCACCGAGGCCGTTGCCATAACGAAGAACCAGGTGGCCGAGGAACTCGGCGGCCTCCCGCCCGCCAAGATGCACTGCAGCGTGCTGGCGACCGACGGCCTGAAAGTGGCCGTGGACGACTACCTGGTGAAGCGCGGCCGCGAGCCGATCGCCGGCGAGGTGAAGAGCGCGGATCCGAACTTCGACCCGCATGAGGACGAGGACGATGAGGATCACGCGCACTAGCGCGGGAGCAGGCATGCCGGACGTTGCCGTAGCCCTCTCGGGTGGTGTGGACTCCTCGGTCGCCGCGGCGCTTCTCGTCGAGGCTGGGCGCGACGTGGTGGGCGTCACGATGGATCTCGGACTCGCCGGGGCCGGAAACGACCCGGTCGCGCTCGCCGCAGACGTCTGTGATGCGCTCGGGATACCCCTCGTGGTGATCGACCTGGCCGAGCCGTTCCGCGAGCAGGTGGTGCGCCCGTTCGTGGACGCATACGCCGCCGGGCTCACGCCCAACCCCTGTGTGACCTGCAACGAGCGGGTGAAGTTCGGCGCGTTCGCCGAGCGCGTCTTCGACCTCGGCGCAACGACGCTTGCGACCGGTCACTACGCACGGCTCGAGCTCGATGACGGCCAGGTGTGGCTCAGGCGTGCTGCCGACCGGACGAAGGACCAGTCGTACTTCCTGTATCGCGTCCCTCCGGGCACACTCGGCATGCTCGAGTTCCCGCTGGGCGACCTCACGAAGGCCGAGGTGCGGCGCATGGCGGCCGAGCGCGGGCTGCCCACCGCCGAGCGACGCGAGAGCCAGGAGGTGTGCTTCACAAGCGACCACGCTGCGCTGGTGGCGGCATTGCATCCCGAAGCCATCGAGCCGGGGCCGATCGAGACTTCAGACGGCGCAGTCCTCGGCACGCACCGCGGTATCGCCCGGTACACCGTGGGCCAGCGCAAGCGGCTCGGCGTGGGCGGGCCGGGTGGCCCCTACCGCGTCGTGCGCATCGACGCAGAACGACGCGCCGTGATCGTCGCCCCTGAGACTGAGGCCCACGCGAAGCGCGTCACGCTCGCCGGGCCCATGTGGCGGCTCGACCACGAGCCGGCGCACGTCCTCGCGCAGATCCGTTACCGCTCCGCTCCGCGACCCGCGATGGCGACCCCGGTCGCCGGCGGACTCGAGGTGGAGTTCGATTCGCCTGCAGACCCGCTCGCACCCGGGCAGTCGGTGGTGCTGTACGAGGACGACCGCGTGGCAGGCGGCGGTATAGTTCCGCACTAATACCACGGCTTTGGTGCGGTTTACTCTCTTGAAGCTGTTTGCGACGCGGCGTAGTCTCGGTGTGTGAACGGACCCGCGTGATAAAGGAGACGTCATGCCTACGCTCTCACCCGCCGTCGACGCCACGATCGGCTGGACGCCACTCGTACGACTCAACCGGCTGGGCGCCGACCTGCCCGCATCCATCGCCATCAAACTCGAGTCGCGCAATCCCGGCGGCTCGGTCAAGGACCGCATCGGCCGTAGCATGATCGACGATGCCGAGGCGCGCGGTCTGATCGAGCGTGGACGGTCCGTGCTCGTGGAGCCCACCTCGGGCAACACCGGGATCGCGATCGCGATGATCGGCGCCGCCCGTGGCTACCGGGTCATCCTCACGATGCCGGAATCGATGTCCGTGGAGCGGCGCAAGCTCCTCGCCGCCTTCGGCGCCGAACTCGTGCTTACGCCGAGGGTAGAAGGTATGCTCGGGGCCGTCGAGACAGCCGACCGCATCGCCGCCGAGACCGAGGGCGGCTTCATCCCCCGCCAGTTCGACAACCCCGCGAACCCCGCCGCGCACTACGCCACCACCGGCCCCGAGATCGATGAGGCGATCGGCGGCGCCATGCTCGGCGCGTTCGTGGCGGGCGTGGGCACCGGTGGCACCATCACGGGCGTCGGACGCTACCTGCGTGAACACCGACCGGGGGCACTGGTGGTCGCCGTCGAGCCGGCAGAGTCTCCGATCATCGCGCAGCGTATCGCGGGCGAAACGCTCACACCGGCGCCGCACGGGATACAGGGGATCGGCGCCAACTTCGTTCCGTCGGTCCTCGACCTCGAGGTGCTCTCCGAGGTACAGCATGTGACCGGTGCCGAGGCGATCGACATGGCCCGCAGGCTGGCTGCCGAAGAGGGGCTGTTCGTGGGAATCTCGTCGGGCGCTAACGTCGTGGCCGCACTGCGTCTCGCCGCCCGGCCGGAGCTTGCAGGGACCACGATCGTCACGGTGGCTCCGTCCACCGGGGAACGCTACCTCTCGACCCCGCTGTGGGAAGGGTTCGGTGTCTAGCGTGCGCGTGTCGCAGCGGCTCGACTACACACTGCGCCTGCTGGTGGCTCTCGGGCGACTGCCCGCCGGCACGAGCACCGCAGCCGGCGAGCTGGCCGCTACCCTCGGCCTTCCCCGTCGCTTCGGCGAGCAGCAGATGACCGCGCTTGCCAAGACGGGACTGGTGGAGTCCAGACGCGGGACGGGCGGCGGAGTCACGCTCGCGCGGCCTGCCACCGAAATCACCGTGCACGACGTGGTGAAGGCACTGCAGGGAGACGTGCTGGATATTCCGAGGTCATCAGGATCGGCGACCGTGGAGTTCTGGGAGACGGCAGCCCGTGCACTCGAGGACCGGCTGCAGTCCGTCACGCTTGCGGACCTCGCGCTCCGTCAGGCGCAGCTGGATGCCGAGACCGCACCCATGTACTTCATCTGAGATACAAACCTACACGAAGTGGTGCGGTTCGCCGTCTGGACTGGCACTTCGTTCGCTGATACCGTACCGCCCCACGCGCTCCACCGACCGCACACAAGGAGGTGAGACGAAGCACCGTGGCACGTCCTGTGTTCGCGATGATGATGGACATGATGATGACCTGGCCCGGGTCTGCGCTTGCATGCGCAGCGACCGGGCGGCTCCCCCACCCCGCGCAGCTCTAGCCTGCCGCCGGGCATGTCCCCACCACGCGAACACGAGAAGAGGACCACCATGCCTGCTTCGTCCCTGCGCTTCGACACCGTCTCCATCCATGGAGGCGCCTCCCCCGATCCCACCACCGGTGCCCGGGCCGTGCCCATCCACCAGACGGTCGCCTACAACTTCAAAGACGCCGACCACGCGGCCGACCTCTTCGGCCTGCGCGCCTTCGGCAACATCTACTCACGGCTCACGAACCCCACCAACGATGTGCTGGAACAGCGCATCGCCGGCCTTCACGGCGGTACCCACGCGGTGGCCACGGCCTCGGGACACGCTGCCGAGGTCCTCGCGCTGCTCAACGTTGCGGGAGCCGGCGACAACATCATCTCGTCCACGTCGCTCTATGGCGGTACCTGGAACATCTTCCTGCACACGTTTCGCCGCCTCGGCATCGAAGTCCGCTTCGTCGAGACCACAGATACCGAGGGCTTCGCTGCCGCCAGTGACGATCGGACGCGGGCGTGGTTCGTCGAGACCATCGGCAATCCACGCCTGGACGTGCCCGATCTCGGTGGCCTCGCCGGCGCCGGCCGGTCGCTCGGTATCCCGCTCGTGGTCGACAACACCTTCGCGACGCCGTACCTGTGCCGCCCGGTGTCGCACGGCGCGGCGGTGGTCGTGGAATCGCTGACCAAGTGGATCGGCGGGCACGGCACCTCCCTCGGTGGCGCAGTGGTTGACGGCGGCAACTTCAACTGGGGTGCCGGCCGTCACCCATTCATCACCGAGGAGGATCCCAGCTACCACGGGCTGAGCTTCTGGGACACGTTCGGCAAATTCCCGGGCCTCGGCAACGTGGCCTTCGGGCTGCGGCTCCGCACGCAGCTGCTGCGCGACTTCGGCCCATCGCTGTCGCCGTTCAACGCGCAGCAGATCCTGCTCGGCGTTGAGACACTCTCACTTCGGGTGCAACGTCACAGCGACAACGCGCTCGCGGTGGCTCGCCATCTCGAAGCGCATCCGAAGGTGGCATGGGTCGCATATCCCGGGCTCGAGTCGCACCCGACGAAGGCGAACGCCGACAGGTACCTGGACAATGGCTACGGCGGCGCGCTCGTCTTTGGCGTGAAGGGCGGGCGCGAAGCAGGCAAGACGCTCATCAACAGCGTGGAGTTGTTCAGTCACCTCGCGAACGTGGGCGACGCCAAGTCGCTCATCATCCATCCCGCATCGACCACTCATTCGCAGCTGTCCGCCGAAGAACTCGTGCAGGCCGGCATCGGCGAGGACTTCATACGCCTATCCGTCGGCATCGAGGACGTCGACGACATCGTCGCCGATCTCGACCAGGCGCTGGAAGCGGTGGGACGATGACCGCGGCTGCAAGCGGCGCTGTGACGCTCACGCTCGAGGAGGCGGTCCGCCTCACGGGCGGCCGCACCCTCGAGGACGTCGAGGTCGCCTACGAGACCTTCGGCACGCTCGATCCCGACGGCGGGAACGCTGTGCTCGTGTGTCACGCCCTCTCGGGTGATGCGCATGTGGCCGCAGGCCCCGGGACCGACGGCACGCCGCGCCCGGGCTGGTGGGAGGAGATAGTGGGTCCGGGCCTGGCGATCGACACCACCCGCTACTTCGTGGTGTGCGCCAACGTCTTGGGCGGATGCTCGGGCACCACCGGGCCAGGCAGCGCTCGTCCGGCGTCCGGCGAGCCGTGGGGTCTGCGCTTCCCGCTCGTGACCGTGGAAGACATGGTCGACGTGCAAGCGCGCCTCCTCGACGCACTCGGCGTGGAGCGCTTGCTGGCCGTGGTGGGCGGCTCGATGGGCGGCATGCAGGCGCTCTCGTGGGCATCGCGCTACCCCGAACGCATCGACGCGGTTGTGGCCGCGGCCACAACCGCACACCTCGGCGCGCAGGCGATCGCCTTCAACGAGGTGGGGCGGGCAGCGATCCTTGCCGACCCAGCCTTCGCGGGCGGGGACTACGCGCCCGATGCACAGCCAGCCGAAGGTCTGGCGATCGCGCGCATGGTGGGTCACATCACCTATCTCTCGCAGGAGAGCATGCGCAGCAAGTTCGGGCGTCGTCTCCGCGACCGCGACGAACATGCCTTCGACTTCGTGAGCGAGTTCGAGGTGGAGTCGTATCTTGCGTATCAAGGTCGGCGCTTCGTGGAGCGCTTCGACGCCAATACGTACCTGTACATGACCAAGGCCATGGACTACTTCGACTGGACGCCACCTGCAGGGCCACTGCCTCGGTTCCTGGTGCTCTCGTTCTCCTCGGACTGGCTCTTCCCCACCGCCCACTCGCGGGAGATCGTCCGCACGCTGCTCGCTCGCGGTGCCGACGTGACCTTCGCCGAGATCGACAGCCCGTACGGACACGACGCCTTCCTACTCGAGCCCGAGCGGCAGGGTGCGTTGATCGGCGCGTTCCTCGACCGCACTCGCGCACAGAGAATCGCATCGGCCGAGAGGAGCGCCTCATGACGCCGTCCGAAGTCCTCCGCTCAGACCTGCGGCTCCTTGCCGACCTCGTTCCCGAGGGCAGCCGGGTCCTCGACCTCGGATGTGGTGACGGCGCCCTGCTCGAACACCTCCGGGATACCCGCGGATGCGATGTACGCGGCATCGAGATATCGACAGAGGCGGTGACCGCATGCGTCGCTCGCGGGCTGTCGGTGATCCAGGTGGACCTCGACGAGGGCCTGCGGGACCTCCCCGACGACGTCTTTGATGTGGTGGTGCTCTCCCAGACGTTCCAGGAGATCCACAACCTGCGGCCGCTCATCGCGGAGATCATCCGCGTCGGACGCCGGGCGATCGTGTCGTATCCGAACTTCGCACACCTCGCGGCACGGGTCCGCCTCGGACTCCGGGGGCGCATGCCCGTGTCGGACACCCTCCCTTACCAGTGGTATGACACGCCGAACGTGCACTACACCACGATCAGCGACTTCCGGTTGCTCTGCGACCAGGCAGGACTCGGGATCGAGCAGGAGATCGCGCTGCGCCTCCGGGGCGGGCACGCCGAGCGCGTGAAGTGGGGCGCGAACCTCCGGGCCGAGCTGGCGGTTGCCGTGCTGACCCGCAGCGCAGTGCCGGGCGCGTGATGTGGCTTCGCCTGGAAGTACATGGCACGGTGATTGCTCGGTAGAGCCCGCACGAATCCGTGGGACGGATGGGGCCGGATGAACCGCGCGACAGACACGATGACGTGGATCGCGATGGCGCTCGTCGCCGTCGCGGTTCTCGGCGTGGTCACGCCCGTCTGTGCGATGCCCGACTGCGACGATATCGCCGCCGACACGTGCTCGGACTTCATGCCGGCGTGCGACGACTGTCCGGACCAGATCGTGATGAAGCACGCGCACGACGACGCCGTGGGAGTCTCCACCGTCGAGATCGATTCCCCCGTGGCGCTGGCTGCCGTCATCACACTCCCGGAGCCCATAGCGCCATCCACTCACGTGACGGTGCCCGAGGTCACGACCTCGCCGCCGCCGCTCGACCCGCTCGGGGTCCGGCTCACCGTCTAGAAGACACTCCTCTTCAGTTACCTGGCCCGTGTTCGCAGGCACAGGAAGCCGCGCGCACCCGTGTGCGCATCGCTCGAATGAGGAGTGTCATCCGTGGATCTGTTTCTCCCGTCCTTCACGCTGGGGCTCGTGACGAGCCTGCACTGCGTGTCGATGTGCGGCCCGATGGTCGTCACCTATGCCCTGAAGGGCACCGAGGATGGCACCGTCGCGCAGCGCATCGTACCCAACGTGGCCTATCAAGCGGCCAAGATACTGAGCTACATGCTCGTCGGCCTCCTGCTGGGCACGATCGGCTCGGCATTCAGCCTCGACGCGATCCGGCCCTACGTCATGGTCGCCGCCGGCCTGTTCATGATCATCCTTGCGCTCGGGATGACGGGACGCGTGCCGTGGGCCCAGAAGCTCACCCCGCGCCCGCCGAAGTTCCTGCTCAAGGCCTTCACAGCCGTACGCCGCAAGGCCGTAACGGATGCCGAGGCTGACCGATCGTCGCTCGCCACACCGATCACCTTCGGGCTGCTCACCGGGCTGATGCCGTGCGCTCCGCTCATGGCCGCCCAGCTCAACGCCGCCGCAAGCGGAAGCGCCGTCTCCGGTGCGCTCTCGATGCTCGCCTTCGGGCTGGGCACCGCTCCTCTGATGCTCGCGTTCGGCACCGCCTCAAGCCTCATTCCCAAGCGACTCAAGGAGCGCGTGATGGTGGCGCTCGCGATAGTCGTGCTCGTGTTCGGCATCACGTACCTCAACCGCGGGGCCATGCTCCTCGGGTCGCCCGTGACGCTCCAGGCCGCGAAGACCGCCGTGCTCGGTGGTGAGACCGCGGCGCCCGTCGGCGACTATGCGGTCGGTGCTGATGGCGTCGTGGAGGTCCCGATCACGATCGTCAACACGCAGTTCCAGCCCCAGGTTGTCGACATCCCCGCCGACACGCCCGTGCGATTGGTGGTCGACCGGCAGGAGTCCAACAGCTGCTCGGCCCAGCTCGCGCTGCCGCAACTCGGCGTGCTGGTGGACCTCGCGCCGTTCGCGACCACCACCATCGACCTGCTCCCCACCGAGGCAGGCAGCTACACGCTCACCTGCGGTATGGGGATGATGTCCGGTCAGCTGCGAGTCGGCGCCGGATCGGGCGCGACCGGCGGCGGCGACACCGCGGGCATACTGCTCGTCATCGCAGTCGCAGGGATCGTCGGGGCCGGGGCTGTGCTCGCCAAGACCGCGCCCTCCTCCGGCGCCTCGAGCCGCTTCCTCGGCCTGAGCGCCCGCGAGCTCGTGCTCGTCGTGGCGGGTATCGTGATAGCCGTGCTCGCCGGACTCGCGTTCGGCGGCGTCATCTGACACAAGACAGACCCTCCGGACGCATGTCGTGTACCGGAGCTGACGAAAGGACCCACTGATGAGTAAGAAGAGCACCAAGAACCTGCGGACCGGGCTGATCATGCTGATCGTCGTGCTCGCGTTCGTCGCCTCATACCAGATCGCCACCGCTGCCGAGCGTGACAGCGTGTCGACCGCCGGCGGAAGCAGCATCGCCTCCGTCGCGACGGCATCAGACGGCTCGCTGCCCTGCGCGTGCTGCGGCGACGGAGCCAACGCCGAGCCGATCGAAGGCGCGGCCGCGGTCGAGGGCGATGTCCAGCGCATCACCGTCGATACATCGAAGGGCTACTACAACCCGAACATCATCACGCTGAGCGCCGGTGTTCCGGCTGAGATCACCTTCACGCAGGCGGGCGGCTGCCTGGCCGAAGTGGTCAGCCAGGACCTCGACTTCTACGCGGACCTGACCGGCGGGGAGCAGACGATCACCCTCACGGCCGAGCAGCTTCAGCCGGGAACCTACGAATTCTCGTGCGGCATGCAGATGGTCTTCGGCACTATCATCGTGGAGTAGTGAACCGGCAATGGAGACGACAGTGACCAGAACCTACAAGATCGCCATCGAGGGCATGCACTGCCATGCCTGCGAGCGGCTCGTGACAGCCAACCTCTCGGAGATCGAGGGCGTCACGGTGCTGCATGCCGATGCGCAGGACGGTTACGCGATCATCAGCGCGGACACAGAGCCGGACGCCGGCTCGGTGGCGTCAGCCATCACCGCGGCGGGCTTCACGCCCGCCGGTGGCGCCGTCACGCTCGAGCCGGTCGAGTGGACCGGACCCGAGCCCGCGGTCGCCGAGCAGCCGCAGACCGCGCCCGAGCCCGCACCCGCCCCGGAGGCGGAATCCGAGGCCTGCGAGACCGAGGCATGCCCGGTCGTCCCGCCGAAGCCCGACCCCGCCATCATGGCGGCGAGCGCGGCAGCGGCCACCGCCACCGCACAGCTCGGCATCATCGGCATGACGTGCTCGTCGTGCCAGGCCGTGATCGAGCGTACGCTCCAGCGCACGCCCGGCATCGGCAGCGCGGTCGTGAACCTCGCGAACGAGACCGCGAACGTCAGCTACGACCCGCACACGCTCGGTGTCGATGACATCGTGAGCGCCATCCGTAACGCCGGCTACGACGCTGTCCCGCGCGACGAGGACGCCGCGCCCGGCGAGGGCGGCGACGCCCAGCGGGAGGCACAGCAAGCGCACATCCGCGGGCAGAAGCGGCTCTTCGTCTTCTCGCTCGCGCTCTCGCTGCCGCTGCTGCTGCTCATGATCCCGTCGCTCATGGAGGCCGTACCGCTCGCGGTAGCCACCTGGCTCGCCAACACCTTCGGCGGTGCCTGGGACCCGATGATGGTCTTCAAGTACATCGGCTTCGCGCTCGCCACCCCCGTACAGATCGTCGCCGGCGCGCAGTTCTACAAGGGCTTCTACCACGCGCTCAAGCGGCGCACCGGGAACATGGACACGCTCGTGGCCATCGGCACATCGGCGGCGTACTTCTACAGCCTCGCCGCCACCTTCATCCCCGCACTTGCGATGGAGCCTGTCTTCTTCGAGACGAGCGCGCTGCTGCTCACCTTCGTGATCCTCGGCAAGCTGCTCGAGGCGCGCGCCAAGGGCAAGACGAGTGACGCCATCAAGAAGCTCATGGGCCTTGCCGCCAAGACCGCGCGCATCGTGCGCGACGGCCTCGAGGTGGACGTGCCCGTTGAGGACGTGCTCGTGGGCGACACGATCGTGGTGCGTCCGGGCGAGAAGGTCCCGGTGGACGGCATCGTGCTCGAAGGCGCCTCGGCGGTGGACGAGTCCATGCTCACCGGCGAGTCGATTCCGGTGGAGAAGCAGCCCGGCGATACCGTCATCGGCGCTACGCTCAACAAGCTCGGCAGCTTCCACTTCCGCGCTACGAAGGTCGGCGCCGACACGGCGCTCGCCCAGATCGTGAAGCTTGTGGAAGATGCGCAGGGCTCGAAGGCCCCCGTGCAGCGCTTCGCTGACCGCATCTCCGCGGTGTTCGTGCCCGTGGTGGTCGGCCTGGCTGTGCTCACCTTCCTCGTGTGGCTGTTCGTGGTGCCGAACTTCGTGGACCCGTCCTTCTACATGGACGCCACGCCGTTCATCAAGGCGCTGCTCGCCGGTACCGCGGTCGTCGTGATCGCGTGCCCGTGCGCGCTCGGCCTGGCCACCCCGACCGCCATCATGGTGGGAACGGGCAAGGGCGCCGAGAACGGCATCCTCATCAAGAGCGGCGAGGCACTCGAGACCGCGTACAAGATCAAGGCCATCGTCTTCGACAAGACCGGCACGCTCACGCACGGCAAGCCCGTAGTGACCGACGTCGAACTCGCCGACGGGCACGACCCTGAGCGCGTCTTCATGCTCGCTGCAGCGCTCGAGCGCAAGAGCGAGCACCCGCTCGCCGAGGCGATCATCGCCCGCGCGAAGGAGAAGGAACTGCACCTCCCGGTGGTCGAGGACTTCGCCGCGGTGCCCGGACACGGCGTCGAGGGCACGGTCGCCGGCACGTGGGTCGCCTTCGGCAACCGGCGCCTGATGGCGCGCGAAGGCATCGACATCACCCGCTTCGAGGAGCGCATCGCCGCCCTTGAGAGCGAGGGCAAGACCGTGATGCTCGTGGGCGTCGGCAAGACCAAGCTCGCCGGCATGATCGCGGTGGCCGACACGCTCAAGCCGAACTCGGCCGAAGCGGTCGAGCGGCTCGGCGCGATCGGCGTCGAGGTCTTCATGATCACCGGCGACAACCATCGCACGGCCGAGGCGATCGCTGCGCAGGCCGGCATTCCCGCCGATCACGTACTCGCCGAAGTACTCCCCGAGCACAAGGCCGAAGAGGTCGCCAAGTTCCAGGAGCGTGGCCTCGTGGTGGCCATGGTCGGCGACGGCATCAACGACACCCCGGCGCTGGCACAGGCCGACGTGGGTATCGCCATGGGTGCCGGCACCGATATCGCCATGGAGACCGGCGGCATCGTGCTGATCAAGAACGACCTGCGGGATGTCGTGACCGCCATCGAGCTCTCACGCGCCACGATCAGGAAGATCCACCAGAACTTCTTCTGGGCACTCGGCTACAACTCGCTTGGCATCCCGATCGCCGCACTCGGCCTTCTGAAGCCCGAGTTGGCGGGAGGCGCGATGGCGCTCTCCAGCGTCAGCGTCGTCACGAGTTCGCTGCTGCTGCGCCGGTTCCGCCCGAGCATGACCAGATCCGCCTAGAGACGACACGATACCGGGGCGCGCACGCTCCCCGCCTTGAGAGGCAGGAACGATGAAGATCACCCTGACCCGCGCCGCCTTGGCGGCGATGCTTGCCGGCACCGTGGCACTCGCTGGATGCACCAGCCCGTCCGATGCGGAGACGAGCGACGATCCGGACGTCTGGGGCTACGTCGCCGCCCCCGACAGCGCCCAGCTCGAGATAGCCGCCGACCAGATCGGCACCGATGAACTGGTGGTGGACCGCGTGCTCGCCCCCGGCGATGCCTGGATCGTCGTGCACGCTGACGACGACGGCAAGCCCGGCATGCGCGTGGGCCTCGCCCACGTCAGCAAGGGCGAGACGACCGACGTGAAGGTCGAGCTGGAGGACGTGACCACCGCCAAGGTCATCGTCGCCGTCCACGCCGATCGCGGCGAGCGAGACGAATTCGACTTCGACATGATGAACGCGAAGATGAGCCCCGACCGCCCGTACTTCGTGGACGAGAAGGAACTCGCGCTCGTCGTCACGGTGCGTGAGTTCGGCGTGACGGCCGAGACCGGCTCTGCTGCCATAGAGGTGGCCGACCAGGACGCGTCCGCCGGCACGCTCACCGTCGATCGCGCGCTCGCGCCCACCGACGCGTGGATCGTCGTGCACCTCGACGATGAGGGCGCCCCCGGGGCCCGCGTCGGACTGCTGCACATGGCGGCGGGCGAGATCCTCGATGCGATCGTCGAGCTCGAGCCGCTGCCGCTCACCGAGACACTCTTCGTGGCGATCCACGCCGACCGTGGCGAGACCGGCGTCTTCGAGTTCGACATGATGGATCGTGTCAACTCTCCGGATCAGCCCTTCTTCATCGGTGCCGAAGAAGTCGCGACCGCGGTGACAGTGAAGTAGCGCATCCTGCTTCTGTGCACAGAAGGGCCGCCCAATCGGGCGGCCCTTCTGTCTCCGGCCATGCGTGGTCCTCGGCGCTGACGCGGGGGCTCCTAAG
>WOYI011518536.1_pt1 | contig 24461 bp, 21 predicted proteins | sample 6423411 | NCBI WGS metagenome assembly WOYI01 (sample SAMN13441803, study PRJNA592873) | oil field metagenome | biome: oil field; feature: oil-well bore; material: oil-contaminated soil; isolation source: oil-contaminated soil from oil-well borehole | place: Germany: Wietze | collected 2016-10-18 ... | reverse complement strand
CTTCCCAACGCTCAGCAGCCTTGGTAAGCTCTTGCCTCTCTTTGGTCAGGCTAGTTTTCTCTGCCTTGCGTGCAGCTGCCGAAGAGCGGGTCTTGGTAAGGGTATCTTGCAGTTCGGTAATCATGAGGTTGATCATCTTTGCGGGGTCTTCGATCCTGTCGAGGGCACTATTTAGATTTGAATTGAAGATGTCTGTGATTCTTTTGAACACGTTCATTATGGTCTCCTTCTGCCACTTGGTGGCTCTTTATTGGTACGCTACTATCAATGCAGATGGCGTGCCAACTTTGGGAAAACGGTGTTTAACCATGAAAAGAAGGGGTTTTTCCTAATTATAATCTTCAAATACAAAAAAAAATCAAAATATTGGTAAAAAATACCAAATTCTCTGGATGAATTAACCAACATGATACATATTGGGAATACTGATACGTATAATCCTGTACGGAATGGTACCGCCTGTCCAAGCAGAGCGGCACCATTCGATTGATCCTAGAATCTTCTCATCGCACGGGTCTTGTTCTTGAAATCCCTGTTTACATCACTCGTACTGCCATTGGCCCCAGTCATGGACCATGCGAATGCCATGGCCTGTTCATTGGAACTCCAATAAGAGTGCATGTTCGGATCGACAATATCACCCAAATCCTTGGCTATCAGGTTGGTATACACCAATTTGAGTTCTTCGATGGAAGGTAAGAACCAATTGGAATACCCGTTGTAGACAAGGTCGTCACACATCTTGGCAGGGTAGTTGTTCCCTCTTTTTGGTTCTTTGGAGCCAAACACGCTCACTATGCGTTTGGTGTTTTCCAGACCAGAACCTATACCTCTTTCTAGGTTTCCGACCAATGTCCCGTAACCACCCCATTCGATATAGGCAAATTCGGTTTCTGCAGGGGCAAGCTCCAGATACCTCCACCCATCTGTTTTTGATCCCTTGTCATAGACAATGAATCCCCCGGCGGGTCCCTTTGAGCCTATCTGATAGGTCTTCTCAGGGATAGATATCGGCTCAACAACAGGTGCTGGTGGTACTACTTCAACAACGGCGGCTGGTACAATTTTTATGGTTTCTGGTTTCGAAGAACCTTGTGAAAAGCCATCAACGGTTGTGCAGCTTGTTGCCATCACCAATAGGGAAATGGTCACTAGAACCAAGAGCATCTTCAGTTTCATATACATTCTCCATATTTGTATGCAAGATATAGGATGCAAATACATTGCATTTAACGATTATGTGCCACTTGAGCTGTAGGAGCTTTTATAGTACTGGACGAATATTGGTTTGTAAATATTGAGACCTCACCCTACAGAAACGCTATACGCTTTCTCCAAAGTGATAGGCGGACCCTTCTTGTACCCCAGTCCCATAGCGTGTAGACTCTATCGCATGAGTACCTTATATATGGTAGCCACTCCCATAGGAAACCTTGATGACATCACCTACCGAGCAGTTGAGACGCTGCGAAGCGTTGACGTCATAGCCTGTGAGGACACCCGGCATACACAGACCCTGTTACAAAAATATGACATCCAGAAACGCCTCATCGCTTGCCATGCGCACAACGAGAGCAACTCCGCCCAAGGTATCGTTGCCCTGATGGAAGCGGGAAATGACATAGCCTTTGTCAGCGATGCCGGGACACCCGGTATCAGCGACCCTGGCTTGCGTGTTGTAAAAGCCGTGCGTGATGCCGGCTTTACTGTGGTTCCCATCCCGGGGCCCTCAGCTGTTGCTACTCTGATAAGTGTGGCGGGGTATGTGGGAAAGAGTTTTACCTTTGAAGGGTTCCTCTCCCCACGCAAGGGAAGAAGGACTAAAAGATTACAGGAATTGTTAGGACGGAACGAAGCCTTTGTCCTCTATGAATCCCCTTTCCGCATCGTTAAGACCTTGGATGAACTTGCAGTTCTTGACCCTGTGCGTCAGGTAGTGGTTGGACGGGAGATGACCAAGAAGTTTGAAGAGTTCCTTGTGGGAACTGCTAGGGAAGTCTCAGGTATTCTTGCAGGCAGACAAGCGATTAAAGGGGAGTTTGCCCTCTGTATTGCCCCTATTGAGGCATCTGACAGCGATGATAACGATAGCGAAGCTTAAGACTCTCAAAGATCGCACCTGCGTACGCAAGTGCGCCCTCCTCTTTCACGAGCAGAGCCAAAGGATATTGCAGGGCAATGAGCCTGATCGTGTCTATATTTCCGATCTCTGTTCCTTATTTGTCTCCCACCAGTTTCTTTCGGTATTGGATGATGAACAGCTTAGGGACGTAAAGAATCTTTCTTCTGGACTTTTTTCTGCATCTGCTTCAAGCCTTCCCTTCATTCTGGAGGACCTTCACTATGGGCTTTTGTCTGCACTGGGAAGCGAACCCTCTGACTGGGACTTTGTTGATAGGCAAGGGGTGTTGGATGCTTCTTTGCGTGAGGTGCTTCCCCATATACTAATCCTCGACCGCTTACGATCACCTTTCAATGTAGGATCGATCTTCCGAAGTGCCGACTCGTTTGGCATCGAGCAGATATGGCTGGTTGAAGGTACAGCTTCAGTTACCCACCCCCGTGCTGTCAAATCAGCTCGAGGGTGTGTCGATACAGTTCCGTACCGGTGGTTTTCAGAATCTGCTCTCATTGAAAAGCTCAGTTCTTCTTCCATGCCCCTGTTTGCCCTTGAACTGGGAGGCGCCGATCTGGAAACGTTCCCTTTCCCCACATCTGGAGCTGCCATCATAGGAAGCGAAGAGATGGGGGTAAGCCCCGCCTTCTTGTCCTTGTGTGATGGGAGCCTGGGGAGGGTCTCCATCGCCCTAGGGGGCACCAAAGGATCGCTGAACGTATCAGTGGCCTCTGGCATCATGTTGCAGAAATGGTATGCTACGATCTGCTAGATGTTACCGCCTGGTACATCTTTCTCAGTCTGTCTTCAATCTCAAAGTTAAAGTTACCCGCACTATAGTTTCCCTTGGTATTACGTATGCCTACAGGTCTTCCTGTAAGGATGCGCATTCCTTCATCAATGGTGGTGATGGGGTATATATGGAACTTGTTCTCCTTGATGGCCTCAAGCACCTCATAGGAGATTATCAGGTTACGCACATTCTGGATTGGGATGATGACACCCTGCTTACCACTCAGGCCGGTAGTGAGGCAGGTCCGATAGAAGCCCTCGATTTTCTCGTTGATGCCTCCAACCGGCTGGATCATACCCATCTGGTTGACCGAACCTGTAACGGCTATATCCTGACGTACAGGCAGCTCTCCAATGGCTGAAAGCAAGGCATAGAGCTCAGAAGAAGAGGCGCTGTCCCCATCGACCTCTGCGTAGGACTGCTCAAAGGCAATGCCTGCATAGATGGAGAGGGGAAAGGTCCTCGCATAGTGCTTGCGCAGATACCCTTCCAGGATAAGCAGACCCTTGTCATGTATCTCACCACTAAGGCCAGCTTCATGTTCAATATTGACGATGCCTTCGCTACCTGGGGCAACACTGGCGGTAATGACCGTCGGTGTGCCGAAGGAAGAGGCTCCCCTGTCCATTATTGCAAGCCCATTGACGACACCGACCTTTGAACCTGTCAGGCTAATGAGCATCTCACCGTTGAGAATCTCCTCATTGATGCGAAGCTCTGTAATGTTGCTGAAGTAGTCACGTTCCTCGTTTGCCTTGAGGATAAGCGTTCTGTCGATAGTGTCTTTCTTCTCAATTTCAGCCCAGTAGTCAGCCTCGATGATGATGTCATAGAGCTGGGAGAACTGGGTGGTGAGCTCATTACGGGACTCTGCATACCAGGCACTGTAGCGCAGCAGCTGGGACAGGGCAGAATTTTCGAGCTTCCTCTTGGTGTGCTTCTCGGCAAATGCATTCAGGTTGGCTATACTCTTGGCTATGTTCTCATCAGTAGTGGGCATGGCGAAGTCAAACTGTGAAGAAACCTTGAAGAGATTCAGGAACCTCTCATCGTGTTCAGTCAGAGCGTCAAACGTGTCTTCACTACCCATAAGGATGACCTTTACAGGAATCCTTGTCATCTGTGGCCTGATCTGGCCCTTTCGTAACTCCCCCTTGACCAAAAGGTCTGCCTGCAAGGCAAGAGCTGATGCATCGAGATACCGCTTTAGGGCATCCCAAAGGCCCTCTTCAGAGAGCAACTCCTCAGCATTGATGACAATGAAGCCGCCTTCAGCCTCTAGAAGGGATCCTGCATGCAGGCCCAAGTGGGCGAAATCGGCCTTGTCATCGAGGGTGCCGAAGAGGTTGGAGAAAGTTGGGTAGTTCTCTAGTATCAGGGGTCTTTTACTCGTCTTGCTATGGTTTACCAGGAGGTTTACCCGATACTTGCGGGCAAAGGGATCTTTTTGGAGTTGTTCGTCTGTAAGGTTCTGTATATGGGAGGCTTGTCGCCTCAAATCGGAATGGATGTGGCTGAACTGCACCGAAAGGGTCGGGGAATTGAACTCCTGTTCTATGTTTTTGGCCAGCTCTATTGCCTTTTCCTGGAAGGTGGTGCGATCTTGGGCAAGAAGTGCTACCTTCTGGCTGAACAGCTCCATGGCATCAGAAAATTTTTGGCCTTCCTTGGGGGGGAAGGTGAGGGCGACTGGGCAGTCAGGCTGGAGGTAATTGTAAGCATAGACAATATCCTGTAAAAGAGAGATATCGGATCTGAACCTCTCAACACTCTCCTTGATAGCTTCGAGTCTGCCACTGCCTGAGTTACCGCTGACAAAGAGGTTGTATCCTCCCTTCTGGATGGCAAGACCCATTTCCAGTGAGCGTAAAGCCCGTGGTTGACCCACGATAGAGGGTCCCAAAGCAAGCTTTTTGCACTCCTGTATACGTGCCTCTGTAAAGTCAAAAGCAGCTTCCTCATAGGGAAGTCTCTGTATCTTCGTTACTTTTTCAACCATGCCAGAACTATAGGAGGTGGAACAAATCAAGTCAACTCCTTATACTATACCCCATGAGACGCAATGAATTGGTTAGATATCTTGATGAGTACCTTTCTATCGGGCTTTTTTCATCCCTTGACCCCTCGCTCAACTCCTTGGTTGTCGGTGGCTCGGACAAAGAGGTTTCCAAGATTGCCTTTGCTGTCGATGCATGCCAAAGGACCTTCGATCTTGCTCACCAGTGGGGAGCGGATATGCTCATTGTCCACCATGGCCTCTACTGGGGAAGTCCCTTGGCCGTTACGGGCGCCCACTACAGCCGAATCAAGACCCTTCTTGATGGCAATGTCGATCTCTATGTTGCACACCTTCCCCTTGATGCTCATCCTTCTGTCGGCAACAATGCTGTCATGGCCTCGTTGCTAGGGCTTGTAGGGGTGCAGCCATTTGCCCAGTTCAAGGCAGTGGAGATCGGCTGCAAGGGAAACCTCCCAAAACCCCTTACTGCCCAGGAGATAGCAACGCAGCTTGGATTCACCAAGCCCATCATCCTGCCTTTCGGATCCACATTGATTTCAAGCGTAGGCATTGTCAGTGGCGGAGCCAGTGACGATGTCCACACCGCCCTCTCAGAAGGCCTGGATTGTTTCATCACTGGAGAGTGTGAGCACCAAATCTATAATGACTGCCTCGAGCAAGGCATAACCATGATCGGGGGAGGCCACTACGAAAGTGAGGTCTTCGGGGTCCAGGCGCTTGCTGAACATCTTTCTACGGTATTTGGAGTTCAGGTCCTCTTCCTTGATAATCCCACTGGCCTGTAGGCAAGAGCGAAAAGAGTGTAGTATAGTGGTCCCTATGGAAACAAAACAACCAAGTAAGGCAATACCTCTACTGCTAACCCTAGCGGTGATCATCACCGACCAGCTTTCCAAGGCCTGGATAGTAGCTAATATTGCAGAAAACACTGTAGGATTCCGATTCTTTGGGGACTTCCTTGCTATTGTGCATGTGCGCAACACCGCCATTGCTTTCAGCATGGGAGTAGGCTTTCCTACCTTGGTCAAGCTTATGGGATTCATTTTTCTCCCAATTATCCTCCTTATCGGGGTAAGCGTGCTATACTTCTCCAAGAAGGTTGAGCTCACCCGCCTGCAGAGGTGGACCCTAGCGCTCTTCTTGGGTGGCGGGGTTGGTAATCTGATAGATAGAATTTTCCGCTCCTTCAGGGTGGTCGATTTCATCAGTGTGAAGGTCTATGGTTTTTTGGGCTTTGAGCGATGGCCTACCTGGAACATTGCCGATGCCTCCTTGGTGGTCAGTGGAATCCTGATCGCCCTTACGATACTATGGACTCCTACGAAGAAGAAGGAATTAAACGATGTCTAAGAAATCCAATACTATCTGGTTCATGCTGGTGGCGACAGTACTCAACATTGTGCTCATGCTTGTTCTGTTTCTGGTTTGTTTTGTCCTCATCACACGATTTGTAGACCCTGCAAGTTCCTTAGTCCCCCTATGGTTGGGGCTCTCATTCCTGGTGAGTATCGGTGGGAGCTTCTGGCTGTACTCTGTCATCATCAAGTGGATGACCAAGCGTTTTGAGCTTGAGGAAAAATTGGCCCCCCTGTTCTCCAGAAAGAGAAAAAAACCTCGTCGTGAGGAGTAGGTGTGATGCCTCCATCCATAGCCGCCTTTACCAGAACTTCCTGGTTTCCCTTCAGTGACAAACCGGTAATACGGAGCCTGTGGTATATGCCAAGGCTCTGCGACCCTTTTTTCCTTTTTCCTGAAGAGAGTCCTGATGGAAAATGGCACCTATTTGGCCATACATGGGTGGGCATAGAGCACTTTATCAGTGAGAATGGCATTTCTTGGGAACCGAGGAAAATGATAGAGCTCAGAGGCCACTCCCCATCAGTCTTCCGTCAGGATGGGATGTGGTATCTGCTCTACGAGAAGCATGATGCAAATCTGACTCCCTTGAAAAAAAGACTGAGGGGAAAACGGGCGGATAAGAACAAGTCCAGCCGCTTTGAGATGAGATCTTCCAGTGACCTCATCATCTTCAGCGAACCCAAGGTCCTCCTTGACAGCAAGGATGTCCCCTTTGCACAGGACGGACTGAGGAAACCAAGAATTTCCCGGCCTCAGCTATTTAAGGATAGGGAAGGCTACCGACTCTATTTCGGAGCCTCCCATGTGGTGCTCGAAGATACAAAGCAAAAAGCCACAAGGCATTTTGCTTTGGCAATGAGTTCCTGTCTTGAAGGACCCTATGCCTTGGCAAATGAAGGCGAGAGCCTCCTTTCCCCTGATCCTGATGACCCCTATTGCAATATGGCTTGTGGGAGTATCAAGGTGGTGCAGGCAACCGATGGGTATGTTGGATTTGAATGTGCAATGCATTGGGACAAGAAGCGGGCAAAGACCACTTCCTCCCTGTTGCAGGTCGAGAGTCCTGACGGTCTTCTCTGGAAGCCCTCTTTCCGGTCTGTGATACTGTCTACCCCCGAGCGTGGTTGGGCAAGTCGCTATCTTGTCAGTTGTGACCTCCACTACAAGACCGAGGAAGGATGCTGGTACTGTTACTATTCGGCAAATACCTATTCGGGTTTCCCTCTTGTGCGCGAGTCCATCGGTCTTCTTTTGGGGAAGGATCCAAGTCTCAGGAAGGTCTTCCTCTAAGGGCGGCGCGTTTCTCCCATCTGGTTGTCCCTTCCCATACAATGGTCATTCTCCCGTCTTTCTCTTTCCTGACTATCTTATGATAGAGCAAGCCTTCATCGCCAAACAAGATCTTCTCATTTTCACAACCGGTATACACGGTGATATCATCGCCGCTGAAGGTCTGTCGTATCCAGGATACATCGGCTTCGGCTATCTTAGCGCGATTACGGAACTCTGAAGGCAGGCTTTCCAAAGCCCAGTTGAGGTAGGAGATGTTGTTGACATGCAAATTACTGTCAGTATCGAAATACTGGATCTTTGGCTTATAGGATACAAGGGTTGTGCAGTGTGAATCTTCATAGGTAAGGCGAGCGGTCAAAGAGAGATCCATCTGCATCTCCGGCGAAGGAAGGCCTATACGCTCGCTCATGGTAGTGGGACGGCAGGGCCTTCCACTTTCCAAGTCAATGAGTGCCCAGTAGGTCTTTGCAATGAATAGGGGATTCCCCAGATCGTCAAAGGAGCGGATTACCCTGGGGAGATGGAGCCTGATTGGCTGCTGTGCCCAAGTCTCGACCATGACCTGCTCTGGCCAATGGGTATACCTGAGCACGGTAATCTTGTTTCGGGTGATGACCCAGGTCTTTCCCTCCTCATGGAGGGTCGGAATGTTACAGCCTCGCGCTGCAGCATGGTTTCCAGCCACTTCCTGTACAATTTTGAAGTAGAATGCAAGTCTTGCATCAAAAAAGCAGTCTGTCTCATAGCTAAAGGTGGTGAACTGGCTATGCGCTATATTATGTTCGTCGATGCTCAGAGTCTCATTCCCCATCCCTATCTCCTTCTGGTACTTTCTTGTAGAAGCGCAGCATGCTGCGCCCATACTTACGCTCATCACTGAACGCTAGGTTTCCAATGTGTTCTGGCCAGCTCTGCTTCTCTTCAGAAGGGTAGTGGATGATGAAGAGGCCTCCCTCTGTAAGGAGGTTTGCCTTGTCCACTGCCTTAGCAAGATCGACCTTGCCACCCATAGGGAAAGGAGGGTCTGCATATACGATGTCGTACTGCCGTTTGGCTGTGGGGATGAATCGGTTGACATCGGTCATGAAGAGCTTGATCTCACTCTCGACCATGCTCAAGTTCTCTAGGATGGTAGCCTTCTTCTGACGATCCTTCTCCACCACATGTACTATGGTAGCCCCACGTGAAGCTGCCTCTATGCCCACACACCCGCTACCGGTGAACAGGTCAAGCCAGGACAGGCCTTCAATGTTTCCCAATATGGAGAAGAGGGACTCCCTCATCATATCCATTGCAGGCCTTATGATACCTGGAGGACAGCTCACTGTCCTTCCCCTATAGATTCCTCCGGTTATGCGCATAGCTTGCCTCTCATCCTACCAATAATAGGTTTTCGGTCCTGTTTGTTCAAGTTAGATTTGTTCAATTGGCCTCAATACTCTCCAAGGCAAAGGGAGGGGCCTTTGCAAGAGTCCTTCGTATGACCGCATGTTCGACAGATAAGAGAGCGGGGTCCTTAGTGAGGACCCTATCGGCCTCGGCTCTTGCCAATTCAATGAGCGGTAGGTCTTCAGTGAGGGATGCATAGTGAAGGCGTAGGAATCCGGACTGTTTGGTCCCTGTCATCTCTCCAGGGCCTCTGATAAGCAGGTCCTTCTCTGCAATATAGAACCCGTCAGTGGACTCCTTCATGACAGTAAGACGTTGCTTTGCCTCATCGGTGAGCTGGTCGCTGAACACCAAAAAACAGTAGGAAGGGAGGTTGCTCCTGCCTACTCGTCCGCGAAGCTGGTGCAGGGCAGAGAGGCCGAACCTATCTGCATGCTCGATGACCATGCATGTGGCGTTGGGTATGTCGATGCCTACCTCAACTACGCTGGTGGAGACAAGGTAGGAGAGCTCACCCTTCTGGTAGCGTTTGAGTATGGACATTTTCTCTTCATCGTCTAGCTTGCTGTGGATGAGTTCAGAGGGGATATTGGGATACTCGGCCTTGAGGAATTCGAACATGTTCGTCACATCCCTGAGCTCGCTCTCCCCGCTGTCATCGATACGGGGATAGACAAAGTATGCCTGATGGCCTCGGGAGAACTCCACCCCGACGGCCTGGTACATCCGTTTGCGACTCTGCTCATTCACGAGGTGGGTTATCACCGGTTTCCTTCCCGGGGGCATCGTCCTGATGGTCGATACGTTCAGGTTGCCGAATACCGTCAGCGAGAGGGTACGGGGAATGGGGGTGGCTGTCATCAGAAGCAGGTCAGGGACCTCGGCTTTCTCCATGAGGGCGAGGCGTTGTTCCACCCCGAAGCGGTGCTGCTCGTCTATGATCACATACCTCAGGTTTTTGAAGGTGACCTCTTTGGAAAAGAGCGCATGCGTGCCCACGACAATATCGACCTCACCGTCAGAGATGGCTTGCAACAAGAGCTTGCGCTCTTTGTTTTTTACCGATCCTGTAAGGAAGGCCATCCGGACTCCTAGTGGTTCTAGGAGTTTAGCTCCTGACTCTGCATGCTGGCGGGCAAGCAGTTCGGTCGGGGCCATGAAAGCGACTTGGGCATTTTGAGAAAGGACATGCAATGCTGTGATCCAGGCGACCAGGGTCTTGCCGCTACCCACATCACCTTGCAACAGCCTGTTCATGGGAATGTCAGTGGAAAGATCCTTGCGGATCTCATGCAGGACGGTTATCTGGTCGCCCGTCAGGGCGAAGGGAAGGCTCTCGATGAGGGCAAGTTCAATCTTGGTGGGGTTTGCCGTTCTTAGCTGTACGGTTCTTTCCTGTAGGCCCTTTCTTCTCCGGGCGATAAGCTGCAGGTAGAACAGTTCATCCAGGGCAAGGGTCTTCCTAGCATTCTGATGCTCTGTAAAGGAGGGAGGGAAGTGCCATATCCTTACGGCCTCATCCATTGGTATCAGAGAGTGTTCTTCGATCAGTGTATGGGGGAGCTCCTCCTCAAACATCTCCACCGAATCAAGCACCTTCTGTACATTGGCTCTGATAAGTCTCTGATTAAGTGCGCCCCGAAGGGGGTAGATGGGAAGAATCGTTCCAAAGGAAGCGGGAAAGGTGCCCTCTTCGGTAGCCGGATGGAGTTCAAACTGGGAGCTTTGCAGCTCCCCCCGGTTTATGGAGACCTGTGCATAGATGTAGTAGATACCTCCAACCCTGATGCTCTTTTCCAGGAAGTTTCGTCCGAAGCAAAGTAGCGATAATCGCCCGTCGCCTTGGCCTGAGACATCACGCAACAGTATCTTCAAGGTGCGTTTTTTGGCGCTTCTTTGGCCGAAGTAGGTGTGCCCAAGCACCTCTACGAGGGTGTTTGCCATCTCAGAGTCCTGTATGCCTCCCAAGGGACGGACCTTGCTTCGGTCCTCCCATGCCCTGGGGGAGAAAAGCAGGAGGTCGGAGTAGGTATTGATACCCAGCTGCGCATAGGCTTTGGCAGAAGCCGGACCAACACCCCCTAGGGTCTTGATGCTGGTCTGTAGTGCCCTAAGGTAAGCCATACTCAGAAAGAGAGCTTCGTGAATACAGAGACAAGTACTCTGACCAGAGCAGAAGAGCTTGCGTAGACTACGACAAAGAAAATGAGGCTGGTCAGTACCAATTGACGGTCATTGATGGTTTTGCCCTTGTAGAAGAGTCTCTGCACCCAGTTGAGGACTCCCCCAACCAGTGAGTCGATCATCTTGATATACGCTATGGTATTGGGGCCACGCTTATAGCAGAAGTAGAGACGGACCCCCAGCAAAGCCATGACAAACCAGAGTATCGGGCTGAGTAGGAAGGACCAGAGGGTACTGAGTATTAGGGCAAAGACCATGCCTACGGTAATCTTGCCGTAGGACCCGAACAGCCTGAGTATGCTCTGCAGGACAGAAAGGACTGCAAGGGCGATAAGCGGGGTGAGGTCGATATGACTTCTCCTGAATGCGCTTATCCCTCTGAACCAGTTGAGATAGGGGTCGACAATTTTGCTTAAGTAGTGGGTAAGAGGGTTTTCACCGCTCTGGCCAGGCAGACGTATCCACGTAAGGATGATCCTCACCCAGATCAAGAGCGAATAGAGTGAAATTAGGGCAGCAAGAAAAGAGGCTATGCCCATAAGCCACTGGGGAGCGCCGCTAAAGGAGATAAGTCCTCCATTATAATAGGTGTCATCCATAGTAATCCTCCGTACATAAGATACCCAACATTTTCCTGTTAGTCGAACCAAATATCGATAACTGCCGAATTATCAAGTACTTCTTTTTCGAAATCATCACAATACCGCACTTTGAACTCTTCCCCACAGGCAATGATATCCTTCGCAGAGGCTTCCCCCTCGCGTATGATCAGCTCCACCTTGCAACTTCCCTCCCAGGTGAGGCAGGAGTCACGAAGCATGGTCATCTTTTCTGGTTTGCAAAAGGATTTTTCCAGCACGATATGGCATTTTGTTACAGCCATGGGTGCGAGATCTTCAGGATTGGTGAAGATTGATTCAATCAGGAAGGAGACCTTGTCTCCCCCCCGCGAGTTGTCGAAGTTCCCTGTAAAGCCATAGATGCCATCTACATGCAAAACCTCCTTGAACTGGGTGAATGTCTTGGGGAAGAGGGTGGCATCGAAGGTGGAGTTCAGGTCGGTAAGCTGCAGGAAAGCCATCACATCACCCTTTTTGGTGGAGTATGGCCTGATTGTGCTCACCATGGCGATGACATTGGTCGGCCTCCCGAAGGGAAGGTCTTCTTGCTTAGCAGTATTTACCGTCACCCTCTCTTTTATTGCCTTCTTGTATACATCCATCGGGTGTCCTGAAATGTAGAAGCCAAGCAGGGCTTTCTCCGTCTCCAGTTTCTCGTTGATAGCCCAGTCTTCGACCTCTTTCATGGTGAAGGTGTCCATCTGTGCCTCAATCTCCTCATCAAAGAGGGATATCTGCCCGAAGGAGCGTTCTTCACGGCGTTTCTGTACATAGGTTACAGCTTCAGCGACATTTGCCAACAGAGTAGGGCGGTTAACTCCCATGGTGTCGAAGGCCCCTGCTTTGATAAGGGATTCAAGGAGTTTTGCATTGCTTGAACGTGAGTCGATGCGGGTAAGGAAATCCAAGAAGTCCTTATAGGGGCCGTTCTTTTCCCGCTCTGCTACAAAGAGCTCTACCACCCCTTCTCCCACATTCTTGATGCCAGCAAGGCCGTAGACAATCTTATCGCCCACTACTGAGAAGTGCTTGTCTGAATAGTTGATGGAAGGGGGCATGATCTCAAGGCCCTGATCTTTTGCCACCTGCAGGTATTCAGCGAACTTGTCCGGGCTGTTCATCTCGTTGGTTAGGTTCGCCGCCCAGAATTCTGCGGGATAGTTTGCCTTCAAAAAAGCAGTCTGGTAGGCTACCACCGAGTAGGCAACAGCATGGGACTTGTTGAAACCATAGCCAGCAAAGGGCTCAAGCATCTCAAAAATCTCAATGGCATGCTTTTCAGTCCTTCCCAGGGCTTTTGCCCCAGCGATGAACTTGGTCTTCTCCTCTGCCAGGGCAGCAACCTTCTTTTTGCCCATGATACGCCTGAGGATGTCAGCATTACCCAGCGAATAGCCTGCTATGATTTGGGCAACTTTCATGACCTGTTCCTGGTAGACAATGACCCCGTATGTGGTCTTCAGTTCCTCCTCCAGCTCAGGGTTTGCATAGGTGATGGGTTGTCTTCCACGCTTACAGCTGATGAATTGGGGGATGTAGGCCATGGGTCCCGGCCTGTAGAGGGCGTTGAGGGCAACCAGGTCCTCAATGTCCGAAGGCTGGGCATCCTTGAGGATGCCTTGCATTCCGGCACTTTCAAACTGGAAGATGGCGGCACTCTCTCCACGGGAGAGCATGGCAAAGGTCTTGGGGTCCTTCTCATCAATATCTGCAACCCTGAAGTCAGGTTCCCGTTTCTTGATCAGGTCCTCAGTATGTTTTATCAGAGTCAGGGTCTTCAGTCCCAAAAAGTCCATCTTAACCAGACCGCACTCCTCGATGAGGTCCATGGTGTACTGTGTTGAGATGGCACCGGTCTTGGCGTCACGGTAAAGGGGGACATAGTTGACCAGGTCCTCCTTCCCGATCACTACCCCTGCTGCATGCGTTGAGGTGTGACGGTTCAGGCCCTCTAGCCTTCTTGCGGCGTCGAATAGCTCTGCATAGACTCCGCCCCGCTTCTCCAGCTCGACAAGTTCCCTATTCATCTCAAAGGCCTTGGTAAGGTTCATCTTGGGATCCTCTGGGATGAGCTTACAGATTTTGTTAGACTCGTCGTAGGGGATGTCCAGCACCCTTGCCACATCCTTGACTACAGCCTTTGCCTTCAAGGTTCCGAAGGTTGCAATCTGGGCGACTCGCTCTGTTCCGTAATGTTCGGTGACATAGTTGATGACCTCCTGTCTCCTTTCATAGCAGAAGTCGATGTCAAAGTCAGGCATGCTGACCCGGTCGGGGTTGAGGAACCGCTCAAAGAGCAGGTTGTATTTGATGGGGTCGACATTCGTGATCCCAAGGCTATAGGCCACTAGCGAGCCAGCACCACTGCCTCGTCCGGGGCCTACTGGGATATCATGGTCCTTTGCCCACTGGATGTAGTCCATGACGATAAGAAAGTATCCTTCGAATTTCATGTTGATGATGACATCGAGTTCATAGTCCAGTCTTGTCTGTAACTCTTGTGTTATCAGATCATACCGTGCTTTGAGCCCTTCGTTTGAGACGTGGCGCAGATATCCCGCCGGGTTGGGGAAGCCTTCAGGTACCTTGAAGTCTGGCAGGAGGGGTCCGGGTAGGTGGAGCTCGATGTTACACCTATCAGCTATCTTTTGCGTATTGGAAAGCGCTTGGGGGCACCAGGAGAAAATGGCCTGCATCTCCTGGTAGCTTTTCATATAGAATTCCGGACTGGGGAAACGCATGCGGTCTGGATCATTCTTCTTGGAGTTGGTGCCGATGCAAAGTAGCAGGTCCTGGGCATTGGCATCACTTTTCTCGATGTAGTGGATGTCGTTGGTACAGACCAAGGGAATGCCGGTCTCATCACTGAGCTTCTTCAGGAGGGGGTTTGTCTTTTTCTGTTCGGCCAAGCCGTGGTCCTGCATCTCTAGGTAGTAGCGATTATCATCGAAGACAGAGGCGAACCAGAGGGCGCGCTCTTTGGCTTCATCGTACTGGGATCGCAGCAAGTTCTGTAGGATCTCTCCCCCAAGGCAGGCCGAGAGACAGATCAGGCCTTCGTTGTATCTCTCAAGCAGCTCGTCATCGATTCTCGGCTTGAAGTAGAATCCCTCGGTATAGGCAAGGGAGTTGAGGCGCATGAGGTTGTGATATCCCTTCTCATCCATTGCAAGTAGGATAAGATGGTATTGGTTGGGTTTCTTGCCCCCCACCATGCTCTTATCCCATCGGCTTGTGGGGTTGGAATAGAACTCGCACCCGATGATGGGCTTGATGCCCGCTTTTTTTGCAGCAAAATAGAACCGCAAGGCACCGAACATGTTCCCATGATCGGTGATGGCGAGGCTCTGCATGTTCAGCTCTTTTGCCTTGGCCATGTAGCGCTCGATCGGGGCGGCCCCGTCAAGCAGGGAAAAGTCGGTATGGTTATGCAAATGCGTGAAGGGCTCGTATGCCTGTTCTTGTTCTTCCATGAGATATGCTCCAAATAATTATGTTTGCAGGGCCTTTGAGTTCAATCCGTGAAGAACAGATTCAAACATTCTCCGTCCTCTTTCAAGCTGCAGTTCGGTGATAGTGCTGTGCTGTTTCTTCAGTTCGGCAACCAGCTCATACGAAATCGTGTTTATCCGCTCGGGGCGTATGGGTAGGGTGAGTGAGGAGAGTTTTGACTCGATGTCCTTGCTCATGTGAAAGGCTTTTGTTGGAAAGTTCATACAGAACTGCACCTTACTAAGCGAATTCTGCGTCCGTTTTGCCTGGAAGGCGAATATAACACACTTGTCCGTATTGCGGATAGGGTCTTCAACGGTATCGAACAAGTGAAAGTCCCCATAGTCCAGACCAATACGGATCCTTGTCAGCAGGGCCCTCTCAGCACTGAGGGCGAGCTTGCCTTCCTTGTCATACATCCGGGCAACAGGGATCCAGTGGGTGGATATTCTTCCTCCCTGGTAGAACTTGAATTCAGCCGAGGCGTCGAGGATGGCTAGAGTAGTGGAGAGCGCCAGCCTTAGACCAGGGATGCACAAGGAGCCGCCGATGGTAATCTGGCGCCTGATAATTTGCGAGGCGAGGGTCTCTAGGGTTTCCTGAAGGATCTCAGGGAGGACGAGCTTTCCCGTATAGAGCAGCTGGGAGGCACTGACCATCGAGCCGATCTCTACAAATCGGTCATTACGGGTGATCTTCTTCATCTCCTCCATCCCGCCGAGGTCGATGATCCCGTCCTTGGAATCGCTGGGGTAGTATTCCTTTTGGCTCATTATGTAGGTCCCCCCTGCCCATATCTGTGCATTGGGATAGTGTAGGATGGTGGTGTTGAACTCGTTTTGTGTCTTTGGAGTATGGATGACTGGAGATCTAATTCCTTCGTACACGCTTGCGCCTCCTAAAGGTGAGTGCGGTCTCGACAATCTGTACGAGTTCACTCATGTGCATGCATTGGCAGGTGTTTAAGGAGAGCTCCTGTATGATGGCATGCTCATCCAAGGAATCTTCAGCAGTTGGGATGGGTCTTGGTCGGCTCATAATGGGGGGATTTATCCTTGTGGAGCGCACGTTGGTAAGGCCTTGCAGGATGGATTCAATAATTAGGGTCTTGGATGCGTAGCAGTTGGGGCATGGGGTGTTCCCATTTCGTTGGTAGGCTCGCTCAATATCTCTGCACAGCCGGGTTTTCTGGTAGCTTTCGAATGTGCTGATAGTTGCATTCTTCAGTCGGAAGGCAGGGATTACGCAGCTGAGAACAGCTTCGTCGTTGAGTAGGACAATGCAGTTTCCGCATGCTTCCCCTTTGCAATGGCACAGCATCGAGTGATTGTCTACATCCTCCATAAGAATGAGCGAAAGGGGCTTGTTGGAATTGACTGAGAGGGAAAGGGCTTTCCCATCGATGGTACACTCAATTTTCATTTGTTTGACCTCATCACATCTAGAATAATCTCTCCTGTCACCGGCACCTGGGGAATATGGGAACCCAAGGCCTGTTGGAGTGCAGATACATATGCAGCTGTGGCAAGGCCCTTCAGTGCACTGGTCACCGAGGAGGATATCTGGTCCCCCTCCTCCTTGATGACGATATCAATTGTAAAGCTTTTGTCACTGGAAAGAAGGGCACCTCCCTCTCTGAGGGTACTTACGATGGTCTGGCGTATCTTGCTACGAAGCGCGTGTTCATCAAAGACCTTTCCTGTGGATATTGTAACCCAGATATTGCGTACCATTGGCTGGAGAGTGACTGCCTGTATTTCCAATTCAAGGGCTAGGGCAACCCAGCTGTTGGAGAGGAATAAGGAACCCTTGGCCCCTCCCATCCTAGCATTGAGTACACTTTCGCAAATGGGCAACGGCTGAACGAACCGCTTCTCCTTGATCTGGGCACATGCCCTTTGAATCTGTTGGGGCATTCTGCCGCTGTTTGCGGAGAGCACTGAAGGTCCGCTGTCCAGCATTTCCTGTTCGTCTTTGGGAAAGGAGATATTTCCCTTCTCGACGCCAAGCTCTTCACAGATGATCTGCTTCCAGATTTCAGAGCTTGCCCCGTTGGTATAGAAGGAGGTGTTGCATTCAACCTTGTTGTTGGGGTTGAGCTGTACCTGCACTGACTGCTGAGGAAGGCCCTTGCATTCGCTGCTGAAGCCGCTTATGCCTGGTCCGCATGCCATGGCTGCGCCCCTACTGTAATTGAAGAAGGTGGAGAGGCGTATCTTCATGTTTTGTTGCAGCTCGTATGCTGCACTTTTTCGTTGGAAGTCAGAACGGGTAGCTACATCGGTAATGATATCCTTTAGCTTGGAGAGTTTGTCGAATTTGATTACCGGCAGATGCGAGTTGTTCTCAGAAGCAAACTTCAGCCTCCAGGCATAGGAAGTATAGCCGGTAAGTCTGGCAATTTCATTGTAATGGCTCTCAGTTGAGGCAAGGGCATCACAATAGCCTAGGTCTCCAAAGAAGTGAGCAGGAGGGTTGTTGCTTGTCTTGAAGGTGATGGAGACTGAAATGGCATCCAAGGGATATATGGGGACGAGCCCCGCAATGAGCTGGTTGGACATTTCCTCTGTGAACATGGGAGCGCTTCCCTGGTCTACACTCACCGATATGGCTTCTGCATGTGGTTTGCCCTCAGGATAATACCAGCTCTTACGCTCGATGGTTACCTCTGGGCGGTAATTCTCTATCTTACATTGCAGTTGGACGGGTCCCTGTGCCTTGATTGCGGCGACAGAAGCTATCGCAGCCAGGGCAGTGGGTCCTATGAGCATCTCATCATGAGGGGCATAGAAGGGTAGACGATGTATGATGATCCTCTTTTTTGGAAAGGTGGTGACTTCGCTGATGGTCTCGCGCACATGAGCTGGCCATTGTGTTGGCAGGTAGACATGCAGCTTGTCCTCCTCGAGGTCGACGCTAATTCGGGTGAGGTTGCTGTTGGTATAGCCGGTTCCACTATAGCGATAGGTGTGCTCCATGGTCACTAGCGTTTCGCCAGAGGTGGCTGCTTCCATATTCCCATACCGGTAGGTGAAGGGAGAGGATACTATCTGCTCGGATTTGGAGGATATATTTGAGGAGGATGCTTCTGATGACTCTTCATATGATATCTCAATTTCGCGGCTTTTAAGTTGGACCGACTCGCTGTCATAGCCAAACAAGGCGAGGATGGGCTGTTTTCGGTAAGAAATTTGAGAAGAGGTCAGCAGTGACGTTGCGTTGTCCAGAACCCGTATCCTGTTGGTCCCCGGGATGTCCCGGGTGGCTATCAGCACATAGTTGTTGTCCAGAGTCGGCATTTTGATCTCGCTTATCTTGCCGGACTCGATGACAGAGGTTATGACTATGCCGTGAAGCAAATTTGCTTTGTAGATGGGCTCTCTCTTGTCTGCCATGGTATACCTTCCTCTCTCGTTAAGAAAGATACCATGTTGGCCCGTTATCTGCAATGAGAGAAAGCTACCCCTCTGCTTGCAAAACAGGGGTGAGGGAGAGTACCATGGGTGTATGAACACCCATAAGAGAGATCCCCGTTTGGAGATAGAAACCCTTTCCGACCGCCTGAGAACATACCAGAGAGCGTACTATGTAGATGCAAGGCCCCTGGTGAGTGACCTTGAGTATGACCGTCTCTTCGACCAGCTGCAAACATTGGAAGAAGAGTATCCCCATCTCAGATTTCCTGACTCACCCTCGCAGAGAGTGGGAAGTGACCTGAATAGTGAGTTCCCGGATTTTGTGCATACCATCCCGGTGTTGAGCCTTGACAAGGCGTACAAGAGTGAAGAGGTCTCCTCCTGGATGGCCAAGACAGAGGCAAAGGTTGCCCAAGAGCTTTCCTTTGTAGTGGAAGAGAAGATGGACGGGGTGTCCATTGTCCTGTACTACGAAAAAGGGCTGCTTGTTCGCTCTGTGACACGGGGCAATGGTTTGGTAGGCAATGATGTGACTGCAAACCTGAAGACCATCGCCTCCATACCCTTGCGATTGGGTGAAGAGGTTACTCTTGCCGTTCGTGGTGAGGTATTCCTACCCAAGGAGGAGTTTCTTACGCTGAACAAGTGTATGGAGACCCCCTATGCGAATCCCCGAAACCTTGCGGCAGGGACCATCAGGCGGTTAAAAAGCAGTGAGGTTGCAAAGGTTCCCTTGAGAATCTATGTCTACGAGGGCTTCTGGCAGGGCGAGCATACTTTTTTTGACCATATTTCCATACTTGCCACCCTTTCTTCCTATGGCTTCTCCCTCAATCCGAATATTGCCCTTTTCAGCAAAAGTCGGGAGGATTCCCAAAAGAGGTTGGAGAAGGCCTCCCTGCAGGGGAAGGCCCTCTCCTATGCTGATCTTGACGCTTATATTGAGGAGCACACAGCCAAACGCTCTGATCTTCCTTATGAGATAGATGGCTTGGTCATTAAGGTCAATGAGCTCCCTGTCCGGGAGAGCTTGGGGTATACCGAGCACCATCCGCGATGGGCTCTGGCCTATAAGTTTGAATCTCCCCAGGCCCAGACCGTGGTGGAGAATATAGAGGTTCAGGTGGGAAGGACTGGAAGGATCACCCCTGTTGCCAGGGTGGCCCCTGTACTGGTAGGAGGCTCGACGGTCTCCAATATTACGCTACACAACCAAGACTATATAAACATGCTGGAGCTCTCAATCGGCGATAGCGTAGAGATATCCAAACGCGGGGATGTCATCCCAGCTGTTGAGCGGGTGATAGAGAAGAACGAAAAGGGGAACAAGGTATGGACCCTTCCCGAAATCTGCCCGAGTTGTTCAACGACCCTTGTTGTCAGGGGAGCACACACCTTCTGTCCCAACCCCGCCTGCCCTGAACAGGTCAGCTCCCGTCTGAAGTTCTTCGTGGGGAAAGCCCAGATGGACATCGACTCTTTCGGACCCGAGACCATCACCACGCTGCTAGACCTTGGACTGCTTAAGGATGTCAGTGATATCTATACCCTCGATTACGAGAGAGCCCTCAGTGATGCCCCAGGCTTTGGTGAAAAGAAGATTGCCGCGATCAAGGCCGGGGTAGAGAAGAGCAAGAGCCAGAGCTTCAGGCGTGTGCTGGTCTCCCTTGGTATTGGGGAGATAGGCAAAAAGGCTGCCGACCTGCTTGTGGAAAGTGGAATCACCAGCATGGATGCGCTTCTAGAGATTGCTGACCGTGATGATGAGCTGACCCTTACTGCAATCAAGCAGATCGGGCCAAAGAGCGCCCGCCTTCTTATCGACGGACTGAAGGATCCTTCCATGCGTGTTCGCATCGAGCGCTTACGTCAGGCAGGTCTGAGCTTTGAGGAGAAGATACTAGACGCTCCTGCCCTCGAACAGAGCTTTGCAAACCAGACGTGGTGTGTGACTGGCTCGTTCGAACATTTCAATCCCCGCTCTCTTGCCCTGGAGGAGATAGAAAGACGGGGAGGACGCACCACTTCTTCTGTTACCGGCAAGACTACCCACCTCCTTGCAGGCAGTGGTGCGGGAAGCAAGTTGGCCCAAGCGAACAAGCTTGGCGTCAAGGTTGTGGACGAAGAGGCTTTCCTTTCCCTGCTGGAAGAGACTAAACCTGAAAAAAAGAGTGAAGATGTGCAAGGGGAATTCTCTTTTTCGTGACATTTTTTCAAAAACCCTATATACAGGGAGAAGTAGTAATAGAGGAGTTATCAAATGCATGAACTAGCCAACGAATTGAACACGGCATTAAAAGGGACTATTGTAGACGAGATGTTTTCGGCAGTAGGAAGAAGAATGTTCTTTCCCAAAGGCATTGTGGCACAATCTGCTGAAGCCAAGAAGAAGGCCACACGGTTCAATGCGACTATCGGAATGGCCACCACTGGGGGCAAGCCCATGCATTTGAGTGATGTCTACAACCAGTTTGCAGAAAACTCTCTTACTCCTGGCCAAATCTTTGCCTATGCTCCAGGTGGCGGGGACCCAGAGTTACGTGAGTTGTGGAAAACTGAAATGCTTAGGAAGAACCCTTCCTTACAGGGAAAGGAAATTTCCCTACCCATCGTTACAAGTGGGCTGACCCATGGCTTGAGCCTACTCGCCCAGCTTTTCTTTGAAGAGGGAGACACCCTCGTTGTTCCCGATCTGGCTTGGGACAACTATGAGCTGATATTTTCTCACCAGGTGAATGCGACCATAAGGACGTTCCCTCTCTACACCGAAGCGGGTTCTTTCAATGTGGAGGGCCTCAGGGAGACTCTCTCTGCCATTCCGGAAAAGAAGGCCCGCATCCTATTGAACTTCCCGAACAACCCCACTGGGTTCACCCCTAGCAAGGACGAGATGAAGAGGATCCAAGAGGTTCTTGTGCAGCTTGCCGAGGAGGGAATGCGCCTGATGGTCATCTCCGATGATGCCTACTTCGGCCTGTTCTTTGAGGATGAGACCGAGAAGGAGAGCCTGTTCTCTTTCCTTTGCGATGCACATGAGAATATCTTCGCGGTCAAGGCAGATGCAGCCACCAAGGAAGAGATGGTCTGGGGCTTTAGGATCGGGTTTGTGACCTATGGGGGTAAGGCACTGAATGCTGGACACTACGAGGCACTGAACAAGAAGACCCTTGGCATAATCCGAAGTACTGTCTCCAACTGTGACCGCCCCGGACAGAGTCTGGTTCTGAAGGCTATGCGTGATGGAAAGAAATACCACTCTGACAAGGCCTCAGCTTTTGACGAGATGCAAAGGCGCTACCATACCATTGCCAAGGTCCTGAAGAAATATGAGGGTAGCGAGTTGCTCAAGCCCTATCCGTTTAACAGCGGGTATTTTATGGCATTCAAGTGTAAGGGTAGTTCTGAAGTTCTACGCAAGCATCTGTTGGATACCTATCAGATCGGGTGCATCAATATTGCCGATACTACTCTGCGGCTCGCCTATTGTTCGGTTGAGTGTGATAAGATAGAGGAACTGGTAGATATGGTTTATCAGGCGGCAGGAGAAGCATGGAACTAAAGACAAAGCTCTATCTGGTAGATGAAGAGGGTAACAAATTCATGGGAATAGGGGTGCTGTGGCTTTTGCAGCACATTCGGATGTACAAGTCCTTGCGTAAGGGTTCATCTGTTTTAGGCATCTCCTATTCCAAGGCTTTTGCGATGATACGTAATCTGGAAAAAAGTCTTGGTGTTGCCATTCTCGATCGGAAAAAGGGTGGGGCAAATCGCGACGGGGCTACCCTGACACCCTTTGGCGAACAATTTATTGAACTGTATGAAACGTTTGAACAAGAGGCGAAGCTGACCCTCGATAAGCCATATGAGCAGTTTAGGGAGAAACTTTCCCTCTTGTTTGACGAGGATGATGACCACGGAGGTATGTAGTGAATTCCAAGAAGATAGATTTTACCATTCCAAACTTGGGTGAGGCAAAGATTTCCTCCCCCATCCTGATGAGCTCTACCCGTAATGACGGGCAAGCGGATTACGTCTCTGATGGAGACCATATCCTCTATAGTATAGATACCGACATTGACGAAGAAGGGCGTCCGGTACCTCGCCATTCCGAGACTGTGGAACTTGCAGGGCCCCGTGAAAAGATCTACTACAACCCTGCCCATACCCATGCTGCGATAACCACCTGTGGTGGTATCTGCCCGGGAATGAACAATGTTATCCGTGCTGTTGTACGTTGCTTCTGGTACCGCTATGGAGTCAGAAGGATCAGTGGGGTGCAGTTTGGCTATCAGGGTCTTCTGGAAAACACTCCCTGGCCTCTCATCCCCCTCGATCCCGATGTTGTCGATGAGATCCAAGAGAAAGGTGGCACCATCCTTGGTTCTGCCCGTGGTGGTGGTAAGAAGGTCGATGAGATCGTCGATACCTTGGAGAAGCAAAACATTAATATCCTAGTTACCGTCGGTGGAGACGGGACTCTTCGTGGTGCTTCTGAGATTAGCGACGAGATAAAGAAGCGTGGCCTGAAGATAGCCATCATCGGTATCCCCAAGACCATCGACAATGACCTTTCCTTCATCCAGAGTTCCTTTGGTATGGATACAGCTGTGCAAATGGCTGTTCCGGTTGTCCGTTGTGCACATATCGAGGCTAAGAATGCCCTTAACGGCATCGGTCTGGTAAAGGTCATGGGTCGTGATTCAGGTTTTATCGCTGCCAATACGTCCCTTGCCCAAAGTGATGTGAACTTCTGCCTGATTCCAGAGAGCCCGTTTGACCTTGAGGGTCCCATGGGTTTCCTTACCAACTTGCGAAGGCGTATCCTTGATCGAGGCCATGCGGTGGTCTTGGTAGCTGAGGGAGCTGGGCAGGATCTTGTCCCCTCCACAGGGGAGACCGATGCTTCAGGGAATCTCAAGTTCCATGATATTGGTATTTTTCTCAAGGAGAAGATTCTTGATTTCTTCGAAAAAGAGGGTATTGAATGCAACGTCAAGTATATTGATCCTTCCTACATAATCAGAAGTGCTCCAGCAGACTCCTTTGACTCGATTTACTGTGCTCGCTTGGGTGCTCATGCTGTGCATGCGGCCATGGCGGGTAAGACCCAACTGTTGATAGGTCTGATGAACAACAGGTTTGTCCACCTTCCTATCAATGTTGCAGTCGGTTCCCGGAATCATGTGGATCTTGAAGGTTCCTTATGGAGGGATGTGCTGGAGAATACCCGCCAGCCCTTCAATATGAAGAACACTAAGGATAAATAGGAAGAAGCAGAATAGTCCCCTATATTTGTCTGAAACGTATGCACCTATCTATTGGTGAAAATTAGAGAGTATAGGGAATCCTGAAATACTCAAGATACCGTTTGAAGGTATCCTGTGCAGTGAGACAGGTCTCCCGAAGGGAGGCCCTCTCCCTGTACCAATTGTTCAACCCCTGGTGATAGAACATCTTCATATCGTCGGAAATGATGAACGGGACTATGTTCCATCGTAGGCACTCCTTGAACATGATGAGCCGTCCAACACGCCCGTTGCCATCCTGGAACGGGTGGATGAGCTCAAAACGAACATGGAGGTCGATGATGTCATCCAGTGTCTTCTTCTCAATTGCATGGTATGCATCAAGCAGTGAACGGATCTCCATTGCAACCTGTTCAGGCAACACTGTCTCGCTACCTCCGACCTCATTCCCCAACGAAGCGAGAGTAGCGGAAGCATCACCATGGTTCCATTACCGAGCGAGTGCTGGGAAAGCAAGGTGAGATAAAGCGCCC
>WOYI011293072.1_pt1 | contig 24496 bp, 19 predicted proteins | sample 6423411 | NCBI WGS metagenome assembly WOYI01 (sample SAMN13441803, study PRJNA592873) | oil field metagenome | biome: oil field; feature: oil-well bore; material: oil-contaminated soil; isolation source: oil-contaminated soil from oil-well borehole | place: Germany: Wietze | collected 2016-10-18 ... | reverse complement strand
CGTTCAAAATTATGATAACCATAAGCGGACTTGATGATGGTTTTGAGATGGTTGTTGACGACTTCAGTGATGGAGTTCGAATAAGAACAATTGCCTTTAGAACGAGCCGGGCAGATTAAGAAGTGAACGACATCGTCAAAGTTCGTATAAGATCAGTATTTGAATAGTTCTTGGGGCATGTTGCAACCTGACTAAAGCGGTTTGCACACTTTGATGCATTCGAAGACCATTTCATCGTAATGTACGATTTCACCAGTTCGTTTTTAGGTGTAAAACCTATTAGGAATTTTAGCTTGGCGACAGAGAAATAGCTTCCAGTGCGCCGCGAATGGTTTCTGTTCTTGAAACGGCGTAAAATTTATATTCGGTCGTGTCGGATGACAATTATGGATTTTTAAAACCCAAATTATCTTCCAGTGATTAGAATGGTAACCATGAAGGCAGTCGCGATATTACCACTGGATATCCAGTTTTATATCCTGCTTAAAGTCACCAAAAGAAGACCCAAATAAATTGATACCACCGCAATAGTAAGCATCTTTCTTGACGCCAATCTTAATTGAAATATATTTTTTTGTGAATAAATTAAATTCAATCAATGTAATTTCAGACGTTTTTATACCATTTATGAAAACACCAGATTCTTCAATATCAAAAGTTACTAAGGATCCGAATTGAGTCAATTCTCTGGGCCACCATTTTGGATTCTGAATCCCGGGTCGACCACCAAAATCACCAAGACTTCTCCAAGTCCCGGCTTCAATATCATTAATCCAGACCGTAATGTCGGATTTCCAATCATTGCGATAAAAAGGCGCCTCGCTACAAGCTTCAAACGAGATAGCAAACTTTTTCAACTTTTTTGGAAGCATCCTGTTATTAACACGGTATTCAAGAAATCCTTTTGCAAACCATATCAATCCAGCGCGATAACGTTCGGGATGGAAAAAGACAGTTTCGTCATTATCAATGTCTAGCGTTTTTTGAGGAGTGGCAATGCCACATCCGGGCTCAATATCGTAATTTGTGTATGAACCAATTGGAATTGAAATTTCCATGGAATTGGTATTTTGATTATTTGAGTGATAAAGGATGAAATTAATTTGATCGATGTTTCGACTACATAATTTGGATTTTCCAAAAGAATTTACCGTTTCCTGGGTATTTACGAGGCCACATTCTTCTAAAATTGTGATATTTAGAGATGTTGATGATAATGGGTAATCTAATCGATTGGAGATTTCCTTAATGCTCAAACTATCGTTGCTCAATAACTTTAATATATCGAGTCGCTGAGGTGAGGACAGCGCCCGAGCGATATCGAGCACTTTTTTATCGTCTTCAAAAATGTTAAATATTTCGTTTACTAACATACAGCCTCCCGATTTTTTTCCTATTTCAAAATTGACTCTACTACAAAAATATTGTAGTTCATGCTTTTGTTTCTGACAACTTTTTAGTGTTCAATTAACATAATGGTGCCCTCATCATATAATATTTTTGGATTTGAAAGCGTTTTCAATTTTAGTGAGGATGAAATGATGATTTTGCGACAAGAATATCCGCGCCCACACTTTGCTCGAGCGACATGGCAATCTCTCAATGGTCCCTGGTATTTTGATTTTGACGACGATGATGAAGGACTATCGCATGATTTTCATTTAGAAACCCACCATTTTTCTCGAACCATCATTGTGCCATTCGCTCCCCAATCAGTTACTGGGGGCATTAATGATGAAAATCTGCATGATGTCATGTGGTATCAAAAAAAGGTTACCCTAAATGGCAATTTTGAAAATGGAAGAATCCTTCTTTGTTTCAATGCAATTGACAGCGAAGCAACGATTTGGGTTAATGGCAAATTCGCAGCCTTTCATCGTAATGGATATTCTTCATTCGAGAGTGACATTTCTGATTATGTCAATAATGGCGAAAATACGATTACTATTCGAGTCAAAGATGGTTATGATACAACACAACCTCGTGGAAAGCAGTTCTGGAAAGTAAAACCCGAAGAGTGTTGGTATACGGCAACTAGTGGTATTTGGCAAAGTGTTTGGTTAGAAAAAGTCGGGATTGATTATCTCGTTGGTTTGCGCATGACTCCTGACATTGATACGAATTTTGTTCTATTTGAACTTGAGACACTTGGAAAGGCAGAAGAAGCCGAAATCACTGTGTCTTTTGCTGGAAGACCAGTTAAGAAAATCACTTTTACGCTTGATGGGAAATACACGAAACAAGTTATCAATCTAAAAGAAGAAAATAGCGTGTACGAGGTCCATTTGTGGTCGCCAGAACACCCTAATCTATACCAAGTAAGGATTTGTTTAAAGTCGGCGAAAAATGATTTAGATGTTGTCAATACGTATTTTGGTATGCGAAAAATATCTCTTGATGAGAATCAACGTATTTGCTTAAACAATATTCCTCTCTATCAAAGGTTGATATTAGATCAGGGGTATTTTAAAGACGGAGATCTGACCGCCACTTCGATCGATCAATTCGAAAAAGATATCGGGCTTGCCAAAAAAATGGGGTTTAATGGTGCTCGCAAACATCAAAAAATAGAAGACCCATATTTTTATCATTATGCCAATAAAATGGGATTTCTTGTTTGGGGAGAAATGCCGAGCACTTATGAATTCAATCATAATTCGGTTAAAAACAATTTTTCTCAATTTATCGATTTGATTAACCAATTGTACAACCATCCAAGTATAATTTGTTGGGTTCCCGTAAACGAGAGTTGGGGGGCGCGAAAAGCGTTAGTTGATAAAGCCCAACAAAGTATGATTAAGAGTTTGTATCATTTGTGCAAAACACTTGATCAAACGCGGATAGTCAGCGCCAACGACGGCTGGGAAAATATTAATGAAACAGATTTTATCAGCATTCACGATTATGCTTTTTCTGCTGATGGATTCGAAGAAAAATACAAACCAGAAAACATCCAAAAACTTTATCCCATGTCACGAAAGCTCATGGCAAACGGCGAAATTTATCGCGGACAATCAATGATTTTGACCGAATTTGGCGGATTTGCAATCAAAGAGACGATGACAAAAGGTCTTTATTCTTATGGTGGCGTCGCCAAGACCGACTTTGTCAAGCATTTAGAAGATTTCCTCAACACGATTCGCCGGGCTTCTTTTTCAGGGTTTGTTTACACGCAGTTGACGGATACAAAACAAGAAGCTAACGGACTGCTTGATGCTGAACACCAACCAAAAATCGATATTTCCTTGTTAAATGAAGTATTTGGAAAGTAGAAAATAATGAAAGGGCGCATTTTTTCAATCGAAGAATTTGCCGTTTACGATGGTCCGGGAATTCGGACAACCGTTTTTTTAAAAGGTTGCCCACTCAGCTGTAATTGGTGTCACAATCCCGAAGGAATATCCTTTGACCATGAAGTTGTTAGATCCCCTCATGGATGTGCACGTTGCGATGAATTGGGAACAATTTGTCCTGTTTGTCGCGAGAAAGCGGTGACTCATGGTCTTGCGATTGATGAAAATATTCGGGGATTAATCCGTATTTCTGGTGAAGATTTCGAACCCGATGAACTGGTTGACAAATTGTCAAAGAATGTTGATATTTTGAATATGAATCATGGCGGAATAACTTTTACTGGTGGTGAACCATTAGCACAACCCGATTTCCTGTATCAAGTCTTATTGAAATTGAAAGGGAAGACGCATTTGATGATTGAAACCAGCGGTTATTGCAATTCGGCCACATTCCAAAAAATAGTATCTTTGCTCGATCTACTTATCATCGACATGAAAATTATTGATAATCAATTGGCTTACTTACATGAAAATATTGATAATAGTTTGATTCTTCAAAATTATGAAATACTGAAATTGATGAATATTCCTTTCATTGCTCGTGTCCCATTGATTCCAGGCGTGATCGATACGAAGAAAAACATTGACGACATCATCTCAATATTGAGGGATGCTAAGAATCTAAAGTGGGTTGAGTTATTACCCTACAACAAGATGGCGGGAAGCAAACACGCATCAATCGGTAAGGTTTATCAACCACGATTTGATGAAACGATCGACTCTCGAGTCTGTGTGGAGGATTTTACATCCGCCGGATTGAAAGTGAAGGTTTTTTAATATGAATATGCGGGTAAAACAAATATATGAACGATTATTGCTCCGGGAATATCGGCAACAGCGAAGTCATGAAGAACTTGATTTAGCAAGCGACTTTTCAAAGCACGATGTCCCATTATGTTTAAGAGTTTCCAAGCGACTCTATCGATTGGTGTCCATTCAAGAACCGATTATCTTTCCGGAAGACCGTTTCGGTTTTTATCGCACAATTGAAAAGATTCCAAACATTCTAACTAAACAAGAGCTGGAAGAGTTTAAAAAGAAACATTTCCTGTTTGATGGAGGAATCGTTCAAAATATCTCAAGTAATTTTGGTCGTACGATCGAAATTGGACTTGATGCTCATCATCGTGAAATTAATACAAGGTTGCGCCAACAATTGAATGAAAACCAAAGAGAAGAACTTCAAGCGATGGACGAATCACTAGCCGCTGTGTTCTTGCTTGTTGAGAAACATCGATTGAAGGCAATGTCTAGTAGCAAGGATATGGCCGATGCATTAGCAATTATTCCCCATCAAGGAGCGAAAACATTCTACCAATCCCTACTCTTTCTTAAAATACTTATCTATTCACTTTGGCTAAATGGCAACAAGCACATCACCATTGGTCGTTTGGACCAATACCTATACCCTTACTTTTCCCAAGATATATTAAACAAAACGATCAACGAAGAGGACGCCAAAAACATGCTCGAGGAGTTTTTCGTATCGCTTAATTTTGATACGGATCTATATCCTGGTGTTCAGCAAGGGGATAATGGACAAAGTCTTGTTATTGGGGGTTGCGACGTAGAGGGTCGCGAAGCATTCAATGAATTGTCACGGTTAGTTCTCGAGGCCTCTCTCGACTTAAATTTAATTGATCCAAAGATTAATATGCGCGTTTCGAAAAACACGGAAGACACTTGGTATTCTTTAGGAACCGAATTGACCAAGAAAGGTCTTGGATTTCCCCAATATAGCAATGACGATGTGGTGATTCCGGCCCTTGTCAAGTGGGGATATGAACTCCAAGATGCAAGAAATTATGTTGTTGCTGCATGCTGGGAATTCATCATTCCCGGAAAAGCAATGGATATACCAAATATTGATGCTTTGAACTTTCCCGCCATTGTGGACTATGCCATTAAGACTTCATTAAATACTTCGACGACATTTAATAATTTCAAGCAAGCAATCCATGAGCGCATAGCAATAGAAGTACAACGAATGGTGCAACAAACCGCCACTATTTTTATTGCTCCGTCTCCATTCCAATCAATATTGATGGACGGGACAATTATGTTGGCCAAAGACATCGCTGATGGTGGAACATACAATAATTTTGGTTTTCATGGAGCTGGAGTGTCGAATGCCGCTGATGCAATTGCTGCGATTAAAAAACGAATATTCGACACCCAATCGATTTCAAAAAATGATTTGCTATTAGCACTTGAAAACAATTTTGATGGTTATGGCGAGTTGCGTCACCAATTGATTTCCGCTCCAAAAATGGGAAGCAATGATGATTATGTTGATAATCTCGCCACATGGTTGCTTGATGACTTTTCCGATGAATGCGGAAAATATCGAAATTGTCGCGGCGGGATATTTCGTCCAGGCACGGGAAGCGCGATGTATTACATTTGGTATAGTGAAAACCTTGGCGCCACAGCTGATGGAAGATTGAAGGGGGAAAATTTCGCTGCAAATTATTCGCCATCGCTTCAAACCCACTTCACTGGTGTCCTATCGGTCGTTAAATCTTTTACAAAAGCAAATCTAGAACGCGTATGCAACGGCGGACCATTAACTCTCGAATTCCATGACACATTATTCAAAAACAAAGAAGGCTGCGATAAAGTGGCACGTTTAGTTAAAACATTCGTCCAATTGAATGGTCACCAAATGCAACTCAATGCTGTGAATCGCGAAATTTTACTTGATGCACAGAAACATCCCGAAAATCATAAGAATCTTATTGTCAGGGTTTGGGGATGGAGCGGCTATTTTAATGAACTTGACCTTGTGTATCAAAACCATATTATTAGAAGAACGGAGTTTTTGAATTAAAACATGATTAACAAAGCGAAAACATTTTTTGCCTTTGGGATAGTACTAATCGCTACTTTGTTAGCTGGATGCAATTCGACTGGAGTTGATGCTGGTATGACGGGAACGCCGATGAATGAAACTTTTTACAATCCTTTGGTAAATAATAGGATGTTGGGCGATCCTTGGGTATTTTTACATGATGGTTATTATTATTACAATAGCCCCTTCACGGGAGGGAGCGGCATCAAAATCATCAAATCACCAAAGCTCACACAACTTGCCGCTAATGATAGCGATGAAACAGCGACTAAAATTATTTTTCGAGCCAAAAGTGCTAATCTGGTGGAAGTTTGGGCTCCAGAGATATTCTTTTTCGAAGGACATTGGTATTGCTACTTCACAGCCACACAAGATTTAGCAGTTTCCATTGAAAGAGATACTGCAAGACGAATTTATGGCATAAAAAGTGTGACAGACGATCTTTTTGGAGAATGGGAAGCGGCTGTTAAAATTGAACTTCCTCTCGATTATCGTGCAATTGACGCGACATTTATGAATTATGCTAGTAAGCAATACATAATTTGGTCAGGCTGGCCCAATGCCATAAATGATGGATATCAACAAAATTTATATATAACAGAACTTATGAATGGGAATCCATTGCAGGTCAAGAGTTTGGATGCCAGTGCCCGCCACCTTATTGCTGTACCTACGTATGAGTATGAGGTGACATCAGTCCGCCAAAACGAGGGCCCCGCTGTTGGATATTCGCCTAGTGGGGTTCCGATTATTTTCTATTCAGGAAACTATAGTGGCGATGATAGTTATTGCATTTCTTATTTGAAATTAATCGGAGATAATGTGACCGATGTGAATGACTGGCATAAACCAAACACACCGCTTATGGCTACCGATATGGAATATAGCGAAGTAATAGCTCCCGGCCATTGTTCCATCACGAAATCGATTGATGGAACCGAAGATTGGATGCTGTATCATGCTGCCAAATTTAGCGGTGCCGGCTGGGATCGCGTTGCCCGACTGCAAAAAATCACTTGGTCTGGCGATGATCCCATCGTCGAGCATATTGAAAAAATTGCCGCTGAAGTAACATTGCCTGCAGGAGAAATCGTCAATCGCATTAAATACGAAGCTGAGCTAGCCTTATTGAGCGAGGACTGCTATGTAATCGATAAAACTGGTTTCGCCAGTAATGACAAGGCGGTTTCTATCTCTGAACAAGGGACAATTCAATTCGACGTAGCCGTGCCCGCTAATGGCCTTTATGCGATTGCTATTCGTTATTCTAATCGCGATAGTTTAGAAACTACGATTGATGTCAATATTAATGGCAACAATAATTCGATCTTTACACCACATACCCAATATGATGATTCCTTCTCAATGTCGTGGTTTTATAATGATCTCTACATTAAACGCGAAGGCGTCAACAATATTATTATTTCTGCCGATTCAAGCATTTACATCGATTGCATTGTTATTGATTATCTAAACCACTAGGAGGGTATTATCATGAGAAAAAATACATTAATGAGTTTCGTTTTTCTTGGTCTTTTGGCCACGAGTTGTGATAGCTCGGCACCGGTGGTTGAAGATTTCTACTCAATCGATACAACACTGATTCCTGTAGAATGCTTGGTCGGCCAAGATGTTTTGCTTGATGTCCGCTTCTTGAATTTGGGAGAACCAGAAACTCCCGATTATGGAGTCGAAATTACATTTGGGGAAGAAGATATCACCGAAAGTAGTTACAACTCCCAAACAAGGATTTTCGTTGCCGAAGAAGATGGAAGTTATGATATTCGCTTTATCGTGCTCGATGATGAGGGCGAAGCATTAGTGACTCCATCAGGAGCATCATTTTCCAAAAAAATAACTTTGCAAGCCGTTGTTCAATCATTTGAGGCCATTAATTCCGCCGGACCGGATGTCTCCATCAATACCGGAGTAACTCCAACCACGATTTCTTTTGGCGATAGTTACCTCGGCGATACTAAAGTAGATTCCGGCCAATATCGTCTAACCGGATTATCGTTTGTGGGCGATTATTTTATCACCTATAGGTTGGAAGACGTGCAATACGCGCCAAATTTTACGGATCCCGCCTTATATTTTGGCTGGACACGAAACGACACAAACTCTTACGATGATTCGATTAAGTTATCGACAGGAGCTGGCACGATGGCGGCCTGGATTTGGGGTGGCGATGGTCTGGCCGATCTTTCGGTTAACGCCAATCACGGTTGGTTTTATAATGTTTGGTATAATGCGCCGAGTTCTGTATCCGATAACGCGAATATTAGTGGCGATCACTTCATCACTTTCACACGTTATGTTGATGAGATGAACAACGTCGCTATTTATGGAATTTCATTCGATGATGTGGCATTTACCTATTTGAATATCGACGATAATTATACGGATGTTTTGAAAAATGTCTGGGTGGAGTCCGTCAACACTAAATTAGCGATTTCGGTTCATGAATTCGGTCAACCCGAACCACTTGAAACCCCGCACATGACACTATCTTATTCCGAAGGCGAAGTCGGGGAAACGATTGATCTATTGGGCGGTGCAACGATAGCAGATGATAATATATTCTCTTCAATCATTGTTCCCGACTTTATTGTCACTGACCCAGATGGCAACGAAGTTTTTATCGAAAACAACTTATTTGTTCCTGCAATCGAAGGGGAATATGCCATCGAAGCTACATTGACTGACATCGCTAACAATACAATTGTTGTTAATGGTTCAATCAATGTTACACAACCAGCTGCTCAAGACATTGAAATTGACTTAAGCAAAACCGCCAGTATGGTTCGCGTCAATCGCGCGATTATCATCTATTATGAAGTGACGGAACTAGGTTTCCCAGTCAATGGAGCGACACTCCGGATTAAAAAGGGCGAAACATTGGAGTTAGCTACCGACGTGAGTGACGCGGTGCTTACCAAACACACGGCGACAACGGCTGAAGAAATGGAATTCGACGTCTTTGAGGCAACGGAGAGCGCTAACTACTGGCTCGAGGTAACTTATGAAGATGTTGTAGAAATCAAAAAGATCATTGCCAACAATACAGTAAATAGCGTGTATGGATGGACTTATTTCGATACCAACTTCGATGGTGTCGCCCTTGGAGATGGGGAAATCATCTTCGCTGGAATTTCCGGAGGTATTAACACTGGCAAAGTCGGAAAGAGTATCACCAGAGCAACCAATTGGGAAATATCATTTGATGTAACAGATCTATCGTATTCAGCGCAAGGAAAACTAGGCATTACCATTGGAACTGGACGCGCCGATGGTTCCTGGGGAGGCTGGGAAGACTTAACGCTTGGAGGAAACGTTAATAACGATCTATGGGGCTATGAGGCCAACGTCCTTGGAACCGGTTGGGTTTCTTATCAATGGCGCAGCACTTGGCAAGCCCCTGTGACGACAGCATTCATGCCGAATCCAGAAGATTTCACACTTGGATGCGGCCGTCAAGGCAGCGAGTACTCGCAATATGGATTTGGTACGCATTCCTATCGAATTACAGCAGAAACCGACAATGATGGCAATGTTACGTATCGATACTACATCGACGAGCAACTTGATGTAATACATCACACCGAAGATGCCCACGATTTCATTAATTCAACGGATTTCTTTCAATTCTGGGCGGGTTCGATGAATGGAATTATCACTAATATTCAAGTGCAATAATCTTGAAAAATATAAAAAATAAAGGAGCATTTATGAAAAACACAAGAACTATTCTAATCGCTAGTATTCTCATTTCACTATTTTTGACCGCTTGCCAAAACAGTAACGAGACGACATCTTTAATTGTTTCTTCGTCATTGACTACTTCGGAGTCTCCATCTTCTGAGGCTACCACAGCGACTACATCCATCGAAACAACATCGAGCGAATCCTCATCGGAGACTGTGAGCGAAGCAACGTCTGAAGAATCAAATCCAGACGCCCCCGTTCTTGATGTTAGCGCCACCTCGAGCGTTGCTAGAACCAACTGCGGTATTATTATTTACTACAGCGCAACTTTGGCAGAAGAAGACATCACCGACACGGTCATGGTCCAAGTTACTAAGGACACGACAGATGTTACCGATGTCGTCTTATCCGTTTTATCGTCAGAAGATGAGTCGTTAATTTTTCCAGTATTCACCCCAACCGAAATTGGTGAGTACGAATTTAGCATATCCAAAGACGAATATCGTGAAGCAAAGACAATTACTGTTTCCGATGATACGAGTTTGATTTATGATTGGACTTTGTTCGATTTGACGCCTACCTCCCATCGCAATATTGTTTTAGGTACCGATATTATTATTTATAAAGGTTCTAGCGAGAAGGTCGGAAAGAACATTTCACGGATTACCAATTGGGAAATTTCATTCAATTTGACCGATTTAACGTACACCGGACAAGGCAAAATTGGAACCACGATTGCTGCTTCACAAGCCGATGGCACATGGGGTGGCTGGGAAGATCTGACGATTGGTGGGAACACTAATGATGACCTTTGGGGATTCGAGACTAGCACGATTGGAACCGGTTGGGTGACGTATCAATGGCGCAGTAATTGGCAAGCTCCGGTAACTACTGAATTCATGCCGGATCCTTTAGATGCCACTATCGGCTGCGGTCGTTCGTTCTCGGAATATTCTCAATACGGCGTTGGAACTCATGCTTACAAGATTACGGCCGAAACCGATGAATTAGGTAATGTTACTTATCGCTATTTCATCGATGAAAACCCCGAAGCCGTTCATCGCATGCCAGATGGGCACGATAATATCAACTCATTTGATTTCTTTCAGTTTTGGTCAAATTATGGTAACGCGATGATGACCGACATCTACGTTGGGGTCTCACAATCATAAAAATGGAGGTTTCTTGTGAAGAATCTTGGAAAATCAATTGTTTTAAGCATTTTGTTTGGCCTCCTATTATTGCTCGGAGCGTGTTCCAGCAACATTGACGAAGAAGGAAAAACCACCGTAAGTCTCTGGGCTTGGGGCGATGAAGCCGAAGTCAATGTATTTCAAAACCTGCTACGTGATTACAACGCGACCAATGATGCCAATATATATGTCAATTTCGTAAAAAAACCGAGTTCCAGTTACTATAGCGTGCTAGAAACAGCGCTCACTGGTCGTCAAGCGCCTGATTTGTTTTATGTTGGTGATTCGATGGTTAAGCGATATGCCAAGAATGGTTATCTCGAAAACCTCGAGGAATATATTACTTACAGTGAAAAAATCGATCTTGATGATATTTGGTCAACATTAATGCAACGATATCAATTCGACGTAGATACGTATCAATCTTCTCCAGAAGCGAGTATCTGGGGTTTACCAAAGGATATTGGTCCTACAGTCATTTATTACAACGAAGACGCCTTGCTTGCCAAAGATATTACTATAATTTCTGCTTATGATGATGATTATGATGGGAAGGTTGTTTTCGAGAACCAGGAATTTGACGCACGTGGATACGATCCACTCAATAAAGTCTTTAATAATAAAATCGCGATGACCTTCGAGGAAAGTGATATTCTGTCAACATTACTCTCGAGCGGTCGTACCATTGCCAGTTCTCATCAAACGCGATGGGGTTTTTACTCCAGTTGGTGGTTCTATGCCGGTTGGAGCATTGGCGGCGATGTTATTCATTTCAAAAAAACCGAAGATCCTCTCTATAAAGGAGGATATTGGGAGTTCACTCTTGATGATGAACGTTCTAATTTCCGTGTTCTAGAGGCTGTGACTATCAATGGTCATAATTATAAGCAAAACACTTTTGTAGATTACTATGATTTGTCTTATATGGAAGAACATCCCATGGAAACCGCAAACCTTATAGCTTCCGGCAATATCGTGGAGTTGCCTTCAATGCGTGAAACTTTCGATTATTGGATTTCAAATTTTGAATCAGAACGTTCTCCGCGACCATCAGATATTTCCAATCAAATGTCATTGTTTACTAATCAAGACGTTGCACTTTTTGTCGAGGGAAGATACGCCACCGTTGAATTTCGCAAGAGCGCTAATTTTGCTTGGGATGTCGCTCCGTTACCTCAACATGAAAATGGTGTGGCCGGTGGCCATAGCGGGTCAATGTGTATATCAATGGCCAAGAAATCCGTCGTAAAAGAAGAAGCTTTTAAGATTATTGAGTATTTATCAGGGGCTGAAGGACAAGATGCCTTAGCGGCAACCGGATTCAACGTTCCCAATCAGATTTCGATAGCTTCTAATCCAGACAAGAACTTTTTAGCCAGCACTTCAAGACCTTATAACAACGAGGTATTTCTCGATGCGGCTTCAGTGCAGCGCGGTGGTGACTGGACTTTGCTAGCCGACGATGTTTGGATCGAGCTTTGGGCTCCAACTTTAAATGGTAACGTTTTAAATGGCTTAGCCACCGTCGATAATTTATTTGCTAACTATAAGGGCGTTACAAACGATAAACTAAAAACATATACTTTAAAATAATATGTAATGGCAAAACAAAGAAATTTTAAACTTAAAGCGAAGACACAAGAAACAATTGCTGGGACGCTCTTCGCAAGCATCCCAGTAATCGGTTTTCTATTATTTGGAATTCTTCCGTTACTGTTTTCTTTCTTCATGTCCTTCAGTTCCATTCCTTCGTTTGCGCTGACCGAAATTTCCTTCTTGACACACAATCCGTTTCAAAACTATATTTCAGTCTTAAGTGATCCATTATTTTATAAAGCTGTTTTCAACACATTATACGCAGCATCATCGCTACCGATTTCCATGTGTCTTGGACTTTTATTGGCCATTCTTTTGAATCAAAAACTCAAAATGAAACGGTTGTATCGAACCTTCATTTTCATTCCTTATGTTTGTTCCATCGTCGCTATCGTCTTGATGTGGCGGACGATGTTGAATACAAATTTCGGCCCCATAAACGATTTTTTAGGGCTATTCAGAATTGAACCAATCGACTGGCTGACCAGTTCAAAATGGTTCATGCCAGCGATGATTATCATGGGCGTTTGGTGTGGAACAGGGTTCAGCATGATTTTGTATTCTGCTGCGCTCGGAAACATTAACCCAGCCTATTACGAAGCAGCGGAAATCGACGGGGCTAATATTTTTCAACGTTTTTTCAGCATTACGCTGCCACTTGTTTCCCCTACAACATTTTTCATTTTGATTGTCGGAATCATCGGCTCTTTGCAGGAATTCACAAGATTTCAGGCAATCAATGCCGTCAATTCGTCAATCATTTCAGCAACTGGCCCCGATAATTCGGGCTTGACGATAGTTTTTTATTTATACAACAAGGCGTTCGCTGAAACGGGTGGATTAGGCCAAGCCGCATCGGTGTCATGGATTTTAGCATTAGTCACTATTATATTAACAATCTTCAACTTCAAAATTTCCAAAAAGTGGGTTTATGAATACTGAAATTCGGTTTCATTTGAAACAAAAAACGCTTACTAATATTATTAGTTATCTCATTTTGATTGTTTTTACTTTAGCGTATATGATTCCATTTTATATCGTTCTCGTCACTTCATTCAAAGCAAACAATCAAATTGCGACAGCACAACCATTCATCTGGTTCTTGAGTGGTGAAGAATTCTCATTTTCTGCCTATGTCCGCGTTTTTACTACTTATACAATCTTCTCGACGGGAAGGAGCATGATCCTGACGGGTTTCGTGAACACGTTAACCATACTTGTTCCTGTGATTGTTGTTGGAATGTTTTCATCCACAATCGCAGCGTATGCCTTCGCGAAACTACGATTCAAAGGAAAGAAAATCATGTTCAATCTCTTGCTTTTTTCGATGATGCTACCCGGTATCATTTTGCTTATACCATCGTATTTCATTTATGACAATATTGGATTGACGGATACGTTTTTTCCCTTGATGGTACCAGCAATGTTTGGTTCGGCCACGGCGGTATTTTTTCTAAGACAATCGATTGTGGCTATTCCTAACGAAGTAATCGACGCTGCCAAAGTTGATGGATTGAATTCCTTCGGAGTTTTTTGGCACATCATCATTCCGTTAGCAAAACCCGCTATTATTGCGCAAACTATTCTCGGAATCCTAGCTATTTATAATGACTACCTTAATCCACTAATATACTTAATCTCCGAAGAGAAATACACGCTCCAAATAGCCTTAGCGATGTTCTCTACTGGTAATGGAACTGACATGCCAGTAGTGATGGCGGGTTCAATTCTTTCGATGATACCGATGCTGATTATTTATTTCTTGCTTCAAAAATATTTTATTTCTGGAATCACGATGTCGGGAATGAAGGATTAATATATATTTAATAAAAAATCATTTCTAAAGGGCCTTATTTTTCGATTTCTTTTTGTAGGTTTATCTTGGTCGATAGATGCGATTGCCGGTACGCCTTGAATGGCTTCGATTCGCGGGACGGGATCCACTTGTATTTGGTCTCGCCGGACTACTATTGCGGAATTCAGGACCATCTAAATCAACTGTCTGGAATGATTGGGCATAAGGGTGATCTTTAACGACCGGTATCTTCATGGCGATGTGCCATTGGATGTCGCTTAAAAGTGGCATTTCTTCTTGCGAACAGAAACTGATTAATGTTCCAGAGAAGCCAGCCCGACCAGTCCGACCCATACGATGTAAGTATAATTCAGGCATTTGTGGTAGATCATAGTTAACCACATGCGTTAGCCGATCAATATCAATGCCACGAGCGGCGATATCGGTGGCTACTAGAATTCGTAATTTCTTGTTTTTGAAGTTATTAAGCGCTTGGACGCGCGCTGGTTGCGACTTATTTCCGTGAATGACCCCGACTCCAAAGTTAGCTTCTTGCAACTTCTCGGTCAGCTTGTTTGCCCCATGTTTGGTTTTAGTGAAGACAAGCACGGATTTGATCTTTTGATTCTTTAATAAATCGATTAATAGATCGACCTTTTGTTTCTTACCCACAAAGTATATCGATTGATCGATGGTTTCGATTGGCTTTTCCACTGGTGTAATCGCTAAGCGAATTGGATTGGTTAATAAATTATTAGCTAATTGTTCGATTTCATTAGGCATGGTAGCCGAGAACATCATCGTTTGCCGCTTTTGGGGGATTTTAGCGATGATGCGCTTAATATCTTTCAAAAAACCCATGTCTAACATTTGATCGGCTTCATCAAGGATAAATATTTCAATTGCGCCAATATCAACCATGCCCATGCTCATTAAATCTAATAAGCGGCCGGGTGTGGCCACAAGGATATCGCATTTTGATTTTAAATTGTGAATTTGGGGTGATTTAGAGACGCCTCCAAACACAACGGTGGTTCGTAGCCCAAGATGTTTACCATATGTTTTAAAAGAATCGCTAATTTGGGCCGCTAGTTCTCGCGTGGGAGCAAGGATTAAGGCGCGAATGAATTGGGCGCCAATAATTTGTTTACTAGCGACAAGGCGTTGAAGTGTGGGAACGGCAAAGGCCGCGGTTTTTCCCGTGCCTGTTTGGGCGCTGCCTAAAAGATCCTTACCTTCTAGTAATAAAGGAATCGCTTGAATCTGAATTTCGGTTGGCTCGGTGTATCCTTCCTCTTCAAGTGAGCGAAGGATGGGCTCAACAATGTGTAAATCGGTAAATTTCATAAAAAACTCCTCGCAAATCATCTAATTTAGCGAGGAATGTTCCAAATACTAATATTGATAATCATTGACTGCGTAATAGTAGCACAAATTCAAGAGAATGACATCATTAATGTTTTGTGATGTGAATTCACAGTTCGATACTAGTTAATTGTTATTTGGTTTCTAATGTTAATGAAATAAGATATAATGTATTTGAGGATGGGAATCACGTTAGCCGCGTAGATTCTAGACGTTTCATTCTTAAAGATTTCATTATCCAGGATGGTTGTGTCGAAAAATTCGGAAAGACTTCAGTTAGACTTGAGTTCTCCGGTTCCCATCCTCCCTCATCTAATCGTTGACTATCACTAATAACGCATGACGAACGCGCATGCGTTTTTCTTTTGTTTATTGAGCCTAGCGGCCAATTTGCTATACTTTTATGGTATGCAAGAATATTACATTCCTGATTATAAAAAATTAATGCGATCCGCCTATTTAAGGATGCAAACTCTTGTCACCACAACGATTAAGCGACCATGGGGTTATCTATTTTTAAATACTGACAATCCAAATTATCATCAAGCGAACCACGCTATTATTACGAATGAAGCGCGCATTGACGAAGTACTAGAAGAGATAAAATCATTTTATACAAACCATAATATGGATCCCCATATTTACGCTTTCCATGATGATGAACAACTTAGTCGCATTAAGGTTGCTCTTATCGGCCATGGCTTCACCATTGATAATGAAGAAGAAATCGAAATGATGTTAGAAGATGTAGTTGCTTTTCCCCTCGAATATCGACAGACATTTAAGCGATTGACACACATCGATGATGAATTCATCAAGAATAATGTTCCACTCGAACGACAATCTTATTACATACAAGCACTTAAAAGTCTCATAAATCAGCCATCGCATCATTTTCTATCTGGTTTTCTTGGGGATATGGCCGTTACTAGTGGCGTCATTGTCGATTATGGGTTTGGGATAGCTGTCTTGGAAAACGTGGAAACGCGAGAAACGTATCGAAATAAAGGGTATGGGAGCGAATTTATCGCTTTTGCCACCGCTTATTTTATAACCAATATGAGCGGTCGTTTAATTCTAGCGGTCGACAATCCGCAGGCCAAACATATTTACGAAAAATGCGGGTTTCGTCAATGGTTGGGTGGTAGCAAATTTTGGACCGCGTCCCTGAAATATAAATAACATCTCTTTTGTCCTGGTCATGTTGACGTTCACTAGATTATAACTTTAAAATTTCGGCGTGTTCGCATCAATATTTTGAAACATTATACAATGAATGGACGTAAAATATAGAAGTTCATACTATTATAGTGCTAGTGTTAATCTTATGATGATATTCGGTTCATCGACGCTCATGCGTGAATCAAGGAGTTGATTGTCCATCTATGGGAGATGACATACGATTTGCCACTTTATCAGATATTCCTTTCCTACTGAAACTCGAAGAAACTTTTCCAGAACGGCGCCGGTTCGATAAGGTCGCCATCGCCCGTAGCATCAATAGTCCACATCAGGACGTATACATCATCGCCTCAAACGCTATCGATGTCGGTAGCATCACCGTGTGGCGCTACGCGAAAACATGGCGCGTTTACTCGATTGCCGTTTTGCCCGACCACCGCAAGCACGATTATGGTCGGCGCTTGATGCATTTTGTCATTTCCAAGGCCAAGGAGTCCGAAGTGGCGCAAATCGCGCTCGAGGCCGATGCTAAAGAAACGCGACTTATAGCGTGGTATGAATCATTCGGATTTATTAAGATTGGCAAGCTCAAAGACTATTACGGACCGCGCGAGCACGCCACGAAACTCCTACTCGTGCTTAAAAAAACGCCAAACACTCTACGTTTCTACACGAATGTTCTCGTTGTTGATCGGCCATATCCTTGGTTAAAAGATCTCAAGGACGTTGAAGCAATCACCGCCGAAACGTTTTTGAATGACGAGCAATACATCACGGCCAAGGAATCACGCGTCTTTAATTTATGCTCCAGTTATGATTATCAATCGATTGGTTATTACGTATCGCTTCTTTCAAGTGCTCGCGGATTAAGAGCCACACCCAATGTGGCGACCATCGAGGATTTTTTCGAAGAGACGATTGCTTCTTCCATTGGTGATGAAATCGATGATCTCATCGAAAAGACGCTTGGTCATCGGCGCGATAAGTCATTAAAGTTGACGGCTATCTTCGGCCGATACAGCCCAAAGCAATATTCACGGCTCGGCCGCGCGCTCAATCGATTGTTCGATGCGCCTCTTGTCGAATTCACCTTCGCGAAGAATCGCCGGTGGCAACTTGTCAACGTGCGCCCGTTATTCATCAAGGATATCGAGGTAACCCCCTCCATCGTCCAAGCGATCTCCAAATATCTCGATAATAAACGGTTTTCCATCAGTGGCATTAAACAATATAAATACGATATGGCCATCCTTGTCGACCCGAAGGAACCAGCGCCTCCATCGGGAAAAACGGCCCTCGATCGCATTATCGACGCGGCGGAGAAAATGGGTTTTTATACCGAATTAATCACCAAAGAAGACTATCACCGCATTCCACAATTTGATGCCCTGTTTATCCGCGTAACAACGAATGTCAACGATTACACGTATCAATTTAGCCGTTACGCTTATGCTGAAGGCCTCGTCGTCATCGATGATCCTTGGTCGATTCTAAAATGCGCCAACAAGGTGTATTTTCACGAAGCGGCGCGTGCTGAGAACATCCCGACACCAAAAACGATGATTATCAGCAACAAGACAAGCATTAGCGATATTGCTGAGCAAATCGGGTTTCCGATCATTCTCAAGCGACCTGATTCCTCTTCCAGTCAAGGAGTATTTAAAGTCAATTCACTCGTCGAATTGAAACCGAAACTCAAGGAACTATTCCGCACGAGCGAACTATTAATCGCCCAGGAATGCGTCATCAGTCCCTTCGATTGGCGGATTGGCATCTTGGGAGGCAAACCGATATACGCCTGCAAATACTACATGGCCAAGAATCATTGGCAGATATACAACTGGCATGCCGAAGGCGGTCGCGTCACCGTCGGCGGCGTGGAAACATTTCTTGTGGAAGATGCCCCGAAAGATGTCGTTAATGCGGCCACCAAAGCGGCGAGCGTCATGGGTGATGGTTTCTATGGCGTTGATGTTAAAGTAAGGGATGGACGACCGCTCGTGATTGAGGTCAACGATTGTCCGAGCATCGACCATGGCTGGGAAGACAAGGTCCTTGGGGAGAAATTATACCTGATGGTTATCGGGTATTTCCTCAACAAGATAACGAAAGCGCGTCAAACGTGAGGGTCACCTTCTCACGTTGGTTTTTTCGACTATTTTAGTCGCTCGGACAGTTTATTTCATAACTATTAATCAAAGAAGCAGAATCATGTTTTCTATCACCAAGCGTTTAATGATTTTCTTTGATTCATCTTTACTAGTTACATTAACTTCACAAAATCGAAAATAAGAACTAAGTTTATCATTGAAAGAACAACCAATTTGTTAAATTATTCCCTAAAATATTAGCGAATCGCTGGATTAACGTTATTTTTCTTCCACATAATATTATGTGGATATTTAATGCAATTTTAACGACTTTGGACTATGCTTATCACGTTGGATAAATGAAATGAATATTCGTAACGTCGCCATTATCGCTCACGTTGATCACGGCAAGACCACGATGGTCGATCAACTGTTCAAAACCGCCCATCTTTTCCGCGACAACGAAAGTTCGGCTGAACGGATGATGGATAACAATGATCTTGAACGGGAACGAGGCATTACCATTTTAGCCAAGGCGACCGGAATCCAATATAAAGACTATCATATCAATATTCTCGATACTCCCGGGCACGCTGATTTTGGTGGCGAAGTCGAACGCATCATGAACATGGTCGATGGGTGTTTATTGCTGATTGACGCGTTTGAAAGCACAATGCCGCAGACGCGGTTTGTTCTTAAAAAAGCGATTGAAGCAAGAGTTAAACCAATCGTGGTCATTAATAAAGTCGACCGCCCCAACGTCGATATTGAAAAAGCCGTCGATGATGTGCTTGATTTATTTATTAACCTTGACGCGCCTGAAGAATACCTTGATTTCAAGGTTGTTTACACTTCGGGATTATTAGGAACGAGCAGTCTTTCTCCGGACCCTAACGACCAAACACCAGGCATGGAAGCGATTCTTGATTTGATTATTTCCGAAATCCCAAGCCCTCGAGTGAATCCTCAAGGACATCTGCAATTTCAACCGAGCTTGTTAGACTATAGCGACTTTGTCGGCCGGATTGGAATTGGTTTAATCAAGACGGGCACGCTGATTCTTAATCAAAATGTCGCCCTCGCGCGTCTCGATGGTTCAATTAAACTCGGTAAAGTCATGAAGATTTTTAAGTTCGTCGGCATGAGCCGGATTGAACTGGAAACGGCTACCGCAGGCGATATCGTTGGCATTGCCGGTATCGTTGATATTAATGTGGGAGAGACGCTTTGTGAGCCTAATTTTGTCGTGCCACTTCCAAAAATCGCCATCAGCGAACCAACATTACAAATGACGTTTGCCCCTAATAGTTCTCCGTTCGTGGGTCAATCGGGCAAATTTGTCACGTTTAGACAACTGCAACAACGGCTTGATAAAGAAGTGCAACGCGACGTTGCCTTAAAGGTAAATATTATCGAAGGAAGCGATCGTTTTTTAGTCTCGGGGCGTGGCGAACTTCATTTGGGTATTTTGATTGAAAAGATGCGCCGCGAAGGTTACGAGATGGAAGTGAGCAAACCCAAGGTCATTATTTCGATGATTGATGGGGTCGCTTATGAACCATTTGAAGAATTACAACTCGATGTGCCCTCAGAAAGCATTGGCATGGTCATGGATGTGTTATCCGACCGGCAGGCAGAAGTGATCCATATCGATTATGGAGAAATGCATTCACGGTTGCTGTATGAAATATCCGCGGCGGGACTTATTGGTCTTCACGCCCAAATCATGACCTTAACAAAAGGCTATGGCTTAATGAATCATAGTTATAAACGTCATCGCCCGGCGAGCAACTTCCAAATGAAAGGTCGCTCGTTTGGCGTGCTGATTTCTTCCGAGACGGGCCAAAGCACAACCTATGCTTTAGAAGGACTAGAAGCTCGCGGTACGATGTTTATTTATCCCCAAACGGCTGTATATCACGGAATGATTGTTGGTGAGAATCGCTATCCCCGAGATTTAGTCGTCAATGTATCGAAAGCCAAGGCATTAACGAATATGCGGATGTCCACCAAGGAAGCTAAAGTCGTTTTAAAGGCGCCACGCATTATGTCGCTTGAAGCATGCCTTGCCTATATTAACGATGATGAATTATTAGAAATAACACCCACGGCCTATCGAATGCGCAAAGTATACCTTGATCCAATCGAACGGAAAAAACATCGGCCGGATTCAGAATAAATAGACATTTTTTGTTACTTGTTTATAATTAAAGCCCGATTAAGGGCTTTTTTATTGATAAAATATTAGCAAAAAGTATCAATAAATCGGCAACATGATTCGGATATATTAGCATCGGAGATTAAACGCATTCTTGATGGCTCGAATGATAAAGACGAATTGGACCGAGTTTTTGCTTATGGTGGATCAAGTGGAGGCGCGCGTCCTAAAGCTCACCTAAAAATTGATAATGAGGAGTGGATTGTTAAGTTCCCCTCTTTGCTTGATTCCAAAAACATTGGAAGACTTGAATATATCGCGAATGAATTGGCAGAGGCAGCGGGCATTAATGTTAATGAGCATAAATGGTTCCCTTCAAAATTGTGTGATGGATATTTTGGCGCAAAACGATTTGATCGAGTTTCCAACAAAAGAATTCATTTGGTATCTTTATCAGCCTTATTAGAAACGACACATCGTATCCCCAATCTTGATTACGCCCACCTATTTCAAGTCATTCAAAAAATATGTATCAATAAGGACGATATTTATGAGGCTTATCGACGGATGTGTTTCAATGTTTTGTATCAAAATAAAGATGATTATGGCAAAAACTTTGCCATTATTTACGATGAAAGCGTAAAAGGATATAAACTTTCACCAGCTTTTGATATAACAAAAACCTTAGATAAAGTCGAACATGAAATGACGATTCTTGGAGAAGAAAAACCATCAAGAGACGATTTGTTATTGTTTGCTAAAGAAATGAAACTCTCACCAAGCAAATGCTGGGCTATCATCAATACAATTGAAGCTATTATAAAATAATCGATCGCATAATATTTCGAAAACAATTATTCAATTGGGTTTTTAAGTAGATATGATAAGGCCACGAATGAGTGGTCGCTTGTCTCCTCCTCGCGATTAGAAAAATCACCGGCATTTACCGTATTTGCATTAACGATAAGATAATAGTCTTCATCATCGTTAAACGTCATCCAGGTATCTAGTAAGTTAGTGTTTGTTTGTTCTTCATAGACTTTGATTCCATAAGGAGTCATTTCATTTTCATAGTAATCATATTGGGCAACGTCTAGATTATACGTTAGTAATGTCGATTCGCTTAATGGTGCGAAGTTGTTAAAATCAGTTAGGCTATCGAGCACGGATTGCGGAACAACGAGCAGGTCACACTCGCCAATACCCACCGTTGCTAACGTGGCCGCATAATAGGCACTATCGGGAGCCATGGCCGTAATTGAAACTTTACGAATCCCATCAGCACCAAGATGATATTCGAGTGCGCTTTTCATATTCGTGTGATGACTTGGCACTGATAGAAACAAATGGAGTGATTCTAGATCCGTTGGCTGATCAAGGCGGTTGAAAAGAAGCGACCAAGCAATCGTGGAAACTCCAATGATTGCTAAGGGAATAGCAAAACCCCGTTTTGGCATGTTGTTAAATTGGCTCATAACCCATGATCACTTGTTCGGAAAGCGCTAAACGCAACGGTTTATTAATCTCGGGGCGCTTAATGTTTGTCCCATCATAGAAGTAGACTTCGATGATTGAAGAGTTCTCTTTGTCTAATGGACGAATGTGAAGAATTGTGAAAGTGAGTCCAAGGTATGTGATTGCTCCTGGGGCGGCATTTACAAATGTGCATTCCAAGATACGATTTTCTTTTTTAGATAGCATATCGACAACTTCATTCAATTGCCGAATTGGGATTATTTTGAAAACGATGAATCCATAGACCATAATTCCGTAAATAGATGAGACGGTGATCCCTAAAAGCATGGCCACAAAACGGCCAATATCAAGACGGAATATGATAAAAAGAGAACTTGAGATTAGCCAAAAAACAAACATCAGGCCAATAATCAGACCATATTTAATTACAACATGATGGTGTTTCTGGGCGATTTTATCATCAAAAATGTTTATCATTGTACTGATCCAAACTTAATATCGAAAGTGTTTCCATGGTTATTGATGAACAATAACTTAAAGGAATCGTAATAATCGACATAGTTTTTATTTGACCCAAGATTCATATCATTTATTATAGACCCAGCGTGGTTGTGGTTTATCGAGTTTTTTTATCGCGTTTCAAAATACACTAAAAAAGAACATTGTATTGTTAAAGTATGTCTTTAAATAATGGATTCTTATGATTAATAGGCTTGCTCAATTGACAATCTAATGGTGTTGTAATAGTCGAGATAGATTGTCAAACGATTAAAATAATGAACATCTTCAATATCGTTTTCATAGTCCTCATAATGGACTTTGCGGTAATAAAAGAAGGCGGGACAATCGGCGTAAGAGCCTACATACTGCTCATAGGCATCCCAATATGCATCAATACGTGGATATTTTTCCAAATATTGTTCGTTCGGGTCATCTTCATGGCAAATCGTGTGCCAATACAGAGAATTCTGTTGCCACTGGATTGATTGATCGTCGTTAATGGCCACGATGCTGAAATAGTACTCAGGATGGAGCGCGCCCATGATATTTCCCAGCCCTGCGCTCCAAGCAACACCAAGTGACCAATCATAATCGTAAGGAATGAAGGAGGCTTTATGGGTGAGCGGATGGAAATTCAAATATCAATTGTTCACATTCGTTCTTAAATCATCAGGATTTCCAGTCAGAGATGATAAAGCCACAAAACGTAAAAACGAATCAATATCGATGACCGCTTCTAAAGCCGCGACGAAATTTTGTCCTGACAAACCCTGACTTGTGCTTAAAACTTGAATCATATTCACAGATCATGAGGCTGGCTCGTCTTTTTGTTTGTTTTTATGTTATATGTTGAGTTGTAGTCAATTGCGTTGTTTTCAACGCCAATCGTGACGGCGATGGGAACACCCTCAATTCCATTCGATTCAATGGTGTCATATGGACCCCAACTCCTTGAATAGTTCATTCAGAAATTAATCGGTCGATTACTCCGGCGGTGGCAAAAGCACGCCGTGAAGTGTTGCCTTTAACACGCCTACCTACGTTGTCATTGTGTAATTCACGTCGTTGATTTTTAAATGCAGTGTGAGGGGAAAGTATAGTTGATTCCGAGGATCATTGTTATCTTGACCGCAGTCACTATCGTTTGAAGAATCAAGCGAAGAAGTAATGGTACGATTGCTTCCAGTCGATGTTGAAGAAGGACCAAATGAAAATTGACAATTTGCTAAAG
>WOYI011116834.1_pt1 | contig 24498 bp, 23 predicted proteins | sample 6423411 | NCBI WGS metagenome assembly WOYI01 (sample SAMN13441803, study PRJNA592873) | oil field metagenome | biome: oil field; feature: oil-well bore; material: oil-contaminated soil; isolation source: oil-contaminated soil from oil-well borehole | place: Germany: Wietze | collected 2016-10-18 ... | reverse complement strand
CGCGCCGCACGACATCGCTCAGATCGGAGCCGGACGCACCGCCGCCGTGCTCGTCTCATCGACCGGGGCCGCCGCGGGCACTCGCGTCGACACGACTGGTCCGCTGATCGTCGACTGGCTGCGGGCACGGGGGTTCAGCGGGGCCGACGCGGTCGTGACCCCCGACGTGGAGGTCGCCGCCGCGCTGGGGAGCATCGTGCATGCCGCACCCGATGTCGTGCTGACCACCGGAGGCACCGGCCTGCACCCGCAGGACCGCACGCCCGAAGCGACGCGCGCGCTGCTGGATCTCGAACTCCCGGGCATCGCGGAGGCGATCCGGGCGGCCGGCCGTGAAGCGGTGCCGACGGCATCGCTCAGCCGCGCGATCGCGGGCCTGGCGGGCGACACCCTGATCGTGAACCTGCCCGGATCGCCCGGCGGCGTGCGCGACGGCCTCGACGTGCTCGAGCCGCTGCTCGCACACGTGCTGGATCAGGTCGCCGGGGGCAGGCATGGCTGAGCCCTTCCTCGCGCTGATCACCGATCGGCCGATCGACAGGGCAGCCGCGGAGGCGTTCGTGACGACCACGGCCGACGGCGCGCTCGTCGTCTTCGAGGGGGTCGTCCGCGACCACGACCACGGTGCCTCGGTGCACGCGCTCGACTATGAGGCGCACCCCGACGCGCAGAGCTTCCTGGCGGCCGTGTGCGCAGAGATCGCGGGTGCCTCCGGCCTGCGCGTCGCGGTGATCCATCGTGTCGGTGCCCTGGAGATCGGCGATGTCGCACTGGTCGCCGCGGTTGCCGCCCCCCATCGCGCGGAGGCGTTCGCGGTGTGCGGCCGGCTCGTGGACCTGGTCAAGGAGCGCACGCCGATCTGGAAGCGGCAGCACCTCGCCGAGGGCACGACCGAATGGGTCGGCCTGTAGGGACTCAGCCGCCCGAGAACCGGGGCAGCACGTCGGCCGCGGCGCCGAGTGCGCGCTCGCGGTCGCGGCTCACGACGCCGTCGACCAGGATCGAGCCGGTACGCAGCACGCGCTCCATCGCCTCACCGTATCGGGACGCGAGCGCATCGCGCAGGGCTCCCACGGTGGCCCCGGAGACCTCGAGGGTCTCGTCGGTGCGGCCTGCGGCTTCCGCGGCGGCCGCGAAGTACCGCACGCGCACCTCAGCCACCGATCGCGCCCATCGAACGCTCCGGCGGTACGAATCCGGGGTCGGCGATGCCGTGCCCGGCCTGCTTGCCCCACATCGCCGCGCGCCATCGGTCGGCGATTTCGCGATCGGTCGCCCCGCCGCGCAGCAGCGCCCGCAGGTCGGTCTCATCGTCACCGAAAAGGCACGAGCGCACCGTGCCCTCGGCGGTGATCCTGGTGCGATCGCATGCGGAGCAGAACGAACGGGTGACAGAGGCGATGATGCCTACCGTCGCCGGACCTCCGTCCACAAGCCACTCCTCGGCCGGCGCGGACGGATCTTCGCGGAGAGTCTCGGCCAGCGTGAACCGGCGTGACAGCACCTCGACGAGCTCGGCCGCCGGAACCATGTTCGCGCGACGCCAGGCGGCGTCGGCATCCAGCGGCATCTGCTCGATGAACCGAAGCCGAAGTCCGCGCTCGATCGCCCACTCCAGCAGCTGCGGCGCGTCCTCGAGCGTCTCGCGCATCAGCACGGCGTTGAGCTTGATCGGTCCGAGTCCGGCGCGCACGGCGCCGTCGATGCCGGCCAGCACGGCCGGCAGACGGTCACGGCGGGTCAGACGGGCGAAGTGCTCTCGGTCGATGGTGTCGACCGAGACATTGACACGGCCGAGTCCAGCCTCGACCAGGCGTGTGGCGACCTTGTCGAGCCCGATGCCGTTCGTCGTCATCGACATCGGCATCCCGGGCGAGGCGGCAGAGGACAGCGCGATGATCTCGACGAGGTCGGCGCGGGTGAGAGGCTCGCCGCCGGTGAAGCGCACTTCATGGATGCCGAGCTCACGGCCTGCGATGCCGACGAGTCGCGCGATCTCCACTGCGGTCAGCAGATCGGCCTTCGGGACGCTGGGAAGACCCTCGGCGGGCATGCAGTAGGTGCAGCGCAGCGAGCACTTCTCTGTGACCGAGATCCGCAGGTCGCGGGCGACGCGACCGAAGGTGTCGACGAGTCCCGGCATGTCGGGACGCCCCGTGGTGTCGGGCGCGCTCGTCGGATCGCGGTGGATCCGCGGCATCCCGAGCGACAGCGTCGACATGTGTTCAGCCTAGGCGCCTCCCATGAATGGGCGGCCTGCCATGAAAGGGCGGGCTCCCATGAAAGGCTGAGCCGGTGCGGGAATTCGTGAGAGGCATGACGCTGCTGGGCCGCGGATTCGCCTACTGGCGCCGCAGGCCGGGCCTGATGGCGCTCGGGCTGGTTCCCGCGGCCATCGTCGGCATCCTGCTGCTCTCGGGGATCATCGCCTTCGCGGTTTCCCTTCCGGGGATCACCGTCGCCATCACGCCGTTCGCCGACGGCTGGCCGGGTCTGTGGGCCACGGTGATTCGCGCGACGATCGGCACCGCCCTGGCGGGTGCCGCCATCGTGCTGGTGGCGGTGTCGTTCACCGCGCTGACGCTGATCGTCGGCGAGCCGTTCTACGAGCGCATCTGGCGATCCGTGGAGCGGGATCATGCTGATGAAATGCATGGCGAGGCCGCGATCGACGCCGACTACGGTTTCTGGCGCTCGATGCGCGACGGACTTGGGCTGTTCGTGCGCGGCGTCGCGATCGCGATCCTGGCCGCCCTGCTCGGGCTGATCCCCGCGGTGGGGGGTGTGCTGGCGACCGTGTTCGCCGTGCTCCTGACCGGGTGGCTGATCGCGGACGAGCTGTCGGCCCGGGCACTCAGCTCGCGCGGTCTGGACCACTCTGCCCGGCGAGTTCTGATGCGTCGGCATCGGGCCCGTGTGCTCGGATTCGGCGTGGCGACGCAACTGTGCTTCATGATTCCGCTCGGCGCAGTCGTCACGATGCCCGCCGCCGTCGCCGGGGCGACGGGCCTTGCCCGCTCGCTCCTGAAGCCCGATTCGCTCTCCGACCGCTGACTCCCCCTCCGGGAGCGGGGCCGGGTTCCTCCCTCGGGGCGCGCAGTCTTCGCGCCCCGAGGGAGGAATCGTCCCCCAATCCGCGGGGCCGGGCTCAGATGGCGACGGCCAGGACGTGACCGCTGGTGACGAGCAGCTCGCCGGCTGAGGCGTCCACCGTCACCGCGCCGCCGTCGACGAGTGCTCCGCTCACGAACAGCTCCGCGATGCGGTCGTCGACCTCGCGCTGGATGAGCCGGCGCAGCGGACGGGCCCCGTACTCGGGTTCGTAGCCATGCTCGACCAGCCAGTCGATCGCGGCATCCGTCATCTCGAAACCGACCTCACGACTCGACAGGCGGCGCTCGGTCGCACCGAGCATGAGGCGCACGATCTCGCGCAGCTCGGGCTTGTCGAGCTTGCGGAACAGCACGATCTCATCGATGCGGTTCAGGAACTCCGGGCGCATCGCCTCGCGCAGCCGGCCCATCACCCGCACCCGCAGGTCGTCTTCACTGCCGAAGCCCGTCGCCCCGCCGCCGTCGGCGATGAAGCCGATCGCGCCGGAACGCGACGCGAGGAATTCGCTGCCGATGTTCGAGGTCATCACGATCACGGTGTTGCGGAAATCGACTGTGCGTCCCTGTCCGTCGGTCAGCCGACCGTCGTCGAGCACCTGCAGCAGCAGGTTGAACACGTCGGGGTGTGCCTTCTCGATCTCGTCGAACAGCACGATCGAGTACGGGTTGCGGCGTACGCGCTCGGTGAGCTGTCCGGCCTCGTCGTACCCGACGTATCCGGGAGGGGCGCCGACCAGACGCGAAACGGTGTGCCGCTCGCCGAACTCGCTCATGTCGAAGCGGATCACCGCGGTCTCGGTCCCTGAAGGAGGCGCGTCGAACAGGCTGACGGCGAGCGCCTTGGCGAGCTCGGTCTTGCCGACACCGGTCGGGCCGAGGAACAGGAACGAACCGACCGGCCGGTGCGCATCGCCCATGCCGGTGCGGTTGCGCCGCACGGCCTTGGCGACCGCGGTCACCGCGTCGTCCTGCCCGATCACGCGCGCGTGCAGCTCGTCCTCGAGGGCGGCCAGGCGCTCGCGCTCGGACTCGGTCAGGCGCTTGACAGGGATGCCGGTGGCGCGGCTGATCACCGCGGCGATCTCGGGCTCGTCCACGACTGCCGCCAGATCGGCGCCGGAGCCTGCAGAAGTACGCGAGGTCGCCTCATCGAGGCGCGCCTGTACCTCGACGATCAGATCGCGGATGCGCGAGGCGTCCTCGTACTTCTCCGCGCTCACGGCGGCGTTCTTGTCCGCCTCGAGGTCGGCCAGCCGCTCGATGAGACCCGACACGTCCACGGGCACGCCGAGCCGCAGGCGCAGACGGGCGCCGGCCTGGTCGATGAGGTCGATCGCCTTGTCGGGCAGCACCCGATCGGGCAGGTAGCGATCGCTCAGCTCGACTGCGGCGCGCAGCGCGGCATCCGTGAACGAGACGCCGTGGTGCTCCTCGTACGCGGGGCGCAGCCCGCGAAGGATGAGGACGGCATCCTCCAGGCTCGGCTCACCGACACGCACCGGCTGGAACCGCCGCTCCAGAGCGGGATCCTTCTCGATGACGCGGTACTCCTTCAGGGTGGTCGCGCCGACCAAGTGCAGGTCGCCGCGGGCCAGGCGCGGCTTGAGGATGTTGCCGGCATCCATCGACCCCTCGCCGCCGCCGCCGGCTCCGACGACCGTGTGCACCTCGTCGACGAACAGGATCAGCTCGCGCGAAAGGCCCGCGACCTCGTCCATCGTCTTGGTGAGTCGCTCCTCGAAGTCGCCGCGGTAGCGGGTGCCCGCCAGCATCGCCGGCAGGTCGAGCGAGACGACGCGCTTGTCGCGCAGCTGCTCGGGCACCGTGCCGGCCACGATCGCCTGGGCCAGGCCCTCGACGATCGCGGTCTTGCCCACCCCGGCCTCGCCCACCAGCACGGGGTTGTTCTTCGTGCGCCGGCTCAGGATCTCGATCGTCTGCTCGATCTCGTCTTCGCGCCCGATCACCGGGTCGAGAGAACCCGCACGGGCGAGCGCGGTCAGGTCGGTGCCGAACCGATCGAGCATCGGAGTCTCGGATGCCGCGGCGTCGGGCTTCCGGTCGGTCGCGGTCGCGCCGCTCGGCGTCACGGTTTCGCGTGCGCCCTGCAGCAGCGCCTCGGCGGTGACCCCCGCCTGCGCGAGGATCTGACCCGCGGGCGTGTCCTGGCCGAGCACGAGCGCGAAGAACAGGTGCTCGGGGTCGACGTACGTCGAACCCGACGAGCGCGCCACCTGGAAGGCGTGGAAGAGCGCGCGCTGGACGGACGTCGTGACGACGGCCCCGTCGACGTCGGCGGAGTCGGTTGCCTGAGGCAGACGCTGCTCGACCGCACGGGCGATTGCGCCCGGGTCGGCCCCCACCCGCTCGACGGCATCCTTCGCCGGCGACTCGCCGACCAGCACCCTCAGCACGTGCAGGGCATCGAGTTCACGCTGTCCGCGCTCGAGCGCGTATGCGCCGGCCTGCTGCAGGAACTCCTGCGTGCGCAGACTCAAGAAGCGCGTGAGGTCGATCGACCGCGACGCGCGGGCGCGCTCACCATCGAGGTAGCGCGCGAGGAACTCGTCGAACGCACTCGAGCCGTTCTCGCCGTCCTTGGGGGTGAAGTCTTCGGGCATTTCTCTCCTGTAGAACTTGAGTCGATACGTGTCAAGTTTATACTTGAGCATAGTCGTATCAAGTTGAACAGGAATGTTCGAAGACTATTCCCGGCTTGGTCATCTGCGGGCTGAGCGGCACTCAGTCGACCAGGCTGCGGATGTCGTCGACGGTGAGCCCGCCGGCGACGGCGTCGTCGGCGCCGGTGCCGCCGAGCACCCGGTCGAACAGTTGCGCCTTGCTGGACTTGAGCGCCATGACCTTCTCCTCGATCGTGCCTTTGGCCACGAGTCGGTAGACGATCACCGGGCGAGTCTGCCCGATACGGTGCGCCCGGTCGATGGCCTGCGCTTCGACCGCGGGGTTCCACCACGGGTCGAGCAGAATGACGTAATCGGCCTCCACGAGGTTGAGCCCGACACCACCTGCCTTGAGCGAGACGAAGAACGCGGGCGCATCCCCGGTGCGGAACCCGTCGATGACCGCGGCGCGGTTGGTCGTGGACCCGTCGAGGTAGGCAGAGGCGATGCCGGCCTCGGTCACCGCAGCTCGGGCACGGGCGAGGAACCGCGTGAACTGGCTGAGCACGAGGGCGCGGTGGCCCTCGGCGGATGCTTCTACGAGCAGTTCCACGAGTGCGTCGATCTTCGCCGACGGCGCTTCACCCTCGTCGACGAGGTCGGGAGCGAGGGCGAGCTGGCGCAGCAGGGTGAGAGAGCGGAAGATCTCGAACCGGTTGGCGTTCATGTCCTCGGCCAGGCCCAGCACCTTCTGCCGTTCACGCGTGAGTCGACGGTCATATATGCGACGGTGGGCGGGGTGAAGGTCGAGCACGAGGTCCTGCTCTTGCTTGGGTGGCAGCTCGGAAGCCACGAGCTCTTTCGTGCGGCGCAGCAGGAACGGGCGGATGCGGCGCTGCAGCGTGCGAAGTCGTTCGCTGTCGTGACCGCGTTCGATGGGTGTGCGGTAATGCTCGGTGAAGCTGCGGCGACTGCCGAGCAGACCGGGGCAGGCCAGCGAGACGAGAGCCCACAGCTCGAGCAGGTTGTTCTCGAGCGGGGTTCCGGTGATCACGAGCGTGAAAGGCGCGTCCAGCATGCGCGCGCACTTGTAGCCCTGCGACGACGGATTCTTGATCTGCTGCGCCTCGTCGAGGATGAGACCCTGCCACTCGAGGCCGGCGTAGGCCTCGAACTCGAGACGGAAGAGGGCGTAGCTGGTGACGACCACGTGCGCCCCGGCAACCTCGTCGGCGAGCGCCGTCCCGCGCCGCGCCCCCATCGCGGTGATCGTCGAGACGCGAAGTTCGGGAGCGAACCGTGCGCATTCGGTCGCCCAGTTGCCGACGACGCTCGTCGGCGCGACGATCAGGAACGGCGCATCCGAATCGGTCGCTGCGGTGTTCGGGGCATCCGACCCGTCGTCCCCCGCGGACGCCGCGCCATCGACGCGGGCCTTCTCGATCATCGCGATCGTCTGCAGCGTCTTCCCGAGCCCCATGTCGTCGGCGAGGACCCCTCCCAGCTGGTGCGTGCGAAGGAAGTGCAGCCACGAGAGCCCGGTGCGCTGGTAGTCGCGCAGTTCGGCGCGCAGGGTCGGCGGCGGGTCGATCTGCGCGAGCTGGTCGTGGTCCGAGAGGCCGCGCACCCGCATCCACCATTCGATCTCCTGCCGGGCGACGACGCCGAGTTCGACGAGCTCCTCCCAGAGGTCGGCTTGGTAGCGGCTGACCCGCGGTGCCGTCGCCGGGCGATCGGAGAGAGCGCTGGCTTCGGCGATGAGCTCGCGCAGGCGCAGCAGTTCAGGGGTGTCGAGCGGAAAGTAGGTGCCACTGGGCAGCACGAGGATCGGCTCGTTCGCGCTGAGCGCGCGAAACAGGGTGGCGAACTCGACGTCTTCGCCGTCGATGCTCACTTGGACGCTGAGATCGAACCAGTCGCGCGCGTCGGGCTGCGCGCTGACGGTGACATCGGGAGCGGCCGATGCTGCGCGGAACACGGGGGCCTCGGCGTTCTCGGTCACCCGCACCCCGTCGAGGGTGCGCAGCGCCGGAAGGACTTCGGCGACGAAGAGGACGGATGCGGCGCCGCTGAGGGTCTGATCGGGCGGAGCGGCACCGCCAGTCGCCGCCGCTGCGCCCGCGGTCGTCCGCAGCAGCGTCTCGGCGTGACTGCCGGCGACTGTGCGTACCGCGTCGATGATGCGAGCTTCGTTCGCGGGGTCGGGACGGATGCTGCCGCCGAAGCGGTCCCATCGCCAGCTGAGATGAGTCTGCCGGTCGCCATGGTCGATGCGCAGCTCGAGCACGGTCTGGGGCGGGGCCGGGACGGCATAGCTGCCGTCCGGCGAGGTGACCGGGGCGATCGCCTGCAGCCGGGGCAGGTACTCGCGCTCGAACCTGTCGCGCCCCTCCACGTCGATCGAGACCGGCTTCGCTTGTGCCAGCAGGTCGCGCATCGCCGGGATCAGCGGCGGATGGATGCGGTGCAGCACGGCGCGCTCGTCGGCTGTGCCGGCGCCGCTGACGCGCGCGATGGCGATCGCGGGGTCGCCGACCAGCAGCATCGGCGCGTCCGGCTCCCACGGCGCCGGCAAGCCCACGGCATTCTGCTGCGCCTCCCGCTCAACCGGCACCAGCTCTCCTCGCACCGCGAGGCGTCTGCGGCTCTCGGTGACCGCGATCCGTGGAGCGAGTGCGGCGCCGGTCAACTGCACCGGATGCTGCGCCTTGCCGGGCGAGACGATCGCGACGCCTGCCGCCTGCAGGTCGTTCAGCAGCGACCACAGCGTGCGAGAAGGAAGGCGGTCGAGCCGCATCCATTCGTCGTCGCGATAGCCGTAGCTCCACGAATAGTCATCGGCGTCGAGAACGTCGAGTTCGCGCAGCAGGTCGAGTGCCGCGCGATCGGCCCGCAGAGCGTCGAGGTTCCTCCACCGGGCTTGCCCCTTGATCCAAGCGCCTCGGGCTCCGCGCATGCCCGGACGGGCGACGAGAGCCGGACCCCGCCGCGACCGGCTCCAGCGCCCTGCCCGGCCGGGGTCGTCGACCGTGACGAACAGGCAGAGGCCGGCGCCGTCGTCTGCTGTGGTCGGCAGCAGCTGATCGAGCGCGCGTTGCCAGGGCGGCGCGACCCGTCGGGGCGCGGATGCCGCCGGCCCGAAAGCTCCCGCATCTTCGCCGGACCCAGCCTCGGACACGGCCAGCAGCGCGGCAGCCACATGAGCGCACTCGGGCGCCTGTTCGCAGCTGCAGTATGCGCTCAGGGCTCGGCGCGCCGGTTCGATGACGAACGAGACCACCCGCACCTCGTCACCACGCTGCGTGGTATCGCGCACCACCGCGTCGACCGAGGTCTGGTGCGCGTCGGAATCGATGTCGACGAGCGTCACGCGCCCTGCCGCGACCAGTGCCCGGGCGTGATCGTAGTAACCGGCCCCGATGGACCGCGCGACCTCGTGCCAGTAATCCATACGCCTATCGTTCCAGGCGCCGCCGACACGCGCGACTCCGGCGTCCCCGGTATGCGAGATCGAGAGCCCGAACTGGTCGACCTGCTCAGCCGCACCTCGGTGGGTTCGACGACACTCCTGATCCGGGGAACTTCAGGCGGCGCCTCAGAGCCCTGCGTCAGCGAGCCGGCGGCGCAGATCGCGTAGTTCCTGGAATCGCGAGGTCGCATCCCGCAGCGTTGCGCCGATGCCCTGCACCTCGTGGTTCGAATCGGTGATGATGTGAATCGTGAATTCGACCGACAACGTGTGCCCATCGGCATGGAGCGCGGGCACCGCCAGCAGGTCGCCGCTGCCGTACCGGCTGTGACCGGTCTGCGCCACCCTGAACCAGCCTTCCCAGTGCCGCGGACGCAGGCGCTCCGGAATGATCAGGTCGAGCGACCGCCCGACCGCCTCGGCGCGCGGAAATCCGAAGACGCGCTCCGCGCCGGAATTCCAGAACCGCAGGATCCCCTCCCGGTCAGCGGCCAGCACCGCATCCGGTCCCTCGAGAATCGCGGCGCCGAGCGCCGCCTCGTCCAATTCCATGCAGACTCCCTCTCGCGCGCCGTTGAGCCCCGGGATGTGTGACGCTCTCCGTTCTATCACAGCGGTCGCGCCGCCGTGTCGCGGATTTCCGCGGCGCCCGCAGGAGCGCGACGCGGGGGACGGGGGTCCCCGAAGGCGACCCCCCGTCCCTCATGCGCTCAGACGGGGTCTGCCACGGGGACCGGCTCGGGCGCCGACACTGGTCGGGCCAGGAATGCGATCACCGCTGCGACACCGGCCAGGACGGCGTATCCGATGAACACCATGGTGTACGACCCGACGGCGTCGAAGACCAGCCCGGCGGCGACCGGGCCGATCGCGCCGACGACGGTCGCGATCGGCAACCGGATGCCGTACAGGCGAGGGTAGGCCTCCCGGCCGAAGTAGTTGGCGATCAACGACGGCACGGCCACGAATGCGACGCCGTACCCGACGCCGAACACGACAACGGCGGTGTAGACGAGCACCGTGTCGCTCGCACTGACCAGCAGCAAAGCCCCTGCCAGCTGCCCGATCAGGCCGACCGCGAGCAGCATCCGGGGTTCGACACGGTCACCGATCGGACCGCCGATCAGTCTCGACACGGCGCTGAGCAGCGCCATCGTGCCGAGCGCGCCGGCCGCCACTCCCGCGGTCACACCCAGAGCACTCAGATGCGCCACCAGCTGGCTGTTCACGATCTGAAGACCCAGGCCGAACACCGAACTGGCGGCGACGATCATCCAGAAGGTGGGGGTCCGCAGCGCCGCACCCACACCCCACTCCCGCGGGGTCTGATAGACCCGCGCCGTCGCGGCGCCCTGTGCGACGCCCGCCGCGGCGCCCTGCGCGACGCCGTCGGGCGCCAGACCCATGTCCTCGGGCTTGTCACGCGCGAACACGAGCCCGATCACACCCGCGATGACGCCCGAGACGGCTATCGCCCACCATGCCGTGCGATAGGTGCCGGTCGCCGCGATCAGGCTGCTGATCGTGGGAGCAGCGATGAAGCCGCCGAGACCACCAGCGGTGAGGAAGATCCCCATGGCGAGCGATCGGCGTCGCGCGAACCAGTTCGTCACCATCGTCGTGCCCGGAAGAATCGTCTGCATCGCCACACCGAGCCCGAGCAGCACCCCCGCCCCGATCAGATACAGCGGGTAGGCGCTCGTGGTGGCCACCAGCGTGGCGCCGCCAGCTGCGACGAGGCCGCCGACGAAGATGGTCCAGCGGGAACCGATCCGCCCGATGAGCCATGCGACCAGCGGCCCGGCCAATCCCAGTGTCAGAGCCAGCAGCGAATATCCCAGTGATGCCTGTGCGCGCGACAGACCGAGCGCCTCAGCCGTCGGGGTGAGCGCGACCCCGAACCCGTAGAACGCTGGTCCTATTCCGAACAGGTACACCAGACACAGCGCACCCAGCAATATCCATCGATACATCTCAGCTCCTTTGCTGGCATGAATATCCGTACTCGCGGGTTCACCGATGAACCGGCGGGTAAGGTGCACAGTATTGGCGTCGGAGCGGCGACGTCAAGACGATTCGGGTGGCACGGCCTCGGCATACTGCCGCGCTCGGGCTCGTCTGGGTGATGCTCTAGAAGTCCCAGTCCTCGTCTTCGGTGGCCTCTGCCTTGCCGATGACGTACGACGAACCCGACCCCGAGAAGAAGTCGTGGTTCTCGTCGGCGTTCGGTGAGAGGGCTGACAGGATCGCCGGGTTCACGTTGGTGACCGACGACGGGAACATCGCCTCGTAGCCGAGGTTCATGAGTGCCTTGTTGGCGTTGTAGTGCAGGAACTTCTTGACGTCTTCGGTCAGGCCGACGCCGTCGTAGAGGTCCTGCGTGTACTGCACCTCGTTGTCGTAGAGCTCATACAGGAGGGAGAACGTGTAGTCCTTGAGTTCGTCGCGCTCGGACTGGCTGACCCGCTCGAGACCCTTCTGGAACTTGTAGCCGATGTAGTACCCGTGCACGGCCTCGTCGCGGATGATCAGGCGGATCAGGTCAGCCGTGTTGGTGAGCTTGGCCCGCGATGACCAGTGCATCGGCAGGTAGAAGCCCGAATAGAACAGGAAGCTCTCGAGCAGGGTGGAGGCCACCTTGCGCTTGAGCGGGTTGTCGCCCCGGTAGTAGTCCATGACGATCTGAGCCTTCTTCTGAAGGTTCGGATTCTCCACCGACCAGCGGAACGCCTCGTCGATCTCCTTCGTCGAGCACAGCGTGGAGAAGATCGACGAGTACGACTTCGCGTGCACCGACTCCATGAACGCGATGTTCGTGTAGACGGCCTCTTCATGCGGGGTGATCGCGTCGGGGATGAGCGAGACGGCACCGACCGTGCCCTGGATCGTGTCCAGGAGCGTGAGCCCGGTGAACACGCGCATCGTGAGCAGCTGCTCGTCAGGCGTCAGCGTGTTCCACGACTGGATGTCGTTGGACAGCGGCACCTTCTCGGGCAGCCAGAAGTTGTTCACGAGACGGTTCCACACTTCGAGGTCCTTCTCGTCCTCGATGCGGTTCCAGTTGATGGCCTGCACGTGGGTGAGCAATGGAAGTTTCTCAGTCATCGGAGTTCTTTCTTGTCGGGTCTCGATACGCCGCTACGGGGCTACTCGACCACCGGCACGCGTCACAACATGCACGAGACGCACTCGGACATGTCCGTGCCCTCGAGGGCCATCTGCCGGAGGCGGATGTAGTAGATCGTCTTGATGCCCTTGCGCCAGGCGTAGATCTGAGCCTTGTTGATGTCGCGGGTGGTGGCGGTGTCCTTGAAGAACAGCGTCAGCGAGAGTCCCTGGTCGACGTGCTGGGTGGCCGCGGCATATGTGTCGATGACCTTCTCGTAGCCGATCTCGTACGCGTCCTGGTAGTACTCCAGGTTGTCGTTGCTCATGAACGCGGCCGGATAGTAGACGCGGCCGAGCTTGCCTTCTTTGCGGATCTCGATCTTCGACGCGATCGGGTGGATCGACGAGGTCGAGTTGTTGATGTACGAGATCGAACCGGTGGGCGGCACCGCCTGCAGGTTCTGGTTGTAGATGCCGTGCTGCTGGATGCTGGCCTTCAGCGCGGTCCAGTCCTCCTGCGTGGGGATGTGCTTGCCGGCGAAAAGCTCGGTGACCTTCTCGGTCTCGGGGGCCCACGCGCGGTCGATGTACTTGTCGAAGAAGGCGCCGCTGGCGTAGGTGGAATCCTCGAAGCCGTCGAACGCGCGACCCTTCTCGATCGCGAGTTTGTTCGATGCACGCAGCGCGTGGAACAGCACCGTATAGAAGTAGATGTTCGTGAAGTCGATGCCCTCTTCGGACCCGTAGTAGACGTGCTCGCGGGCGAGGTAGCCATGCAGGTTCATCTGGCCCAGGCCGATCGCGTGCGACCGGTCGTTGCCGTCCTCGATCGAGCGCACCGAGGCGATGTGGCTCTGCTCGCTGACCGCACTGAGGGCGCGGATCGCGGTCTCGACCGTCTGGCCGAGGTCATCGGCATCCATCGACAGCGCGATGTTCATCGAGCCGAGGTTGCACGAGATGTCCTTGCCGATCTCCTTGTACGAGAGGTCCTCGTTGTAGGTGGTCGGCGTGTTCACCTGCAGGATCTCGCTGCAGAGGTTGGACATGTTGATGCGGCCCTTGATCGGGTTGGCGCGGTTCACCGTGTCTTCGAACATGATGTACGGGTAGCCCGACTCGAACTGGATCTCGGCGAGCGTCTGGAAGAACTCGCGGGCGTTGATCTTGGTCTTCTTGATGCGCGCATCGTCGACCATCTCGCGGTACTTCTCGGTGACCGAGATGTCGCCGAACGGCACGCCGTACACCTTCTCGACGTCGTACGGCGAGAACAGGTACATGTCCTCGCCGTTCTTGGCGAGCTCGAACGTGATGTCGGGCACCACGACGCCGAGCGAGAGCGTCTTGATGCGGATCTTCTCGTCGGCGTTCTCGCGCTTGGTGTCGAGGAACCGCATGATGTCGGGGTGGTGCGCGCTCAGGTACACCGCGCCCGCACCCTGCCGCGCGCCGAGCTGGTTGGCGTAGCTGAAGCTGTCTTCGAGGAGCTTCATGACCGGGATGATGCCCGAGGACTGGTTCTGGATCTGCTTGATCGGGGCGCCCGACTCGCGGATGTTCGACAGGAGCAGCGCGACGCCGCCGCCGCGCTTGCTGAGCTGCAGCGACGAGTTGATGCCGCGCGAGATCGACTCCATGTTGTCTTCGATGCGCAGCAGGAAGCACGAGACCAGCTCGCCGCGCTGCGCCTTGCCGGAATTCAGGAACGTCGGGGTGGCCGGCTGGAAGCGGCCCGAGATGATCTCCTCGACGAGGTTCGTGGCGAGCTTCTGGTCGCCGTCGGCGAGACCCAGGGCGGTCATGACGACGCGATCTTCGAAGCGCTCGAGGTAGCGCTTGCCGTCGAAGGTCTTGAGCGTATAGCTCGTGTAGTACTTGAACGCGCCGAGGAAGGTCTCGAAGCGGAACTTCTTCGAGTAGGCCAGGTCGTTGAGCTTCTGGATGAACTCGAACGGGTACTTCGCGAGGACCGACGGCTCGTAGTACTCCTTCTCGACCAGGTAGTCGAGGCGCTCCTTGAGCGAGTGGAAGAACACCGTGTTCTGATTCACGTGCTGCAGGAAGTACTCCCGCGCCGCGCGCTTGTCCGCGTCGAACTGAATCTTGCCGTTCTCGTCGTACAGGTTGAGCATCGCGTTGAGGGAGTGGTAGTCCATGCCCTCGAAACGCGCGTCCGCCTTGAACGCCGCCTGTTCCTTCACTGCAGCTTCCACCATCGTTCCAATCCTTCGCTCACGCGGTCCACGTCTTCGGGTGTGCCGAACAGTTCGAGCCGGTACAAGTGCGGCACGTGGCACTTGCGGCTGATGATCTCGCCGGCGATGCAGAAGTGCTCGCCGAAATTGGTGTTGCCCGCCGAGATGACTCCGCGGATGAGGCTGCGGTTCTGCTCGTCGTTGAGGAACCGGATGACCTGCCTCGGCACGGCGCCCTTCTCCTCGCCCCGGCCCTGACCGCCGCCGTACGTCGGGGTCACGAGCACGAAAGGCTCATCGACGACGAGGTCGGCATCCGTCGAGTGGAGAGGGATCCGCACCGCGCGTGCTCCGAGCTTCGCCTGGATCTTCTCGACGAAGCGCGCGGTGTTGCCGGAGATGCTCGAGAAGTACACGAGCAGCGGCACTTCCTCTCGCTCGTCGGCGGTCGAGTAGCCGCCGAAGGCGGCGTATCGAGACCCGGTGGCAGAGGAAACGCCCACGGCTGGACCGCTATGCGAGACGGCTGGCGAGCTCGTCGATCTTGTCGGGACGGAATCCCGACCAGTGGTCCTCATCGGTGATGACGACCGGCGCCTGGAGGTAGCCCAGCGCCTTGACCTGCTCGAGGGCGGCGGGGTCCTGCGATAGGTCCAGAACCTCGTACTCGATGCCCTTCGAATCAAGTGCGCGATACGTCGCCGTGCACTGAACGCAGGAGGGCTTGGTGTAGACGGTGATCGACATGTGTGACCCGTTCTCCCTCAAATTCGTGTTTTGCATCCGGTAGGCCCCCACCGGGAGTCCAATACTACATATGGGTACGGACAATGGATAGCACCACAAGGGCTAGTAGTTACATCGGTGTAGTTTTGCACCGCTCTCCACATGTACAACACAGGTTGTCCACCGTTTCATCCACAGGAGAGCAGTTCATCGCGAACCTGGAAAAACCCTGAAACATGCCGGTTTCCGACGCCGCGGCCGCGTCTGTCCACTGCTGCGAACATACGGGTGGGTGCCGACATCGGATTGGCTGTGGAATGCACGTTCGGGCGTGTCGCAGCCTGTCGCAGCCTGAGACCCGGGCCGGTAGCGTTGTCGGGTGGCGGGCTACCGGGATCTTCTGCGCACGCCGGGGGTGGCGCGCATCATGGCCGCGCAGCTGACGGCGCGATTCCCGAACGGGATGACGAGCCTCGCGATCCTGCTGCACATCCAGCACGTCACCGGCTCGTACGGCGCCGCCGGCCTCGTGCTCGGCGCGACCTCGGTCGGCCAGGCCATCGCCGGGCCGGTCACGAGCCGCTGGATGGGCGTGTGGGGCATGCGCCGGGTGCTGACCACCACGCTCGTGATCTGCGCGTTCGCGATCACGGCGATCGCGCTGTTCGAGACGATCGTCCCGGTGTACATGGCGCTCGGACTCATCGCGGGCCTGTCCACTCCCCCGGTGCAATCCGCCGTCCGCACGATCTACCCCAAGATGGTCACCTCGCGCCAGCTCACCCCGCTGTTCTCGTTCGACGCCTCGTTGCAGGAAGTGATCTGGATCGTCGCGCCGGTGGTCATCACCCTGGTCGCGACGCAGGTCGGCACGGTGCAGGCGCTGCTGCTGATCGTGGTGATCCTGATCAGCGGCGGCACGTGGTTCGTCCTCTCCCCCGAGGTCGGGCGCGTGCGCATTCCACGCAGCCGCCGCAGCCTCGGCAAGGTGCTCGCCAAACCGCAGGTGCTGCTGGCGACCGTCATCGGCGTGCTCCTGATCGGCGCGTGCGCGGCGGTCGAGGCCGGCGTCGTCGCCACTTTCGCCCACGGCGGGCTCGAGGCCGGAATCCTGCTGGCCATCTTCTCGATCGGCAGCCTCGCCGGCGGTCTGTCGTTCGGTCACATCCCGATCGGGCGCTGGGCGATGGCGCGCCGCTTGGCGATCGTCGCGGTCGGCCTCTCGCTCACGGTGATCTCGCTCGACATCTTCTGGCTGGGCGGCACGCTGCTGCTCGCGGGCATCGGCATCGCCCCGGCGCTCGCCGTGCTGTTCGCGATGACCAGCGCGAGCGTGAAGTTCAGCGAGACGGCCGAAGCCTACGGGTGGATCGGCACCGGCCAGCTCATCGGCGCCGCGGCGGGATCCGCGATCGCGGGGTTCCTGATCGACGGGGTCGGTCCGCAGGGCGCGTACTGGGCGGCTGCGGTCTTCGCGATCGTGGGAACCGGCGTCGCCGTCGCCTGCGTGCGATGGTTCCCCGACCTCCGCCTCCGCGACCCCAGCCCGATGCCCGACACCGAACCGGTCGGCACCATCACGTGATCTGAGCCGCTCCGAAACCCGAGCACCCGGTCGCGCAGGGCGACTGCCGTCTACGTCGAGATCATGCCCGCCATCATGACCCGGCATGAGTGGCACCCGGGTCGCTCATAAGCTGTGGGCATGCCCGCACCCATCACGCTGCCCCGGTTGTCGTGGGGCGATCCGTCCTCCGATCGGCGCGCCCTGCTCGTGCACGGGCTCGGCTCGAACGGCGCCCTGATGTGGCGGTTCGGCGTCGCTCTGGCCGATGCGGGCTGGCATGCCGAGGCCGTCGACCTGCGCGGGCACGGCCTCGCACCTCGCGCCCTGGACTACTCGATCGCCGCGTACGCGGCCGATCTGAGCGCGACCCGTCCGAGTGAGGGCATGACATGGGATCTCGTCGTCGCGCACTCGCTCGGAGGAGCGGCCACGACAGCGGTGGCGGCATCCGACCCCGGCTGGACCCGACGCCTGATCCTGATAGACCCGGCGATCCAGCTCGCCCCGCGCGACCGCAGCATGGTGAGGACGAGCCAGGAGCGCTCGTTCGCCGACTCGACGCTGGCCGCGGTCCGCGCCGAGCACCCGCATTGGCACGAGCACGACGTAGAGCTCAAGGCGCTGTCGGCCGAGCAGGCCAGCCGGTGGGCCGTCGCGCAGACGATCGTTCAGAACCCCGAATGGGACGAGAGGGATGCCGCGGCCCGCCTGACCGTGCCGACCCACGTCATCGGCTCCGACCCGGAGGTCTACTCGATCTTCACGGGTGCGCTCGCCGAACAGGTGCTCGCCAATCCCGTGATCGCCATGTCGGTGGTGCCGGGCGCCGGCCACTCGCCGCACCGCGACAAGCCCGAAGCCACGATCACCGAGTTCCTGAGGGTCATCGCCGGCTGAGACCCGCCGCCCGGCATCCGCCGATCAGCGCCCACGGGCGGGACATCGGTGCTCTCCTTGCGGCTTTGCGCTTATCGTGGCACGGCGAAGGGAGAATGGCAGGGTGAGCGACTTCGACCCGACCGGCATCCTTCCCGACGATCTGCTCGCGCGCCTCCGCGAGCGGGCAGCGGTCCACGATCGCGAGAACACGTTCCCCGAGCGGGACCTCGCCGAGCTCGCGGCCGCCGGCTATCTCGCGATCCTCGTTCCGCAAGAACTCGGTGGCGCCGGGCTCACGCTCGCCGACGCGTCCGTGCTGCAGCAGCGCCTGGCCGGTGCCGCGCCCGCCACTGCCCTCGCGATCAACATGCACCTGGTGTGGACGGGCGTCGCGAAAGTGCTCGCCGACCGCGGGATCGACGACCTGCGCTTCGTGCAGACGGGCGCCGCGGCGGGCGAGGTCTTCGCGTTCGGCATCAGCGAGGCAGGCAACGATCTGGTGCTGTCCGGCAGCGACACGGATGCCGCACCCCGGGCCGATGGCTCGTACGCGTTCACGGGCACGAAGATCTTCACCTCCCTCTCACCGGTCTGGACGCAGCTCGGGCTGCATGGCCTCGACACCACCTCGGCCGACGCTCCGAAGCTGGTCTACGCGTTCGTGCCGCGCTCGGAGGAGGCCGAGGGCCACCTCGCCGTCAAGGATGACTGGGACACGCTCGGCATGCGCGCCACCCAGTCCCGCACCACACTGCTGCAGGGCGCAGTCGCCCCCGCGGACCGGGTCGTCCGGCGCATCGCGCCCGGGCCGAGCCCCGACCCGATGGTGTTCGGCATCTTCAGCGTGTTCGAGATCCTGCTGGCCTCGGTCTACACCGGCATCGCCCGGCGCGCGCTCGACCTCGCCGTCCAGACGGCGGGCACCCGACGGTCCAAGAAAACCGGGCTGACCTACAGCCAAGACCCGGACATCCGCTGGCGCATTGCCGACATGGCGCTCGCGTACGACGCGCTGCCGCCCGAGCTGGCCACCTTGAGCCGCGACGTCGACGGGCTCGTCGATCACGGCGGCCGCTGGTTCTCGCTGCTGTCGGGAGTGAAGCACCGGGCGGTGACCATGGCCAAACGGGTGGTCGATGACGCGATCCTGGTCTCGGGCGGCTCGTCGTACTTCTCCTCCAACGAGCTCAGCCGGCTCTATCGCGACGTGCTGGCCGGGCTCTTCCACCCGTCCGATCCCGAGTCGGCGCACGCCACGGCCGCCAGTGCGTGGCTGGGCCCACTCGAGGGACCGGCCGCCTCATGAGCCGCACCCCGACTGCCGCGCTGAGTCCCGCCGATCAGAAGCGCCGCCGCGGCCTGCAGGTCATGAAGGGCGTCGCGCTCGGGGGGCTCGTTTTCATGGCGGTGCTGTTCGTGATCGCCTTCGCGCTGCAGGAGCAGTATCCGCCGCTCGCGTACGTCCGCGCGTTCGCCGAGGGCGGCATGGTCGGCGCGCTGGCCGACTGGTTCGCGGTGACCGCGCTGTTTCGGCATCCGCTCGGCATCCCGATCCCGCACACCGCGATCATCCCGAGCCGAAAGGACGAGATCGGTCAGACCCTCGGCGAGTTCGTCGAGACCGAGTTCCTGCGCGGTGACGTCGTGCGCACCAAACTCGAGGAGACCGCCATCGCCGCGAACCTCGGCGAGTGGCTGAGTGATTCCGAGCATGCCGAGCGCGTCGGTGCCGAGGCGTCGCTCCTGGCAGCTGCGGTGCTGGGCGCCCTCAGCGACGACGACGTGAACGACCTCATCGAAGACCTCGCCCGGGAGCACCTCATCTCGCCCGACTGGGGTCTCCCGCTCGGCGGGTGGCTCGGCCGCATCGTGGAGTCCGGCGCCCACCACGGCGCCGTCGACCTGGGCATCGACAGCATTGCGACCTGGCTCGCCGCCAACCACGCGTCATTCTCGGGGCTGGTCTCGCACCGGCTGCCCGCCTGGGTGCCCTCGATCGCGTCCCGCCTGGTCGATGACACCGTCTACAACGAGGCCGTCAAGTTCGTCGCCGCCGTGCAGGCCGACCCGCGGCATCCGGCCCGCATCGCGATCGACGGCTACCTCGATCGTCTCGCCGAGAACCTGCAGCACGACCCGGTGACGATGGCACGGCTCGAAGAGACCAAGGAGACGCTGTTCGACAGCCCGCGCGTACGCGAATTGGCCGCCGAAGCCTGGAACACCGCGAAGGCGGGGCTGCTCGACTCGCTCGCCGACCCGCAGAGCGGTCTGCGTCGCCGCATCGCCCAGGCGGTCGGCGAGATCGGCACGCGACTGACGACGGATGCCGCGCTGCAGCGCCGCGTCGACGGCTGGGTGACCGATGCCGCTGTGTTCCTCGTCGACCGCTACCGCCACGACATCGCATCGATCATCACCGACACGATCGAGCGCTGGGACGCCGCCGAGACCACCGAGAAGATCGAGCTGATGGTCGGGCGCGACCTGCAGTACATCCGCCTGAACGGCACCGTCGTCGGGGCGCTCGCCGGCCTTGCCATCTACACGATCGCGCACGCCCTGCTCCCGTGAACGCACGGCGGGTTTCGCCCAGGTGAACACTCCGTCACCTGCGTCATACCCCCTGGGCCACGGCGATCCGGCGGAGTACCCTGATGCCGTGGCCGATCCCGATCAGCTCCTCTTCAGCTATGGCACGCTCCAGATGCCCGACGTGCAGCTCGACACGTTCGGACGGCTCATCGCGGTCGAAGACGATGCCCTCCCGGGTTACACGGTCGACTACGCCGAGATCGAAGACCCGCGCGTGGTCGATCTGTCGGGGCTCGCGGTGCACCCGATCGTGCGGCCGACCGGCAACACGCTCGACAAGGTCACCGGCAAGGTGCTGTGGATCACCGAGGACGAGCTCGACGCCGCCGACGAGTACGAGGTCGAGCTGTACCGGCGCATCGAGGTGCAGCTGCAGAGTCGCCGCGCCGCCTGGGTGTACGTCTCGATCTGACCCGCGCGGTGGCGCGCCGCAGTAGCGTCGAACCGTGGCTCTCCCCCGTGACGGACTCTGGCCGCGCGCCGGCGACCGGCCGGCTCCGGCCTCGTACCAGGGTGACATCGACCTCGCGCTGATCATGCTCGAGCTGATCGCAGGATTGGGGACGCGCGAATGATCCGACTCGTTCTGGTGCGCCATGCGAAATCCGACTGGACAAACCCGTCGATCGACGACCACGACCGCCCGCTCAACGACCGCGGACTGCGCGATGCCCCGCGCATGGCGCGGGCGCTGGCCGAGACCGGCTTCCGGCCCGAGGTGATTCTCTCCAGCACCGCGCTGCGGGCGCGCACGACCGCGGAGGCGTTCGCCGCGCAGCTCGGCGCAGCCGTCAACCTCGACCCCGACCTCTACGGGGCGCCCGGGCGCACGCTGCTCGCGAAGGCGGCGGCGAGCGCCGCCCGACGAGTCCTCGTGGTCGCGCACGACCCCGGGATCACCGACCTCGCCGCGCAGCTCTCCGGCGACGGCATCGGTCACATGCCGACGTGCGCCGTGGCGAGCTTCACCTGGGATCAGGACGACTGGGACGTTCTGGACGCGGTGGATCCGGTGGACTGGACCTTCGACAGCCCGCGCTGAGCACTGGTTGATGGGCCGTCTCCGCCCGTCCGGGCGCATAACTCCTGCAAGATCGTCGGCGCGATCGGGCTGAGCCGCGCCATCACTGCCGCCGACGCGGCAGCCGCCGCGTAACTGCAGGAGTTATGCGCCGATGCCGGGGGGCCTGGATCCGGATGCCGCGCCCTCCACCGACCGCACGGCTCGTCGTCCCGGCGGCGGAGTTCAGCCGCCTCATCGGGGGTGCGGGCACTAGTCGACCTTGACCACGCTTCCGCCGGTCAGCGCCACCAGTTCAGCGAAGGTCATCGGAAAGACCGTGTGCGGGGTACCGCCCGCCGCCCAGATCTCCGGGTACGCGGCCAGGTCCTCGTCGACCACCGTCTGCAGCGGCTCCGGGTGCCCGGTGGGCGCCACGCCGCCGATCGCCTGACCGGTGGCGCCCCGCACCTGCTCCGCCGACGCGCGACGGATGCTTTCGCGCCCGATGCGTTCGGCGAGCGCCGCGGTGTCGACGCGGTGCGCCCCGCTGGTCATCACCAGGAGCGGTTCCCCGTCAGACCAGAACACGAGACTGTTCGCGATCGCGCCGACCTCGACGCCGAGCGCCGCGGCGGCGAGCGAAGCGGTGGATGCGGCATCCGGAAGCACGACGATGTCGCCGCCGATCCCGGCGGCGCGCAGCGATTCATGGACGATGCGGCTGCGCGCAGGGAGCTGATCGGTCATCCGTTCAGAATAGGCCGATCGGCTCCCACGCGACGCGGTGCCGCTCAGGTCCGCTGGCTCAGCGCGAGGATGTTGCCCTCGCTGTCCGAGAACCAGGCACTGTTCTCGCCCGGAAGCTCGGCCACGCCGTCGACGGTCTTCAGCCCCGGGAAGTCGTAGTCCATGAAGGCCACTCCCTTCTCCCGCAGCGTCGCCATGTCACCGGCGAGGTCCTTCGTCTCCAGCGCGAACACGGTGTTCTTCGCGGTACCGGCGTAGGCGGTCTGGTAGACCATCAGCGGGGTCCCCCCCATCAGATAGAACACCGTGTCGCCGTCCGGTATCTCTTCCGCTACCGGCAACCCCAGTACACCCTCATAGAACGATCGGGCCCGATTCAGATCGGACGCCGCTATCACGGCGACGCCCCGTGCATCTTCGAACATGTTCGTCCCCCTTCCTGCGTTGACTGCATCCCCAGCGCAGAGGGTACTCCGGTGCGGTGCGCGCCGATAGACGGGTGCCGCGCAGGCGACGAGGCGAGCATGCCCTTGCTGGCGCCGAGCCCGTGGACGCGGCAGGCTGGGCATGTGCGCCGTCTGCTTCGCGCTCTCACGCGCTACCCCGTGATCACGATCACCCTCATCGTGGGAATCGCCGTTCTGGCACTGAGCCTGAACGGCCTCGACAACGCGAGCCGCTGGGTCGCGACGCTGTACGTGTCCGGGTTCATCGTGTGGACGCTGGTGGGCATGGTCCGCGACGTCATGCGGGGGCACGTCGGCCTCGACATTCTGGCCGTCGTCGCGATGGTGGCCACCCTCGCCGTCGGCGAATACGTGGCGGCGCTCATCATCGTGCTCATGCTCGCCACCGGAGAAGCACTCGAGGATTACGCGGGCCGCCGCGCCAAGAAGGAACTCACCGCCCTGCTGGACCGTTCGCCGCAGATCGCGCACGTGATCGTAGGGTCGGGCGGCAACAGTGACGAAGTGACGGATGTCGCAGCCGACGACGTGCGGATCGGGGACGTCCTGCTCGTCCGGCCTTCGGAGATCGTCCCGGTCGATGGCGTGCTGCTGAGCGAGTCGGGCTCGTTCGACGAATCGTCGCTGACCGGCGAGAGCATGCCCGTCTCCCGAGCCGCCGGCGAGGAGGTGCTCTCCGGCGCAGTCAACGGGTCGCGTGCCGTGCGCATCCGGGCGATCCGGCGCAGCACCGACAGCCAGTATCAGCAGATCGTCGCCCTCGTGCGGGAAGCCCAGGAGTCACGCGCCCCGGTCGTCCGCCTCGCCGATCGGTTCGCGATCCCGTTCACCGCGGTCTCCCTCGTGATCGCCGGGGCCGCATGGGGCATCTCGGGCGACCCGACGCGGTTCGCCGAAGTCCTCGTACTGGCCACCCCGTGTCCACTGCTGATCGCCGCGCCGGTCGCGTTCCTCGGCGGCCTCTCACGCGCCGCGAAAGCCGGGATCATCATCAAGGGCGGCGCGGTGATCGAGCAGCTCGCACGGGTGCGCTCGGCTGCATTCGACAAGACCGGCACCCTGACTCAGGGGCGGCCCGATCTCATCGACGTGCGACCCACCATCGGGTTCGACGCCGATGAGGTGCTGCGGCTCGCAGCATCCGCGGAGCAGTACTCGTCTCACGTGCTCGCCGAGGGCATCCGCCGAGCGGCAGCCGACCGGGGGCTGGAGATCGGCGCCGCGACCGAAGCGGGCGAAGTCGCGACCAACGGCGTGACTGCGACGATCGGCGGGCGCACGGTGGTCGTCGGCAAACCCGCCTATGTCGCGTCCCTTGCTCCCGACACGCAGCGCGCCGACCTCGAGCCCGGACAGGCCGCTGCATACGTCTCCGTCGACGGTCGCTTCGCGGGCGTCCTCGTACTCGCGGACGACGTCCGGCCGGAGTCGCCCGCGGTCGTCTCGTGGCTGCGCGACCACGGCGTCGAGCGGATCGTGATGCTGACCGGTGACGCACACGCCACGGGCGCCAGCATCGCGCACGAGGTCGGCATCACCGAGGTCCACGCAGAGCTGCTGCCCCCCGAGAAGGTGCATCTGGCCGCCGAGCTTCGCCCGCGACCCGTGCTCATGGTCGGCGACGGCGTGAATGACGCCCCTGTACTCGCCGCGGCAGACATCGGCATCGCGATGGGGGCGAAAGGCGCGACCGCGGCGGGCGATGCGGCAGACGCCGTAATTCTCAAGGACTCCCTCGCGAAGGTCGTCGACGCCGTCTCGATCGGCCGTCACACCCTTCGCGTCGCCTACGCTGCGATCTGGATGGGGATCGCGATCAGCATCGCGCTGATGCTCGTCGCCGCCACGGGGGTGATCCCGGCGGTCGCCGGCGCGCTCATCCAGGAGCTGGTCGACCTCGCCACGATCCTGTATGCGCTGCGCGCGCTGACCGGGCCGCCCAGCGGGCTGGACGAGTCGCAGTCGACGCATGCCGAGCGCGTGACGACATAGCGTCGTCGGCGCC
>WOYI011228220.1_pt1 | contig 24516 bp, 26 predicted proteins | sample 6423411 | NCBI WGS metagenome assembly WOYI01 (sample SAMN13441803, study PRJNA592873) | oil field metagenome | biome: oil field; feature: oil-well bore; material: oil-contaminated soil; isolation source: oil-contaminated soil from oil-well borehole | place: Germany: Wietze | collected 2016-10-18 ... | reverse complement strand
CCAACCGCAACGGCATGGTGCAGGGCGAGGGTGCGGGCGTCTTCGTCTTCGAGGAATGGGACCATGCGCGGGCGCGCGGCGCCGAGATCCTCGCCGAGGTCGCGGGCTTCTCGATGACCTCGGACGCGACCGACATCGTGATGCCGAACCAGGCCGGGGCGGAGCGGGCGATCTCGGGCGCCTTGCGCGATGCCGGGCTCGATCCGGCGGATGTCGGCTACGTGAACGCCCACGGCACCGGCACCGCCGCCAACGACAAGACCGAATGCGCCGCCGTGGCGCATGTCTTCGGCCACCATGCCGACCGGCTGATGATCTCGTCGACGAAGTCGATGCACGGCCACCTGATCGGCGGCACCGGGGCGGTGGAACTGCTGGCCTGCATCATGGCCTTGCGCGACGGGGTGATCGCGCCGACCATCGGCTATGAGGAGCCGGACCCGGAATGCGCGCTCGACGTGGTGCCGAACGTGGCGCGCGAGGCGAAGGTGAGCGCGGTCCTCTCCAACGCCTTCGCCTTCGGCGGGTTCAATGCGGTCATTGCCCTCAGGCGCGCCTGACCGGGCCCGCGGACAGGAAAAGGGCCGCCCCCGGGGCGGCCCTGTCGGTTTCGTGTCGCAGCCGGCGCGACACGGTCACTCTTTCGGAGCGTTGGCCTTGGTCACGGCCTCGAACCCGGCGGTGAAGCCCTTCAGGGAAATATCGACATCGACCGTGCGGGTCGGATCGGCCACCGGCACGACCGAGATCTTGGCAATATTGCCCTTCTTGAAGCCGTCGATGTCCTCCTTGGTGAAGCCGACGCGCGCGATACAGCCAACCTCGGTGCAGAAGGTGAAGGGATAGCGCTTGGTCGCCCCGCCATCGACGGCGATGTTGAGCTGCTGGGTCAGAAGCGTCTCGAGAGGCACGATCACGGTCGCGCCGGCCACCGCGTCGCCGCCTTCGGGAAGCGCCACAATGCTGATCTCTGAGATCGGCTTGTCGCTCTCCTTCTCCTTCAGGAGCTGGTAGAGCTGGCAGGGGTCCGAGCCGTCCTCGGTCCGCACGCAGCGCAGTTGCCAGGCGTCGAAGCTCTCCTGGACATAGGGTTCGCCGATGCCGTCCGCGGCCGGCGCGGCGGCGGGAGCGTCGGCGGGGGCTTCGGCCGGCGCGGCGGTTCCGGCCTCCGGGGCCGCCGGTGCTGTCGCCTCCTGCGCCAGGCTCGGCGCGGCCAGGCCAAGCGCCAGGATCAGGGTCAGCGGTCTGGTGAATGCGGGCATGGGTTCTTTCCGTCCATCCATGGGAATTTCGGGCATGGCTTTAACATGCCGCTTGGGGAGTGTCAGCGCCGAAAGCGGGGAATTCGCGGGCCAGCGACAATCCGCCAAGCCGCTCCGGCAAGGCACCAAAAAAAGGGCCCCGTCGGGGCCCTTTCCAATTCGTTCGCTCCCTGCCGGACAGGCCGACTTAGTCATTGCCCCGAACGCTATTCAGTTCGGTCCATTGCGTCAACCGGAAAAATCGCACCTTACACGAATTTGATTTTGCACAAAAAAAGCCGCACCCGAAGGCGCGGCCAGTCTGACAGGGAGGAAGTCTCATCCAGGCAAGGAGGACACAGGCCCGGACGCATTCGACTCTGGCATGACGGGGTTAAGAATGTATTGTGTCGCCGGAACGAGTGCCATGACGGGGGGACGATGTGCTGACGGAAGGCGGGATTTTTGTCGGCGGCGGCGGCGAAGGCTATGCCACGCCGCAGGAGTTGCTGCTGAAATATGGCAACCGCCACGGTCTGATCACGGGGGCCACCGGCACCGGCAAGACCGTGACTCTGCAGGTCCTGGCCGAAGGGTTTTCCGCCGCCGGCGTGCCGGTCTTCCTCTCCGACGTGAAGGGCGATCTTGCCGGGCTCGCCGTGGCCGGGTCGAGCGGGGCGAAGCTGCATGACGGCTTCATGAAGCGCTCCGCGACGATCGGCTACGCGCTGTCCTACCAGGCCTTTCCGGTTGCGTTCTGGGATCTCTTCGGCCAGCAGGGCCACCCGGTCCGGGCCACCGTGACGGAGATGGGCCCGCTCCTCCTCGCGCGGCTCATGGACCTCAGCGAGCCGCAGGAGGGGGTGCTCAACATCGCCTTCCGCCTCGCGGACGAGGAGGGGCTGGCGCTGCTCGATCTCAAGGACCTGCAGGCGATGCTGGTCTCGATCGGCCGGAACGCGGCCGAGATCGGCCTGCGCTACGGCAATGTCGCGCCGGCGACGGTCGGGGCGATCCAGCGCCAGCTTCTGGTGCTGGAGAACCAGGGCGGCACCCGGCTGTTCGGCGAGCCGGCGCTCGACCTCGCCGACATGATGCGCACCGCGCCGGACGGGCGGGGGCAGATCAACATCCTTGCCGCCGACCGGCTCATGTCTTCGCCGCGGCTCTACGCGACGTTCCTGCTGTGGCTTCTCTCCGAGCTTTTCGAGGAACTGCCCGAGGTCGGCGATCCCGACAAGCCGAAATTCGTCTTCTTCTTCGACGAGGCGCATCTTCTCTTCGACGACGCGCCGAAGGCGCTGGTCGACAAGGTCGAGCAGGTGGCTCGGCTGATCCGCTCGAAGGGGGTGGGGGTGTATTTCATCACCCAGAACCCGGCCGACATGCCCGACGACATCCTCGGCCAGCTCGGCAACCGGGTGCAGCATGCGCTCCGCGCCTTCACCGCGAAGGACCAGAAGGACCTTGCCCGCGCCGCGCAGAACTACCGGCCGAACCCGGCTTTCGACACCGAGACGGCGATCAAGGAGGTCGGCACCGGCGAGGCGGTCACCTCCTTCCTCGAAGCCAAGGGCGTGCCCGGGATCGTCCAGCGGACGCTGGTGCGTCCGCCAGCAAGCCAACTCGGCCCGATCACCCCCGAGGAGCGCCGCGCCGCCATCGCGGCGACCGGCCTCGGCGCGAAATACGACACCGTGATCGACCGCGACTCGGCGTTCGAACGGCTCCAGGCCCGCGCCGCCGAGGCCGCCGAAGCCGCCGCCAGGTCCGCGGCCGAGGAGGAGCGCCTGAAGGAGGATGAGCGGGAACTGAAATCCGCCCGCCGCTATGACGGCCGCGATAGCGGCCGCTCCACCTCGCGCCGGTCCTCGCGCTCCGACAGCGTCGCCACCGCTTTCGGCAAGAGCCTCGCGCGGCAGCTTGGCACCAAGTCCGGCCAGGCCATCGTCCGCGGCATCCTCGGTTCGCTCTTCAAGTCGCGCTGAGTTTCCGCAACGGCGACGATCCGCCGGCCTTCGCATGGTCTGTTGAGCGGTCTTTCGAAGGTGTGATCGGCAGGGCCGATTTCGTCCTTCCCGGGCCAAGTTTTTGTGCTAGGTCGCCAATCAGGGGATGGTCCGGACCGCCTGTCTGGCCATGTGACGGTCTTGTTGGGGAGAATGATGACGATGACGTTGAGTGCTCAAGAGCAGTACATGCTGGAACTGATCAACCGGGCGCGGCTGGACCCGCTTGCCGAGGCGGCCCGGCTGAGTATCGGTCTGAATGCCGGGCTTGCGCCGGGGACGATCACGGCGACGGCCAAGCAGGTCCTCGCACCGAACGATCTGCTCGATCAGGCGGCGACCGACCACTCGCTCTGGCAGCTCGCCAATGACACGTTCAGTCATGTCGGCGTCGGAGGCAGTTCGCCCGGCGACCGGATGCAGACGGCAGGCTATACCTTCACCGGCTCCTGGGCGTGGGGAGAAAACATCTCCTGGCAGGGAACGACGGGGACGGTCGATCCGACCGATGCGATCGAAACCCAGCACGACGGTCTCTTCATCAGCGCCGGACACCGCGTAAACATCATGAAGGACACGTTCCGCGAGATCGGCATCGGTCAGGAGATCGGCAGTTTCACCGATCAGGGCACGACCTACAACGCCTCGATGGTGACGCAGAATTTCGCGACGTCCGGAAGCAGCGTCTTTCTCACCGGCGTTGCCTGCGATGATGCCGATCTCGACGACTTCTACAGCGTCGGCGAAGGCGTCGCCAACGTGCAGTATTCGATCGGCGGCAATTCGACGGTCACCGCTGCCTCGGGCGGTTTTGCGCTCGCCACTGCGGCGGCGGCCGGGCTGACCGATACGACCGGCCTCGACGCGCATATCACGATCATCTGACCGGCGCGCGCCGCTCAGAGCGGCCGGATCTTCAGCCGGGTGAGGCGGTTTTCCTTGCGGCTGAGGACCTCGAAGCGGAAGCCGTGGAAGGAGAAGACCTGGCCCTCGGCGGGGATCATCTGCGCCTCGTGGATGACGAGGCCGGCAATGGTGTTCGCCTCCTCGTCCGGCAGCGCCCAGTCGGTCGCGCGGTTGAGGTCGCGGATCGTCATCGCGCCGTCGACGATGCAGTCGCCGGTCTCGGTCTGCTTCAGGGGATGCTCGGCGTCGATGTCGAACTCGTCGGTGATCTCGCCGACGATCTCCTCGATGATGTCCTCGAGCGTGATGAGCCCGCGCAAGTCGCCGTATTCGTCGACCACGAGCGCGAAATGGGTGCGGCGCCTGAGGAATTCGCGCATCTGCTCGTCGAGCGGCGTCGTCTCGGGCACGAAATAGGGCGCCTTGGCGACGCTCAGGATGTCGAGGTCGCTGACCGAATCGAGCTTGCCGTCGCCGGTCCTCAGGAAGCGTTCCACCGCGCGCAGGAGATCCTTGGCATGGATCACGCCGACGATGTTCTCGCGCTCGCCGCGAAAGAGCGGCAGGCGCGAATGCGGCGAGGCGAGCACGCGCGAGATGAGCTCGTCCGGCCGGGCGTTGATGTCGAGCATCTCGATCTGGCTGCGGTGGCGCATGATCTCCTCGACCGTGCGGTCCGAGAGGTCGAGCGCGCCGAGCAGCCGGTCGCGGTCTTCCTTCATCACCGCGCCCTCCGAATGGCCGAGCGCCAGCGCGCCGACGATCTCGTCGCGGAAGCTGAGGATGTGGCTGTCGGGATCGGTGCGGACGCCGAAGATCATCAGAAGCCCGCGCACGATCATCCGCACCAGCGAGACGATCGGCGTGAGGACGACGATCAGGATCCGGATCGGCCGCGCCACCCGTGCCGCCGCGGCTTCGGGCGCGGTGATCGCATAGGTCTTCGGCAGCACCTCGGCGAAGATCAGCACCAGCGCCGTCATCACCAGCGTCGCGATCGCGACGCCGTTGGCGCCGAAGATCCGCGAGAAGAGCGCGGTGGCCAGCGCCGCCGAGAGGATGTTGGCGACGTTGTTGCCGAGAAGGATCGCGCCGATCAGCTTCTCGCCGTCCTCGGTGACCTTGAGCGCCGCCTCGGCGCCAAGGTTGCCCTTGTCGGCCTGGGCCCTGAGCCGGCCGCGCGACGCCGCCGTGAGCGCGGTTTCGGAGCCCGAGAAGAAGGCCGAGAGCAGGAGAAGCGCGAAGATCGCCCCCGCAGTCAGCCAGAAAGCGCTGTCGAGTGTGCCGGTGCTGGTCATCGGACCCGTCCTTTCGATCTCCGCCGTTTATGGGCGAGCCGCGTTCCGCCTTCAAGATGCAGGTAGAGGGTCCGCGTCAGCCACCTTCGCGCGCCAGCGGATGGTGGTCGAGGACAAGGTCGCGCAGCCGTTCGTCGAGAACATGGGTATAGATCTCGGTCGTCGAGACATCGGCATGGCCGAGAAGCGTCTGGATCACCCTGAGGTCGGCGCCGCCGGCCAGAAGATGGGTCGCGAAGGCGTGGCGGAGGACATGCGGCGTGACACGGGCGGGGGCGATGCCGGCGGCGGCGGCCAGATCCTTCAGGAGGCCGTGGAAGGCTTGCCGGGTCATGTGTCCCTCGCGGCCGCGCGCGGGAAAGAGGTGACGGGCCGGGGGGATGCGCGCCTCGGCCCGGGCCGCCTCCTCGGCGGCGTCGCGGGCGGCGAGCCAGGCGGCCAGCGCCGCGCGGGCGGGGGTGGAGAGCGGCACCATCCGCTCCTTCCCGCCCTTGCCCTTGACCATCAGCATGCGCGGATCGCCCCGCGCGGCGGCGGCGGGAAGGCCGACGAGTTCGCTGACCCGCATGCCGGTGGCGTAGAGAAGCTCCATCAGGCAGATGTTGCGCAGCCGCTCGAAGGCGCCGCGCCCGCTCTGGCGGCTCGCGGCGAGAAGCCGGTCGACCTCCTCGACGCTCAGCACCTTCGGCAGGCGTTTCGCCCGGCCCGGCCCGGTGATCTGGATCGCCGGATTGTCGCTGCGCCAGCCTTCCTCATAGGCGAAGCGGTAGAGCTGGCGAATCGCGGAAAGCCGCCGCGCCCGGGTGGCGCGCGCGAGGCCCCCGGCCTCGCAGGCGACGAGGTAGGCCTCGACATCGGCACGGGTCGCGCCGGCGAAGCCCTTCGACGTCCGGTCGAGCCAGTCGCCGAAATCCTTGAGGTCGCGGCCATAGGCGAGAAGCGTGTTGCGCGCCGCGTCGAGCTCGGCCGCCTGCGCCTCGAGGAAGGCCGAGATCCAGCGCGCGGTCTCCGGGGTCGCCATCGCCTCAGCCTCGCCGTTCGAGAAGCACGAGCTCCAGCGCCGTCCGCCGGGCGGCCGATTCGAGCCCGACCTCGCGCAGGAGCCGCAAGCCATCGGTGATGCTCCGCAGATCGCCGCGCGCCCCTTCGGTGATGCGGTCGATGGTCAGAAGCAGCGCCTCGCCCAGACGCTTCTCGGCGAGAAGCGCGGCGAGATCGGGCGGCAGCGCGCCCCTGGCCGCGAAGGCCGCATGGACCGCGGCGCCCATCTGGTCGGTCGGCGTCGTGCCGGCACTCTGGCCGGTCGCGAGCCCGATGAGGAAGCGTTCCTCCGGATCCGCCGTGGTCCTGGCGCGGGCGACGGTTTCGTAGGCCTCGGAGAGAAGGCCGATGCGGAAGGCGAGCGCCCCCGCCGCGCCGGGCAGGTCGAGCGACGAGAGCTGGACCCCGTAGAGCGCGGCGAAGGGCACTTCCAGCTCCACCATGGTCATCTGCTGCCACGCGGCGGGGAGGCTGCGGGCGACGGCATCGGGCTTGCCGGCGGCAAGGGCCGCGTCCAGCGCCTGAATCGCCTTGACCCGTTCCCAGACCCCGCCGGACGCCGCCGCCTTCCGTTCGGTGTAAAGCCCGAGAAGCCGGTTCGGCTCGATCGCGCCGGTGCGCGCCAGACGCTCGCCGGCCTCGAGCCGGGTCTTCCAGCCGGCATTGGAGCGCAGGTCCGCCTGGGCGAAGGCCACCGGCAGCGTCGTCGTCGGCAAGGGCTGGCCGATCGCCTCCATCAGGCGGAGGACGAGCGGCGAGGGACGGGCGGGCATCGGCAGGTCGGGCTCGCCCTCGAAAAGTTCGGGGTCGAGGAAGCGTTCGAGAAGCGCCGCGGTGTCGGCGTCGATGTAACCCAGCGTCTCGCCCGTCCTGAGCGAGAGCGCCGCGGCGTTCCAGTCGCCGCCGCGCGCGAGGCAGAAGACCCGCGCCGGAAAGGTCGGCGCGACGGAGGGCGTCTTGCGCATCACCTCGCAGGCGCGGTCCTCCTGTCCGGTCAGTAGGGCGATGTCGAACCAGCGGCGGAAGGGCTCGGCCTGCGGCGTCTCGACCTGTTCGAGGAGCGCCAGCGCCGGATCGAGGGCGCCGAGATCGAGAAGCTTGTCGATCCGGGCAAGGAACAATTCGCCCCGCAGGTCGGAATCGACCGGCGGCGCAAGCTCGGCCAGCAAAAGCGTGTAGAGAAGCCCCTGGATCGTCGGCAGCGCATCGACCCGCTCGGCCCGGATCCGCCGCGCGAGCTCGGCCGAGGCGGTGGTGCCCCAGAGATCGCGCGGCAGCCCGGTCGTGGCCACGGGCAAAAGCCCGATCGCGTCGAGCGACGGCCCGTCGAGCGGCATCACCGTGATCGGATCGCGGGTGATGCCGGAGGCGACCGGCGGCTCGATCGCGATCGAGGGCGGCAGCGGCATCGCCGCCGGCGTCGCCACCGACTTCGACAGCCAGTCGATCGCCGAAAGCGGCTCCGACCCGTGGGATTCGGCATGAAGCCCCGTTGCGGCCAGAAGAAGCGCGGGCAGAAGGGCGCCCGTCCTACCTGTCGACATTCAGTTCAACCGGTTCCGATATCTCGACCCGCGCCGGGGTCATGTCGCCTAGATAAGCATATCCCGCCAGTCCGGCAAAGCCGAGCAGCGCGAGGACGAAGAGGATCTTGAGGATGCGCAACATTTGGTCCTGCCGTTTTCTTGTTCGTTCTTGTTCGTTCTTGTTTGTCCTGCCCCCTGCCTCGGACGGGTCAGGTTTGCTTCGTTCGTGCAAGTCGGGCGCGAACGGTCGGATTATATATGGCATTTGCGGCGAGTTCACGCCATTCAGGGCAGAAAGTTGCAGCATGGGCAGGAGGCCGCCCGTGCGGGCCGCGAGGCCGGTCGAGTGGAGATGAAGCAGGGGCGGGACGAGTGCGGCGCAGATTGAAGAAGACGGTCGTGCTCATCGGCATGATGGGCGCCGGCAAGACCGCGGTCGGCAACGCGCTCGCCCGGATGCTCGGCGTCGATTTCGTCGATTCCGACGACGAGATCGAGCGCGCCGCCAACATGACCGTTTCGGACATCTTCCAGCGCGACGGCGAGACGTTCTTCCGCGCCCGCGAAGCCGAGGTGCTGGCGCGGCTGCTGGCGCAGCCGCCGTGCGTTCTCTCGACCGGCGGCGGGGCCTTCCTGGCTCCGGGCAACCGGGAGATCATCGCCCGCAAGGGCGTCGCGGTCTGGCTGAAGGCCGATCTCGACCTTCTGTGGCAGCGGGTGCGCCACAAGACGACGCGACCGCTGCTGAGGACGCCGGACCCCCGCGCGACGCTGGCCGGGTTGCTGACGGCGCGCGAGCCGATCTACAGCCTGGCCGAGATCACGGTCGAGGCGCGGCCGCACTATTCGGTCGACGAGATGGCCGGAAAGGTCATCGAGGCGCTTTCGGCGCGACCCGACATACTGGAGACGACATGACCGAAAAGATCGACTGCGTCCGGGTGGCGCTTGGCGCGCGGAGCTACGACGTGCGGATCGGGGCGGGGCTTCTGGCGCGCGCCGGGGCGGAGATCGCGCCGCTTCTGCATCGCCGCCGGGTGGCCGTGCTGACCGACGAGACCGTCGCCGCGACCCATCTCGACGGCCTGCGCGCCGGGCTCGGCGACATCGCTGTGACCGCGCTCGCGCTGCCGGCGGGGGAGGCCACGAAGGGCTGGCCGCAATTCGCGCGCGCCGTCGACTGGCTTCTGGCGGAAAAGGTCGAGCGGCGCGACATCGTCGTGGCCCTCGGCGGCGGCGTGATCGGCGACCTCGCCGGCTTCGCCGCCGCGGTGCTCAGGCGCGGGGTGCGCTTCGTGCAGATCCCGACGACGCTTCTGGCGCAGGTCGACAGTTCGGTCGGCGGCAAGACCGGCATCAACTCGGTCCACGGCAAGAACCTGATCGGCGCCTTCCACCAGCCGTCGCTGGTCCTTGCCGATATCGGCGTCCTCGACACGTTGCCGGCCCGCGATTTCCTCTCGGGCTACGGCGAGGTGGTGAAATACGGGCTGCTGGGCGATGCCGGCTTCTTCGACTGGCTCGAGGCGAACGGCCCCGCTCTTGCCGCCGGCGACATGGCGGCGCGCCAGCATGCCGTCCGCCGCTCGGTCGAGATGAAGGCGCGGATCGTCGAGCGCGACGAGACCGAGGAGGGCGACCGCGCGCTTCTGAACCTCGGCCACACCTTCTGCCATGCGCTCGAAGCCGCGACGGGGTATTCGGGCCGGCTTCTGCATGGTGAGGGCGTGGCGATCGGCTGCGCGCTCGCCTTCGAGCTTTCGCAACGGCTGGGCCTGTGCAGCCAGGAAGCGCCGAGCCGGGTCCGGGCGCATCTGAAGGCGATGGGGATGAAATGCGACCTCGCCGACATTCCGGGCGATCTGCCGGGACCCGAGGCGCTGATGGCCTTGATGGCACAGGACAAGAAGGTGGTCGACGGCCGCCTGCGCTTCATCCTCGCGCGCGGGATCGGCGAGGCTTTCGTCGCGAGCGATGTCGACGCCGCCGTGGTGACGAGGCTTCTGGAGGATGCGTTGAGCCGCCGCTGAGCCGGGCGGTCGGTCGCACCCGACGGGAAAAGGGCGCGGCCTTCCTGCCGCGCCCTTTCGCTTGTTCTCTGGCCGGTCTTCGCTCAGAACGGGATTTCGTCGTCGAGATCGGAACGCCCGCCGCCGCCCGAACCGCCGCCACTGCCGCCACCCGAGCCGCCATAGCCGCCGCCCGATCCGCCGCCCGAGCGATCGTCGTCGAAGCCGCCGCCGCCGCCGCCTTCGCCGCGGCCGTCGAGCATCACCAGCGTCGAGCCGAAGTTGCGCAGCACGACCTCGGTCGAATAGCGGTCGGCCCCCGACTGGTCCTGCCATTTGCGGGTCTCGAGCTGGCCCTCGATATAGACCTTGGAGCCTTTCTTCAGATACTGCTCGGCGACCTTCACGAGACCTTCCGAAAAGATCGCGACCGAATGCCATTCGGTCTTCTCGCGCCGCTCGCCGGTGGTGCGGTCGCGCCAGGTCTCGGAGGTGGCGATCCGCAGGTTGCAGACCTTGCCGCCGTTCGGGAACGACCGCACTTCCGGGTCGCGGCCGAGATTTCCGACCAGAATGACCTTGTTCACTGACCCCGCCATGCGGACCTCCTCGTCACGATTCCATCGGCCCCCGTTAGACCATCCGGTTCCGTCCAAGAAAAGCACTCATGGTTAAGATTTCGCTAATTCCGGGCGTCGCCACGCCATGCCGGGCATTTGCCGCGTGGTGCGCTGATGATCTGCACCCTCATCCTCTCGATCCCCGTCATCGGCCAGATCGGCAGCATGACGACGACGCGGACCGTCTATGGCGCCGGCGGGGTCGGGAACCTGCACGAGGCCGCCGTCACCCGGGCGGAACGTTCGGTCGTCGCCCATGTCGCGGCCGTGATCTTCGAAAGCCGCCGGCTCGGGATCAACCTTCCGAACTCCATCCCGACCGGATACAAGACCTTACCGGCAGCAGGGGACGTGGAATGACGGAAGCGAAACGACCGGAACGGACAAAGGTATCCGCGGTCCTGGTCCTGATGCTCGTGCAGGGGTTCTGCGCGGCCTTCTTCCTGGCCGACGTCCTTTCCGATTTCATCGAGGAGCCGGCCGCGATGTTGCTGCGCCCGCATTTCTTGCTGGAACTCCTCGCCAATCTCGGCCTCGTCGCCGGGGTCGTGTTCGAGGCTGCCTATCTCGTCCGGCTCCTGCGCCGGCAGGCCCATGCGGAGCGCGCCCTTTCGGTGGCGTCGGGTGCGCTTCAAGAGGTGATGGAGGGCTATTTCGAGGACTGGCGGCTGACCCCGGCCGAGGCCGATGTGGCGGCCTTCACCATCAAGGGCTTCACCATCGCCGAGATCGCCGCCTTGCGCGGTTCGGCCGAGGGGACGGTCAAGACCCATCTCAACGCGATCTACCGCAAGGCCGGGGTCCAGGGGCGGGGGCAGCTCGTCAGTCTTCTCATCGAGGAACTGCTCGGCGGCCCGCTCTTGCGGCCCGAGGTCGCGACCGCCTCCGGCTGATCTCATCGGGCCGGTTCGGGCTGGTCCGCGCGAAAATTTCAGGTATAGTCGCGGTCGGAAAACCGGGTAGGGCCGATGCGCTTTTCAATCGTTGCAATTCTTGCCGCCGCGTTCTGCGGGACCGGCGATGTCGGGACGGCGCGGGCCGAGGGTCTGGTCTTCGGCGGTTCGGCCTCGTCGCGGCTGGCGATGTTCCGCAAGCAGACGGCGGTTCTCGATACACGGGCGGCGACGCAGTATTCCGCCTCGGTGAAGCTCACGCCGCACGGCAAGACCGGCGCCACCACCGTCGCGATCCCGAGCTATTCCGGGCGCTATCGCGGCCTCTATCTCGACGCCGCGAAGGATGCGGCGCGGCGGCACGGGGTGCCGGAGGACCTCTTCCTGCGGCTGGTCCAGCAGGAAAGCGGCTGGAACCCGAACGCGGTTTCGCACAAGGGGGCGACGGGGCTGGCGCAATTGATGCCGGCGACGGCGCGGCGGCTCGGGGTGAATGCGACCGATCCCAACGACAACCTCGACGGCGGGGCGAAGTACCTGCGGATGATGTACGACCGGTTCGGCGACTGGAAACTGGCCCTTGCCGCCTACAATGCCGGGCCGGAAGCGGTGGCGAAGCATGGCGGCGTGCCGCCCTATGCCGAGACCAAGGGCTATGTCCTGGCGATCCTCGGCAGCTAGAGCGCTTCGACTTGAATTCGAGTCACCTTTCACTGCCTGAAATCTGACGATGCCCACGCGAAACGTGATGCCGCGTGTCTCAGGTGAATGTCGAAACGCTCTAGCCGGTCTCTTCCCTGATCTCGTAGTCGCGGGGGATGCCCTTCGTGGCGCGCGCCCAGATCGTGCCGGCGGCACGGGCCTGGTGGGCGTCGAACGCCTCGCGGTCGCGGAAGACCTCGGTGACGGCGAAACAGGCGGGGTCGGACTGCGAGCGCAGGACCTCGAACCGGAGGCAGCCCGGCTCGGCCCGGGTCAGGCGGATATGCTCGGGCAGGAGCTGCGACACCCGGTCGGCCTCTTCGAGGGTCCGGCAGCGGAGGAAGCCTGAAAGCGTGACGCGGGTCATGGCGGCGAGGATAGGGCAGGCGGGCCGTTTCGGGAAGTCCCGTGCGTCGCGGTGCGGACGATCCGTGCGTTTCAGGTGTGAAGTTGTTGGTATGATGTTGAAAAATTGAGAGGGTTGTATTTTCAGTATCCTGAAGGAGGTCTTGCGGGGACGGGGGCGGGGAGATCTGTCTTTTTGCCGGCCACTGCGGGCCTCCCGCCTCCCTCGCAAGGACGGCGCGCGCTTTGCAGGGAGGAGCGGGCCTCCCTTCGCCCGGAAACAAGGCGAAGCCGCCGGGCGAGCGCCCGTCCGGGCGGGCTGGCGCGCGCCTGGCTCGGCGCTGTGCCTGCCGGCAGGTCCGCAACTGTCCCGGAGCCTACCATCAACGGCAAGGTGGGTTTCAACCCACCCTTGCCGGACGGTGGGTTGAAACCCACCTTACCGGAAACCACCACCATGCCGATGCGGCATGTCCTGAACCCGGTCCGCCGGACGGGTCGCCGGAGGTCACTCCATCTCGATCGTGCCGGGCGGTTTGGAGGTCACGTCGTACATGACCCGGTTGATCCCCGGCACCTCGTTGATGATCCGCGTCGCGGTCTCGGCGAGGAACTCGTGGGTGAAGGGGTAGTAGTCGGCGGTCATGCCGTCGACGCTGGTGACCGCGCGGAGCGAGCAGGCGTAATCGTAGGTGCGGTAGTCGCCCATCACGCCCACCGTCCTGACCGGCAGGATCGCCGCGAATGCCTGCCAGATCTCGTCGTAGAGCCCGTGCTTGCGGATCTGGTCGATATAGACGGCGTCGGCCTGGCGCAGGATCGCGAGCTTCTCGCGGGTGATCTCTCCGGGGCAGCGGATGGCGAGGCCGGGGCCGGGGAAGGGGTGGCGGCCGATGAACTTTTCCGGCAGGCCAAGCTCGCGGCCGAGCGCGCGGACCTCGTCCTTGAAAAGCTCGCGCAAGGGCTCGACGAGCTTCATGCCCATCTTTTCCGGCAGGCCGCCGACATTGTGGTGCGACTTGATCGTGACCGAGGGGCCACCCGAGAAGCTGACGCTTTCGATGACGTCGGGATAGAGCGTACCTTGTGCGAGGAAGGTGGCGCCGCCGACCTCGTGCGCGTGTTTCTGGAAGACGTCGATGAAGAGCCGGCCGATGGTCTTGCGCTTGACCTCGGGATCCGAGACGCCCTCGAGCGCGCCGAGGAAGAGGTCGCTTTCGTCGGCATGGATCAGGGGAATGTTGTAGGTGTCGCGGAACATGGTCACGACTTCCTCGGCCTCGTTGAGCCGCAGAAGCCCGTGATCGACGAAGACGCAGGTGAGCTGGTCGCCGATCGCCTCGTGGATGAGGATCGCGGCGACCGAGCTGTCGACGCCGCCCGAGAGGCCGCAGATCACCTGTCGGTCGCCGACCTGATCGCGGATCTTCTGGATCGCGTCCTCGCGGTAGGCGCCCATCGTCCAGTCGCCGGTGAAGCCGGCGAGGCGGACGAAATTCTCGTAGAGCTTCGCGCCTTTCGGGGTGTGGTGCACTTCGGGGTGGAACTGCACGGCGTAGAAATGGCGGTCCGGGTCGGCGGTGATCGCGAAGGGGGCGTTGGGCGAGGTGCCGTAGACCTGAAAGCCCGGCGCGATCTGCGAGACGTGGTCGCCGTGGCTCATCCAGACCTGTTCGCGGCCGGCTTCGAACCAGCCGTCGAGGAGGGGGAGCCTGGCGTCCGTCGGCGTCACGTAGGCGCGGCCGAATTCCGCGGTGCCGTGGCCGCGTTCGACGCGGCCGCCGAGGAGGTGCATCATCACCTGCTGGCCGTAGCAGATGCCGAGGATCGGGACGCCAAGGTCGAAGACCGCCTTCGGCGGCATCGGCGCGCCGTCGGCGAAGACCGAGGCCGGACCGCCGGAGAAGATCACCGCGAGGGGCGCGAAGTCCTTCAGGAACGCCGCGTCGACCCGGTTGTAGGGGTGGATCTCGCAATAGACGTTGAGCTCGCGCAGGCGCCGCGCGATGAGCTGCGTGACCTGGCTGCCGAAGTCGATGATCAGGAGGCGTTGATGGGCATGTGTCATGGCCGGGGAATAGGGTTTTGGCTCGGCCTGCGCAAGCGGGTTTGAGGGGCGGGCCGGGGGCGCTGCCCCCGGACCCCCGGGATATTTCCGGCAAGATGAAGGGATCAGGCGGCGGTCGCGCCGGCGCGGAGCAGCATGCCGTAGAGGTCGCGCGGGTCGTCGGGGTCGGCGATCATGTCGAGGGGCTCGCTGTAGGGCAGGGTGCGGAGCTGATCGTGGACGTAGCGGAGCGCCGAAAAATCCTCGATCGCGAAGCCGACGGAGTCGAAGAGGGTGATCTGGCGGGCGTCGGCGCGGCCTTTCGCCTGCCCGGTGAGGACCTGCCAGAGCTCGGTGACCGGGTGATCGGGGGCGAGCTGCTGGATCTCGCCCTCGATCCGCGTCTGGGGCGGGTATTCGACGAAGATCGACGCGCGGAGCAGGATGTCGCGGTGCAGCTCGGTCTTGCCGGGGCAGTCGCCGCCGACCGCGTTGATGTGGATGCCGGGGCCGACCATGTTGTCGGTGAGGATCGTCGCGAGTTGCTTGTCGGCGGTGCAGGTGGTGACGATCCGGGCGCCCTCCATCGCTTCCTCCGGCGACTTGCAGGAGGTGAGCTTCAGCCCGGAACCGACGAGATTCCTTGCGCACTTCGCCGTGGCGGCGGGGTCGGTATCATAGAGCCGGACGGCAGTCACGCCGCAGATCGCATGGAAGGCCAGGGCCTGGAACTCGGCCTGCGCGCCATTGCCGATCAGCGCCATCGTGGTGGCGCCGGCGGGCGCGAGATGTCTCGCGGCGAGCGCCGACATCGCGGCGGTGCGGAGTGCCGTCAGGATCGTCATCTCGGTCAGGAGGATCGGGTAGCCGGTCTTCACCTCGGCGAGAAGGCCGAAGGCGGTGACGGTCTGCAAGCCGTCGCGGGTGTTCTTCGGGTGGCCGTTCACGTATTTGAAGCCGTACATCTCGCCATCCGAGGTGGGCATCAGCTCGATCACGCCGACGGGCGAATGCGAGGCCACGCGCGGGGTCTTGTCGAAGCTTTCCCAGCGCCGGAAATCGGCCTCGATACAGCTGGCGAGCTCGGTCATCACGCGCTCGGGCCCAAGATGAAGAACGAGCTTCATCATGTTGTCGACGCTGACGAAAGGCACGATGTTGAGGGCCATCAGCCGAAGCTCCGTGTCGGGCGGTCGAAGACCTTGCGGCCCATGAGGGAGCCCACGAGATCGACCATGAGGCGCGCGGTGCGCCCGCGTTCGTCGAGGAAGGGGTTGAGCTCCACGAGGTCGAGCGAGGTGACGAGGCCGCTTTCGTGAAGATGCTCCATCACCAGATGCGCCTCGCGGAAGGTGGTGCCGCCGGGGACGGTGGTGCCGACGGCGGGTGCTATTCCGGGGTCGAGGAAATCGACGTCGAGCGAGACGTGCAGGAACCCGTTGGCGGCCCGCACCCGGTCGAGGAATTCGCGCAAGGGTGCGACGATGCCGCGTTCGTCGAGGACGCGCATGTCGCAGATCGTGGCGTCGGTCTCGATCAGGCCCGCATGTTCGGCGCCGTCGACGGAGCGGATGCCGAAAAGGCAGATCCGCTCGGCCGGGACCGGCGCGGGGAAGGGCGGGAAGGCGTCGAAACCGCTTCGCCCGGCGATGTAGGCGACCGGCGTGCCGTGGAGGTTGCCGGACTGGGTGGTGAGCGGGGTGTGGTAGTCGGAATGGGCGTCGAGCCAGAGGACGAAGAGCGGCCGGCCCTGTTTTGCCGCATGGGCCGCGACGCCCGCGACCGAGCCGAGCGAGAGCGAGTGGTCGCCGCCCATGAAGATCGGCAGGCCTTGCCCCATCGCCTCTTCGGCACGGGCGGCAAGCGCCTCGGTCCAGGCGACGGTCTCGCTCAGGTGGTGGACGGCGGGGTTGGGGCAGCTGGCGGCGCGCAGCGGCGCCGGCGCGACATCGCCCCAGTCCGCGACCGGCCGGCCGAGCGCCCCGAGGCTTTGGGCGAGCCCCGCGACCCGGTAGGCGGCAGGGCCCATGAGGCAACCCTCGCGCTTCTGGCCGCTGTCGATCGGCGCGCCGATGAGAATGGAGGTCTGGGTCATGGCGTGTCCGCTCGGATCTGGATTCGGGTTGCGTGAGTCTCTTGCCGGATTGCGCCGGAGGAAAGCGTCGCTATTATCAGATTGCGCAGGCGAATTGGCAAAATGGCGGGCGGAATGAGCGATCTGGACGAAACCGATCAGGCCCTGATCGCCGCCCTCAGGCGCGACGGGCGGGCTTCCTTCTCCGATCTCGCGGCGCAGCTCGGTCTGGCGCGGGCGACGGTGACGGCGCGGATGGAGCGGCTTCAGACCCGCGGCGAGATCCAGGGCTTCACCGTCGTCACCCGCGGCGACCTGACGGCGATGCCGGTCCGGGGGCTGATGATGATCGCGATCGAGGGGCGCGGGACCGAGCGGATCATCTCCCGGCTCTCGGGCTTGCCGGAGGTGACGGCGGTGCATTCGACGAATGGCCGCTGGGACCTGATCGCGGAGCTCGGCACCCGGACGCTGGAGGATCTCGACGCGGTGCTCCTCAAGGTGCGCGGCTATGAAGGGGTGCTGGCGAGCGAGACGAGCCTCTTGCTGTCGACGCGGCGGGCGGGGCGGCGCTAGCCCCGGCGGGCGGCGGCGATCCAGAGCGCCATGAGCGCGAAGGAGAGGATCGCGTTCCACGAGGCCATCGAGAGGCCCGCGAAGGCCCAGGCGATCTCGTCGCAGCGCACGAGCGGCGCCTCCATGATCTGGGCCAGGAGGTCCTCGGCCGAGCCGCCGAGCGCGCCGCCGGAGGTGCAGGTGTCGGGCCCCTGCCACCAGCCCTGTTCGACGCCGGCATGGTAGAGGCCGAGGCCACCCGTCGCCGCCGCCGCCGCCGCCCCGGCCCAGGCGAGCGCGCGCCACCCCGTGGCGATCAGCACGAGCCCGATGACGATCGCGGCACCATGCGGCCAGCGCTGCCAGAGGCAGAGCTTGCAGGGCGCATAGCCGAGCATCTGGAAGAAGAACGCGCCAAGCAGGAGCGCGGCCGAGCCGCCGGCGGCGAGAAGGACGAGTTGTCGCGACGTCACAGGTATTTCACCAGGGCGAATCCGCCGATCAGGAGGATCATGAACAGGGTGAACAGCAGGCCGAGCCGCCGCTCGATGAAGCCGCGCATGGGTGCGCCGAATTGCCACAAAAGCCCGGCGACGACGAAGAAGCGGATGCCGCGCGCGACGATGGCCGAGGCGATGAAGACCGGCAGCGAGAGACCGGTCCAGCCCGACATGATGGTGATCACCTTGAAGGGGAAGGGCGTGACGCCCGCGAACAGCACCGCCCAGGCGCCGTATTCGTTGAAGCGGGCCGCGAACTCGTCCGCGGCGTCGGTCTTGCCGTATAACTGGAGGATCGGCTGGCCCACGGTATCCCAGAGCAGCGCGCCGATGGCGTAACCCAACAGACCGCCGAGGACCGAGGTGACGAGCGCCACGGTCGCGATCGCCCAGGCGCGTGACGGACGCGCGATGATCATCGGGATCATCAGGATGTCAGGCGGGATAGGGAAGAAGGAGCTTTCCACGAAGGATACGATACCGAGCGCCCTCAGGGAGCGCGGGTGGTCGGCCAGCCGCATCGTCCAGTCGTAGAGTGCGCGGATCATATGAGCCTGCCCGAAATGCCCCCGCGCCCTTAGGCCATGCGGGCGGCGTGGCGTCAAGCGCGTCGGGACTTCCGGGGTCGCCGATATCGGGATAGTGTTTCCCGGTTCGTGGCAATCGGGGCGTTTCGGGGGGCTTTCGACATGAAGTGGCAGGGCCGTCGCGGCAGCGGCAACATCGAGGACCGGCGCCGGATGAGCGCGGGCCGTGCCGGCGGGCTCGGGATCGGCGGGATGCTGGCGGTGCTGGCGATCGGCTACTTCCTCGGCATCGACGTGACGCCGCTTCTGAGCGGCGGGCCTGTCGGCGGGTCGGGCCAGTCGGTCGACCTGACCGAGGCGGACATGCGGGCGGGTGAGTTCGTCTCGGTCACGCTGGCCGATACCGAGGAGATCTGGACCGACATCTTCGCGCAGGAACTGGGCGAGAGCTATGCGCCGGCGACGCTCGTGCTCTTCAAGCAGGTGACGCAGTCGCCCTGCGGCGGCGCCTCGGGCGCGACGGGGCCGTTCTACTGCCCGCTCGACAGGAAGGCTTATCTCGACACCGATTTCTTCACCACGCTGGCGCAGCGCATGGGGGCGAAGGGCGACTTCGCCGCGGCCTATGTGGTCGCGCACGAGATCGCCCATCACGTCCAGAACGAGCTTGGCATCCTCGGCGAGGCCAACAGGATCCGCCAGCAGTCGAACGAGGCCGAGTCGAACGCGATCTCGGTCCGGATCGAGTTGCAGGCGGACTGTTTCTCCGGCGTCTGGGCGCGCCATGCGAACGAGCGCTTCGGCTCGCTCGAGGCGGGCGACGTGGCCGAGGCGATGAATGCCGCCAAGCAGATCGGCGACGACACGCTGCAGCGCAATGCCGGCCAGCGCCCGATGCCGCACACCTTCACCCACGGCAGCTCCGAACAGCGCCAGCGCTGGTTCGCGGCCGGATACCGGAGCGGCTCCATCGCCGCCTGCGACACGTTCAGCGCCGCGCAGCTCTGAAGGCGCCAAGGCCCTTGTCTTGAGGGCGGCGGAGCGCTAGACCGCGTTCCGGTGGCCCGAGTGGCGGAATGGTAGACGCAGCGGATTCAAAATCCGCCGCCGCAAGGCGTGCGAGTTCGAGTCTCGCCTCGGGCACCAAATCTCAACTTTTCGCGTCTGTGACCGGGGCCGATCTGGCGAATCGTTGCGCCTGTGGCATGACGCCCGCCGAACAATCCCGGTGCGCAGCCCGGTTTGATCCGGGATTGTGCACTGAAATTCACCTGCCCCATTTTCGCCTTATTTCGCCGCGCCGGATGATCTGCGACCTGCGGTTGTTTCCCGATTGGAAACGGGGACCTGTCGAAACAGACAGGTCGATGCTGCGACGCCGTCGGCATCCGGCGCTTCGAAACCGGGGATCTTTCTTGAAATCAAGCTCCGGACCGGGAACCTTCGATATCCCGAGCGGAAACAGTCGGCGGCGGATCTGGTCGCTGCGCATTGCCGGAGCCGCTGCCGGGCAACAATCAGAACGCGAATGGCGCCGCGATTTCGACACTTTTTCCTTCCGCTGCCGGCGCCCGGGCAGTATTTCTGAACATGCCCTTTGGGGGGGCAAGTCTGGTGGCTGGGTAACGCGCCCCGGTCTTTGCGGTCTGGGGACCGCGAGAGCGCATGGGGCGAAGCAGTCTCAAAACGCGCAGGGGGGATGTGACCCCTTTGCCGATGATGCGGAAACGCTGTGTTTCCGCAATCGGGGTAATTCCGCGTCGGACGCTGGTCCGGCGAGGCCGCTGTAGGTGTGCCTGCGGGCAAAGGGTTCCGGGTGGGGGAACGGGTGACATGACGATTATTGCAAGCTACGAGTTCGGCGGTTCGGGGACGGGGGTCGCGGACGGCGCCCCGGCCGCCGGGTTGCAGAACGGTGTTCTTCTGAACGGCGCGTCGCTGGCGGGGGGCAGACTGCGCCTCGACGGGTGCAACGATCACGCGAGGATCGCGGCCTCGGAGGCGTTCCAGTTGTCGCAAGGAACGGTCGAGCTGGTCTTCAGCCAGGCCTGCCATACCGGCTGCGGCGAGGATACGATCCTGTCGCGCGACAGCGCCGGCATGGACAATGGTGGCCAGTTCAGCCTCGCCACCTCGGCCGCGGGGGCGGTCGTGGTCCATCACAACACCGCGGCGGAAGATTACGGGTTTTCGACACCCGACGGCTTCTTCTCGAATGGCGACGTGCTCAAGGTCAGCTATTCGTGGGACGCCGCGGGCAAGGGCGGCGCCTTCATCGTGACGAACGAGTCCACGGGGGCGACTCATTCCGAGGCGATAGGCGCCGCCCTGACGATGGATATGGGGACCACCGACAACGAACCCTGGGTAATCGGCGCGAGCGCCGAGCACTCGGCCGACGGGCAGGCCAACAACCTGACCGAGCACTTCCGGGGATCGGTCGACAGATTCAGCCTCTCCGACAGCGTCGACAACATTCCCGCGACGCTCGACGGGATCGTCGAGGGCACGGCCGGCGACGACCTGATCGACACCGCCTATCTCGGCGATCCCGAGGGCGACCGGATCGACGCCGGCGACGCGATCCTGCCCGGCGCCGCGCCGAACGACGACCATGTGCTGGCCGGCGCCGGCAACGACACGGTTCTGGCCGGGCAGGGCAACGATCAGGTCCATGGCGAGGAAGGCAACGATGTCGTCCGCGGCCTCGGCGGCGACGACTTCATCGACGGCGGCGCGGGCAACGATACGCTCGACGGCGGCGGCCAGAACGACACGGTGCTGGGCGGACAGGGCGAGGATGTCGTCTATGGCGATGCCGGCGACGATGTGCTCGACGGCGGCGACGGCGACGACTACCTCCACGGCGGCACCGGCGACGACACGCTGACCGGCGGCGCCGGCGCCGACACCCAGTTCGGCTGGGACGACCGCGACACCTTCACCGGCACCACCGCCGACGACAGCATCGACGGCGGCGAGGGCGGGGTCGACTACGACACGCTCGACCTCGGCAACTGGGGCAAGTCGCTCACCAACATCATCTTCGACCCGACGAACCCGGAAAACGGCATCGTGGAATTCCTCGATACCCAGGGCAACATCGTCGGCACCCTGACCTTTGAAAACATCGAGAACATCGTGCCCTGCTTCACACCCGGAACCGCCATCGCCACGCCTCAGGGCGAGCGCGCCGTCGAAGACCTCAAGGTCGGGGACCGTGTCGTCACCCGCGACAACGGCATTCAGGAAATCCGCTGGATCGGCCAGCGCAAGCTCGACCACGGGCAGCTTGCCGCCCATGCGCATCTGAAGCCTGTGCTGGTCTCCCAGGGCAGCCTCGGCCAGGGATTGCCCGAGCGCGACATGCTGGTCAGCCCGAACCACCGGCTTCTGGTCGCGAACGAACGCACGATGCTCTATTTCGAGGAGCACGAGGTGCTGGTCGCGGCCAAGCATCTTTCGAACAGCCGCAGCATCCGACCGGTCGAGGCCCTGGGCGTCACCTATGTGCATTTCATGTGCGACCGCCACGAGGTGGTGCTGGCCAATGGCTGCTGGACGGAGTCGTTCCAGCCCGGCGACTATTCGCTGAACGGTCTCGGCAATGCCCAGCGCAACGAGATCTTCGAGATTTTCCCGGAGCTTGTCGGGGTCGAGGGGCGCAAGTCCTACACCTCCGCGCGCCGGACGCTGAAGCGCTACGAGGCGAGCCTGCTGCGCCATTGAGGCGCCGGTCGCGGGCCGGGGAGGGAGGACCATGCCGGGTCTGGACGAAACGGTGAGGGGAGCGGCGCCGGGGGCCTTGTCGCTCCTCTCCGGCGCGGTTCCGCCGGCGGTGCGGCTGGTCTATGGCCAAGCCGATGCGACCCTCGACCGGGTCGAACCGCTCGACGCGGAGAACCGGACCGCCGGGGCGACCGATGTCGGCGGGATTCTGGCACGGATTCCCTGCTTCACGTCCGGCAGTCTGATCGCGACCGGACACGGCGAATGTCCGGTCGAGGACCTGCGCCCCGGCGACCGGGTGGTCACGCGCGACAACGGGGTGCAGCAAGTGCTCTGGACCGGTGGCAGGGAGTTCGGCTGGCGCGATCTCGGGCTCCTGCCGCTGTTGCGTCCGGTCCTGATCCGCGCCGGGTCGCTCGGCGACGGGCTGCCGGTGCGCGATCTGCTCCTGTCGCCCAATCACCGGCTGCTGGTGCGGTCCCGGGGCGACGGACACACGGCCCCCGAAGAGGCGCTGGTCGCGGCGCGCGACCTCGTCGGCCGGCCCGGGGTCGAGGTCGTGGCCCCCGCCGCCGTCAGCTATCTTCAGGTGCTCTTCGCCCGGCACGAGGCGATCCTCGCCGATGGCGTCTGGACCGAGAGCTTTCAGGCGGGGGCTGCGGCGCTGGACGCGATGCCGGAGGCCGCGCGGGGCGCCGTCCGGGCGGTTCTGCCGGACGCTGGCGACGCGGACGGGGCGGGTCCGGCGCCGGTTCGGCCGGAGATTTCGGGCGCCGAAATCGGCATGTTCCACTGCTGACGCGCGCCATTCCTCATAAGCGATCCCCGACCGGTTTTGACACGCGTGGGTTGTTTTTCCCCATTAAATCAAGCCGATTCGGAAGTAAATGCCGTGAGACTGCCTTAATAGGGTCCGAATCCCGGGCTAGATCTACAGCGACGCCGTGTTGTTGGTGTACAAATGTGTTGCGAGGGCTTTCGGAGATGGACGGCGAAACAAGAAGAACACGAGCAGGCAGCCGGGCGAACGTGTCCGGATCGTCATCCTCCGATAGATCCTCGCGCCGGGCGTCCGCGCCCCATACCCCCTGTTTCACCGCCGGAACCGAGATCGCCACCCATCGCGGCCCGGTCCCGATCGAGGATCTGCGCGCCGGCGACCGGGTCCTGACGCGCGACAACGGCTATCGCCCGATCCGCTGGATCGGGGCGCGCCGGTTCGATGCCGCCGTGCTGGCCGACTATCCCGAGCTTCAGCCGGTGCGGATCCCGGCCGGCGCCCTCGGTGCCGGGCGCCCGGCGCGCGACATCGTCGTCAGCCCGCAGCACCGCATGCTCCTGGCCGGGGCCGAGGCGATCGGGCTGGCCGGCGAGAGCGAGATCCTGGTGGCGGCGGTCGATCTGATCGGCTTCGGCGTGGCCGAACCGGCGCGGCTCGACGCGGTGGTCTACTTCCACATCCTCTTCGACGCGCATGAGATCGTCTGGGCGAATGGCTGCTGGAGCGAAAGCTTCCTGCCGGAGGCGGCGGCGCTCGACGGGTTGCATACCGCCCAGCGCCGCGAGGTCCTGACGATCTTTCCCGAGCTTGCGACCGGCGACGGCCAGGCCGCCTTCGGTCTGGCGCGGGCCGCCTTCGTGCCGGCCGCCCCGGTTCGGGTCGCCATCGCGGCCTGAACCCCGGGGGCGCAGAGGGGGGCGGGATCAGCCGCCCCGGCGGCGCCACGCCTCCCAGTCCTCCGGCGTGTCGAGATCGGTGACCGCCCGCCGTCCGGGCAGCGCGCAGGTCCGCAGCTTTTCCCCCTCCAGCACCACGCGGCCGCCGCGATCGCCGGTCAGGACTGCCATTCCCTGCATCAGCCGCCGTGGCAGGATCACCGGATGCCCGGCCTCCGCGCCATCCTCGGTCGTCGCGCGGAGCGGGCAGGTCGGATCCTCCTCGAAGGCGGCGATCAGCCGGGCGAGGTCGCGGCCGTCGATCCCGGGCATGTCGGGCAAAAGGATCATCAGCCCCTCGGCCTGGCCGATCTCGCGCGCGCCGGCGCGCAAGCTCGCCGCCATGCCTTCATGCGCGTCGGGGACCGGCACGACCCGCAGCCCGAGCCCCATCAGCACCGCCCGCCGCGCCGGCACCAGCGGGCCGGAGGCGGGCAGGGTGACGATGACCCGCGCGCCGGTCCCGACCGCGAGCGCCGCGATATGGCGCAGCACCGGCTCGCCCCCGACCTCTTCGAGGAGCTTGTCGGAGCCGCGCATGCGCCGCGATGCGCCGGCGGCGGGAATGAGGATCGCGAGGTCGGTCATGCGGCACCTCCTCCGCCGGGTGGCCCGGCCTGCCGGCAGTCGATCGTGGCGTCAACTATCGGCGTGGGGAGGGTTTGGCGCAAGGGGGGGGCCGGGTCCGGTCGTCTGATGCGCATGACGCCGCTCTCCCGGCCCTTCGCTTTCGCTTCGGGCGTTCGGCGGGGAAAACGTCCACGGGATTGTGTCCGTG
>WOYI010895065.1_pt1 | contig 24526 bp, 23 predicted proteins | sample 6423411 | NCBI WGS metagenome assembly WOYI01 (sample SAMN13441803, study PRJNA592873) | oil field metagenome | biome: oil field; feature: oil-well bore; material: oil-contaminated soil; isolation source: oil-contaminated soil from oil-well borehole | place: Germany: Wietze | collected 2016-10-18 ... | reverse complement strand
CTTTTGGTGGACCTGAGGGGACTCGAACCCCTGACCCCCTGCATGCCATGCAGGTGCGCTACCAGCTGCGCCACAGGCCCCTCTCGCTGGACTGTCACCGCTCGCGGCAACCCCGCAAGCCTACTACACTCGGCGTCTGCGGTTGGACGCGGGTCAGGTCGCGGGGGCTCCCGCATCAGCCATGATGGGAATGACCGGGCAGTCCTTCCACAGACGCTCAAGCCCGTAAAAAACCCGCTCCTGCTCGTGGAAGACATGTGCGACGAGGTCACCGAAGTCGAGCAGCACCCAGCGTGATTCCTGCCGCCCCTCCCGGCGCAGTCGCTTAACCCCCACTTCGAGCATCGCTTCCTCGATCGCGTCCGCAATCGCGGCGACGTTGCGCTCACTGTTCCCGGTGGCGAGGAGGAACGCGTCGACGAGCGGCAGGGGCTCGGAAACGTCGAAGGCCACGAGGTCTTCACCACCCTTGCTCTCTGCCGCTCGGGCGGCGATCTGGACGATCTCGTGGGTGTGCTCGGCTGCGGTCATGAGAATGCTCCGGTGACGAGCGCGACGATCAGCACGCCGGTCAGCGCGAGCGCCAAGGCGCCCGCGGTGATGACGAGAGTCAGCATGAGCCGACCGCCCTTTTCCGGAGCGGGAGGCTTGATGATGTCTTCGGCACTCTTGATGGTGCTGATCGCTGCGCTCGCAGCGATCGGCGATGGGGAAGAAGAAGCGGGCAGCTCGCCGTCGACGAGGACAGCGTCGACGTCCTTGCCGTCAGCCATACCGGGTACGGTTCCGGTTGCGCCGAAGTGATCCGGCAGGTTGAACGTGCCCGTGATGAGCACCTCACCCGTTGCGGTGACGGGCCCGACGAACGAGCCGGTGTCGGGCGTCTGCGAAAGAATGAGTGCATTGGTCGCCGCCAGCGAGCCCGTCGCAGCGGATCCTCGCGATAGCAGCTGGTCAAAGGATGCCGGCACCTCCACCTCGACCGCACGGCCGGACAGGAGGCCCGAACCGAATGTCGGTGCGATCACGGGACGCCCCGCGGACTCATCCGGGTGCGCGCGGCGCGTGATCGCCTCACCTCTGGACCGCTCGGTCGGCTCGTCGTCGCGCAACGGTGCGACAACGGACTCCATCCTCGCCGCGCCCGGGTTCCCGGGTGCCTTGACCGCGGCGTTGAGCACCGCATCCGTCGCAGAGGCCGAGACGGGCTCGAACTCAGACACGATAGGCACCGACGCGGTGCGGATGCGCTCCTGCTGCCGCGCGCGGCGACGTGTCAACGCGGGCGAATGGAGATCGATGTCGGCCGCGGGCGGCGGTGCTTCGGCGACCGTTGCAGGCTCCGCCGCGCGAGGCAACGGAGCGACGACGGGCGCGGGCGACTCGGTCACGGTCGCCGCTTCGTCGAGATGCTCAGGTGTGATGATGGGCGTCGACGCGGTATTGCGCAATTCGCGCAGTTGGCGGCGTGTCATCTGCGGGGAATCAGGCTGGTCGGGTGTGCTCATGCCTCGCTCCGGTAAAGGTCGTGCTTCGCAATGTATTGGACGACACCGTCGGGAACGAGGTACCACACCGGATGTCCCCTACGAACCCGCGCGCGGCAGTCCGTGGATGAGATCGCCAGCGCCGGAATCTCGAGTTGACTGACGTCGCCGCTCGGCAGCCCTTCCGTGCTCAGCACGTGGCCCGGCCGTGAAACGGCGACGAAGTGCGCCAGGCCCCACAGCTCGTCGTGGTCTCGCCATCCGATGATCTGGGTGATGGCGTCCGCGCCGGTGATGAAGAACAGGTCGGCGCCGGGTCGCTCAGCCTTGAGGTCGCGAAGCGTATCGATCGTATAGGTGGGTCTCGGGCGATCGATATCCACGCGACTCACTGTGAACCGCGGGTTGGATGCCGTGGCGATAACGGTCATCAGATAGCGATGTTCGCTGCTGGTGACGTTGTCCTTCTGCCAGGGCCGACCCGTGGGCACGAAGACCACTTCGTCGAGCCCGAACGACTGCGCAGCTTCACTCGCGGCGACGAGGTGCCCGTGATGGATCGGGTCGAAGGTACCGCCCATCACCCCGATCCGCGGGGCGCGCGCAAACGACATTGCGCGGCCTATTAGTGGCCGTGTCCCGCCTGAGAGAGATCGACCGGGTGCGCCTTCGCATATGCATCGGCCTTATGCGCGTGGCGGTTGGCGACATTGCGATAGGACATCGTGACCGCACCGAGCGCAAGGAAGACGACGAAGGCGATGATGCCGAAGATGAACGTCTCGGCCTGGACGTTGCCGGTGTGTGCCACATTCTCTGTGGCGAGGGCGACGATTGTAGCGAAAGTCATTCGTGCTCCGTTCGGTTCGGGTGTATCCAGCTTAGGTGGTCATGCGCGGATCTGTCCGGCGCCACGGGCAAGCCACTTCGTGCTGGTGAGTTCTGGAAGGCCCATCGGGCCGCGCGCGTGCAGCTTCTGGGTCGAGATGCCCACCTCGGCGCCGAAGCCGAACTCCCCCCCGTCGGTGAAGCGCGTGGAAGCGTTCGCCATGACGACAGCGGAATCCACCTCGGCGAGAAAGCGCTCGGTGTGCGCATCGTCGAGCGTGATGATCGATTCGGTGTGATGCGTCGAATACTGCCGGATGTGCGCGAGCGCAGCATCCAGATCGTCGACGATACGCAGCGACACGTCGAGGCTCATGTGCTCGGTCGACCAGTCCGCCTCGGTCGTGGGGACGGCGTCAGGAACGAAGACCCGCACGTCCTCATCACCGTGGATCGTTACGCCGGCGGACTGCAGGGCGGCGGCCACGGGCGGAACGAGGCGCTCGGCCCCGCCCCGGATGACCAGCACGGTCTCGACGGCATTGCACACACTGGGCCGCTGGGCCTTCGCATTGACGACGATCCGCTCGGCCCACGCCACCGGCGCGGACGCATCGAGCACGATGTGCACGACCCCGGCGCCGGTCTCGATCACGGGAACGGTCGACTGGGTGACGACGGTCTCGATGAGCTCCGCGCTGCCACGCGGTATCAGGACGTCGACGAGACCCCGCGCATGCATCAGAGCCTCCGCACCACCCCGGCCGAAGTCGTCGACGGTTTGGATCGCCTCCGGATCGATGCCCTGCGCGGCCAGCGCGGTGCGCATCACGTCCACGAGCGCCGCGTTCGTGCTCTGTGCGGCCGTACCACCACGCAGCACCACGGCGTTGCCGGAGCGCAGCGCGAGCGCGGCGATATCGACGGTCACGTTCGGGCGCGCCTCGTAGATCGACCCGATGACGCCGAACGGCACGGCGACCTTCTGCAGGTGCACACCGTTGCCGAGGACCCGTTCGTCCAGCACCCGCCCCACGGGGTCGGGCAGGTCGGCGACATCGCGCACCGCGGCGGAAAGCGCGAGAACGCGCGGAAGATCGAGCCGGAGCCGGTCGACCAACCCCTCCGAGATCTCGCTCGCCCGAGCGCGGGCGAGATCGTCCGCGTTGGCAGCGATGATCCGGTCCGCGGCGTCGGAGACGGCGTCGGCGATCGCGCGAAGGGCGTCGGCCTTGGCCTCGTCAGAGAGCAGACCGATCACACGGGAGGCATCCTTCGCGAGCTGCATGCGCTCTCGCGCGGTGGTGACGATCGGCGCGGTCGTGGTCATCAGGCCAGTCTACCGATCCGCTGGGGGCCCGTCAGGATCCGGCGGCGGTACGAACGGATCCCGTCGCGCTGGTGGGAATGACTCCGGCGGCGGGCACGAACCAGGTGCCGATGTGCGCACCCTCCAGTGCCGGGCCGACGAGTTCGGCGCTCGTCACCAGAACACCGATCCCCGACGCCGCAGCCAGCCGCGCGGCCGAGACTTTCGTCGCAGCTCCCCCCGTGCCGACGCTGTTGACGACAACCGAGCCGAACTCGAAGCCGTCCAGATCATCGTCATGCGCGACCACATCGATCGGGCGCGCCCCGGGCTCATTCGGTGGTCGGGTGTACAGCGACTCGATGTCGCTCAAGAGCACCAACGCGTCAGCACCGATGAGCTGGGCGACGAGCGCGGCCAATCGGTCATTGTCGCCGAAACGGATCTCTTGCGTGGCGACCGTGTCATTCTCATTGACGATCGGAAGGATCCGCAGACTCAACAGGCGCTCCATGGCGCGCCGCGCGTTGGAACGATGCGTCGGGTTCTCGAGATCTCCGGCCGTGAGCAGAACCTGACCGGCGACGATCTCGAAGGGGCGAAGCGCATCCTGGTAGCGATAGATCAAGACATTCTGCCCGACGGCCGCCGCAGCTTGCTGGGTGGCGAGATCGACGGGCCGCTCTTCCAGAGAGAGGTACGGCATGCCGGTCGCGATGGCGCCCGAAGACACCAGCACGACCTCCGTGCCGCGCGCGTGCGCCGCCGCGAGAGAGTCGACGATCGGACGGATCTTCTCTGCGTTCTCGCCGCTGATCGATGAGGAGCCGACCTTGACGACGACGCGCCGCGCGCCGACCAGGCCTGACCGATCCCGCACGCTCACGCCTGCTCGTCCTCCGCAGTGCCCGTACCCTGAGCGCTCCGCACGGCGATCCGCTCGGACTCGAGCTCGGCGCGGGCGTCCGCCTTGGCATCCATCCGCTCGTGGTACCGGTCGCGACGCTGCGAGGTCGTCCGTCGCGGATTGAGATCCAGTCGGGGATCGGTTCCTCGCGGCGCTGTCATCAGCTCGGCAGCAGACGACAGGGCAGGGTGCCAATCGAAGACGATCGCATCGCCCTCGCCGATCACGACCGTCGACCCCGCGACGGCGCCGACACGGAAGAGCTCGTCTTCCACTCCCAGCTTCTCGAGCCGGTCGGCAAGGAAGCCGACGGCCTCTTCGTTCTGGAAATCGGTCTGCTGGACCCAGCGCACGGGCTTGTCGCCGATGATGCGGTACACGTTGCCGTAGGTGCCACCCTCTACACGGATCTCGAACTCCTTCACGGCGCCTCTCGGCCGGATGACCACGCGTTCGGGCTCCGGCGTCGCCGCGAGGACCGCGCGATGCTCCGCGATGATGTCGGCGAGGGCGAACGAGAGCTGACGCAGACCTGAGTGGCTGACCGTCGATATCTCGAACACGCGGTAGCCGCGTGCTTCCAAATCGGGACGAACCAGTTCGGCCAGGTCTTGCGCCTCGGGGACGTCCACTTTGTTCAGGGCGATCAGCTGCGGGCGGTCCAACAGCGGCACCTGACCCTCCGGCACCGGATAGTTGCCGAGCTCAGCCAGGATGACGTCGAGGTCTGACAGCGGGTCGCGCCCCGGCTCGAGCGTCGCACAGTCCAACACGTGGACGAGGGCGGTGCAGCGCTCGACGTGACGGAGGAATTCCAGCCCCAGACCTTTGCCCTCGCTGGCGCCCTCGACCAGTCCCGGCACATCCGCGACGGTGAAGCGGATGTCGCCTGCCTGAACGACCCCGAGATTCGGGTGCAGCGTCGTGAACGGATATTCGGCGATCTTGGGCCGGGCCGCTGAGAGCGCCGCAATCAGGCTCGACTTCCCCGCGGAGGGGAAGCCCACCAGCGCCACATCGGCGACGGTCTTGAGCTCGAGGAACACATCCCCCTCCCAGCCGGGGGTGCCCAGAAGCGCGAACCCGGGCGCCTTGCGCTTGGGATTGGCCAAGGCCGCGTTGCCGAGACCGCCCTGGCCACCAGGGGCCGCGACGAAGCGCGTGCCGGGGACGACGAGATCGACGAGCGTCTCACCGGCGGTGTTCTTGACCACCGTGCCGACGGGCACGGGCAACTCGACTCCCTCGCCGTTCGCACCGGAACGATGGTCGCCCATGCCGAATCCGCCGTTGCCGGCAGAGCGATGCGGCGAGTGATGGTACGACAGCAGCGTCGTGACCTGCGGGTCGGCGACGAGGACGACGTCACCACCGTGACCGCCATTGCCGCCGTCCGGGCCGGCGAGCGGCTTGAACTTCTCACGCTTGACAGAGACACATCCGTTGCCGCCCTTGCCCGCGCGCAGGTGCAACGTCACGCGATCGACGAAGGTGACCATGAAACGCTCCTCAGCGGAAATGAGAGAGGGGCGGGCCGAAGCCCGCCCCTCTCCACAGGATTGTGTGTGTTACTCAGCCGCGGCCGGTGCCACAATGTTGACGACCTTGCGGCCGCCCTTCGTGCCGAACTCGACCGCACCCGCCTCAAGTGCGAAGAGCGTGTCGTCGCCACCGCGGCCGACTCCTGCGCCGGGGTGGAAATGCGTGCCGCGCTGGCGAAGGATGATTTCGCCGGCGAGCACCTTCTGGCCGCCGAAGCGCTTCACGCCCAGTCGCTGAGCATTGGAATCACGACCGTTGCGGGTGGAGCTTGCGCCCTTTTTGTGTGCCATGTCTGCGTCTCCCGAGAATTACTTGATGCCGGTGATCTTGACGCGTGTGAGGTCCTGACGGTGCCCCTGACGCTTCTTGTAACCGGTCTTGTTCTTGAACTTCTGAATCACGATCTTGGGGCCGCGCTCTTCGCCGAGGACCTCAGCGGTCACGCTGACCTTCGCGAGCGTGTCGGCATCCGTCGTGACGGCGTCACCATCGACAAGCAGAACGGCGGGCAATTCGAGCTCATCGCCGATCTTCGCCTTCTGACGGTCGAGGACGACGATGGTGCCGACCTGAACCTTCTCCTGACGGCCACCGGCTCGCACAACTGCGTAGACCACTTCACACCTGTTTCTTCTGTTGGAGCGCACAGCCCCGATTGTCTGTATGAGACTGGCAAGTCTTGGTGCGGCCCTCGACTCGAAGCGGTACAGAGGGGTACACGGCGCACCAAGGTTCTACAGTACCGGATGCCGGGCGATCGGGCAAAAGCGCCCGCCGGGCGTGTCGACGCGCACTCTATGATGAGCCGACATGGCAATCCTCATCGACGACCCACGCTGGCCGGCGCACGGACGCCTGTGGTCTCATCTGGTCAGTGACAGCGACCTCGAAGAGCTTCACACGTTCGCGCAGGCGCACGGCATCCCCCGTCGCGCTTTCGACCTCGATCACTACGACGTTCCCGATAGCGCGGTGAGCGAGCTGATCACCGGCGGAGCGGAGCGCGTCAGCAGCCACGATCTCGTAAAGCGACTGATCGGCTCAGGGCTTCGGATCACGGCGCGCGAGCGACGCACCCGGTAGTGCCGCTCGCTCAGTCTTCGGGGATTGTGGAGATCGGAGTCCCGGTGAGGGCCGCTGTCGTCACACGCCGACGGCCTCGTCCCTGACCCGGAGCCTTGGGCTCGGGCAACGCGCTCAGCACCGAGTCGAGCAGCAGGTCCTTCTCGGTACGCGGCCCGGCCTCCGTCGCGGCGGGCTCCCGCTTCTTGCGGACCTTCCTCGCTGGTTCGGGCGCGATCTCGGCGACCGGTTCAGTCTCGGCATCCTCCGTCGCGGAGTGGATCGTCGAGGCGGCGATCTGTGCGAGCGCCGACTTGGCGCCCTCGGTGATCACGTGCGTTCCGCCGTTGGCGCTCGTGCTGACGGATGGGGCCGGCGCGCTCTGCCGCGGACGCCGCGCGCCGGCGTTCTGAGCCTGCGGGCCGGTGCGATGCTTCACCACAGGATCGTGATGCACGATCACGCCGCGACCGGCACACACTTCGCACGCCTCGCTGAAGGTCTCGAGCAGGCCGAGGCCGAGCTTCTTGCGAGTCATCTGAACGAGACCGAGCGAGGTCACTTCTGCGACCTGATGCTTCGTGCGGTCGCGGCTGAGGCACTCCACCAATCGGCGAAGTACGAGATCCCGGTTCGACTCGAGCACCATGTCGATGAAGTCGACCACGATGATCCCGCCGATGTCACGCAGGCGCAGTTGGCGGACGATCTCTTCCGCTGCCTCGAGGTTGTTCTTCGTCACGGTCTCTTCGAGGTTTCCCCCCGTGCCGACGAACTTGCCCGTATTGACGTCGACGACCGTCATCGCCTCGGTCCGGTCGATCACGAGCGATCCGCCCGACGGCAGCCACACCTTGCGCTCGAGTGCCTTCTCGATCTGTTCGTTCACACGGAAGCGGTCGAACGGGTCCTGATCGTCTTCGTATTTCTCGATCCGCTCGAGCAGGTCCGGAGCGACGCCGGCGAGGTAGGCCGTGATGGTCTGATGGGCGTCCTCGCCCTGGATGAGCATCTTCGTGAAGTCTTCGTTGAAGACATCTCGGACGATCTTCACGAGCAGGTCGGGCTCGGCGTGCAGCAATGCCGGCGCCTGGATCGATTCGACCTGGCTCGAGATGTGCTCCCACTGCGCCGTGAGGCGCTGCACATCGAGCGTCAGCTGGTCCTCGGTCGCCCCCTCGGCGGCGGTGCGCACGATGACACCACTTGACTCGGGCAGCACCTCCTTGAGGATGCGCTTGAGGCGCGCGCGTTCGGTGTCGGGAAGCTTGCGGGAGATGCCGTTCATGGCGCCCCCGGGAACGTAGACGAGGTACCGGCCCGGGAGCGAGATCTGGCTGGTCAGGCGCGCACCCTTGTGACCGATGGGATCCTTCGTCACCTGCACGAGGACGCGGTCGCCCGACTTGAGAGCCAGCTCTATGCGGCGAGGCTGGTTGCCGGTTTCGACGCCGTCCCAGTCGACCTCGCCGGAGTAGAGGACGGCATTGCGACCTCGGCCGATGTCGACGAAGGCTGCTTCCATGCTGGGGAGAACGTTCTGCACCCGGCCGAGGTAGACGTTTCCGATGAGCGATGACTCCTGGCTGCGGGCGACGTAGTGCTCGACGAGGACGTCGTCTTCGAGGACGGCGATCTGGATGCGGCCGTTCTTGGAGCGGACGATCATGTCGCGGTCGACGGCCTCACGTCGGGCGAGGAATTCGGCCTCGGTCACGACCGTGCGGCGCCGGCCCGCCTCGCGCCCGTCTCGGCGCCGCTGCCTCTTCGCCTCGAGCCGTGTAGACCCCTTGATGCGCTGGGGCTCGGTGATCAGCTCGACCGCGCGACGGCGCGGCGGAGCGGGCTGCCCCGTCTGCGCGGGGGGTTCTTCGGTCTCGCCAGACGGACCCCCCGTTCGGCGACGGGTGCGTCGACGCGCGCTCGACGGAGAGTCGGGCGCCTCGTCATACCGGTCATCCGATCGAGCGGGCGCTGCAAGGGGGGGCGGCGCGTGGAACAACAACTGCGTCGAGACCGCCGAGACGAAGGTCTCGGGCAGCAGCCCCAGCGATACGGCGGTGTCGGGCTGTCGGTCGACGGCCTCGGTGGTCAGCGCGGGCGCGTCATCGGAAATCGGAGTGGGCTGGTCACTATGATCATCGTGCTCATCGGCCATCTCTGGCTACTCCTAGCGGGACGGCTCCGCGTGCCGTCCGACGAATATCTGGCGGTGCCACTCTGTTTCGGAGGGACCGCGAACTCAGTGGGTCTGCAACGTGAGCCCGCTCACAGGCTGAGGCTCGCGATGCCTAGGGTGTTCATCACCCGAAGTCTTCTGCGGTGCTCGGTCGCGGCGCGGCCGCGGAGCATCAGCGTCCATTATCGCACTATCCCGCGGCGATGACGCGACGGCGGGTGCGCACAGACGATCATCGTGTGCGAATGGGATAATTGCGCCATGCTTTCTCGTCCCGTCGCCGCTCGCCCGACCGTGTTGGCGATCTGGATGGTCGTCGCCGGGGTGATCGGATGGATCGCAGCGTTCGCGCTGACGATCGAGAAGCTCGACAAACTGGTCGCTCCGACCGATGCGGCCTCGTGCGACTTCAGCGTCATCGTGCAATGCTCGGCCAATCTCGAGTCCGCGCAGGGCAGTGTCTTCGGCTTTCCGAATCCGATCATCGGGCTTGCCGCGTGGATGGCTCCGATCGTGGTCGGCATGGCGATCCTGGCCGGCGCGCGATTCGCGCGCTGGTTCTGGTGGGTCTTCGCGGCAGGAATCACTTTCGCGTTCGGCTTCGTCCTGTGGCTCATCGGCCAGAGCATCTTCGTCCTCGGGACCCTGTGCCCGTGGTGCATGGTGACCTGGTCCGTGACGATCCCGACGTTCTACGCCGTATGGGTGCACATGTTCCGCTCAGGCGCCGTCTCGCGCGCCCCGAGGGTGCGCGCGATCGGCTCGGCGCTCACTGCGTGGATTCCGCTGATGACGATCGTGACCTTCGCCATCGGCCTGCTGCTCGCTCAGATCCGACTCGACGCGATCCCCCAGCTGATCAAGGTCATCTTCTGAGTCGCTGGCGGTCGGATTCAGAACCAGATGGCGAGCTCACGCGCGGCTGACTCGGGGCTGTCGCTGCCGTGCACAAGGTTCTGCTGGACCTTCATGCCCCAGTCCCGGCCGAAGTCACCCCGGATCGTGCCCGGCGCCGCAGTCGTCGGGTCCGTCGCTCCCGCGAGCGAGCGGAACCCCTCGATGACTCGATCGCCGGCAAGCCGGATGGCGACCGACGGCCCCGAGAGCATGAAGTCCAGGAGCGGCTCATAGAACGGCTTGCCGGCGTGCTCGGCGTAGTGTCGCTCGAGAGTCTCACGATCGGGCTCGACGAGCTTGATGTCCACGAGCGCGTAGCCCTTGGCCTCGATGCGGGCCAGAATCGCGCCGGTCAGGCCGCGGGCGACGCCGTCCGGCTTGACGAGCACGAGGGTCTCTTGCGGGGGCATGTCAGTCTCCGTTCGTTGCGGGATCGGAGTGCTGCGCGTTTCGGCGATCCAGCGCTCCACCCTTGATCGTCGCATATGCGTACATTCCGCCGAAAATGAGCGCCACGACCACGAGTGCGGGGACAAAGAACCCACCGAGGGCGAGCACGACCTGCCAAGACCAGCCGAGGGCGATCCCCCACCGATGCCGCAGCACGCCCGACGTCGCGATCATCAGCAGGGCCAGCGCGGTGCCGGCGACGATCCCCCACCACGGAGGAACATCGGCAGGCAGCTGGTCCAGCCCATAGAGCGCGAGCCCGCCGAGGAAGACGACGACCGACTCGAATCCGAGCACGATCGACGCGAGGGATTCTTCGGCGCCTCGGACACGCCGCTGGCGCGCACTCACTGTCGCCACCCGTCTTTCCAATCCTGGGCGGCGGCGAGATGAACAGCCTCGCCAGCGAGGACCACGCTTCCGGCGATCACGACCGCACGGCGCTCGGAGGCCGCGCCCCACGCTCGAGCCGCTTCGGCGGCATCATCGAGATCGCGATGGACGCTGACGGGGGTGCCGGTCTGCTCGACGAGGTCGGCAACCGCGTCGGCTTCAGCGGCCCGCTCGGAATCGGGCGCCGTAGCGAACACGTGCGCGGCCGCCGGCGCGATCCGCTCCACGATTCCGGCCACATCCTTGTCTGCGAACACTCCCAGCACCACACCCCATTCATCGAAATCGAACGACTGCCCGAGCGCCCGGACGAGCGCGTCGGCGCCGTGCGGATTGTGCGCACTGTCGACGAGGACGGTCGGGGCGACGCCGATGAGCTGCAGCCGGCCCGGAGAGGTTACTTGAGCGAGACCGTCCGCAACCACATCAGATGCGATCGACTGTTCCCCGCCGCCGATCAGTGACTCGACCGCGGCGATGGCCAGCGCCGCGTTGTGACCCTGGTGCGCCCCATAGAGCGGCAGATACAGGCCGTCATACGTGCCGGCCAGGCCGCGCACCGACAGCAGCTGTCCCCCGACGGCCAGCTGCGCGTCCGTCACCGCGAACGCGTCGCCCTCCACCGCGAGAGTCGCCGCGTGGAGATCTGCGGCCGCGCGGAGGACCCGCAGGGCATCCGGGTGCTGGTGGGCCGACACCACCGCGGCGCCCTGCTTGATGATGCCCGCCTTGACGGCGGCGATCTCGGCGATCGTGTCCCCCAGGCGATCCTGATGATCGAGGCTGATGGGCGCGAACACGGCGACGTCGCCATCGGCCGCGTTGGTCGAATCCCACGACCCGCCCATCCCCACCTCGATCACGGCCACGTCCACTGGCGCATCGGCGAACGCCATGAAGGCGAGGACGGTCAGCAGCTCGAAGAACGTCAACGGGGCGTCGGCCGCGGCCGCGAGCTCGGCATCGACCAGGTTCACGAACGGCGTGATCTCGACCCAGGCATCCGCCAGCAGGGCATCGTCGATCGGCTCGCCATCGATCATGATCCGCTCGGTGAAGCGCTCCAAGTGGGGGCTCGTGAACAACCCCGTGCGCAATCCGTGGGCGCGGACGATCGATTCGATGACGCGACTTGTCGACGTCTTCCCGTTGGTTCCCGTGACGTGCACGACACGGTAGGTGCGCTGGGGATCATCCAGCAGGTCGAGAACACGTCGTGTGCGCTCGACGCGCGGCTGCACCCACCGCTCGCCCTGGCGAGTGAGAAGCTCCGCGTACACGGCATCCGCTCTCGTACGGTCGCTCATGCACTGCCCCCGATCCTTGTCACGGCGACGTGGATGCCGCCCTCGTTGGCGTACTGGCCCGCCGCCACATAGCCGACATACTCCGGTGTTCCGCCGAACGCGAGCGGCTGCCACACCTCGGCCGCTGCATCCGAAGGCACCTGCACGTCGCGACCGATGACGGCGAGGGCGTGCTCGCGGGCGAGGGTTTCGCCCGCGACGTCCGCTTGGTCGAACGCCGACGCCACGGCATCTCCGTCGGCGGCCGAAACGAAGAGCAGCTGAAGTCGGATGCGGTCGCTCACCTCGAACCCGGCCGCCTTGCGCGTGTCCTGGACCGCACGGATGACGTCGCGCGCCAGCCCTTCCGCTTCCAATTCCGGAGTGGTCTCCGTGTCCAGCAGCACGAACCCACCGTCCGGGAGGAGTGCGAGAGCTTCACCCTCGGGTCGTCCCGCGGTCTCGAGTACGAGCTCGTACTCGCCCGGTGCGAGGGTCACGCCTCCGGCGGTCACCACGCCGCCCGACTGAGACCAGTCGCCGGCACGCGCTGCACCGATGACCTGCTGCACCCGCTTGCCGAGCCGCGGGCCCGCCGCGCGGGCGTTGACCGCGAGCTTGTGGGTGATGCCGTAGTCGGCGGCCGTGGTCTCGGCGAACGCGACCAGGTCCACTGCCTTGACGTTCAGCTCATCGCGGAGGATCTCCTCGAACTGCGCGAGGTCTCCGGCATCCGGAGCCACGACGGTCAGTCGCCGCAGGGGAAGCCGCACGCGCTTGCCCTCTTTCTTGCGGAGGGCGTTGGCAATGCTCGACACCGACCGCACGGTGTCCATCGCGGTGCGGATGTCGGCCGCCTGCGCAAAGAGATCCGCGTCGGGCCAGTCCTGCAGATGGACGCTGCGCCCACCGGTGAGGCCCTGCCAGATCTGCTCGGAGACGAGCGGGATGAGCGGCGCCGCCACCCGGGTCAGGGTTTCCAGAACGGTGTACAGGGTGTCGAAGCCCTCGGTGGATGCCGGGTCCTCCGACACCCCGAGCCAGAACCGCTCACGCGAGCGGCGGATGTACCAGTTGGTGAGAGCCTCGACGAAGTCGCGCAGGCGAGCCGCCGCGGTCGTCGAGTCGAGCGATTCAAGGTCGTCCGCGACGTCGCGGACGAGATCACCGGTGAGCGCGAGGATGTACCGATCGAGCACGTTCGCCGAGTCGGTGCGCCACCGCGCTTCGTAGCCGCCGTCAGCGGCGACGTTGGCGTAGGTGGAGAAGAAGTACCACGAGCTCCACAGTGGCAGGAGGAACTCACGCACACCTGCGCGGATGCCCTCCTCCGTCACCACGAGGTTGCCGCCGCGGAGCACCGATGAGGCCATCAGGAACCAGCGCATCGCATCAGAACCGTCGCGGTCGAGCACCTCGCCGACGTCCGGGTAGTTGCGCAGCGACTTTGACATCTTCTGGCCGTCGCTGCCGAGCACGATGCCGTGGCACGCGACGCCGGTGAAAGCCGGCCGATCGAACAGCGCCCCGGAAAGCACGTGCATGACGTAGAACCAGCCGCGCGTCTGCCCGATGTACTCGACGATGAAGTCCGCGGGTGCATGCTCGTCGAACCACTGCCGGTGCTCGAAGGGGTAGTGCACCTGTGCGTACGGCATGGAGCCGGAGTCGAACCACACGTCGAAGACGTCCTCGATCCGGCGCATCGTCGAGCGGCCGGACGGATCGTCGGGATTCGGACGTGTCAATTCATCGATGTAGGGCCGATGGAGGTCGACCTCACCCTCCTCGTTGCGCGGAAGCCGACCGAAGTCACGCTCGATGTCGGCGAGCGACCCGTACACGTCGACCCGCGGGAAGGCGGCGTCATCGCTCTTCCAGACCGGGATCGGCGATCCCCAGAAACGGTTGCGGCTGATAGACCAGTCACGCGCGCCCTCGAGCCACTTGCCGAACTGGCCGTGCTTGACGTTCTCCGGCGCCCAGGTGATCTGCTCGTTGAGCTCGACAAGGCGGTCCTTGATCGCCGTGACGCGCACGAACCAGCTCGACACGGCCTTGTAGATGAGGGGATTCCGGCAGCGCCAGCAGTGCGGATAAGAGTGTTCGTAGCTCGCTTCGCGCAGGAGCCGACCCTGGGCCGAGAGCAGCCGGATGAGCGGCCGGTTGGCATCCATCCACAGCTCACCCGCGACGTCGGTGACCTGCGGGAGGAAGCGTCCGCCGTCGTCCAGGCTCATGATCAGTGGGATGCCGGCGGCTTCCGTCACCCGTTGGTCGTCCTCGCCGTAGGCCGGCGCCTGATGGACGATGCCGGTGCCATCGGTCGTGGTGACGTAGTCGTCGACGAGGATCCGCCATGCGTCCCCCGTGCCCCAGGTCTCGGAGTCTGCGTAGTAGTCGAACAGCGCGTCGTAGCGGACATCGGCGAGATCGGCACCGCGCACCGTCCGCTGGATGCCGGCACGGGCATCGTCCGCCGAGGCATATCCGAGGTCCTTCGCGTAGCCGGCGAGAAGTTCCTCCGCCAGCAGGTAGCGGTGAGATTCGCCCTCGGCGCGATCCTCGTGTACGTCGGCCGCGCCTTCGGGTCCGCCCGCGACAACGACATACGCGATCTCCGGCCCGACGGCGAGGGCGAGGTTCGTGGGGAGCGTCCACGGCGTGGTCGTCCATGCCAGCGCACGCACTCCGGTGAGCCCGAGAGCTTCGGCCTTGACGCCGACCAGAGGGAAGGTGACCGTCACGGACGGATCCTGGCGCATCTTGTAGACGTCGTCGTCCATCCTCAGCTCATGGTTGCTGAGCGGCGTCTCATCCCGCCAGCAATACGGCAGGACGCGATAACCCTCATAGGCCAGACCCTTGTCCCAGAGCTGCGAGAAAGCCCAGAGGACCGACTCCATGAAGCCCGGGTCGAGCGTCTTGTAGCCGCGTTCGAAGTCGACCCATCGCGCCTGACGGGTGACGTAGTCCTGCCACTGCTGTGTGTACTCCAGAACCGACTCGCGCGCTTTCGCATTGAAGGCGGCGAGCCCCATCTTCTCGATCTCGCTCTTCTCGGTGATGCCGAGCTGCTTCATCGCCTCGAGCTCGGCGGGCAGGCCGTGGGTATCCCAGCCGAACACGCGGTCGACCTTCTTGCCCCGCATCGTCTGGAACCGCGGGAACAGGTCTTTGGCGTAGCCGGTGAGCAGGTGCCCGTAATGCGGAAGGCCGTTCGCGAACGGGGGGCCGTCGTAGAACACCCATTCGTCCGCACCCTCGCGCTGGGCGATCGATGCGCGAAACGTGTCATCCTCCTCCCAGAACTCCAGGATGCTGCGCTCGATCTCGGGAAAGCGCGGGCTGGGCACGACGGAGTCCACTGCCGGGCCGAACGCGGCTCCGGGACGTGTCGACGGGCGGGGATAGGTCATTGTCACTCCAGCAGGTTGCCTTGCTCCTGCGAGGACGATCTTCCGATCGCGGTACCACCCCGCTTGCCCGACGCGTGTGCTGCGGACCCCTCTCACTGCGGCTGTGACGGGCCTGCCCCGCGCGGTTCTACTTGTCCAGAAGACGTTCTTCCGCGAGCTCCCCGGCGATGTCCGGATCGATGCTTGTGGATCCATGGTACCTGCCCGGGGCTGCTGCCTCCGCGTTTCGTGCTGATGTGGGGATCTGCGGAACTGCAGGATGCTGAGGGCCGGATGCCGCTGATCGCTCCTCAGCATCCGACATCTCCTCGGCATCCGTCCCCGCCCCGGCATCCGTCCCCGACCCGGCGATCCGGTCTCCGCTGACGAGCCTTACGCTCGAGACATGGCGCGCCGCTCCGACCAACCGATCGCTCCCCGGGCGAGCCCGCCCGAGCTTCCCGCTCGATGGGAAGAAGACGGTGCTGGTTTGGCGCCGCGCGCCGATCTCACCGGAGTCCTGCTGAGCGGCGTGACGGGTGATCCTTCGGCACTGCACGGCCGCATCGCCGAGTCGCGAATCGACGGGCTCGTGTGCGGACGATGGGAACTCGGCGGAGCGTCGCTCGTGGATGTCGAGATCCTCGACGTGCGCGCCATCGAGGTCGGTCTGCGCGACGGGACGTGGCGCAGCGTGGAGCTGAGGGGCGGAAGGATCGGCACTCTCGACGCTCCGCGCACCGCGTGGGACGGGGTCACGGTACGGGGCGTGCGCATCGACTACCTGTCGTTCGCTGCCGCCGAACTCACGGACGTCAGCTTCGTCGACTGCGAAATCGGCACGCTCGACCTCCCTGACGCCCGCCTGACCCGTGTCCGGTTCACCGGCACCCGCGCCGACGAGGTCGGCACGCGCGGCCTGCGCGCCCGCGATCTCGATCTCCGAGGCCTCGAGACGCTCGCCTACACCGATCCGCGTGCCCTGAGCGGCGCTTGGCTCGACGCCGGTCAGGCCGAAGCGCATGCGACGTCGTTCGCGGAGGCGCTCGGCATCCGTGTGGCGTCGTGATTCCGCTGCGTGCGTCGAGCGTGGGTCGCTGAGGACATCAACGCTGCCGAGGATCGGATGCCGTGGCTCCTGCCTCGGCATCCGACATCTCCTCGGAGACCGCGCGGACGCTGCGCCGGGGGCCCTCGCGTTAGACTGGCCAGACCCACACTCAGGCACGCTCACACAGTGCCGCACATATCGCTCGAGGAGTCGACACCGTCATGACCAGCATTCCCGAAAAGCCGGCACTGGAAGGCCTCGAGCAGAAGTGGGATGCCGCATGGACCGCGCAGGGGACGTACCTCTTCGACCGCGATGCGGCGAGAGCGAAGGGACGCGCGGGCGTCTTCTCGATCGACACACCACCGCCGACGGCATCCGGATCGCTCCACATCGGTCATGTGTTCAGCTACACCCACACCGATGTGAAGGTGCGCTACGAGCGCATGCGCGGGAAGACGGTGTTCTATCCGATGGGGTGGGATGACAACGGGCTGCCCACCGAGCGTCGCGTGCAGAACTTCTACGGCGTGCGCTGCGACCCGTCGCTCCCGTTCGACCCTGACTTCACTCCCCCGTTCCACGGCGACGCGAAAAGCCTGAAGCCGGCCGATCAGGTGCCGATCAGCCGACCCAACTTCATCGCCCTGTGCGAAGAGCTCACCCTCGAGGACGAGAAGGCCTTCGAAGCCGTCTTCCGGCAGCTCGGGCTGTCGGTCGACTGGAACCAGACCTATCGGACGATTTCGGCGGACACGATCCGCACGAGCCAGTCCGCGTTCCTCCGCAACCTCGAGCGCGGCGAGGCGTATCAGTCGATGGCGCCCACCCTGTGGGACATCGACTTCCGTTCGGCGATCGCCCAGGCCGAACTCGAGGACCGCGACCAGCAGGCCAACTACCACCGCATCGCTTTCCACAAGAGCGACGGCTCCGGCGACCTGCACATCGAGACCACCCGCCCCGAGCTTCTCGCGGCATGCGTCGCCCTGGTGGCCAATCCCGAGGACGAGCGCTACCAGCCCTTCTTCGGCCAGAGCGTGCGCACCCCGCTCTTCGACGTTGAAGTGCCGGTGCTGGCGCACCCCCTCGCGCAGAAGGACAAGGGTTCGGGGATCGCGATGATCTGTACATTCGGCGATGTGACCGACATCATCTGGTGGCGCGAGCTCGACCTCCCCAATCGATCGATCCTGGGCCTCGACGGTCGCATCCTCGCCGACGCGCCCGATGCGCTCGTCACCGACTCCGCGAGGTCCGCCTACGCCGAGATCGCAGGGCTCACCGTCTTCAGCGCCAAGAAGAAGATGGTGGAGATGCTCGAGGCATCCGGCGAGCTGCTCGAGGTGTCGAAGCCGTTCACTCATCCGGTGAAGTTCTATGAGAAGGGCGATCGGCCGCTCGAGATCGTCTCGACCCGCCAGTGGTATCTGCGCAATGGCGCTCGCGACGGCGCACTGCGCGAGAAGCTCATCGCGCTGGGCGCAGGCATGAACTGGCACCCCGATTTCATGCGCGTGCGCTACGAGAACTGGACGAACGGCCTGACCGGTGACTGGCTGGTCTCGCGCCAGCGCTTCTTCGGCGTGCCCATTCCGGTCTGGTACGGCCTCGACGAACACGGTGAGCGGGACTATGACCGCATCATCACGCCGGATGCCGCTTCCCTCCCGGTCGATCCGACCACCGATGTTCCGGACGGCTACACCGAGTCCCAGCGCGGTGTCGCGGGTGGGTTCGAAGCCGAGAAGGACATCTTCGACACATGGGCGACGTCGTCGCTCACCCCCCAGCTCGCCGGCGGCTGGCGGCGTGACGACGAGCTCTGGAACCTCGTCGCGCCCTTCGACGTGCGCCCGCAGGGTCAGGACATCATCCGCACCTGGCTGTTCTCGACGATGCTCCGCAGCGCTCTCGAGGACGACCGCGCCCCGTGGACGGATGCCTCGATCTCAGGCTTCATCGTCGACCCGGATCGCAAGAAGATGTCCAAATCGAAGGGCAACGTCGTGACGCCCGCTGACATCCTCGACCAGCACGGGACGGATGCCGTGCGCTACTGGTCGGCCTCCAGCAGACTCGGCGCGGACGCCGCGTTCGACCCGCAGAACCCGACGCAGGTCAAGATCGGCCGGCGCCTGGCGATCAAGGTGCTCAACGCGGCCAAGTTCGTGCTGTCCTTCCCTGTTTCCGACGGCGCGCAGGTCACGCACGCCCTCGACGCGTCGATGCTCGCCACGCTCGACCAGGTCGTCGTGGACGCGACGCGCGCGTTCGACGCGTTCGATCACGCACGGGCACTCGAAGTCACCGAGGCGTTCTTCTGGACCTTCTGCGACGACTATCTGGAGCTCGTGAAGGAACGCGCCTACAACCAGACCGATGCCGGTCAGCCCTCCGCGGCGCTCGCGCTGCGCCTGGCTCTGTCCACGCTCCTGCGCCTGCTCGCGCCGGTGCTCGCCTTCGCCGCGGAAGAGGCCTGGTCGTGGTTCGAGGAGGGCTCGATCCACACCGCGCCCTGGCCGGAGCCGCTCGGAATCGAGGGTGATCCCACCCTGCTCACAGCGACGAGCGCCGCGCTCATCGGCATCCGCCGGGCGAAGACCGAGGCCAAGGCATCGCAGAAGACGGCGCTCGAGACGCTGACGCTCGCGGCACCGGAGGACACTCTCGAGGCGCTGAAGTCGGCGGAGGGAGACCTTCGGGCAGTCGGCCGAATCGGAACAATCGCATATGCCGTGGGGGATGCCCTCTCGGTTCGCGATGTCGTGCTCGCTCACCAGGAGGCCTGACATGCAACTCGGAACCCGCTGGACGAGCGGTGAGCAGCCTCCGGCTGCGGTACCGACGCTGCTCCACGCGCAGATTGCCGCGGTGGATGCCGCAACTCTGAGCGACGAGCCCGACCAGCCCCGCCCGCGCTGGACGCTCACCTTCCTGGAGGGTCGCCCGATCGCGGAGCTCGACACGGGCGTGATCGTCGAAGCAGGTTCGGACGGCACGGTCGTGGTGCGCCATGACGACGAGGACGATCTCGGCTGAGGCGGGCGGCCCGGCCGCCGTGACCAACGTGGACTCTCACTGCTCGCCGTAGGGTGAGGGGATGACGGACGCTGCCCCGAATCCTCTTCTTGCTCCGAGCACTCTCGCGTACGGACTCCCCGACTACCCGGCGATCGCGACGGAGCATTATCTGCCGGCGTTCGAGGTCGCCTTCGCCGAGCATCGCGCTGAGATCGACGCGATCACGCGCGTGCACTCCACGCCGACGTTCGAGAACACGATGATTCCGCTCGAACGATCCGGGGAACTCCTCGGCCGTGTCGCGCAGACGTTCTACACGGTGTCATCCGCCGACGCCACAGCCCCGATCCAAGAGATCGAAGAGACCCTTGCTCCCCTGATGTCGGACCATCACGACGCGATCGCACTCGACGGCGCGCTGTACCGGCGCATCAAGACACTGCGTGATCAGCTCGATGATCTGGATCTCGCTCCAGAGGACCGCTACCTCGTCGAGCGCCATTTTCGAGAGATGACGCACGCCGGCGCAGGGCTCGACGATACACAGAAGGCGGCGCTCACCGACCTGAACCAGCGCCTCTCCATCCTCACGACGACCTTCGAGAAGAACCTCCTCGCCGACACGAACGACCTCGCCGTCGTGTTCGACACCGCCGACCAGCTCGACGGCCTCACGGCGGGCGAACTGTCCGCCGCCGCGCAGAACGCCAGGGATCGGGGCCTTGAGGGTCGCTACGTCGTCACCCTGACGCTCTTCACCGGGCATCCGTACCTCTCGACGCTCACTCGACGCGAAAGCAGGGAGCGGCTGTTCGCGGCGTCGCGATCGCGCGGAACGCGCGGCAACGAGCACGACAACCGCGACGTGCTGCGGGAGATCGTCCGCCTGCGCGCCGAGCGCGCGGCACTCCTCGGCCACAGGAACCATGCCGCGTACGTCACGAGCGACGAGACGGCCGGCTCCCCCGAGGCCGTTGAGGCGCTTCTCCGCCGCCTCGCAGCGCCTGCTGCGCGCAATGCGAAGCGTGAGCAGGCGGCTCTGCAGGCAATCGTGGATGCCGAAGCCGGTTCCTTCCCGCTCGCCGCCCACGACTGGGCGTTCTACACCGAGAAGGTGCGGCAAGCCGAATACGATCTCGACCGTACGGCGCTGCGGCCGTGGTTCGAGGCCGAGCGCGTGCTGCAGGCCGGCGTCTTCCGGACCGCCACGCTGCTCTACGGCGTCACGTTCACTGAGAGAGCGGATCTGGCCACGTATCACCCCGATGTCCGCGCCTTCGAACTCCACAACGCCGACGGGACCGCGCTCGGTCTGTTCCTGCTCGACCTCTATACCCGAGATTCCAAACGAGGCGGGGCGTGGATGAACTCGCTCGTGTCGCAGTCGCGGCTTCGCGGCACGTATCCGGTCGTCGTCAACAATCTCAACGTGCCCAAGCCTGCGGAGGGGCAGCCGACGCTTCTCACGCTCGACGAGGTCACGACGCTCTTCCACGAGTTCGGACACGCATTGCACGGACTGTTGGCTACCGTCACCTACCCGCACTTTGCCGGCACGGCCGTGTTCCGCGACTTCGTGGAGTTCCCGAGCCAGGTCAACGAGATGTGGATCCTGTGGCCCGAAGTGCTCACCTCCTACGCGCGTCACGTCGAGACGGACGAGCCCCTGCCCCAGACTGTCGTGGACCGACTGCACGCGTCCGAGGCCTTCAATCAAGGCTTCGCAACCAGCGAGTACCTGGCCGCCTCCTGGATCGACCAGGCGTGGCACTCCCTCGGTGCGGAGCAGGCGGCATCCGTCGTCGACGTGGCGGAGTTCGAAGCGGCCGCCCTCGCCGACATCGGGCTCGACAATCCCGTCGTGCCGCCACGGTATTCCTCGGCCTACTTCGCCCACGTGTTCTCGGGCGGATACAGCGCCGGCTACTACTCCTACATCTGGAGCGAGGTGCTCGACGCCGACACCGTGGAATGGTTCCGCGACAACGGCGGCCTCACACGCGAAAACGGCGATCGGTTCCGCACCCGTCTGCTCGGGGTGGGCGGATCGAAGGACCCGCTCGAGGCATATCGGGACTTCCGCGGCCGCGATGCCGAAATCGCTCCGCTTCTGCGGCGCCGCGGTCTGGACAGCTGAGCGGCGGAGCAAGACCGACAGCACCGGCGACCGTTCACCCGGCCGGCGGTCAGGCGGTCTTGCGCTTCTGCCGCAACACGATGGTCGGCGCGGCGCCGTCGCTGACCGCGGCACGGGTCACAATGACCTTGGCGACGTCCTCGGTCGAGGGGATGTCGAACATGATCGGACCGAGCACGTCCTCCAGGATCGCGCGCAGTCCGCGTGCACCCGTCTTGCGCGCAACGGCGAGATCGGCGATCGCCAGCAAGGCATCGTCGTCGAACTCGAGTTCGACGCCGTCGAGCTGGAACATCCGCTGATACTGCTTGACGAACGCGTTCTTGGGCCCCGTGAGGATCTCGATGAGCGCGGCCTGGTCGAGCGGCGCGACCGAGGTGACCACCGGCAGCCGGCCGATGAACTCCGGGATGAGACCGAACTTGTGCAGGTCTTCGGGCTCGACCTCGCTGAACAGGTCGAGCTCCTTCCCCTTCTCCTGCAGAGGCGCGCCGAAACCGACGCCATGCTTGCCGATGCGCGCCGAGACGATGTCTTCGAGCCCCGCGAACGCACCCGCGACGATGAACAGCACGTTGGTCGTGTCGATCTGGATGAACTCCTGGTGCGGATGCTTGCGTCCGCCCTGCGGCGGAACTGATGCCACGGTGCCTTCGAGGATCTTCAAGAGCGCCTGCTGCACACCCTCACCCGACACGTCGCGCGTGATCGACGGGTTCTCGGCCTTGCGGGCGATCTTGTCGACCTCGTCGATGTAGATGATGCCGGTCTCGGCACGCTTCACATCGAAGTCGGCGGCTTGCAGCAGCTTCAGCAGGATATTCTCGACGTCTTCACCGACGTAGCCCGCCTCGGTGAGCGCAGTGGCGTCAGCGACGGCGAAGGGGACGTTGAGACGCTTGGCGAGCGTCTGTGCCAGATAGGTCTTGCCGCACCCCGTCGGGCCGAGCAGCAGGATGTTGCTCTTGGCGATCTCGACTTCGTCCACCCGCTGCTCCGCCGGCTGAAGCGTGCCGTGAGCGCGCACCCGCTTGTAGTGGTTGTACACCGCGACCGACAGAGCGCGCTTGGCGGCATCCTGCCCCACGACGTATTCCGCGAGGAAAGAGTAGATCTCCCGAGGCTTCGGCAGATCGAACTCGCTGACCGCGCCATCACCGGATTCGGCCATGCGCTCTTCGATGATCTCGTTGCAGAGTTCGACGCACTCGTCGCAGATGTACACCCCGGGGCCGGCGATCAGCTGCTGCACCTGCTTCTGGCTCTTGCCGCAGAAGGAGCACTTGAACAGGTCGGCGCTCTCACCGATACGAGCCATCATGCTCCTCCTCCGTCGAACCACTCCGAGCCTAACCGCAACCGGCGACATCGCGGTGGATTGCGAAGCGGGTGTGGAGGGCGGACGCACGAAGCCCCGCCGACCGGAAGGGGCGGCGGGGCTTCGGACACGTCAGGACGTGATCGCCGCGGTGGGGGCAGGCGTGCGCTTCCGCGAAGTCAGCACCTGGTCGACGATGCCGTAGTCGAGAGCCTCGGACGCGGAAAGAATCTTGTCGCGGTCGATGTCCTTGTTCACCTCGGCTTGCGACTTGTTCGTGTGCCTCGCCATCGTCTCTTCGAGCCACGTGCGCATGCGGAGAATCTCCGCCGCCTGGATCTCGATGTCGGAGGCCTGTCCGTGACCGGATTCACCGACGGCCGGCTGGTGCATGAGAATCCGCGCGTTCGGCAGAGCCAGGCGCTTGCCGGGCGCGCCCGCGGCGAGCAGCACCGACGCGGCCGATGCAGCCTGACCGAGCACGACGGTCTGGATCTGAGGCGAGACGTACAGCATCGTGTCGTAGATCGCCGTCATGGCCGTGAAGGATCCACCGGGCGAATTGATGTACATGATGATGTCGCGGTCGGGATCCTGAGACTCCAGCACGAGCAGCTGTGCCATCACGTCGTCGGCCGACGCGTCGTCGACCTGGACGCCGAGGAAGATGACGCGGTCCTCGAACAGCTTGTTGTACGGGTCCTGGCGCTTGTAGCCGTAGGCCGTGCGCTCCTCGAACTGGGGCAGGATGTAGCGGCTCGACGGCATCTGCAGGCCCGAGGCCGAGTGCTGAGGGGCGCCGATCGTGGGGGTGTTCACAGTGCGGTTCCTCCGGTGGTCTGAGGCTCAGTTCCGCCGCCGCCGACGACGTCGGAAGCGGATTCACGGATGTGGTCGACGAAGCCGTATTCGAGGGCCTCTTCGGCGGTGAACCAGCGGTCGCGGTCACCATCGGCGTTGACCTGCTCGACGGACTTGCCGGTCTGGGACGCGGTGATCTCGGCGAGCCGCTTCTTCATCGAGAGGATCAGCTGGGCCTGCGTCTGAATATCGCTCGAGGTGCCGCCGAAACCGCCGTGGGGCTGGTGCAGCAGCACGCGCGCGTTCGGCGTGATGTAGCGCTTTCCCTTCGTGCCGGCCGTCAGCAGCAGCTGACCCATCGACGCGGCCATGCCGATGCCGACGGTGACGATGTCGTTCGGGACGAACTGCATCGTGTCGTAGATCGCCATGCCGGCCGTGATCGAGCCGCCGGGCG
>WOYI011056358.1_pt1 | contig 24534 bp, 30 predicted proteins | sample 6423411 | NCBI WGS metagenome assembly WOYI01 (sample SAMN13441803, study PRJNA592873) | oil field metagenome | biome: oil field; feature: oil-well bore; material: oil-contaminated soil; isolation source: oil-contaminated soil from oil-well borehole | place: Germany: Wietze | collected 2016-10-18 ... | reverse complement strand
CCTTGCTCTCTCGACCACACCCTCCCACCCCTTCCGGGAGATCGTCATGCCTCCCTGTAGTTCCAGTCGAAACAAAGGGGTCGGGGATTGAACCCCTTAAATCGGGGGATAGAAAGAAGTAAAATACGGGATACAGGGGTACTGGAAGATCCTATGGAGAGTAACCATCTTAAGCCCCTCACGGTCACCGGTGCCGTCATCACCGTCTCTTCGAGCCGGAAACCAGAGACCGATACCAGCGGAAAGACGCTCATCGACCTCCTCTCTGCCGCAGGAATCGAGGTGATCCATTACGCCGTGATCCCCGACGATATCGCGCGGATCCGCTCCGAAGTCCCTGTCGCGCTTTCGCGTGCAACCTGCGTCATCATCACCGGGGGCACCGGGCTCACCCCCGACGACGTGACCATCGAGGCGGTCGTGCCGCTGCTCGATAAGACGATCGACGGGTTTGGGGAACTCTTCCGCCTCAAAAGTTACGAAGAGATCGGGACCGCCGCGATCCTCTCGCGGGCGATCGCCGGGGTCATCGACGGTCGGGTGGTCTTCTGCATCCCGGGATCCACGAAGGCCGTCACGCTCGCCGCCCGGGAGATCATCATCCCCGAGATCCGGCACATCCTCACCCACGCGTCGTCGGGTCAGCGGTAGACGTCGAGGAGCGCCACCCGTTCGAGGACCAGGTCGCGGAACCGCGCCTCCCCGACCACAAGGACCTCTTCGGGGGTGATCCCGAAGACCTCCGCAAGGCGCGCCCTTTTTGCGGGATCGATCTCCTCCTCCCGGCCAGCATCGACGAACGTCACGAGATCGGCAAGGCGGTCCCGGACACCCGGCGCCGGCGGGCAGACAGCGATGTAGGAGTGGTTCTCCCCCGGATGGATCCCGAAGGATGCGGCCACCTGGCACTGCCGGGTTCCCGCGGCGTAGAGGAGCGCTTCCATCTCGATCGAGTTCGCTATCGGCTCGCCGCCGGCCCACGATCGCCAGGCGTGCCGGAGTGCTGCATCAACGTGGTCCCTTCCAGCGAGGCGGTCGGCGTCGAAGAGGATGATGTGAGTGCCACACTCGTCGGCTACCCTGCGGATCTCCCGGAGGAACCTGACGTTCTCGTCGACCGTAAAGACCGCCGGGTAGATATCGCATGCAATTTCTGTCATTTTTAGTTCACCCGAACCGGGAGAGGGTCGACTGCTCGCCGGTGGCCCCGGCGATCTCGTCGCGTGTCCCATCGAGCTGCTCGAAGATCTGAGCGGCGATCCCCTGCCCGAGAACCTTCCCGACTTTTTCCGGGCCGGCGGCGCGGAGCGCCTCGAGGGACCCGATACCGCTGTTGAAGAGCCGGCGGGCCCGGACCCGGCCAATCCCCCGGAGCCTGATGAGGGGCAGGAGTTCCTTCTTGATGCCGTGTTTGGTCCGGAGTTCCATCTCCTCGATCGGACCGGCGAGGTGCGGGGCGAAGAGACCGGCGAGTTGCCGGGTCGCGTGGACCAGCCAGGCGACGCTCTCCACCATCCCGTAGACGTCGCCAGGGCCGACGTTGTAGCGCTCGCAGATCACGTCTTCGCCCACCTCATCGGCCCAATCGGCGAGGAGGAGCGCCGTCTTGAGGCTCCGGTCGAACCCCTCGCCCGCGTCCCAGGGGATCTCCATCCAGAGGTCGTCCCGGTGGTCGGCGAGGAACCGGTCCAGGAGATACATATCGTCCCTCCTGACGAAGAGTGTCATCATATCCGGTGTGGAGCAGAGGAGGTGCAGGAGACCGATATCGGTGTACTCCTTCTGCCGGGCCATCGTCGTCACGATCGTCTCGGCGCTTCGGGGGTCGATGTAGAGCCGGGAGACGAGCGACCCGTACTCGGTAGCCTCGAGCCACTCCCCCACCTCGGTGATCATCTCCGCCTCCTCCAGGAACTCAAGCACCCTGTTGACCGCCCGCGAGAGCGCGAGCGGGCTCTCGCCCTGGTGGGCGTAGAACGTCTTGTCCATGAACCCGAGCACCTCGCCCGTCTCTCGGGCGAACCCGGTAGCGATGAGCGAGAGGATGTGGGTGCAGAGGACCGCCTCGTTCGCGCACCGGCTCCGGACGTCCTCGGCAGGCGCCCCGATGTAGCAGTCGAAGAGCTCCTCGACCATCTCCTCGGACTTGGCGATCAGGACGGCCTCTCCGTAGGGGTCGAGGTGCGGCCGCCCGGCCCGCCCGGCCATCTGCCGGTACTCCCGGACCGGGATCGGGACCATCCCCTCCCCGGCGTTGAACCGGAGGTAGTCGCGGACGATCACCCGCCGGGCGGGCAGGTTCAGGCCGGCCGCGAGCGTCGGGGTCGAGGCGATCGCCTTAATATGCCCTTCCCGGAACCCCGCTTCAACGATCCGGCGCTCCTCCCGCGCGAGCCCCGCGTGGTGGAACGCCGCCCCCTGGGCGACGCAGGCGGCAAGCGTCCTCCCCATGTCGGTCGCGGCGTTCGAGCGCAGCTTATCGGCATAGCCGGCGAGGGTTGGGTTTGCCAGTTTCAGCCCTGAAGCGGCGCGTTTTGCAAACGCCTCGGCGTTCTTCCGGGAACTGACGAAGACCAGGCACTGCCCCCCCTCTGCGACCGTGTCGAGGACGAGGTCCAGGTCCTCGTACTTGCTCCGGCGACTGACTTCCCGGGTGCTGTCGGCGAACCGGATGCCGTCTTCAAAGAAGACTCCTTCGCGGAGGTCAACCGGCCGCCAGTCGCTCTCGACGAGCTCCGCATCCAGCCACCCGGCCAGGTCCTGAGGGTTTCCGATGGTGGCTGAGAGGCCGATGATCTGCATATCCGGGTTTTTGTGCCGGAGCTTTGCTATCACCATCTCGAGCGTCGCTCCCCGGGAGGGGTCGTCGATCAGGTGGGCCTCGTCGAGGACCAGCAGAGTGATCTCGGCGAGCCATGGCGTCCGGTTCCGCAGGAGCGAGTCCACCTTCTCGCTCGTCGCCACGATGATGTCGTTTCTCCCCAGGTACTCGTCCCGCCGGTCGAAGTCGCCGGTGGCGATTCCGACCCGGAGACCCTTCTCTGAGAACTCCTCGAACTTCTCGCTTGCGAGCGCCCGGAGCGGGACGATGTAGAGGCACTTGCCGCCTCTCCCGACCTGGTGGTGCATCGCCATCTCGGCGACCAGGGTCTTGCCGCTCGCGGTCGGGATGACGATCAGGAGATTCTTCCCCGAAAAAAGTCCTGCTTCGACGCAGGCGGCCTGCGGCGGGTAGAGTTCCGTGATCCCGCACCGAGCGTAGCCGGCCGCGAGATCCGGCGGAATCGGCAGGCTGGCTATCTCCATGTATACCCCTTCATTTCCACTGCAAATTGCATATTCCACGTGTTGTCATGGTCATGGACGGGGCCGATATGCCCCGGCCGCATCACGAGTAGTACTCCAGCATCGACTGTTTGGCTTCCTTCTTCTTCCGGTCGAGGTACCCGTAGACATGCTCGTGCGGCACGCCCTGGATCAGCATCTCCACCGCTTTCCTCGCGGTCTCGGCCTGCTCCGGGAGACCGATGATCGCGACGGTCTTTCCGTGGACTGAGATCTCCGTGTTGGTCATATCCTCGATCTGCGAGCGGGACGTCCCCGCCTTGCCGATGATCCGGCCCCGGAGCCGCTCGAGCTGCCGGGTCGTGTCCGAGAGGTCTGCGAGGTTGATAATATCAAGCATCATGTCCTCGTCCTCAAGAAGGCGGAACGCACGCTCCGGCGAGAACCCCCGGTTGATCGCCTGGATGACGTTCGTCGCCGTCATGACGGCGATGGGATCCTCCGCCTCGATCGTCACGATCCCCTCCTCACTGTCTATCCAGAGGGTTATCCCGGTCTTCTCCTCGATCTCGCGCTTTGTGGACCCGCTCTTGCCGATGAGTACACCGATTCTGGCTGTTGAAACTTTTATCTCCTGTGTGGTCATGATTGCATCCCTTCTCCCCGGTGTTCAGGGCTCCCGGCGTCCGGTGCCGACGATCGCTCTGAGGACCTCTTCCTCATCCGTCACATCGCAGTAGCGGGAGAAATATCTGTTGAGGTTCTTTATATCCCGGATCAGAAACACGGGCGCCCGTGGGTGATCCAGGGTGACTGCCTGCCCCATATCGATCAGGTATGGTTTCTCGTGGTAGAGGATATTGTATTCGGAGAGGTCGGCATGGATCAGGCGCGCTTCCTGGTAGAGCTGCTTCACGTAACCGAGGATCTGCTGGTATACCGCCCCGTAGTCCTCGACCTCGGCGTTACGGAGCTGGGGATACGGCACCTCGTCACGCCCGAGGAACTCCATCAAGAGGATGTTCCGGTCGAAGACCAGCGGCTCGGGGACCGGGATCCCCACGTCGTGCGCCCGGGCCAGGTTGCTGAACTCCTTCTTCGTCCAGGCAAAGATGAGGCCCTTGCGCGTCCCCCGGACGCTCGAGAACCGGCGGTCTCCTGCCATGTACTCTGTCATCGCCTTGAAGTTCGCGGTCTGGATGCGGTAGATCTTGATGGCGAGCCCCCTCCCGTCATGCTCGCCGTAGAAGACGTTTGCCTCTTTGCCCGTGCTGATAGGCCCGCCGATGACCGAGATCAGTTTCTTCTGGACGAGCTTGTAGAGGGCCATGAGGGTGACCTCGTCGAAGACATCGTCCCGTACCTTCACGGTGTCGGCGTCTTTTATCCTGACGCCCATCGCCTCGATCTTGCGGTCGAACTGATCATGCTCTTCATCGCGGGTCACGGCCGGATCACCTGCTGCAGACGTAATCGTGTACGGGGGCGAGGATATCGATGAGGTGGTCGGCGGTCGCCGCTTTGAGGTCCATCGGGTGAACCTCGCCGGCGGCGTAGGCCCGCTCGAGGTCCTCGTAGACGGTAAACTCCCGGTCTCCGCCGAACTTCGCAGGCCGGCGGATAGTGACCGCCCCGGCCCGGGGGAAGACATGGTACTGCAGGATCTGGAGCACCGGGTTGTTTTCGACCTCCGGCGGGCAGAACGCCTTCTTCATCTTCTGCCTGATACCCTCCTCGGAGTCGGCGACCGATATGACGTTTCCGGCCGACGACGACATCTTCTTCCCGTCGAGGCCGTTGATGATCGGCGTGTGGATGCAGACCGGCGCCGGATACCCGATTGAGGGGAGGTGTTCCCGGGCGAGCATGTGAATCTTTCGCTGGTCGATCCCGCCGACGGCGGCGTCCACCTTGAGGGTCATGATATCGACCATCTGCATGATCGGGTAGACCATCTGGGAGACCGTGGGGTTCTCCATCTGCCGTCCGACCTCGTCCATGCTCCTCTTCGCCCGGTTGAGGGTGATCGCCTGGGAGAGTGTCAGCACGGCAAGTTCGTATTCCGGCGTGAGCTGCACGTCCGAGCCGAGGACGTAGTTTGCGCCACGAAGGCCGAGCCCCTCGAAGCAGCGGCGGTTGTACTCGGCGGTCTCCCGGATCTCCTCCATGGTCCCTTTGCGGTTTAAGAATGCATGAAGATCGGCGATGAGCACGGTCACCTCGAACCCTGCCTGCTGCAGGTCCATCAGCTTGTTCACCGTCACCATGTGGCCGAGATGGATCTCCCCGCTCGGCTCGTAGCCGGTGTAGACCCGCTTGACCGGACGGTCGATGAGCGCGCGCAGTTCCTCGTCGGTGACAATCTCTACGGTATTCCGGGTCACCAGTTCGTACGGATCCATTAAAAGGAGTGGGTTTGCCGGGGAGTTAATGCTTCTTCCCCCCTGCTCCGCCGTTCACCCGATGGCGACGAGGCCGAGCGCTTTGTTGGTCATCCGGATGGACTCGTCCGGATCCTTCACCGTTCCCATCAGGGCGCGGATGCAGTCGATGTTCTCGGGGATGACGTCGGCTTCCTGGTGGATTGCCTGGAAGCAGTAGAACTCCTTCCCGTTCAGCACCGAGACCGACTCCTCGAAGACGCCGTTCTCCCAGAGGTCCGTCCTCGGCCGGCCGAGGTCCTGGGTGTACTCCCGGAGCTCGGCGTTGCTCTTGATGCCGGTGGCCTTGCGAACGAGGCCGATGCGGCTGTGGTCCTCAAAGACCTTCAGCACCTCGTCCCGGGTGGTCTCGCGCTTTAAGTCCATCTGGATCGAGTGCATGTGCATAAACGTCGTCGGGACGATCATCGCGAGGGTGACGATGTTTATGTGCGGGAGGACGGTCTGGACGTCGGGGCCGTGGTGGCTAGGGATGGTGGCCGGGTTGAGGACGATGGCGTCGATCGGTCCCCTTTTCACGTCGCTCGGGTCCGCTCCGCGCCGGACCATCACCGCCCGGACCCGCTCGACGCCGAAGGCCTGGTCCATGGCGTTGATGAGCCGGACGAGCCCGGTGGTGTTGCACGAGACGACCCGGGCAAACTGTTTTCCTGCAGCCTCCTTGTAGTTCGCGTGGGCGTTGAAGGAGAACCCGGCGACCTCGTGTGCCTCGCCGCCCTGCCAGATTGCCTTGATCCCGAGTTTTTCGTAGGTCGGTTTGTTCTTCTCCCCGACACCGCCGGGGGTGGCGTCCACGACGATGTCGGCGGCTTTCAGCATCGCAGCGACGTCGCCTGCGACCTCGATACCGGCCTTCTCGAACGCCGGCTTCTTCGCGAGGTCCGCGATGTAGAGGGGATACCCGCGCTCTTTTGCGACGAATGCCTCGGCAGAGACGCTTGTCTTTGAGACCCCGATCACTTCCATGTCGGGCTCTGCAGCGACCGCATCGGCGACTCGTTTGCCGATGGTGCCGTACCCGTTGATCGCGACTTTGATCATGTATGATGGAATACAGAACAAAAATTAATAAAGGTTGCTGATTTGGAAATAGCAATGATATTATGGGCTCTTATCTCAAACGGGGATTTTTGAGTGCCCAAAATGTCTATTAACTCGTTTAATCCCGGTAAATGGGACCCCAAGAGATAAACAGGGGTGGTTTCATGTCGATGATATGGCAGGGGAGCATCTGCCGGATCTCTTCGTGCCGCCCTCTCCCACGGCCCGGGCGGCGGCGCGGCAGGATTTATAACCGGCCGGCCCTATGAGCATATATCCATGGAGAAACAGCCTATCCTCGCAACCGGCCGCCTGCTCCTGCGACCGTTCGACCTTCCGGACGCCCCACTGGTTCAGCGACTCTGCGGAGACTACGCCGTTGCCGCGACGACCCTCCTCCCCTACCCGTATCCGGACGGTCTCGCGGAGCTCTGGATCGCCTCCCTCCGCGAGGGCATCGAGCGCGGCGACGCCGCGGCCTTCGCCGTCACGCTCGCCGAGGACGGGAGCCTCATCGGCGGCGTTCGCCTGCGGATCGACACCGAGCACTCCCGTGCCGAGCTCGGGTTCTGGGTCGCGAGCCGCTGCTGGGGCCGGGGGTATGCCACCGAGGCGGTTCGTGCGGTGATCGAGTACGGGTTCTCGACTCTCGGGCTGCACCGGGTCCATGCCATGAACTTCTCCCGGAACCCGGCCTCAGGCCGGGTGATGGAGAAGTGCGGGATGCTCCACGAAGGCCGCTTCCGGGAACATGTCCGGAAGTGGGGGATCTATGAGGATGTCGACCTCTGGGGGGTTCTCCGGGATCCAGTCGGCCGTCCCGGGGCGTATTCTCCCTCGCCGCTGCACAGAGCACCCTTATGAGCGGACAGCCTCTTCTCGTAACAAAACGCCTCCTCCTGCGCCCGTTCACCCTCGCGGATGCGCCGGCGGTTCAACGGCTCGCCGGTGATTATGAGATCGCGTCCCGCACGCTCGAGATCCCCTACCCCTACCCCGACGGAGCGGCGGAGGACTGGATTGCCACCCACCGTCCCGGGTTTGAGAAGGGGATGCACGCCATCTACGCCGTCACCCTGGCCCCGGACGGGGAGCTCGTGGGGGCGGTCGGGCTCGCGGAGGTCAACCGCCGTCACGGTCGGGCGGAACTCGGCTACTGGGTCGCGAAGCCCTGCTGGGGTCGGGGGTATGCCACCGAGGCCGCCCGGGCGATGATCGAGTACGGGTTCTCCGTCCTCGGGCTGCACCGGGTCTACGCCATGCACTTCTCCCGGAATCCGGCGTCGGGCCGGGTGATGGAAAAGTGTGGGATGATGCATGAGGCGCGCCTCCGGGGGCATGCCCGGAAGTGGGATGTTTATGAGGATGTCGACGTCTGGGGGGTCCTCCACGATGACTGGCGGAAGCAATGCACAGAGCCGGCGATCCGGGAGTGCCGGGTGCGTTGAACCAGCTGGTTCAACCCTCGAACTTCAGTCGTACGGGGAATATATCATCCCCCCATGTGACGGAGTAATGGGGAATGTGGATGGGGTTCGCCCCCCACTCTGTTATTGCCCCGGCCGAAGGCACCCGCCTGTGCTGACTTACCCCCTCCACCGGACAGACAGCCGGGCGGCTGCCTGCGCGGCAAAAACGCACTCTTATCTTCTGACAAAGACAGCGTAACCCCGGTGCCCGCCCGCATGGACGGTCGGAAGGACGAGGACCTCATCTCCCCGACCCTGCAGCTGCCGGGCGTAGGTGGTTGCGGCCCGCTGGGTCTCGTAGAGTCGATCGGCATAGTACTCGGCTTCATCGATGACTCGCCGTTGCCGTATCTTGATCCACTCTCTTTCCGAGCGCCGTTCCATACGATATGGTTGCAACGGACGGGCAATAGTTGTTGCGCACCTCCCCTGCTCCCCGACCGGGCCCGGCCTCGCGGCAGGCCCCCCATCGCCCACAAAGCATTTCTCCTCGCGGTACCCTTTCAGGTGCCGGTGCCTATGACCTGCAGAATTACCCCTTCGGTTACCCTTGAATCGAAAGAGCCTGGATTCTCCGCGCTCCTGTCGCTCGTCTTCGTCGGGCTCGGCCAGGCATACAACGGGCAGTTCTTGCGGGGCGTGCTGTTCCTCGTTGGGACGCTGATCGGGGGCCTCTCCTTCGCTCCCGCCGGGGCGGCTGTCTGGCTCTACGGTGCCTACGACGCCTACGCCGTCGCACGGAGGATGAACGGCGGCAAGGTGCCGTACCGCGAGAGCAGCGTTGCGGCTGTCCTCCTCTTCCTCGCGGTCTGGCTGGTCGGTCTTCTCTTCCTGCCGGTCGCCCCTGCGGCGGTATCGACCCTCACGTCAGGGCTGTCGTGGTGGTGACCTCCTCAGCCCTGCGCCTTTCGCTCCGCCCAGTAGGCCTCCGCCTCTTCCTCCATCTCCTCGAGTCGGTCGTAGTAGTCCGGGAACTCGTTTAAGTGCGCAAGCGTTATCTTCGCCGTCAGGAAGAGGTCGTCGTCGGTGACGTTCGTCGCCGGGTCATGGAGGCCGTGTTCGAGTTCCACGACCATGCCGCGCCGGAACTGCTCGACATCGAACTCCTTCCAGGTGATGCCGAGCTGCTCGCCCATCGCCTTTGCTTCATCGGGGGTTACGTCTCTTCGTGTCATGTGGGTATCCTCAACAAGGGATAACTTCTGAGGTTATGAGCCTGACGGAGTTGTGATGCGGATGGGCCGGAACCTCTTTCCTCCCCCGGAGAGCAGTACACATGCGGAAATCATGAGAGAACCGATTGGATTCCCTGGAACTCCCGTTCCGGGGATGAGGGCGGATACTCCGATTCTGGGGGAGAAGAACCCGGCCTTTGCGGCGGGGCTCTCCCTCCTCTTTCCGGGGCTCGGGCAGGTCTGCAACGGAGAGACGGGCAAGGGCGTTCTGGTACTCTTCGGGGTGCTCGCAGGGCTTCTCGTGATGCTGATCCCCGGGATAGCCGTCTGGCTCTTCGGGATTTACGATGCCTGGGCCACGGCGCGAAGGATGAACACGGGAACCGTCCCGTTCCGGGAGGCCCGTCTGGTGACGGTTCTCCTCTTCATGGTTGTCTGGACGGCCGGGATGTTCGCACTTCTCGCGTTTGCGGCACTCGCGGCGTTCGCGGCCTTCACCGTGCCGCTATAGGGCGGGAAGCGGCATTGGATCCTGTGGCCCGCCGGTGGAGGTGCCGGGGGGATGGGATCGGGGAAGAACCTTTCCTGAAAAGCAAGGGCCCGGCTCATTTACGGTCTTCGGACTTCAAAAGGCATATCTGGGAGAACAGCCAGATACCTCGTCTCAGGTAATTTTTTCTCCCTCCCGGGCCTCTATCCGCACATCCGGTACAACCCCGGCGGCTCCGGGTGAGAGATTATGATGCAGGCGAACCAGAGGCGAAGATACGTGCTGTTTCTGCTCCCGATGCTGCTGCTCGCCCCTGTTGCCTCTGCCGTCGGCGTGGCCGATCCGGTGGGAGACTTCCTGGACCCCGACATCACAGGCATCTCCTCCGATCTCCGTGAGGGCATCCTGTACGTCCGGATCGATCTCGCCCGGGATCCCGCGGGGAGTTACGGCGGTGCGGTCTTCGTCGATGCCGACCGGAACCCTTCGACGGGCTACCGGGAAGGGACCGGGGCGGACTACGTCTATGCCTTCTCCGTCATGCCAATCGTCTACGCCGAGCCCATCGTCTCCGCGACCTTAAACGACGAGCCGGTGAGCGAGGATACTTTCTCCTGTAACGGGAGCCGGGTCGATGTCGCGATCCCCCTCGGGATACCCGGGGGCGGCGAGGCCGACCCGGATCTCTTTGCCGTCGCCTACACCGGGACGACTTCGGCCCTCACCTTTGACCGGGCTCCCGACTACGGGGTTATGAATGCCGGGAGCGGCGAAGTGCAGGTCCCGGGAGGGGGTGCACGGACGAGCAGCAGGTTCGAGGATCGGGCGGGTGACGCGCCTTCCGGAGACGTCACGGATCTTGGTATAGACGTCCACGACGGCGTGCTCGACCTCCTGGTAACCTATGCGGCCCCCGTCGAGAGCGGGGGAAGTTATCCGGGAGGGGACCTGAAGGGCTGGATCCTCATCGACGCGGACCAGAGCCTGGCCACCGGCTTTATGAATACCGAAGAGGCGCCGCCATCGTTCGGGATCGACTACCGCCTGGACTACACCGCCGGGCCCCTGCTCGGAACCGGCGCGAGCCTGGAGAAGACCGGCCCCGGGCTCGAGGAAGGGGGCTACGGCGAGACGGCGGGAGTCCCTCTCGGGGCCCCGTATAACGACGCTGTCTTCCTGGTCGCCGGCGACCAGGCCTTCTTCCGGATCCCGCTTTCGCTGCTCGGGTACGACGACGGGAGAGCAAGCATCATCCTCGATTCCTTCTCGCTCGATGAGCTGGCCTCCTCCGGGGGACTGGACCAGGTCCCGGATGCAGGGGCCGGAGCGATCGATTCCGCGACCGGCGGGGTCCTGGCTCCCCTGGCGTACACAGGGAGACCGGTCCTCTTCTCCGACCCGGCGGGTGACTCCGCCGGGTTCGGCTACGACGGGGACGACATCGTCTCAGTCGAGACCGGCTACGCAGAAGAGACCCTCCTCGTGAAGGTCACCTATACCAGCCTGGAGCCGGACGACGGGGCGGTAACCACGGTCTTCTTCGACACCGATCAGGCCGCGGACGGACTTTCCGAGTCGGCTTTCGTTTACTCCCTCTACAACGGGAGGCTCGACGCCATGATGCTTGGGGATACCGACGGTGTATTCGGGGCGAGGAGCGCCGGCCACCTCGTCACCATGCGGGGAGAGAGTATGTACGTAAGCGTCCCCCGTGAACTCCTCGGTGGCGACGGAGAGATAGGCCTCTACGTCGAGACCGCCCTCGTGCCGAGCAGTGCCAACATCCCGCTCACTGACCAGATGAGGGAATGGGTCTCGTCCGAATTCGAGACGCGGATCGGGACGGGCCAGGTCCATATCAACCCGGACAAGTTCAACAGGACACTCTATGACCGGGCCCCCGGGACCGGGTTCATCTCCGTCGCCCCGTAGCCCCGCTTCTCCCGGGTCACCCCCCCTCCCGCAACTCTTATCCCCGATGACCCCCTCTACTTCCGCCCATGCAACGCCAGACCGTCGAGTCCACCAATATCAAATCGGTCGGCTACGACCCGGAAGACGAGATCCTGGAGGTTGAGTTCCATAGCGGCGGGGTCTATCACTACGTCGGTGTTCCGCCCGCGGTCTATGAAGGAATGCTTGAAGCCCGGTCGAAGGGGCGATACTTCGGGGACTTCATCAGGCTGCGCTATCCCTACGAGAAGGTCCGGTGAGACTCCCGTCGGTACCCGCCGCAACCACTATCACCACCGCCGACCACACCCGGCTCGTATGGCTCAGCAGTCAGCCGGACGTGGAGGCGGCATACGGTCCGTCGGCTACGACCCGACAACGAAGGCGCTCCTCATCGTCTGTGAGAGTGGCAACGCCTATCGCTACGCCGGTGTTCCGAAAGAGGTCTACGATAGCCTCTTCGCGGCCGCATCGAGGGAGCAGTTCGTCCGCGAGTCTGTCCAGGGCAGGTATCCCCGGGAGAAGTATCCCTGCATGGCGGTGGGGGAGGACGTCTGACCGGGGAGTTCCGGTGCCGCTCCCGGCCGGAGGGTTTATTCGGCTGGTTTGCGTAATCTCGTGAAGAGAAGCACCTATCCTTCACAGGAGTGACTCATATGACGACCGTGATTGCCGTTGACCTCGGCGGAACCAACCTCCGCGCCGCCCTGGTAGGCTCCGACGCGACCGTACTGGCCCATGCCGCCGTCCCGACGCCGACTACGGGGCCTTCCGGGGAGGTGATCACCGCCGCGATCGTCGCCCGGGTAGAGGCCCTCCTCGCGGCGCCGGAAGGAAGGCAGGCCACGGCCATCGGCGTCGCGTCGGCCGGGCCCCTGGATCTCGGCCGCGGGTGGGTCACGAACTCCCCGAACATTGCCTTCCCGGTCGTGGAGATCACCAGCCCGCTCCGGGAGCGGTTCGGGCTGCCGGTCGCCCTGATCAACGACGCCCGGGCCGGCGTCCTCGGCGAGCGGTGGGCGGGTGCCGCCTGCGGCTCCGATAACGTCGTCTATGTCACCCTCTCCACGGGCATCGGCGGCGGTGCGGTGGTGAACGGCCGTCTGCTCCTGGGAGCGAGCGGGAATGCCGGGGAGATCGGGCACATCCCCGTCGATACCCGCTACAACCTCGTCTGCGGGTGCGGCTTTGCCGGCCACTGGGAGGGCTACGCCTCGGCGAAGTACGTTCCCCGGTTCTTCGCGGTCTGGCGGGAGGAGAACGACGTTCGGCGGGTAACCTTCGACGCCGGTTCCACCCGGGCGATCTTCGAGGCGGCCCGGATGGAGGATCCGGTCGCTCTCGCCTTCATGGAGGCGCTCGGGGAGGTGAACGCGCGGGGGATCTCAGGCGTCATCGTTGCCTACAACCCCGAGGTGATCGTGCTCGACGGGCCGCTCGCCCGCTACTACGGGGAGATCGTGATCCGGCACATGGAACCCTACATCGACCGCTACCTCACTCTCCCCCGGATCGTCGTCTCCGACCTTGAGGGACAGGCACCGCTCCTCGGGGCTGCGGCGTACGCGCTGGAGATGTGCTGAAGGGGGACGGAGAGCATGATCGAGATATACCCGAACCTGTACATCGGGACGCAGGAGGACTACGAGGTTACGGTAGAGGCGCACGAGACCTGGTGCGTGGTGCACGCCTGCCGGAGCCCCTACCACTGCCTGGCGGTCACCTACTCGCCCCTCGGCACGGTGCCGCCGGACCACCCCGAACACCTGGTTGCCCGGCGGGGGAACCGGCTGATGCTCAACCTGGTCGACTCGAGGAACCCCGACGACGTGCCGAAGGAGGCCATCGACGCAGCCCTGCTCTTCATCGATCGGTGCCTTGGCGAGGGCCGGCCGGTGCTGGTCCACTGCGGCTTCGGCATCTCCCGATCGGCGGCGATCGGGCTCCTCTATCTCGCGGCCTACACCGACGTCCTGCCGACGGAGAGCCTTGCCGATGCCGAGACGGCCTATCGCCGGATATACCCGCCGTATAAACCCGGCCGGGGTATCCGGGGGTTCCTCGAGGCGCACTGGGATGAGTATACGAGGAAGCGGGTGGCCGCGTGACCGCAGAGCCCCTCGGTGCCGCCGTGACCGAGGTCCGGCGTTCGCGGTTCTACGCTCACCTCTACCGGGTCGAAGGGCCACAGGACGTCGCGGGGGTTCTTGCCGGCCACCGGGAGGCCTACCGGAAGGCCGCCCACCACTGCGCCGCCCTCCGGTGCGGAACGCTGGAGGAGTTCAAGAACGACGGCGAGGTCGGCCGGCCGGGAAGGATCCTCCTCGACCTGCTCCGCAGGCACGCCCTCGATAGCCACGCGCTGGTGGTCTCAAGGATCTTTGGCGGAGTCCTCCTCGGTCCGGGGAATGTCGGGCGGGCGTTCCGCGACGCCGGGGAGGCGGCGATCTGCGAGGCAGGGGTTACCCGCTGACGGGAACCTGCCGCCGGGCGGCCGGGATGCTCCCCGGGAGGATTGCCGAGACGGGTGCAAAAGCGGCAGCCCGGGCGAGGACGGCCCGGAGCGCCGCGGCCGACACCGAGTAGCGCTCCCCCGGGACGAGCTCGAAGACGACCGCCTTCCCCGTCCGCGACCGCTCCGCGCGGCCGACCGTATCCCCGAGAACCGGGCCCCGGTCATCGTGAAGCAACCTGACCCGGGCGGGTCGCCGTCCGTCGAGCGCCTGCCGGAGTTCACCGACCCCGGTCCCGAACCGCCGGCCGTCGAGGGAGATCTCGACGATCCGGGAGGGTCTCCCCTCCTCGTCGGCCGCGGCGCACCTGCTGTTCTGGAGGTAGCCTGCTCTCTGCAGCATACTCCCGGAGTCTCCCGCTGGGGTCTTGAATGCGCGCCGCGCGGGGGGTGAACGTGAGAGGCGCAACGGGGTTTTAATACCCCGGCATCTCCCACGCCTGCCATTTCGTGCGCCCGCGGGAGAGGAGGAGCGCCGCCGGCACTATGAGGAGGAGGCTCCCGAATGCGTATGCCGGGTCGAGGATCGACGCGAAGATCAGGAGAAGGAGCGCCGGACTTATCGCGAGCAGGTAGCGGAGGAAGACCCCGGCGGAGTACAGCATCACGTTCGGGTGGAGCCCGGTGAGGTAAACCGTCACCGCGAGGGTGTAGGCCGAGACCGAGAGGAATGCGGCAAGGGCCGGGAGGAAGGTTCCCGCCCCGCCGGAGGTCGTCGCCGCGAGTACGAGCACTGCGACCGGGAGGAGGCCGAGGAGGCCGTAGCTCTTCAGTTTGCTGTCGATCACTTCCGATACCGCCACCGGCAGGAAGGTGTAGGACGAGAAGGAGTCGAACTCGGTCAGCCAGTTGTAGATGGTGGCCGATATCACCCCGAGGAGGACCGCAAAGACCACGAGGGGATCGATCCCCGGGATGAACCGGATCAGGACCTGGAGGCAGACCCAGATGAGGCCGATGGGGAGGAGGAACGAGAAGATAACCTTCCCGGCACCCCCCTCGCTCCGCAGCAGGTCGAGGGCGTCCTTGGCGATGAAGTGCGCACTCCCGAGGGCGCGGAGCCTCTCCGCGAGGGGGTCGAGGCTGTTGTTGAACCGTTTTGTTCTGTCCGGATATTCGACGGTGACGAAGAGGACCGATACGGCCGACGGGACCAGGATGAGGAGGAGCGCGAGCGCGAGCGGTCCCGGGCCCGGGTCGAGGAAGAAGGCGTATGGGGGGAGGGCGGTGGAGACGGTGATCGCCCCGAGATGGAGCGCCGCAAGCGCGAGCATCCCGAGCACCACGACCGTTCCTGCGAGAAGTCTGACGGAGTGTGCGTAGAGGGTCGAGAGGAAGCAGACGATAGAGAGGCCCATGAGGAAGGCGAGCGTCAGGGAGACGAATGCAAGGAGGCCCCAGGCCGGGTCGAGGGAGATGAAGGGGGTTGCTGCGGCAAACCCCACGGCGAAGGGGAGGACATAGAGCAGGATGTAGTAGACCGTATCCTTCACCAGGAACGCGGCGAATATCCGCCGTTCCGAGACCGGGAGGCTCCGGGAGGCGTAGGCGACGAGGCTTGCCTGCCCGAACCGGCGGTTCATGAACTCGCGGCCCATAAGCCCGAACGATCCCACCATCACGCCCATCAGCAGAAAGAGGATCTGCGCGAGGAGCGCTACCGCGGCGTACGGGAGCGCGTCACGGAAGAGCGGCAGGGTGAGCGATCCGAGGAAGGCGAAGAAGGCGACCACCGCCGGGAAGAGCGCGAACCCGAGGCTCCCGAAGATTGTCGAGTGGATCCGCCACTCCTCTTTCATCATCGCGAGGAAGAGGTCAGGCACCGGTATCGCCCCGTACCAGGTCGAGGAAGAAGGGTTCCAGGTGCCGGCCGGACCCGGTGAGGTCTTCGATGGGGCCGGAATGAAGGAGCCTGCCGTTGTGGATGATCCCGATCCTGTCGCAGATCTCCTCGGCGATCTCGAGGATGTGGGTGGAGAAGAAGACGGTCCCGCCGTCACGGACGTAACTCTGCAGGAAGTCTTTGACCGTCCGCTGCATGATGGGGTCCAGGTTGATCAGCGGTTCGTCGATGAGGGCGAGTCGCGGCTCGTGAAGAAAAGCCTGTGCGAACATCAGTTTCTGCCGGGTGCCCCGCGAGAGGTCCTTGCAGAGGACGTCCCGTTTATCCTGAAACTCCAGGAGATCGAACCAGCGATCGCACCGCTCGTCGACGCGGTCGAGGTTCCGGATGCGGGCCACGAAACGGAGGTACTCCTCCGCGGTGAGGAAACTCGGCGGCGTCTCCTGCTCGGGGATGATCCCGACGAGCTTCCGGACCCCGATGGGGTCTTTCGCCGCATCGAGCCCCATCACCCGGGCCGACCCGGACGTCGGTCTGACCTGCCCGGTCAGCATCCGGATCATCGTCGTCTTCCCCGAGCCGTTCGGCCCGAGCAGGCCGAAGAGCTCCCCCTCTGCGACAGAGAACGATACCCCGCTCACCGCGGTGACGCTGCCGTAATCCTTCGTGAGGCCGTCTGCCTCGATCATCTGCTGCACTCCAGTCACGCTCCTCCGAGTTTTGGTGAAGGAACATCGGCAACAGGTGCATATAATACCTTTCCATTCTCTTCGGCCGGCTTACGGCAGAATTCATCGAAACCGTCCCTCCAGTCCCGCCCCTCCCGTCAGACCGCCTCACGCCGCGCAGGCCTTGCCGGTGCCGTCCCCCGGAGAAGCCGTGAGAGACGGTGTATCCGCGGTTGGCTGCTATCCGATTCCCGCCCTCCATCCGGCGCCTGCCGCACCGGGTCTGCGCCGGGCGGCATAGGCAGGTATAAACATCAGGGTTCGTAACCGGAACATATGGACGAACAGGACAGCTATGCCCGTGCGAAGAGGCGGGTCGAGGAGATCCGGGGGTTCTACATGCACCTTGCGGTCTACATCGCCGTCACCCCTCCTCTTCGCGATCAACATTGTGTCCAGCCCCGGGACGCTCTGGTTCTACTGGGTGACTACCTTCGGGGAGGTGGGCGTGGTCTTCCACGCGCTCCAGATCTTCGGCAGGGAGTGGGAGGAGAAAAAGATCCGGGAAGTTATGGAGCGCGAAGAACGGCGGTGAGCCGGCTCCTGCCCGGGTGTCCCCGTGACAGAAGCACTTATCAGGTGCGACGGGTAATGCCGGTTAGATGAAGACGGAGATACCCTACGACCGGTTCACCCACGTCCCGGAGCGGATCTTCGGGCTCGTCGACCTCGCGTACAACCTCTGGTGGAGCTGGCACTCCTCGGCGAAGGTGCTCTTCAAGCTGCTGAACCGGGCGGAGTGGAAGATGAGCCGCCACAACCCGGTCAGGATGCTCCGGGAGACTCCGCCGCGGTTCTTCGAGCGGGCGGCGGCGAACCCGGATTACCTCCGCCGCTACGACATCATCATGCACCGGTTCCGGGAGTACATGGTGCCGGGGACGAGCTGGTTTGCACAGCACTATCCCGGGCGGTCGCCGCTGACGATCGCCTACCTCTCAAGCGAGTTCGGACTGCACCACTCGCTCCCGTTCTACGCGGGGGGGCTCGGGATCCTCGCGGGCGATCACATCAAAACGTCGAGCGATCTCGGCGTGCCGACGGTCGCGGTTGGGTTCATGTACGCCGAAGGCTACCTCCACCAGCATATTGAGGGGAACGGGTGGCAGAAGAACGTCGCGGAGATCCTGGACCGTGACGCAGCACCGGTCCTCCGGGTGACGGGCGACGCCGGGAGGCAGCTTGTGGTGCAGGTCCCCCTGGTCGACCCGCCGATCTACGTCGCGGTCTGGAAGGTGCAGGTAGGAAGGGTCCCTCTCTACCTCCTCGATACCCATATCGACGAGAACCTCCCCGAGAACCGGAGCATTTCCCACCGCCTTTACTTAAATGAACTCGAGTGCCGGCTCCGGCAGGAGGTGGTGCTCGGTCTCGGCGGGAGGAAGGTCCTCCACACCCTCGGCGTGGATTACTCGGCGATGCACTTAAACGAAGGCCATTCTGCGTTTGCCATCCTCGAACGGCTCCGGGAGCGGCTTGTAGCGGGGATGCCGCCTGAAGAGGCGCGCGAGCAGGTCCGGGGCACCTCGGTCTTCACCACACACACCCCTGTCCCGGCCGCCCACGACGTCTTCCCCGAGGACCTGATGGCGAAGTACTTCCGCAGTTACTGCCCGTCGCTCGGTCTCACCTGGGACGAGTTCATGGCGCTCGGAGAGGACCCGCATAACCCGGGCGGCGGGTTCAACATGACCGCCTTTGCCCTCCGGCTGAGCCGCTTTCACAACGGCGTCTCGCAGAAGCACGGCGAGGTCGCCCGTGAGATGTGGCGGCCCCTCTGGCCCGACCTCCCCGTCGAGGAGGTGCCGATCGACGCCATCACGAACGGTGTCCACATGCCCACGTGGTTAAACCACCGGATCGAGACGCTCTTCGACCGGTATATGGACCCGGTCTACCCGAACTGGCGGGAGGACTACGATAACCCGGTTGTCTGGGAGGTGGTCGACGAGATCCCGGACGATGAACTCTGGGGCGAGCACCAGTGGCTGAAGATGAAACTCTTTGCCCGCATCCGGGAGCGGAAACGTCTCAAATGGGCGAACCTCCGTGACGAGCCTGCGAACCTCGCGGCCGAGGGGCTCATGCTCGATACCTCGGCGCTGACGATAGGGTTCGCCCGCCGGTTCGCCGAGTACAAGCGGGCGGATATCATCTTTGAGGACCTGGACCGACTTGACCGGATCGTGAACAACCGCTGGAGACCGGTGCAGTTCGTCTTCTCGGGGAAGGCCCACCCGGCCGACGAGCGCGGCAAGCGTATCCTCCAGGAGATCTACCAGTATTCCCAGGATCCCCGGTTCGGCGGGCGGATAGCGTTTGTCGAGGACTACGATGAGCAGCTTGCACGCTACATGGTCCACGGTGTGGACATCTGGATGAACACCCCCGTCCCGCTCATGGAGGCAAGCGGCACGAGCGGCATGAAGGCGGGGATGAACGGGGTGCTGAACCTCTCGGTCCTCGACGGGTGGTGGGTCGAGGGTTACAACGGCAGGAACGGCTGGGGGATCGAAGGCCACGCTCCCTATGCGGGAAAGAACCAGGCGGACGCGGAGACACTCTATGACCTCATCGAGAACGAGGTCGCACCGCTCTACTACTCGCGGACGATGGACAACATCCCGCACAAGTGGGTCCGGATGATGAAGGAGTCGATCAAGAGCATCGCCCCGCAGTACTGCTCCGTCCGGATGCTCAAGGATTACGTCACCAGGTACTACCCCTCGGTCTGCAGGTATGCGGCCGGGCCGGGGAAGCAGCTGGCCGGGCTTGAAGGGGTCTGCCCCACAACTCCCGAGCCCGGAACGAGGTGATCCGGAACCAGAGCGGGCGGCCGGATCATCGGCCATATCCTCTTCTCCCTCGCGATGACGACCGGCGGCAGGATGGTTCTCGCGCTCGCCCCGCTGGCGGTCGATCCCCCGCTCCAGCGGCAGGGGGTCGGCCTCGCGCTCTCTGTCTGCATCATCCTTGAAGCGGGCTCCCGGGACCCGCCGTGACCATGAGTCAAGGTTTTTAGCGGGAGGTCGCCCATATCCTATTACCGATACGCGGTGAGGCCCCGGAGATGAAATGGAAGGATATTATGCCGGTTCTCGCGGGCGGGCTCGTGATCCTGGTCGTCGCCCTCGTAGTGAAACCAGCGCTCCTCGGGGAGCCGATCGGCCTCATCTCCACCGGACCGGCACCGGTCACGACGTCACCCGTATATATTCCACCCACACCGGCGCCGGCGGCGACGCCCTTCCCGGAGGACAGCGCGGCCTACACCAGAACCCTCCGCTGGACGGCGATTGACGGCGGCGTCCAGACGACGCAGGTCCGGGTCCCGGAGGCGCTCTTTATCGAGCACCGGGAGACACCGCGCTTTGCCGACCCGCTTGCCTGGGGACAATATGCGCTCGCCGACGCCGACCGGCCGATCCTCGAGGACCTCGCCCACCGGATCGCCCCCCCGACCGCCAATCCGGCGGAGGAGTACTTCCGGATGATGAACCTCATCTTCTTCGTCCAGCAGATCCCGTACGAATCCGATACCAGCGCAGAGTCCTACACCGAAGGGGTCCTCCCCTATTATGCCCGGCATGTGGGGGGCGGCGTTGAGTATCCCAAGTACCCCGTCGAGACGCTTGTCGATGGGAAGGGTGACTGCGAGGATGCAGCAATCCTGATGGGGGGGCTCCTGGATGCTCTCGGCTATGATACGGTGCTGCTCCAGTACCCGGATCACATGGCGCTCGGCATCCGGATGGACGGGTTCAATCCCTGGTACGCGAAGTACACGCCGAAGTACTTCGAGTACGAGGGGAAGCACTACTACTACGTAGAGGGGACGAACTATACTACGATCTCCACGGGAAACTCGACGTATTGGGGAAAGCCCCTCCCCATCGGGGATACTCAGGACGGGTCACTCCAGAGCGTGAGGTCGGGGACACCGGGGATCATCCCCCTCCGCTACATCCCCACGCCCGTTGAGTATCAGATTCGCCCGGTACGCCTGCCGGCGGGGGCGTGAGGGCGATGGACCTGAAGATTCCCAAACTCCCGAAAGTTACCATCGACCGGAGAAAGGCGCTCATCGCCGCGGGGGTAGGGATTGCCGTGGTGCTGATCGCCTTCGCCGGGTGGACGCTCTTCGCGAGCTACACCGGAGATCGACAGGTTGCGGTATTCGGCAGTCACGTGGCGGCATCGGAGGCTGACCTCTCCCTGGTCTCGGGGAGGGTCTCCTCTTATATGCGCTCTTTGCAGGACACCTCGTCGGCCGCCGGGGCCGACGCCTACGTGCGGGAGTTTGCGGCCACCGCGGAGTACGGCAGGGCCGTTGCGGCCTACCACCGGCAGGTCGTCGGGGCCGACAGGGTCCCGGAAGCGTACGTCGGAGCGCAATCGGCGTATGTCCGGGCGCTCGACCACCTGGGCCGCGCGTTCTCCCTCTGGTCGGCGGCTGCGGCCGCCTGTGACATCCGGGCATACACCGCGGCAAAAGAGAACCTCGCCCGGGCGGATCAGGAATGGAAGGAATATGTCACCGCGATAGGAGACTACGACCGGGAGCTCCGCGTTGCAGAAGAGGGAGGAGGGGCTCCTCCCGCCTAGACGAGGTACTTCTCCGGGACCAGGATGGTGAGCTCGAGCGACTTCAGGGACCCCGAGCGGATGGTGAAGTAGTAGTCTCCATACCCTTCCCGGATGGTGAACGTCTCCCTCTTTTCGATTGCGCTGTTCTCTACGGAGGTGCTTTGTGTGGTGCCGTTTCCGGCATACAGCATATCCCCGCGGGAGTACCGGATCTCCTTCACGACCCGATTCGGGTCCTCCGGGTCCCGGATCTCGATCAAAAGCCAGGGGAATTCGTTCATCGGCGTTGCGCTCACGTTCAGGTCCCAGTATGGGAAGGGGATGTGGTAGACCTCAGTAGCGAGAACGCCGGGAGGGTAGTCACAGGTCACCACCGCGTACTTCACCATCTTCCCGGAGACCCGGAGGTCGTCCGGTTGCGTTCTCATCGCGATCGTGGGCGTCGGGGTCGGGATATGGTAGGTCTGCGGGTCGACGAACCCGACGCTCTGCGGTGTCTTGTCGCCCCGGACGGGCGCGGCGGGGGTGGGGGCCGGGAGGCCTGCTCCCACCGCCTGCACCTCAGTCGGCGCCGGCGACAGGGTGAGGGAGGCTGGCTGCGTCTCCCCGGCTTCTTCCGGCGTCGTGCAGCCTCCGGCGATGACAGCAGCCGCGAGAAGGATCAGGAGCAGGATATGGCGCCCTTGCATACTAGTCTCTTGTTAACGGGCTCTATTAGTAGTTACTCATCCGCACCGTCCCCGGCTGCGGCAAACAAAGGTGTGTCCCGGGAGGACGCCGTTTCACGTCCCCTCGTAGGCTTCCATGGCAAGGCCCGTGAACGCCTCGCCCGACAGCTCAAACACTCTCTCGACCTCGGCGACGCCCCCCGGATCGCCCTGTTTCAACAGAGCCGCAGCGGTCAGGGCCCGGCAGCACTCGGACTGGCTGGTCCGCAGGACGCCGACCTCGGCGAGCGCCCAGACCGCCGGGTTTTTGAGTTCGTCGTCCGCGACGAGCAAGAGCCCGATGAGCGGCTCCACTGCTTCAGCCCCGGTTCGGGCGAGCGCCATCGCCACGGTCCAGCGTGCATTGCTGTCGGCGGCGAGCAGGGCCTGCATCAGCGGCCCGACTGCCGGGGCCCCGATGGCCCCGAGGTTGCCGACAGCCTGCAGGCTGGTGTAGACATCGCCGTTCAGCATGGTGTGCATCAGTTCCCGGACCCGTGCAGAGTCTTCCACCTTTACCATTCCCTTCTCGATCATCTCCTGCATCTCCTCCCCTCCTCTTTTACAGATGTGGGGTGTCCTCGAGTTACATTAAGCCTTTACGAACCAGAATTGCCGTGCGGTACTGCGGTACGGCACTGCCGGGCATAGGTTTTTATATTGGGGAGCGGGCGTTGCGCCGGTGCTCGGGCTCCGGTTCTAACGAACCGTCGCCGCCGCCATCATGCCGAGCACCCTGCCGTCTTTACTCACGATCGGCGTCCCGAGAAGGTCCGCCTGAAACGTCGAGCCGTCGTTCCGGAGGCCGGTCTGTTCGCCGTGCCAGGATCCACCGTCGCTGACCGTGCGGATAACACTCCGGATCTCGTCGGGACGCTCCCAGAACCGGGAGAAGTGCGATCCCTGCACCTCATCTGCGGTCGGGTAGTTCCAGAGGGCGAGGTATGCGGCGTTCGCGTAGGTCACCACGCCGTCCGGGCTGAGGAGTGCAACCGCCCGCTGGGTGGAGGCTATCGCCTGGTCTTTGAGGAGCATCTCCTGCTCCCGCCGCCGCAGGTCGGCGATATCCGCGACGAGGAGGTGGTAGGCCCGCGTCTCTTCGGTGATGTCCTCGCAGGTCGAATACTCTGTCCCGTCGCAGAGTGTTACGACACGGGAAAGGATCGCCTTCTTCGACCCGTCCCGGCACCGGACGGCAAACGTCCGGGGCCTGACCTGGCCCGGGACCGAACGCTCGAGGTCTGATCGCCAGGCACCGAGGGCTTCCTGCCGGCGACCTTCATCCGGAAAGATCAGCCGGGTCCACTCCGCGACCGTGGGTGCCTCATCCGGCCGGTAGCCGAAGATCTCCACGAACCTTCGGTTGACGTAGACGAACCGCCTCTCGCGGTCGATGAGCGCGACCCCGAAGGGAGACGAATCGACCATGTCCCGGAACCGCGCCTCACTCAGCCGGAGCTGCTCCGCGGTCTGCCGCCGGGCGAGGGCGATGGATGCCTGACGGATGAACGACTCCACCGTCTCCCGGTTCTCAAGCTCCCTTCCCGGGGGGAGGAAGATGCCGGCGATGCCGAAGAGCTGCTCGCGCCAGACCAGCCCCATGATGCATATCTTTGCGATGTCGAAGCGGGAGAGGATCGCCTCGCAGATCTCCTCGGGGATCGCCTCAAAGCAGAGGTCGTAGAACGACCATGAGGAAGGTTCGGGGCGGAGGATGAACTCCCGCAGGCCGCGCAACGAGAAGGGGGTCTGGTGGTAGGGGGCGTCGAAGACGCGGGAGACCGGGAGGACCATGCCGACGGGGTCCCTTCCGAGGAGTTCCGTGAGCCCCTCCCGGAATCCCTCGCCCTCGACCACCCAGATGATGAACTGCCTGTCGGGCTCGTCGCAGGAGAAGAGGTAGGCGTACGCTCCCGGCACGAGTTCCCTGAGCCGGTCGACGAGGTCGATCGCCGTCCGGGCGAGGAGCATCGTGTTCCGGATGTACTGTTTCCGCTCGGTGATATCCTCGAACGTCGTCGGGATTGCCTGCATCTGATAGAAGGACTCGCTGCCGTCATGGTGCCGGTGGCAGATGCCGGTGATCACCTGCTCCCGCTCGAGATCCTCGATGACGGCGAGGGCCTCGGGGGCGGAGACGACCGGGAGCCCCGTCTCGCGGATGTTGTACCCGATGAGATCCTCTTTCGCGCGCTTAAATCGCCTGAGGCACTGGTCGTTGACCTGGACGATCGTGAGGTCGGCGTCGAGTGCATCTTGTCAGTTTATTTTAGGAATTTTGGCGTGTGGGGGCGGGCGCTATG
>WOYI010253638.1_pt1 | contig 24571 bp, 25 predicted proteins | sample 6423411 | NCBI WGS metagenome assembly WOYI01 (sample SAMN13441803, study PRJNA592873) | oil field metagenome | biome: oil field; feature: oil-well bore; material: oil-contaminated soil; isolation source: oil-contaminated soil from oil-well borehole | place: Germany: Wietze | collected 2016-10-18 ... | reverse complement strand
ACCCCATATTTTGTTTTGAGCATATAAAGCCTCCCAATCAGTCGTAGAATCAACGAGTTGCGTTGGTTCTAACCGGTTGTGGAGGCTTTGTACGTCTGGGGCGACCTCTTGGAAGAGGGCAAGGCTTTTGTCGACCTGAAATCGCAGTTGTTTGCCCGTCAGGACGAGGTTCGAACCTAAACACGAGAGAACATACCGCTTGTCCTCCAAAGTGCCCGTTTCGAAGCGGTTTTGAGCGGTTTGAGCGAAAGTGAAGGCTTTGTCAGCCCGTTCTAACCAAGTCTCGATCCTCTGTTGGGTATCGCCGATTAACTCCTCGTATTTCTGCTTTTCCCGCAATAGATCGTCTTTTTTCTTAGCATATTCATCAGGCCCAATCTCTTCGTTTAAGCGCATATTAAAAAGCGCGTCCAATTTCTTCGCGCAAGCATCCAGATTATGCCGGTGCGCCTTGGTGATTTCGTCGCGGTCGACTATTTCTTTTGATTGATCCTCTTTGAGTTGCTTTATCGCCCAATCCCGGAATTGCGGTGGTATGGTTATTTTGCTTAAAATGTCACGGATCTGATTTTCAAGGTCATCAACGCGGATAGGCGGCTCGGAGCAGTCCCGCTTGATCCTGCGGGTGCAACGATAGTAAGTGTAATGATGAGTATTGCCATTTTTCTGATGCTTTGTTTTTTCTTCAGCCGTAATAAACGCCCCGCATTCTCCGCAACGCATTAGGCCCGTAAAAGCATACGTGTGTTTTTCCTCCCGAGGAAAACTCCGGCTATCAATAACTTTCTGCGCTAAGTCAAATTCGGCCTTGGTGATCATCGGCTCATGCTTGCCCGGATATACCGCGTCATTCCAGAGAAACGCGCCGTAATAGAAGGGATTGCGAAAAAGCCGGTAAAAGTTGGCGCGCGTGAGATTGACGCCTCTATCAACCTTAAAGCCCATGCCTTGGGAAATGTCGAAAAGTTTATCAATCGAACAGCGTTTCTCCAAAAGAATCGCCCAGAGTTTTTTCATGAACGCAAACGAATAGGGGGCAGGATAGATCGGCGGCTTGTCCGGCTGGTTGTAATAATTATTGATATATCCTACCGGCGGCTTATGCGGAAGCCAACCGTCTTGGATCTTCGCCCGCTGGCCGCGTTTGGTATTGACGCTTAAATCAAGGACGAATTGATTGGCCATCCCGAATTCAAGGTTCATCATCAGTACGTTGTCTGTTGGATGATAGGCGCGCTGGAATGTCTGAATATGCCGGATGACCGATTGCTGAAGCATCCAGCTGATCGTGCCGCCGTCGATTGGGTTACGCGCCAGACGATCTAACTTCCAGCAGAGAATGCCCTCGGCGCCGCCTTTATGAATATTCGCGATCATCTGGCTAAAGACCGGCCGTCCCGGGGCCTTAGCGGATTTCTCCTCGGTGAAGATTTCAATGACATTGAGGCTCATCTCTTGAGCGAGCTTCTTTAATTCCTCGATTTGAGAGGGGACGGAAGCGACCTGCTTGTCTTCGTTCTCCGATGACTTGCGAGCGTAAAGAAAATATCTGACGGGCTTGGCGATCATTTCTTCTCGATCTTGTTTAAGAGCTTAATCAAATCAGACTTCTTATACAGACGGTAATTGTTCAGCGGATGGCGGTGAGGCGTTAGCTTGCCCTGCTTATCCCAATTGCGCAATGTCTGCTTGGTGATTTTAAGCAGGTCAGCCGCATCACAGATTTTTAAATATTCAGGCATAGGTTTCTCTCCTTTAACGTTATAAAACATTATAATATTTAACTCCGGTTAATTCAAGTAGTTTAATCACTCGCATTCGACTGAAAGCCTCCCCAAAAAAAAGAATTCTTTTTTTGTTTCAATGACACTGACATCGATTTTTAAAATTTGTATCACTGACAGACCGCGCCTCGTCCAACCCTCACCCAAGCCCGACTTGAAGGGACCCGCTCGCCCCGTTAGAGGCAAATGCCAGCAGTAAACAACGGATGCCTTTAACGGGGTAAACCTAATTCGCGTAAATCGCCAAAGCAAACCCATCCTTGACCCCTTACCGCATAGATTGCAATCGCTTCAACAGCGCTAGGTTCTGCAAAATAGAACGTTGAACCGCCTTCTCATACTTAATGACTTTCTCGTAGTCATCTCCGGCAGGCAAGCTGTTTGTTTTGATCGTTACTTCCTCAGCGTATTGATTCTTGAGCTTTGCTTGTTCAAGCTCGGCTAAACGCTTCTGGCCACGCTTATCTTGCCTATCGTGGTATTCGGCGATTTCCTCGTCCAGTTCTTCATTGGTCTTGTTTTCTTTGATACCCTGCCAGTCAGCCTTGTTATAGTAGTCGCTGATAGCCATATCAAGGACTTTACGGATACTGCCGGACTCAAAGCGCAATACCCGGCGTAAGCGCCAATAATCAACCGAGATCTTCTCAACCAAGAGGCATTCCATCTGGCCCACGGGATTGAGGCTGATGATAAGCCCGTCTAAAAGCTCACGGTATTCTTGCGCGTCTTCCTTGCCGTCTCCGGTCGTGATGAGCAGATCTTTGGCGAAGATGCCATGCTTGACCGCGTTCTGCGCGACAATCGCTTTGCCCTCCGAAGTGGCTGGCCCGGTAGAAACCAAAGCATTCTGTTTGTTTGCCTCGATCTGCTTTTTTGTGGTCATTTTAATACCTCCCCAATAGGTGGATTATCAACTGCGACAACGGTTCCGTTAAACATGTCCTTGATCAGGCGCACTTTCTCCAGAGATTCAGCGTCTATCCCAACCAACAGGCGTTCTTCCGCGGGCGTAAAGGTAACTTTGCGCTGTTGCTTCGGGTTAGGTTCTGGGTCTCTTGGGACGGGAACTTTTAAGTCTTCCTGAGAATTGTCCTTAATAGCAGGTGGATTCAAACTCTTTCGGGCGTGAGTTGAATTAAAGTGTCCCAAGTGTCCCAAAATATCATTTTGAATGATCACCGGCCCGGGGGAGGCAGAGAGGGGCTTCCTGACCTCAAAGCGTTTATCCGGCATTTCTTTTATTCCTGCCAGCTCAAATATCCGTTGCCGGTGCGCTTGACCGTCAGTCCCGGGATATAAGACACAGCCGAAATGTCCGCTGTTATTGATGAAAAGGTATTCGCCTTTGTGGTCGCCTCCGGCCTCAGCGCAGGCAGGGCACCGGGCTATCGTGTTAGCTCCCCGGCGCCTGACCTTTTCTAATCGGTTGAGGTCTAATCCCATGGCTGTTTTCCCTCATCTTTGAACGCTACCCGGCGAAAACCTTTGGTGCTTTTATCGTCCCGTATGATCGAGTGCGATTTTGACGTTCCAAACAATTCCAGCATTAAACTTTCCAACTCCCGGTGAATGACGGTGATCGGCTTGGGGTTCCAGCCTTTCAAGGGGCAATACTCAGCGTAAGCCTCAACGATCTCGGTTGTGGAGAGGTCAGCGGATTCATCCTGCACCACGTTTTCCACCAAGAAATGCCGCAGGCTGTCGCTTTCTGCCAAGAGGCCGTCAACGATCTTTGCCTGCGTATCAGTAAGCCTGATATCGCCATGCGTCTCGATATCTTTCAGAAGCATCCCCAGCCCCTGCAATGCCCAGTTAAGAATCCCACTGCCTTCTTCACGGATCAGAAGGTCTTTAAAGTCAGGTATCTTCTTCGCCGGGGCCTGGGCTTCAAAGCGGATAATTAAAAGCCGCCTTTTCCATGCGCCGGTGTCGCCGTCCAGCCGCACCTGCAGTCGTGAATTGGAAGTGATCAGGATGCAGAAATTGCCTTGGAAAGGAAAACTGCCGGTGCCGCATTTCTGCTCCGCGTCAAACCAGTCTCCGCCGACAAGTCCTTTGATAACATACGCGCCTTTTTCTGAAAGAAATTGTCCCGGCACATCTACGCCGACAAGAAGGTTCTTTTTAAGATAGCGGAATAATTCAAAACGTTCACTGAGGTGCCTTGTGCGTAATTCCGTCACATTTATCTGTCCGACTAATTTTTGAATGATCAAGGCCAAGGTGGATTTGCCCCGGCCCGGCTTGCCGTCAAGAATAAGCAACTTCTGGATGAGGTTATTTCCAAGTAAACACAGGCCGGTATATTTCTGTAAGAGCAGGGCATCATCAGCAGATAGTGACGGGATAAGAAGCTCATCGAAAAACCGCTCGCATTTAGCGGATGCATCAAATGGGATAGGACAGTGATTGCGCGAGCAGAAGTCAGGCGAGAATGAGCAGAAGTCTGCCTCTCCATTGGGCTTGAATACGATTACTCCGTTTGCCAGATGGACGATCGTATTGTCACGGCGAAAGGCGTTTTTCTTTTCGCTGATGCCTTTAAGCTGAGCCACGATATGATTAAGCGTGCTGTTGGTGCGCTTGCGTTCAAGTGAAGGCAGTCCCTGCTGGCGGGATACTTCAAGGATGCGGCTTGCGATCTCCTGCTTGATGACATCTTCAGAGATAATGCTATAAAGCCCGTTCTCCGAGTTGTAGCGGTAAAAGGCGCGCTCTTCCGGTTCAAAGAGTTGAATATGCTCGGCCTGATGCAGGCTTGCCCAAAAGCCTTGATTGAGGGCTGTCACAGCGCCGTCTTTGCTCAAATAATACGGTTCGCCATATTTATCAATAAGCGTCTGTAATTCCTGAGAATTGTTTTGTTCTTGCGGCGCTATCCACTCAGGGCATTCTTTCACGAGATCCATAAGCGCATCACAATTGCCGCCTGCCGTCAGCCAGTCCGAAACATCCTTGACCGTCGCACCCTCAATATCCGGAACCTCTATTACCTTGACCGGAATACCTGCTAAAAATAGAGAGTTTGCGACTAATGCGGCATGTGTTCGGCCCGGCGCGTCTTTATCCGCCAGCACGATGACCTCATGGCAGTCTTTAAGTGAATCGGTATAAGAGTCCCGCCATTTCCCGGCGCCCATCGGGCAGGTGGTAGCGGCAAGCCCAAGTGCGGCAAGATTGTCCGCGTCTTTTTCACCCTCACAAATAAAGATGGTTTTGCTTTCACTAATCGCCTGCAGTACTTCCGGCAGGCGGTAAAGGATCGGCTCCACCTCGCCTAATCCCCAGATAAAGCCGCCTTGATGCGGCCGTCTCTGCGCAAAACCTTTTGGTTCAAACCTCACCACCTGAAAAAGCAAAGCTCCGTCCGAGTCCTTGTAATCATAGATCTTACTGATGCGTTGTTCACTCATCTTTAGCGTCCTTTGTCTGGTGTTCCAATGGATATCCAACAACAAACTTGAAGAACCGCAGGAATTGATGCGCCTGTTCCGCGGCCTCCGCAAAGGACAATTCTTTCCCGTAGGTTTTAAGATAGATGTCCTGAAATTCTTCAATCGCTTGTTTGGATAACATAATTTTCCGCCTCTACTAAGAGATGGCGAAAAATCACTCAAAAGGTGATAAATTCTTGAAAGAGAGTATAAAAGAGGGATAAAAAAGTTTTTGCGGAATTGGGTGAATTCACCAGAGCCCTGGTGAATTATTGAATCAAGCGGTGAGTTTTAGCCGGATTCTTGTAGGCTTTTGCTTCTTCGTAGGGGAAGAAGGGGTCAGTATCGAGCTTAAAGAAGCGTTTAAGCGTTTGGGCAAGGAGCTGTTTTGTTTTCTTGAGCTTGTCCGGGGCCTTGATGATGGAAAAGCCTTTGTTTTGAGTATCATTCTCGTCAAATTCATAGCCGAAGTCCTGCTCGGTCTTACTGATATCAGAATTTTTGCCAGCGGGCAGGCTATCCCAAGCGATCTCGCCGTTATTTTCCGCGAGCCTCTGCAAAAGCCCCCATTGTTTATTGGGCCTGCGGCTTTTTAAGTCCTCAAACCCCATCTCCTTGAAGTCGGAGCGGTAATTTTTGCCTTTATATTTAATGTCCACATTATGGCCGTCAACAAACTTGATCGAGATATCTTCCCATTTGGCATCTGCCGAAACCCGAAGCACTGGCTTTTTGGTGGCCGTTGTCTTTGGGCTGTCTGTAAGGCTATCAGTATATTCAGCAAACCATTCCTCGTATGTGCCAAGAATCTCAATAGTGAAGGTGATACCGGAATTATAGATCGAGTCACGGAGTTTTCGGGGATCCCAGAGTTGCGGCCAAGGTTCTTCCTTGTTTGGCCTGTTTTCTTTGACGACCTCAATCACCCGGGCCCCAAAGTCTAAATCTTGCAGGATGTTTCTTATGTGTTCAATCGGAACAGTATTGAGCCTATTTTCCTTGATCTGCCTAAGCTCAATAACACCGTTTGAGTCCGCTTTGTTTCGTTCGGCCTCTATTGCCGCAACAACCCGCTTGAAATTATCTGAATGTGCCATTTTAAGTCTTGCCTTCTGTCGGAATTTTGTCTGGTAATGGAAAACCTTTTATATTATAATGTTTTATATCCTTTTTGTAAATAAGAATGGCCTTGCGGGTGGTGATATTAACAGGACATTGTGGCCACCGGGAAGCGGGCAGATTTGGAGAATAACAATGGTAAATAATGGCAATACAACCAAAGAGCAGGAGCGCGCCGAACTGCACCGCGCCATCTGGCAGATCGCCAACGACCTGCGCGGCAGTGTGGACGGCTGGGACTTCAAACAATATGTCTTGGGGATGCTTTTTTACCGCTTTATCAGCGAGAACCTCACCAGCTACATCAATGAAGATGAGCGGCGTAGCGGCAAGAAAGACTTTGACTACGCCAAGCTTTCGAATAAAGAAGCGGAGTTCGGTCGTGCTGATACGGTAAAGGAAAAAGGATTTTATATCTTACCGAGCGAGCTTTTTGTTAATGTTCGCGCCAAAGCGCGCCATGACGCCAACCTCAACGAAACGCTTTCCCGTGTATTCCGCAATATTGAAAGTTCGGCCAAAGGTTCGGACAGCGAAGATGATCTTAAAGGCTTGTTTGATGATCTTGATGTGAATTCCAGCAAACTCGGCAATACGGTAGAAAAAAGAAACCAAAAACTGGTGAAACTTTTGGAGGCAATCGGCGACCTGCGGTTAGGCAATTATTACGACAACACGATCGACGCCTTTGGCGATGCCTATGAGTTTTTGATGACCATGTACGCTTCCAACGCGGGTAAGTCCGGAGGCGAATTCTTTACCCCACAGGAAGTGAGCGAACTGTTGGCCCGTCTGGCGACCGTTGGGAAAAAAGAAGTTAATAAGGTGTATGACCCAGCTTGCGGTTCCGGTTCGCTTCTTTTGAAGTTTGCCAAGATTCTCGGTAAGGAAAATGTGAGAATAGGTTTCTTTGGGCAGGAGATCAATCTGACCACCTATAACCTTTGTCGTATCAATATGTTTTTGCACGACATTAATTACAACCACTTTGATGTTGCCCATGGCGATACGCTAACCGATCCAAAGCACTGGGACGATGAGCCCTTCGACGCAATAGTTTCCAATCCGCCATATTCCATCAGGTGGGAAGGCGACAGCAATCCGCTCTTAATCAACGACCCGCGCTTTTCACCGGCAGGAGTTTTGGCACCCAAAAGTAAGGCCGATCTTGCCTTTACCATGCATATGCTCTCCTGGCTTTCCACTAGCGGCACAGCGGCGATCGTTGAATTTCCCGGGGTACTCTATCGCGGTGGCGCGGAGCAGAAGATCCGTAAATATCTGATAGATAACAATTACATTGATACCGTGATCCAGCTTCCGCCAGATCTTTTCTTCGGCACAACCATTGCTACTTGCATTATCGTGCTTAAAAAAAGCAAGAAAGACAACAAAATCCTATTTATCGATGCATCAGCCGAATTTGTGCGCGGAGGGAATAAAAACAAATTGAGCGAAGAAAACCGCGCCAAAATAATGGAGGCATTTACCAAGCGTACGGATAAAGCACATTTTGCCAAACTGGTAAGCAACAAAACCATTGAAGAAAATGAATACAACATTGCGGTGTCCACCTATGTGGCGCAAAAAGACACCCGCGAAATAATTGATATTAAAAAACTCAACGTTGAGATTGCGGGCATTGTTGCGCGGCAAAACAAACTGCGCAAGGCGATTGATCAAATCGTCGCGGATTTGGAAGGAGGCCAGTAATGAAGAAGGAGGAACAAAACAATATCATAATCTATAAAACTGAAGACGGTAAAACTGACATTAAAGTCCGGTTTGAAAATGAGGATGTGTGGTTAAGCCAACAGCAAATGGCGGAACTATACCAAACATCACGAACCAATATCGTCGAACACATTAAACACATTTTTGAGGAAGGGGAATTGACCGAGGGGGCAACCTGTCGGAAATTCCGACAGGTTCAAACAGAAGGCAGCAGAAACGTAGAAAGGGAAATTCCCTCTTATAACCTCGACATGATCATTTCCCTCGGGTATCGTATAAAATCCCGCATTGCCACCAATTTCAGGATATGGGCGACAAAACGATTAAATGAGTATATTCGCAAAGGCTTTACCATGGACGACGAGCGGCTCAAAGATCTGGGCGGGGGGAATTACTGGAAAGAGCTTTTAGAACGCATCCGCGACATCCGCAGCAGCGAAAAAGTACTGTACCGCCAGGTCCTTGACCTCTACGCGACCAGTGTTGATTATGATCCTGACACGCAAGAATCAATCCTGTTTTTTAAAACAGTACAAAACAAACTTCATTATGCGGTAAATAAACAAACCGCAGCAGAAACGATTTATTCACGCGCCGATGCTGAAAAAGATTTTATGGGATTGACGACTTTTAGAGGCGAGATACCGATAAAAGCAGAAACTAAAATCGCCAAAAATTACCTTAACGAAGATGAATTGTTTCGTCTTAACCGCATGGTATCGGCATTTTTCGACCTTGCAGAAATGAAAGCCCAGGAACATACCCGGATGCTGATGAAAGACTGGATAGCGGAACTTGATAGATTTACTGAAATGTACGGCAAGGGTGTGCTTCCGGACGCGGGGAAAATCAGCCACGATGAAGCCATGCAAAAAGCTGAAAAAGAATACCGCAAATATCAGGTAAAAACAATCTCGCCCGTGGAAAAAGCCTATTTGGACACCCTCAAAACCGCGCAGAAAAAGGTTGAGAAGAAAACAAAAGATGAGAAACACAATGATTAAGCCTGTGAATAAAATCGAAAAACTGATCGCTGAGCTTTGCCCGGATGGGGTGGAGTTTAAAGAGTTGGGGGAGGTTTGTGAAATTGCGGACAACAAGAGGAAGCCTGTAAAGTCGAGTTTGCGAGTAGCAGGTGAAATCCCATATTATGGCGCAAATAACATACAAGACCACGTTGAAGGTTTTACACATGAGGGCGATTATGTGCTGATTGCGGAAGATGGTTCCGCAAGTCTGGAGAATTATTCAATACAATTTGCTTCTGGTAAATTTTGGGCAAATAACCATGTTCATGTTGTAAGGGGGCGCAACGATCTCAATAACAGATTCCTATTTCACTATCTCAGTAGTATGAACTTTATTCCGTATTTGACTGGTGGGACTCGGGCAAAGTTGACCAAAGGAAAAATGCTGGAGATAAAAATCCCCCTCCCACCCCTTGCCATTCAACAAGAGATCGTAAAAATCCTGGATACTTTTACAGAGCTAGAAGCAGAGCTAGAAGCAGAGCTAGAAGCAAGGAAGAAGCAGTATGAGTATTACCGTACTGAGCTATTGACTTTTAACGAGAGAGAGAGAGAGTAAGATGGGTTAAGCTTGGTGAGATAGGCACTATCGTTAGGGGGAGCGGATTGCAGAAAAAAGATTTCGTTGAAGATGGTGTTGGTTGCATTCACTATGGTCAGATTTATACTTTTTACGGGACTTTTGCCCATAAAACAAAGTCATTTGTATCGCCAACTTTGGCTAATAGTTTGAAGAAGGTTAATAAGGGTGATTTGGTGATTACCAGTACTAGTGAAAATATTGAAGATGTTTGCAAGGCGGTCGCTTGGCTTGGCGAGGATGAGATTGTTACAGGCGGACATGCGACAATTTTAAAGCATCATGAGAACCCTAAATATCTATCTTACTATTTTCAGACACCAATCTTTTCCGATCAAAAGAGAAAATATGCAAAAGGTACGAAAGTGATTGATGTGTCTGCGAGAGATTTAGCAAAAATAAAAATTCCTATCCCGCCTCTTGCCGAACAAGACCGCATCGTCGTCATTCTTGACAAATTCGACGCATTGGTGAACGATATTTCGGCCGGCTTGCCAGCGGAACTTAATGCGCGAAGAAAACAATACGAATACTACCGGGACAGGCTTTTAACATTCGAAGAATATGCCAAACAATAAAAAATACAATTTAGTAGCGGAAAATTCTCAAAGCACGGTAGTGGCAGAATATACACCCGCATATCGTACCGCCAAGGCGTACCAGAGCGAAGCGGAACTGGAGAGCGCCTTTATCGAACAGTTGAAATTGCAGGCGTATGAATATTTGTCTATTAGCTCTGAAGCCGATCTGGTTCTTAACCTGCGCCAACAACTGGAAAGGCTGAATGGCTTCACTTTTTCCGATGCCGAATGGGATATGTTTTTTACCGGCGAGATCGCCAATCCCAACCAGAGCATTGCCGAAAAAACAGTCACCATTCAAGAAGACCACATCAAAAATCTAAAAAGAGATGATGGAACAGTTAAAAATGTCTATCTGATCTGTAAAGATAAGATCCACGAAAACAGTTTGCAGGTAATTAACCAATACACCACCGAAGAAGGTCAAAGAGCCAACCGCTACGACGTGACAGTGTTGGTCAACGGTCTGCCGCTCGTGCATATTGAGCTCAAACGTCGCGGCGTGGCAATTCAGGAAGCGTTTAATCAGATCAACCGCTACCAGCGCGAGAGCTTTTGGGCTGGTTCAGGGCTCTTTGAGTATGTGCAAGTTTTTGTTATCTCTAATGGCACGCATACCAAATACTACAGCAACACTACACGCTCGGAACATATCAAAGAATCAAGCGAAGGCGCCGTCAAAAAGGGGAAACGCTCCAGCAATAGCTTTGAGTTTACCAGTTGGTGGGCTGACGCGACCAATAGGCCCATTACTGATCTCGTTGATTTTGCCAAAACCTTTTTTGCCAAGCATGCGCTCCTTAATATTCTCACCCGCTATTGCGTTTTTACCACTGAGAAACAGCTTTTGGCAATGCGGCCTTATCAGATTGTGGCGACCGAGAAAATCCTAAGTAAAATCGAAATCAGCACCAACTATAAAAAACTCGGCACTGTGGAGGCTGGCGGTTACATCTGGCACACCACCGGCTCGGGTAAAACCTTGACTAGTTTCAAGACCGCCCAACTGGTGAGCAAATTGCCCTATGTTGACAAGGTGCTTTTTGTCGTAGACCGCAAAGACCTTGATTACCAGACTATGCGCGAATACGACAAATTTGAGAAAGGTGCGGCCAACAGCAATACCAGCACGGCGATATTAAAACGCCAGCTTGAAGACTCCAACGCGCGCATTATTATTACTACAATTCAAAAACTCGATCGGTTCATCGAACGTAACAAAGGGCATACTATTTTTGACGGACATATCGTGTTGATCTTTGATGAATGTCATCGCTCGCAGTTCGGTGAAATGCACTCCGCTATTACCAAAGCATTTAAAAGCTACCATCTCTTCGGCTTTACCGGCACGCCGATCTTTGCCGTAAACGCTTCCGCAGGTGGCCGTTCCGATTTTAAGACCACCGCGCAGGCTTTTGGCGATAAATTGCACACCTACACCATTGTGGACGCTATTGCCGATAGAAACGTTTTGCCGTTTAAGGTGGATTATATTTCTACTGTGCGTGAAGCCGAAGACATTGAAGATAAAAAAGTGCGCGACATTGACCGCGAAGCAGTGCTTGCCGCGCCCGAACGTTTGGCAAATATCGTCCAATATATTCGTGACCATTTTGATCAGAAAACCAAGCGGAACAGCTTTTACAAACTCAAAGACCGCAGGCTGGCGGGATTCAACTCTATTTTTGCCGTTTCTTCCATTGACGCGGCCAAAAAATACTACGCTGAATTCCAAAGACAACTTAAAGATGCGCCGAGCGATAAAAAACTCAAAATAGCGCTTATTTATAGCTTTGGCGTAAACGAGGAAGAAATCGACGGTGTGATAGACGAGAACTCCGAGGATACCAGCGGGCTGGACAAAAGCTCAAGGGATTTTCTTGAGAATGCCATCAAAGACTACAATGCCATGTTCGGGACTTCGTATGACACCTCTTCCGATAAATTTCAGAATTATTATAAAGATGTCAGCGAGAGGGTGAAAAACCGTGAGGTTGATATTCTTCTGGTGGTCAATATGTTTTTGACCGGCTTTGATGCGACTACTCTCAATACCTTGTGGGTGGATAAAAACCTGCGCTTGCACGGGCTTTTGCAGGCGTATTCGCGCACCAATCGCATTTTGAACACCGTCAAGACATTCGGAAACATTGTTTGCTTCCGTAATCTGGAAAAAGCGACCAATGAATCCATTGCCCTCTTTGGCGATAAGGAAGCCAGCGGGATTGTGCTGTTAAAATCCTATGATGAGTATTACAACGGCTACAAAGACGGCAACAAGGAAATCCGTGGATATGCCAGTCTGGTAAAAGAGCTTTTGACCAAATTCCCGGTTGGCGAACGAATTATAGGAGAACAAAATCAGAAGGATTTCATCAGGCTCTACGGCGCGATTTTACGGGTGAAAAATATCTTGGTTACTTTTGATGAATTTAGCGGCAATGAAATTCTAACCGAGCGGGACATTCAGGATTATCACAGCGCCTACATTGACCTCTATAACGAGTTTCGAAAGACAGATGAAGGCGAGAAGGAAAATATCAACGATGATATCGTGTTTGAAATGGAGCTCATTAAACAGATCGAGATCGACATTGATTATATTTTAGGGCTTGTTAAGAAATACCACGAAGACCACATCAAGAACCGCGAACTGCTCGTAGACATTAATAAAGCAATTGATTCAAGCGTTGAACTGCGCAACAAAAAAGACCTCATCAACCAGTTTATCGCTTCGCTTGATATTCATTCGGTGGTGGATGAAGACTGGCAGAAGTATGTGGAAAAGAAAAAGATTGAGGAACTTGAGGAGATTATTCAGCAAGAAAATCTTGATCACGACGAAACCTATAAATTTGTTAAAAACGCGTTTCGTAACGGTAATGTCGCAACCACGGGTACTGCTCTGGCCAAAGTTTTGCCGCCTGTGTCACGCTTTTCTCCCGGAGGAGAACGTTCCAAAAAACGCGAGAGTGTTTTGGATAAATTGACGCGCTTCTTTGAGCGGTTTTTTGATATTTCTGGTGGAAAGATTTAAGGATAACTGGGAGCTGTTGAATGAGTTCGTTTAAGGAAATTGCATATCAGATATTGAAGGACGCTGGCAAGCCTCTTCATAGCAACGAAATTACAAATATTGCCATAGAGCGAGGATGGCTCAAGACCGCGGGAAAGACACCGCACGCGACCATGAACGCCCAGCTTGTCGTAGATATCAACGCCAAGAAAGAGAAGTCGCGGTTTAAGAAGGCCGGTAAGTCCACCTTTGCCTTGAATGAAATGTTCGTTCCGCCTCGCTCCGTAGAAATACCGATTTCTGCGAAAGCTTTTAGAATCACAAAGAATGTATCAACTAAGCAAAAGGGCGATATTGCAGAGGCGCGGATAGCTGAACTTGTGACGCTGTATGGCGAGACATGCTTGTCATGCTATAAGCCGATCTCAGATGACGAGGGTATTGATTTGATCGTCAAGGAGAAGGGCAGTTTCCGCACTATGTATATCCAGATTAAAAGCCGTTTTGGCGATGATCCGGGCGAAATATTTACAGCCACAACCAAGACTTCATCCATCGTGGACAATTATTCCGTGGCCGTTATATTCTGTTATTTCGATACGACCAAAGGCGATCTGCACGACGATTTGTGGTTTGTCCCTGCTCCGGATTTATTGAAGAAGGCTAATAAGCTCACCGGCGGGAAGATGCTCGGCTTTGTGGCCGGTCGTAAACGTAATGAATCAAACAAATGGGACAGCTATATTATTGACAAGCGCGATCTGGCCAATCAGATTATCGAGCAGATGAAGAGAATATAAAATTATGGAGGTATTCCATGGGATTGATGAATGAGTATATAAACGCGAAAAAAAGTGCTAACGAACTAGAACAAGAGCTCTTGTTATTGATCAAAAAGTATAACGAGAAGCGAAAGACGTATTTGCTCGTTATGGTAAGCGCTCTTACTAAGCCCATCCCCGATATTGCTCTTTCACAGGAAGACTTTTATATGGTTGCCGACATGTTAAGCGGCTTGAAAGACGTTTCCAAAACGGATGTTTATTTAGAAACTCCCGGCGGTAGTGGTGAAGCCGCTGAAGAGATAGTCGAATTTCTTCATAAAGAGTTCGAGTACGTTTCTTTTGTCGTGTCGGGTGAGGCCAAAAGCGCTGGAACATTGATGGTTTTATCGGGTGATGATATTTTGATGACAAAGACTGGGAGCTTAGGGCCTATCGATGCTCAGGTTCGAATAGGCCGAACTACGATATCAGCTTATGATTACATGGAGTGGGTTGGGGAGAAATTAAAGGAAGCGGAAGCGAAGGATCGTCTTAATCCTTTTGATGCGACCATGGTTGCTCAAATAAGCCCAGGCGAATTAAAAGGTGTAAATCATGCGTTGAAGTTCGCTGAAGATTTAGTAGGCAAGTGGCTTAAGCAGTATAAGTTTAAGCACTGGAAGGTAACGGAGACTCAAAAGAAAACTGTTACAGAGGAAATGAAAGCAAACCGCGCAAAAGAGATTGCTCAAAAACTGATTGATCATAGCACATGGCGATCACACGGACGATCAATTAAAATCAAAGACTTGGAAAAGATCGGTTTGAGAATCACAGAAATTGATAACGATGCGGAGCTTAAAAACATTGTCTATCGTATTCAAGTTGTGTGTCGGTTATTGTTTGCGACTACGAATATGTATAAGATATTTGCTACGGAGAAGGAGAAAATATTTAGATCAGCGGTTTCGACACAGGAGATGCCGCGTATTCCCAAGATTTTAAAACGCCCTGAAGTCGCCGAATTAGATCAGACGTGCCAGCAGTGCGGGAAAGTCCATAAGATTTATGTCAAACTTGTCGATAATCCTCAGATTGACAAAGATTTTAAATCCAAAGGATTTACACCATTTCCAAAAAATAATAAGCTTATATGCGACTGCGGGTTTGAAATGGACTTAGGTGGCATACGCAATGAGATAGAAGTCAAGACGGGATTAAAAGTGCTTGATTCCTGACATGAAATAGGGTAAACTTATATAGGGTGAAAATATGAAAAAAGATGAGAATTTGAATAGACCTGACGAAAATAGCCTCTTGAGGTTCTTACAGAAGACTAAAGAGGGCAAATATGCTAAGATAGAACAAAGTTCGCTTTCTTTTGTTCGTTTTCGTGACAAGAGTGAATTTGTTGAATCTACACCAGAAGAATCTTTTTATTATAGCGTCAGCTAGAACTTAATCTTTTCATCCGATTGTGTCGAATAATAGGGTCGCTATCTGTGGCGATCCTTTTTTATTGTAGTTAAATGGATTATACGGTAGCTGGTTCTGCGATAAGAACGTTTCTAACCTGCTTAAGCCATCGACCCCAGTAATATGCCTCTCGACAGGAGAGGTAAGCGAATGATAGCGCTGATTCTTAAACAGGATCAGCGCTATTTTTATGTCCTAGGGAATTAAAGACTTAGGGCATTGTTACCGTTGAGGAAAGCCGCAATATTAGAATCCGGATTTTTAGAGCTCAGAGCATCCGTAAATATACCGAAATAATCTCCAAACTAAGCCAATATATCTCCTATTTAACGGCGGCTATTTAATGCTAATAGCGTCGATATTTTGCAGATTTTTAGGCGCTTATGAGCCATTAAATAGGAATTATACCCACGTATAATTGACTATGTTTTGCATACTTCTATAATATTATTGATAAGGGTTTAAATATAGGAGATAAAATGGGTAGGGAAGGCGAACAAAGAACGAAAATATTAGATAACGAGTTATCGAATTGGCTCAAGACTATGAAAAAACAAAAACAGAAATGGAAATACGTATTTTGTCGGATGAAAGAAAAGTATGCGGATATCATGGTGAAGATGTCCGGGCAGATAATTGCGTTTTATCAACGGACAAAAATAGTTTTAATCGCCGCAAACCTTAAAGAAGGTAAATATAATGGGTGAACATAATTGTTACATGAATGATCTACAGGAATGTATCAAGAAAAAAGCTTATGATTTATGGGAAAAAGAAGGACACAAACAAGGCCGTGATCTGCAATATTGGCTGAGAGCCGAAAAAGCCGTAAAGGGCCAGATTAAAAAATAAAAGGCCTGAAGAATGGGCGCAAATTAAGGAGAAGTTTAATGCAATATATTAACGTCGGTAAGGAAAACTCCGGCTCTATCGATCTCTACTATGAGGATCATGGTATGGGAATGCCGATTGTATTGATTCACGGTTGGCCGCTAAGCAGCGCTTCCTGGGAAAAGCAGGCGACAGTTCTGTTAGAGGCCGGGTATCGTGTTATAACCTATGATCGCAGAGGATTCGGAAATTCCAGTAAACCCGCATCGGGCTATGAGTATGACACTCTCGCTGAAGATCTGCGCAAGCTTATAATTGAGCTTGATCTGCGCGATGCGGCACTGGTTGGTTTCTCGATGGGCGGCGGGGAAGTGGCTCGCTATTTTGGCAAGTATGGGAACGATCGTGTGAGCAAAGCTGTTTTTATGTCCGCGGTTCCGCCGTTTTTACTGAAAACTCCCGATAACCCCGCGGGCGTAGAAGGCAGCGTTTTTGAAGGCATCAGGAAAGCGTTATCCAAAGACCGCCCGGCGTTCCTATCCAAATTTTTTTCAGATTTTTACAATGTAGATATCTTGGGTGGAAAACTAGTGAGTGATGAAGTCGTGCGGCTGAGTTGGAACATCGCCGCCGGCGCCTCAGCTAAAGGCACGCTTGATTGCGTTTCGGCATGGCTGGAAGACTTTCGGGAGGATCTCAAACGCATTGACGTGCCTACGTTAGTTATCCATGGCGATGCTGATAGGGTACTACCATTTGCCGCCACAGGAAAACGCACTCATGAAGAGGTCAAAGGAAGCAGGCTAGAGGTAGTCAAAAACGCTCCTCACGGTTTGAATTGGACTCATGCCGAAAAGGTTAACTCTGCGCTACTTACATTCCTTGGTTAATTCTGGGGACATCATACTTAATTCCAAATTATTATGTAAAGTGTCCCCGGAATTACCTAACAAAGTAATGGTAAAGGAGGTTGTGAAATGAAAGTCGTTGCCTTTAACGGAAGTGTACGCAAGGATGGGAATACCGCTATCATGATAAAACATGTATTTAAGGAGCTTGAACAAGAAGGCATTAAGACTGAGCTCGTTCAGCTTGCTGGAGAAAAGATTCAAGGTTGTATTGCCTGTAATAAATGTTTCTCTGCCAAAAATAAGCGTTGCGCGGTAACCGATGACATAGTAAACGAGTGTATCGAAAAAATGGAGCAGGCAGAAGGCATCATCTTAGGCTCGCCTACCTATTTTGCTGATTGTACGGCACAGATAAAAGCCTTAATGGAACGTGCGGGATTCGTTTCCAAAGCTAACGGTGAGATGTTTAAACATAAGGTTGGTGCTGCAGTTGTTGCGGTTAGGCGCTCAGGCGCAATCCACGCGTTTGATACTCTAAACCATTTCTTTACGATAGGTCAGATGATCACTGTTGGTTCTTCTTATTGGAATATAGGAGTAGGCCGTGAAATCGGAGAGGTTGGGAAAGACGAAGAAGGGTTATTGACGATGAGCATATTGGGTAAAAATATGTCTTGGCTGATTAAAAAGGTATATGGATAATGTCTGGGGACATCATACTTAATTCCAAATTATGTAAAGTGTCCCCGGAATTACCTAGAATTCTTAGGCCAGGAAAGTATAAGTTAACCTAATTAAACGAAGAATATTAATACTGGAGGAAAGGTCATGACACAGAAAAAGATCGCTGTTTTTGTAGGAAGCCTTCGCCAGGGATCATTTAACCGCAAAATGGCCGAGGCGCTGATTAAGGTTTCACCCGACTCGCTTAAGTTAGAGATTGTCGAGATCGGAGGGCTGCCTCTATATAATCAGGACTTCGATGATAAACCACCGGTTGCATATAAGCAATTCCGAGAATCTTTAAAAAAGTTCGACGGGGTTTTGTTTGTTACGCCAGAATACAATCGTTCCGTTCCGGCCGTCCTCAAGAATGCTATTGATGTTGGGTCGCGTCCCTATGGACAAAGCGTTTGGGAAGGGAAACCTGGCGCCGTGATGAGCGTTTCACCTGGCGCCTTAGGAGGATTTGGCGCAAACCATCATCTGCGCCAGTCGCTGGTGTTCCTTAATATCCCTACCATGCCTCAGCCGGAAGCCTACATCGGCAATGCCGATAAGCTTTTTGATGAAAAGGGTAATCTTATTAACGATTCTACCCGTGAATTTATCACAAAGTTTATGCAGGCATTTGCGGAGTGGATTGCAAGAAATACATTAAATTGAGACGATGTCCGGTATAACGAACTAGACAGAGTCTAACTCTTTAACTTAAAAAGAGTTAGGCGATTTAGAGACAAAAATGACCGGACATTTCGGACAAATTTAGCGAGGAATTATCTCTAAAGCCTGAATTTTTTTGATAATCTCGCTATTCAGCTTTATAATACACCCTATAAATAGGGAGCGGTTTCTACTCGGCTTATGAGAGTAGGACCTCAGTAATATGCCTCTCGACGGGAGAGGCAAGCGAATGATAGCGCTGATTCTTAAACAGGATCAGCGCTATTTTTATGCTTATGTGCGTTTTGCCTCGCTATACCGGTAGTTTAAGGATGTGGGACGGTTTATGGTTGAGCTCAGAGATATTTTAGGCAAAAACAAAAAGAAAAAATAGTGCTACGTATCGTCCTCCTTTAAATTATACCCAGGTACAATTGATTCCATTTCGGATACCTCTATACTATTATCATGAAGCCGGAGGAACCGTATCCTCTGGAAAATTGATTGAGAAAATGGAGGTGGATAATGGGAGAACATAATTGCTACAAAAAAGAAGAAGCGGAGTGCATTAGAAAAAAAGCTTATGAATTATGGGAGCAGGATGGTTGTAAACCTGGCCGGGACCTGAATTATTGGCTGCATGCTGAGAAAACTGTAAAAACCAAGATTAAAAAATAATAAAACAGAAGGAGTGATAAATGGAAAATATTAAAGAACAATTAATCAAGATGTTGAATCAAGCTTTGGAATTGGAACATGCGGCCCGGATTCAGTATTTAGCGCACGCGGAATTGGTTAAAGGTAACAACGCAGAGAGCATTATTGAACGCTTAAAAGAAATTGCTTCGGATGAAGAAAAACATGAAGGTAAGTTTCGTAGTCTGGTTGGAAATTATTTAGAAGCAGAGCCTTCGATGGGAATCGCCCAGACACATACGGCCAAAGATATAAACAATATCCTTAAAGTAAACCTCAAAGACGAAAAGACAGCAATTGATTTTTATAAAACTATTTATAATAGAATAGTTGAGAATAAAGATGCCTTGCCTTATGTTTTTGAAACTCTGGAACATGAGGTTCGTCACGTTATTCTTGATGAGCAAGAACATGTCACAGAATTATCCATCTTGTTAGGTTAGTGACGTATTGGAAAACTTTAATACGGTAGTTGGGCGTATGGCAAAGATTGCTGAATAAAACCCAAGGTTTCAATTATCGGTTGCGGTAGTGTGGGGATGCGTTATGCCTACGCGCTTATCATGAAAGGGCTTGCCAGAAGTATTGTTATAACCGATATGGATAAAAAGCGGCTGGAAGGGGAAGTTATGGATTTATCCCACGGCGCCCCTTATGTTCGCCGGTTGAAATTATTGCCGGAGACTATTTGGATATAAAAGATTCGGACTTAGTGGTGACCAATCCCGTAGACATCCTTTCGTACGCAGCCTATAAATTTTCCTCTAAACCGGCAAATGAAGTTATCGGTGCCGGGACGGTTTTGGATTCGGCGCGTTTTCGGTTCCTTTTAGCTCAGTATTGTCAAATAGACCAGCATAACGTCCATGCTTATATTCTGGGCGAGCATGGAGATAGTGAATCGGCTATTTGGAGCAATGCTACGATCGGCGGAGTTTGTTTAAAAATTATTGTTCGATGTACGGTAACTACCATACCTGCCAACATGAGAAAGAGTTAGATGAAATTCCTTCCGAAGTTAGAGATTCTGCCTATAAAATCATCGAGAAGTAGGGGGAGACCTCATAAGGGATTGGTTTGTCTTTGGTCAGGATAACCCAGGCAATTCTTCATGATGAAAACGCAGTTTTACCTGTATCCAGCCTGATTACCGATTATTTGGATATACGCGATGTATATTTAAGTCTTCCCGCCGTAGTTAACAAAAACGGCATTAGGGAGATTTTAAAACTCGAGCTGGCTAAAGAAGAACAGGAAGGGCTTAAGAAGTCTGCCAATGCTATTTAAGAAGCGATTAAAGAAGTCGGATTATGAGTTAAAAGCCATAAATGCCAAAGACTAAAATAATTTGTACTTTGGGTCCTGCGTCAACAAAAGAAATCATCCTTTTAAAAATGATGCGCTCCGGCATGAATGTGGCAAGGTTAAATTTTTCACACTCCACCTTAAAAGTTCATTTGGCCTGGACACAACTCATAAAAAAACTGAATAAGAGATACCGTTTGAATATCAGGGTATTAGGAGATTTAGAAGGATATCGCATAAGGGTGGGCAGGTTAAAATCAGGCCGGGCGATTAAGGTAGAGAAAGGGCGGGTAGTTTGGTTGACTCAAGAGAATATCTTGGGAGAAGGCAGTCTTATACCGTTTGATTATAAAGATTCTTTAAATGAAATTAAAATTGGCCAGCACATTTATATTGATGATGGCAATATTTCTCTTTTAGTCTTAGGGCGAAAGAAAAACAGGCTAAAGACCAAAGTAATTATTCCCGGGTTAATTCAAGAACGTAAAGGTATTAACATGCCTGATATCAGGCTAAATTTTAAGGGGTTGACCACAAAAGACAGGGAGGGTATCCGGTTTTGCCTGGAGAATAAAGTTGATTATATCGCCCAGTCTTTTGTAAGAAGCAAGGAGGATATTTCTGTCATTAGAGAATATCTCAAAAATTATCCATATAAATATCAGATTATTGCCAAGATTGAGAATAGAGAAGGTATTAAGAATATTGACGAAATTATCAGGGTTTCTGACGGCATAATGATCGCGCGCGGAGATATGGGGGTATCATTGCCCATATACGAAATTCCTATCATCCAGAAGATGATTATTAAAAAATGTAACCGCGCGGGCAAGTTTGTTATTACCGCGACACAAATGCTTGAAAGTATGACTGAAAACTTTAGGCCTACCCGCGCTGAGGTAACGGACGTTGCCAATGCCATAATAGACGGCACAGACTTTGTTATGCTTTCAGCGGAATCGGCCGTAGGCAAATATCCGGTTGAGACAGTTGCCATGATGAATGATATAATAAAGTTCACGGAAGGGTATTTAAAAGAATCCAAGGGCGCGGTGCATTATTAGCCGCTTACTTTAAGACCGGGCTTCCCTTGGGAATTAGAAGAAGTATTCTTTAGGAGGTTAAGTCAGCGGGGATTATCGTTATGACGGGAAAATCAAAAGATCCGATTTGCGGGATGGAAGTTGACACAGCTACGGCCATCGAGTTTACACAAGATGGCCATAGCTTTTATTTCTGCAGTGAAAGTTGCAGGCAAAAGTTCTTAAGGCAATCTTCTATCGGGAAATCTGTAAGATTCGGAGATAAAACTGCATATACTTGTCCTATGCATCCTGAAATCGAGCAGGATAAACCCGGCGACTGTCCGAAGTGTGGTATGCGTCTTGAACCCAAAACTGCTCCTCGAGGAGAAGAAGACAATAAGGAAGCGCAGTTGTTAGCGCATAAATTCTGGATCGGATTGATTCTAACCATTCCCGTTCTAGTGCTGGCTTTTGGTGATATGATTCCAGCTATCAATCTGAAAGCATTTATTCCTTCTGGTCTTTCCCGCTGGTTGCAGTTTATTTTTGCAACACCCGTTGTGTTGTGGGCCGGAAATATCTTCTTTATAAAAGCCTGGAAATCAGTTTTAAATAAGAGCCTCAATATGTTTAGCCTGATTGCCATGGGCGTGGGAGCGGCCTATGCTTTTAGCGCTATAGCCATAGTTTTTCCGAATATTCTCCCCGGATCATTAAAACAACACGGCCAAATCGGGTTGTATTTTGAAACAGCTGCTGTAATTACAGTTTTGGTACTTTTGGGACAACTGCTTGAGGCAAAAGCGCGTAGTAGAACAGGACAAGCGATTAAAGCATTACTTGGCCTTGCTGTCAAGGTCGCGCACCGCATTCGAGATGGTAAAGAAGAAGATATAGCCATTGATCAAATTCAAAAAGGTGATTTATTAAGGGTGCGTCCCGGAGAAAAAGTCCCCTTAGATGGTATTATTACCGAAGGTGAAGGCGCAATTGATGAATCAATGATTTCGGGTGAACCGGTCCCAGTCAGCAAAAAAGAAGGAGACCGGGTTATCGGCGCGACTGTTAATCAGACAGGTACCTTTGTCATGAAGACTGAAAAAATAGGCTCTGAAACCCTTCTTTCTCAAATAGTTAAAATGGTAGCAGATGCGCAGCGCAGCCGCGCTCCTATTCAGAAACTTGCTGATCAAGTTTCCGGTTATTTTGTGCCCGCAGTTTTAGTGTGTGCGGTAGCTGCTTTTATAATCTGGTCGATATTTGGTCCGCCGCCAGCTTTGGCGTATGCCATAGTTAGTGCTATTTCGGTTTTGATCATTGCCTGTCCCTGTGCTTTGGGTTTGGCAACACCCATGTCAATTATGGTTGGCATAGGAAGAGGCGCACAGTCAGGCATATTAATTAAAAACGCCGAGGCGATTGAAAAGTGCGAAAAAATAACCCATATCCTTATTGACAAAACCGGGACTTTAACAGCCGGTAAGCCGCAGGTAACTGCCATCATTACGGCAAATGGCTGGGATGAGAAATCATTGATGAGTGTCGCATCCTCTATCGAACAGAGCAGTGAGCATCCGTTAGCACGCTGTGTAGTTGATTATGCAAAGGAGAAAGGCTGTGTATTGGCGCCGGTTGATGGTTTCCAGTCCATAACGGGTGGAGGGGTTAAAGGTAAGGTTAACGGCAAGGTAGTTTTGCTTGGAAAACAAAAGCTTATTGAAAACAACGAAATAAGTTTACCCGAAGAACTTAAGAAGAAATCAGATGAGTTACAAGAGAAGGCCCAGACAGTTGTCTGGGTAGCCGTTGATGGGCAGGTAGTAGGGATGCTCGGGATTTCAGATCCGATAAAGAAAACAACCTCTGGCGCTATCCGGGCTTTACATGCAATGGGTTTGAAAGTTGTTATGCTGACGGGAGATAATCAGAAAACAGCGCAGGCCATTGCAAAAGAATTGGGAATTACTGATTTTTATGCCGGCTTTGAGCCAAAAGATAAGCAGGAGATCGTAAAGAAGTTAAAGAGAGAAGACGCAAAAGTGATGATGGCCGGAGACGGCATTAATGATGCGCCGGCATTGGCTGAAGCAGAAGTCGGTGTTGCTATGGGCACGGGAACGGATGTGGCAATTGAGAGCGCAGGGATTACCTTGGTTAAAGGGGATCTTGATGGAATTGTTAAGGCGTTGCGTCTTAGCCGGGGGGTTATGCGAAACATTCGACAAAACCTGTTTTTTGCTTTTATATACAATGCAATAGGCGTTCCTATTGCTGCCGGCATATTTTATCCGTTTTGGGGATTGTTTTTGAACCCTATGATTGCCGGCGCGGCAATGAGTTTTAGTTCGGTATCAGTAATTTGTAATTCTCTCAGGCTGCGTAATATTAAAAATTATAGAAATAGCGATAAACTGCCGATGTCCGGACAAAGAGAGGTGGACAAAGCGATCTTTAAATTTCTCAAACAGTTACGCAGTCTCCAGCCAAGAGTAACAGGATAAAACGGACAAATTTAACGAGGAATAATTTCTCTAAATTTTTGTCTTTTTCTTCCCTGAGAAACTCCCTCGGGGTAAAGCACTGAAACATCTCCCGATCCCCGCGCCCTTGGCAAACAAACTCTTTTCCTGGAAAGAACATCTTCCGATCTGCTCTGCCTTTTGTCGTTTTTGTTTTCTAATACCGGGGTAAAGCTGGTCTCTAAGGAAACAGCTTAAAATGCCCCGCGCCCTGGGGGGCGCTCACACATTGAGCGCGCAGTGGCGCTTGCTGGGCCGCTCGCTTCGTGCTAATGCTATGCGGGTTCGGCTTTGCTTGCGGCTTTGCGGTTGCCGCCGCCCAGCCGCAAAGCCGAGAGCGTCCTTACAGGAAGTTAAAACCTAAATAAAGATCACTCGTGTCCGGTGAAAAAATAAGGGAATCACACCCTGCGTGGTAAAATGGCTTTGCAAGAAGTCCAAA
>WOYI010199893.1_pt1 | contig 24587 bp, 18 predicted proteins | sample 6423411 | NCBI WGS metagenome assembly WOYI01 (sample SAMN13441803, study PRJNA592873) | oil field metagenome | biome: oil field; feature: oil-well bore; material: oil-contaminated soil; isolation source: oil-contaminated soil from oil-well borehole | place: Germany: Wietze | collected 2016-10-18 ... | reverse complement strand
TGACCGACGGTCAGGGCCGCATGATCGACTTCAAGAACACGGTCATCATCATGACGACCAACCTCGGTTCGCAGGCGATCGCCGGCGGGCCGGTCGGATTCCAGGTGGAGGGCAACGCGCAGACGACCTACGATCGCATGAAGGGCAAGGTCGACGAAGAGCTCAAGCGCCACTTCAAGCCCGAGTTCCTCAACCGTGTCGACGATGTGATCGTCTTCCCGCAGTTGAGCAAGCCCGAACTGCGCCAGATCGTCGGCCTGTTCACCAAGCGCCTCAGCGAGCGGCTGCTCGATCGTGACATGACGGTGGAGCTGTCGGATGCCGCAAAGGACAAGCTCATCGAGATCGGCTTCGACCCGACACTCGGAGCGCGGCCCCTCCGTCGCGCCATGCAGCGCGAGATCGAGGATCAGCTCAGTGAGCGCATTCTGCACGGTCAGCTCGCGAGCGGTGACCACGTGAAGGTCGACGTCGAAGACGGAGAGTTCGCGTTCGAGAACGGCCCGCGCGGCGAAAGGGTCTCTGTCGGAGTCAACGTCGCCGGAGCCATCGAAGCCACTCCCGAGATCGTCGCCGGCGCGTAGTCCACGACCGAACACGAAGAGCGGATGCCGACCGGCATCCGCTCGTCGTGTTCACCGGTCGAGAACGGGCGCGGGGCGCAGGGTTGAGACGAAATCGAGCTTGTCGAGAACGGCCGGCGCCAGCACGAACGGGTACAGGTCGTCCTTGCCCATGGAGCGGTTGACGAGATTCAGCGCGGTGGAGAGCTTGACCCAGACGGTCGCGACGAGATCCTGGAACCGAGCGTGTCCCAGGAGGTCTGCCGCCGCCAGAAGACCGTACTCCACGGCCGTCTCGAGTGTGTCGCAGATGTGGAGATAGTGTGCCCATGTCTCGGCGAAGTCTTCGTACGGGTGCATCGTCGCGTAGGACGAGATGAAGTCTTCCGCCCAGTTGGCGGGCGGACCGTCGGCGTAGTGGCGCTGGATCGCGGCGTCGTAGTCAGTGCCTTCGTCCCCGAACAGCTCGCGGCAGCGCGCGAGCACGTCGGGGTCGTTCTCGACGAGCCGCCACTGGAAGTAGTGGCCGACCTCGTGCCGGAAGTGGCCGAGCATCGTTCGGTACGGCTCGTCGAGCTGGCGCCGGATGCGCTCGCGGTGCGAGTCGTCGCTCTCGGCGAGGTCGATCGTGATGATGCCGTCATTGTGCGCGATCACGACGGGCGACTCCGTACTGGAGAGCAGCTCGAACGCCAGTCCGTGGTCCCCATCGGTGCTCCGGGGAACGAGCGGAAAGCCCAGCGCGTCCAGCTCGGTGATCAGATGACGCTTCGCTCGCTCCGCGATCGGGAAGTTCGTCAAGCCCGCGGCATCCGAGTCGGCAGGGCGCACGCTGGTGAGGTCGCACGAGAAGCACTGCCCGCCGGCGAGCGGAGCCAGCCACGTGCAGCCTGAGAGGTTGAGGTTGCGGCAGACGTGCCAGATCAGCCCCTCCGCGTCCACGTACACACCGGTGCTGTCCACGGGGACGATCTCGCGCTCGCCGCGGGAGTAGCCGAGCGGAGTTCCGCAGGCGACGCACACGGAGTTCTCGAAGTAGAGGGGATTGCTGCAGACGCGGCATCGATAGGCCTTCACTGTCCCAGCCTGTCACAGTGCGGACACACGTGCGCCGGCTCAGTCCATGATGGGGGCGACGTCGACCGAGACACGGAGAGTGGACTTCTTCGCTTTCGTGAAGATGATTCCGCGTACCGGAGAGACGTCGCCGTAGTCGCGGCCCCAGGCGACCGTGACATACCGGTCGTTCACCCACTGGTTGTTGGTGGGGTCGACCGCAAGCCACTGGTCGGTTCCGGGCAGCCAGACCGCGATCCACGCGTGCGAGGCGTCGGCGCCGAAGACTCGCTGCTTTCCGGGTGGTGGCTGGGTGGCCAGATACCCGGAAACGTAGCGGGCGGCTACGCCGTGTGCGCGCAGGCTCGCGAGCGCGACATGCGCGAAGTCCTGGCAGACACCGGCGCGCTTGCGCATGGCGTCGGCCACAGTGCTGGTCACCGTGGTCGCCGTCTTGTCGTAGTGGAAGTCGCGGAAGATCCGCTGGGTGAGCTCGGTCACGGCCTCGCCGATCGGTCGCCCCGGGGTCAGGGTCTCTGCGGCGTATGCGGTCGCCTCGGCGACGTGCCGGGCGCGGTCCGACTCGAGGGCGTACTCCGCCGCCGACCAGGCGCCCGCGAGATCGGGATGCAGGAGCGGGCGGGCGTCTTCCCAGGGTCGCAGCAGTGCCTGCGGATCGTAGGTGGGCTCATCCACCATGACCTCGCTGGTGGCTTCGATCGACAGCGCCGAGTGTGCACCGGTCAGGTGGAAATACGTGGAGGAATTGCCGAAGTAGTCGACGTCGGGGGCGAGATCCGACGGATGCGGGTCGAGGGTCACTCTTGCCTCGGCCACCCGCTGCCAGGGAAGGATGCGCGGGACAAGGTGGAACTGACCGACGCTGTCCTGCACCGGCTTCGAGTACGCATACTCCGTCCGATGCCAGACGCGGTAGCGGTTCATGCGCGCGCCTCCATGAGTTCGATCAGGGCGAGATCGGCGATCGACACGGCCGGCGGACCGCTCTCGAAGTGGAGATGACCGATGGCATCCGACAGCTGCTCCAGCTGCACGGAGACCTCCGCGAGGAACTCTGCCAGGTGTTCCCGACGCCCCGCCGTCACGCCGGCCAGCTCCGTCAGCTCGGTCTCTTGCAGCCGGGTCTCGAGATGGTCCAGCAGGCGCTCGGCGCGGGTGGATCCGGTCGAGGCAGGCATGGCGGCGAGGTGCGTGCGCAACTCGGCCAGGCAGAAGGCGACAGAGCGCGGATTGTCCTGGTCGCGCAGCAGCAGGTCGAGCACATCCTCGACGCGCATCGACCCGCGGTAACGCCGGCGGTGGGTGACGATGCTCTCGGATGCCGTCAGCACCGCTTCGAGCACATCCCGATCGCGTCGTGCGTTGCGGGCATCGAGCAGTCCCGCCGTCAGCAGGTGGCAGACCTGCAGACTCCGCTCGAGGTGGCGGCCCGCCTCGATCATGCGCCAGCCGGTGTCACGGATCATGTTGGCCGTGACGCCGTACAGCGACAGCATCGCGGCGAGCATGCGGCCCGCCGATTCGGCGGTGCGATGCGGGTGCGCCGAACTGCGGAGCGACCGCACGGCGCGGTCGATGTGTGCGAACACCCGCCAGGTGTCGCCGGACAGTTGGTCGCGGACGCCTTCCATTGCCTCGCGCAGGCGTGCGATCGCGTGGCCCGCCGAGCCGGGGCGTCCGGCATCCATCAGCAACGACCGGAACTCCGCCTCCGGGTCCAGGGATCGGGTCCCCGCGAGCAGGCTGAGCGCATTCAGCAGCACGCGGGTGCGGTCGTCGACCGAATCGCCCAGGGGGCCGCCGTGCTGGTCGAGGGCCGTCTGCGCGCTCAGGATCAGCCGCAGCAGATCCTCCGCGCGCTCTGCGTACCGGCCCGCCCAGAACATGTCGGCGAGAGCGCGCGGGGCGAGCGACGGAATCGACCGGCCGGCCGGTGCCGGCACGATCTCGGACAGGCCCTGATCCGCATCGGTCTCGGCGGCTTTGAGGACCCAGACGTCTTTGGTCGTCGGGGTGGCATCGGCTCCGGCGCGGACCGTCGCCAATCCGCCGATGAGGGGACGGTAGGCCGATCCGTAGCGAAGAGTGAAGGCGCGGAAGGTCATCGGCATCGCCGAGGCGATGCCCGTGCTGTTCCAGACCGGCGCCTGCGACAGCGGCAGGAGATCCTGACCGACGTACCGGTGCGGTGCCGAATGGATGCGTGCGATCAGCTCTGCGGGCGACAGGCCGATCAGGCTCCGCCGGGGCTCGTCCATGATTCGGACGATCAGTGAGGGGTCCCCGGCGGAGACGCGGGCGAGGACCTGACCGCGGTCGTCGGCGTTGCCGCACCACCAGGTCGGCGCGGACGGCAGCCGCAGCTGTTCGCCGAGGAGGTGTTCGCACGCAGCGCCGAGGAACGGCATGAGCGCGGGATTCTCGAGGACGCCTGCCCCGAGGCCGTTGACGAGACGTACGCGTCCCCGGCGGACGGCTTCGGACAGCCCCGCGATGCCGAGCCGCGAGTCGGCGCGGAGCTCGAGAGGGTCGCAATACGCGGCGTCCACACGGCGGATGATGACGTCGATGCGCTCGCTCGGACGCCTCGCCGGCCAGCCGGCCGGCTTCATCCACACCCATCCGTCGCGGACGACCAGGTCGCTGCCCTGCACCAAGGGGAGCCCGAGCGCATTGGCGAGGAATGCCTGGTCGAATGCTGTTTCGGAGAGCGTCCCAGGAGAAAGGATGACGATCCGTGGGTCCTCCACCTGCTCCGGTGCGGACGAAAGCAGTGCCGCGCGCAGGGCCGTGAAGTAGGGATCCATTCGGTGGAGGTTGCCCTCCTGGTACAGATCGGGCAGCACTTGCGACATCACCCGCCGGTTCTCGGCGGCAAAGCCGAGGCCCGACGGAGCCTGAGTCCGGTCGGCGAGCACGTGCCACTCGCCATCGGCATCGCGGCCGAGGTCGGTGGCCGACAGCAGCAGCGGATCGACCTCCCGGGCGCTGGGCCGGGCGACCGGACGGGCGAACCCGGTGTGCCCCAGAACGATCGCCGCGGGAACGATCTTCTCGCGCAGCAGCGTCTGAGGTCCATAGAGGTCGACGAGCATCGCATTCAGCAGCTCCGCGCGCTGGGCGAGGCCCACATCCAACCGCGCCCATCCGGCGGCGTCGATCACCAGCGGCATCGGGTCGAGCTGCCACGGCTGCGCGCCCGTGCCCGGCCGCATGTACGACACGCCATCGTCGGCGAGGAATCGCGTGATCTCGTCATCGACGCGGTTCATGTCCTGCGGACTCAGCGAGAGGGCGAGAGAGGCCATCGTCTTCCACGCGGGTCGCAGGGCACCGTCGGCGCCCACGACTTCGTCGTAGCGGGCCGCGACGGCGTCGACGGACGCGTCGAAGGGCAGTGTCGGTTGAGACACTGCCCTCGCGTAGTCGCGAAGAACACTCACGCCTGCGGAACCCTCCTGAGGTCCAGCGTACGGGGGTAGTCGGCCGTCGCCGCGCGCGCACCGGCTTCGCGGGCCGCCGCGACGTCGAACGCGCCCGGGGTGTGGCCGCGCGGCTCGAATCGCCCGGATCGCCGCGCTTCGGCTTCGTTCGCATTGACGGGTGGATGCTCGTAGGCCCGGCCCCCCGGATGCACGACGTGATAAGTCGCACCGCCGAGGCCGGCCGCGGCATCCACGTCGACGATCTCGAAGCTCAGGGGGGCGTGCACCCCGATCGACGGGTGCAGAGCCGACCAGGGCTGCCATGCGCGGTAGCGGACGCCGGCGTAGTACTCGCCCGAGCGGCCGGTGGGCGTCAGCGGCACAGCGACGCCGTTGCACGCGACCAGGTGGCGGAGCGGGTCGATGCCCGAGACGGTCACCTGGATGCGTTCGACCGACGAGTCGACGTAGCGCGACGTTCCGCCGGCCGTCGCCTCCTCGCCCAGAACGTGCCACGGTTCGATCGCCTGGCGCAGTTCGAGCTCGATCCCGGCGGCTCCGCCGATGCGGGTGAATCCGATGCGCGGGAAGCGGAACTCCACGAAGGGCTCCATCCAGCCGTACTCGAAATCGATTCCGGCGGCGCGGAGGTCTTCGGCCACCTCGAGGATGTCGCGCCGGGCGCCCTGCGGCAGAAGGAAGTCCTCGTGGAGCGAGGTGCCCCAGCGCACGAGCGGCGCAGTGAGGGGCTTCTCCCAGAACATCGCCACGAGGCTGCGCACCAGCAGCGCCTGCACGAGGGCGAGCTGCGGGTGTGGGGGCATCTCGAAACCGCGCAGTTCCAGCAGGCCGAGCCGGCCGCGACTGGAGTCGGGACTGTAGAGCTTGTCGATGCAGAACTCGGCGCGGTGGGTGTTGCCGGTGAGGTCGGTGAGCAGGTGCCGCAGCGCGCGGTCGATCAGCCACGGGCGCGGCTCATCGGTCTCGGCGCTGAGCCGGCGGACCTCGCTCAGCGCGATCTCCATCTCGTAAACCGCTTCCGGACGGCCCTCGTCGAATCGCGGTGCTTGGCTGGTCGGGCCGATGAAGCGTCCCGAGAAGAGGAACGAGAGAGACGGATGCCGCTGCCAGTACGTCACGAGCGACGCGAGCAGGTCGGGGCGTCGCAGCAACGGCGAGTCGATGGGCTGCTGCCCGCCCAGAGTGATGTGGTTGCCGCCGCCCGTTCCGGTGTGTGTGCCGTCCACGTCGAACTTCTCGGTTGACAGGCGCGCCTGTCGGGCCTGCTCGTACAGCTCGAACGTGAGTTCGCGCTGCTGCGCCCATGAAGACGTCGGCTGCACGTTCACTTCGATGACACCCGGATCGGGGGTGACGACCAACTGCGTGAGCCGCGCGTCCGGCGGCGGACCGTACCCCTCGAGCACCAGGCGAGTGCCGCCCTCGACGGCGGCGCGCTCGATGACCCGCAGCAGGCTCACATAGTCGTCGAGACGATCCGTGGGGGGGAGGAACACGTGCACGAAGCCGTTGCGCGCTTCAACCACCAGCGCGGTGGTGGGCTGTTCCTCCGGGTCGACGATCCCGAGACGCGGGATGCCGGGGACGAGCGGAGTCGAAGCCTCGAGGTATGTCGGCTCGCCCTGCCAGGCGGGGTCGTGCCACGAGATCGAATCGAGCGGAAGGCGGAGGCCCGCCGCGCTCGTGCCCGGGATGAGAACCAGGCGGCCCCGGCGGAAGTGCCACGCGGGACTCGCCCAGGTCTCTCCCGTGACGAGGGGGAGCACCCAGGCGGTCGGAGCGCCGTCATCCGGCGTGTCGGCGTCGTCTTCGCTGCCGGGACGAGAACCCGCCGGCTGGCGGACCTCGGCCAGCCGCGCCGCCAGGGCGTCTTCGGTGGCGGGGAGCAGCTGCGCCTCGGGGAGGGCGAGCAGGCGGGTGATCGTGCGCGCGAGGGTCTCGGCGCGATCCGGCGCCGACCCCGGGTAGGCGGGCTTCCCCCACGGGTCGTCGAAGAGCTCGGCGCGCTGCCACAGCGGCACTCCGTCCGTGCGCCACTGCAGGGCGATGTTCCAGCGTGGCATGGGCTCGCCGGGATACCACTTGCCCTGCCCGCGGTGGACGACGCCGCCGGCGGCGTAGACGCGCCGCAGTCGCTCGGCGAGCGTGTTGGCCAATTCGCGCTTCTGCGGTCCGTCGGCGTCGGTGTTCCACTCGGCGGCCGTCGCGTCGTCGAGGGCGACGAAAGTCGGCTCGCCGCCGAGCGTCAGGCGTACGTCCCCCGCGCGCAGCCGCTCGTCGACCGCCTCGGCGACCGCATCGATGCGCTGCCATTGCGGTTCGGTGTACGGCTTCGTGGTGCGAGGATCCTCGTGGATGCGCCGCACCTCGTTGTGGAAGCTGAACGTGACCTCGACCGGCTCGGTGCTGCCCTCGATCGGCGCAGCACTGGAGGGGTGGGGCGTTGCCGAGAGCGGAATGTGACCCTCGCCCGCGAACAGGGCACTCGTCGCGTCGAGGCCGACCCAGCCCGCGCCCGGAATGTACACCTCCGCCCACGCGTGGAGATCGGTGAAGTCCTCGGCGGGCCCGCTGGCCCCGTCGAGGGACTTCTGATCGGCGGCGAGCTGCACGAGATAACCGGAGACGAAGCGCGCTGCGAGCCCGTACTGACGCAGCAGGCTCACGAGCAGCCACGCACTGTCGCGGCACGAGCCGATCCCGGCCGCCAGCGTGTGATCGGGGGTCTGCACCCCCGGCTCCATGCGCACGCTGTACGCGACGGCCCCGTTGACGGCCGAGTTCAGCTGCGAGAGGAAGTGCACCGTCGGCATGCCCTCGGCGGGCAGCGGCGGAAGCCCCGCGCGCCACACGCCCGTGCTGTCACTGTCTTCGACGGGACGGAGGTAGGGTGCGAGATCCGCCTCGAGCGACGGTTCATACCGGAACGGGAAGCGTTCCGCATACTCCTCGATGAAGAAGTCAAGCGGATTGATCACCATCATGTCCGCGACGATCCCGACCGTGATCTCGAGCTTGCTGACCTTCTCGGGAAAGACGATCCGGGCGAGCCAGTTTCCGAACGGATCCTGCTGCCAGTTGAGAAAATGACCCTCGGGCTTGATGTCGAGGGTGTAGGCCTCGATCGGGGTGCGCGCGTGCGGCGCGGGTCGCAGGCGCACGACGTGCGGGGTGACGTTCACCGGCCGCGCGAACTCGTAGCTGGTGTAGTGCTCCAGTGCGACTTTGATCGACATTGCCCCAGCTTGGTCGAGCCCTGTTGCGGGCGGGTTACAGGCAACACTATCTGTGTGCACGTGCGTGGGCCGCGGCCGGGCAATACAGTGGGTGCGGTGACACCCCCGCACTCCCCAGGCCCGGCATTCCGGGTCAGATCTGCTCGGACGGCCGATGTGCGCGGCATCCTCGCTCTTCTCGACCCGTGGGTCCAGCGGCGGATCCTGCTCGGCAAGGAGGTCGTGACGCTCTTCGAGGCGGTTCAGGAGTTCGTCGTCGCCGAGGCCGACGGGCGTCTGATCGGATGCGGTGCACTGCACGTCATGTGGGAGGACCTGGGCGAAGTGCGCACCCTGATCGTCGCGGACGAGTGGCTGCACCGCGGCGTCGGCGGTGCGATCGTCGACAGCCTCGAGGAGCGTGCCGGCGTGCTCGGGCTGAGCCGGCTGTTCTGCCTCACCTTCGAGGTCGACTTCTTCACCCGCCGCGGCTTCGCGCCCATCGGCGAGCAGGTCGTCGACCCGGATGTGTACTCGCAGCTGCTCCGCAGCCCCGACGAGGGAGTCGCCGAGTTCCTCGACCTCGCGCACGTCAAGCCGAACACTCTGGGCAACACCCGCATGCTCAAGCACTTGCAGGCGCGTCCTGATGAATCGGTGGATGCCGGAGCATAGCCTGAACGGGTGAGCACTCCGTCCCGCCGGCACTCGCCCGCCGTGTACCGCCGTCGCCGCCTGGCGGCCCTGCTGGTGGCGCTCGTGGTGGTCGCGGGAGTCATCGCGTTGCTGGTCTGGCAGCCCTGGCGCGCAGCGGCGGTCCCGACCTCGCCCGCGAGTCCGGTCGGTCCATCGGGCTCGACCAGCGCTCCGGCGTCCCCGGCAGCGTCCGAGACTCCGGCCGCGACAGAGCCTCCGGCATCCGTCCCGCCGGCACCATCCGGATCGGAGACCGACGCTGCAGTTGCGGCGTGCTCGACATCTGATATCACCGTGCTCGCCGTCACCGACAGGGAGTCCTACGGTGCGGGCGAGTTGCCGAAGCTGTCCATCACGCTCTCCAACGACACCGATACACCCTGTCTGATCAACGTGGGGACGGCGACTCAGGCCTTCGTGATCTCCAGCGGCAGCGACACGTGGTGGAGATCGACGGACTGCCAGTCCGAGTCGAGCGACCAGGTGGTCCAGCTCGCTGCCGGACAGACCGTGTCCAGCATCACGCCGTTGGAATGGGACCGCACCCGGTCGGCCGTCGACACCTGCGCGACGGCGCGTCCGCAGGCGCGTGCGGGCTACTTCCATCTGTCGGTGTCGATCGGCGGAATCGAAGCGGCCGATACAAGGGCATTCGAGCTGCGCTGAGGCGGAGCCGGGGGCTCGTTCCTAAGAGCATTCTCATGAACAGTCTCGGCTCTGGAGCAGAAGAGCCCGTTCAGTGTGCGTACGCTGGTGGTAGTTCCCGGGCGGCGGTTCCCGTTGTCCCCAGCGACGGTTTGTCGGAGCTACCCCCCAGCGGCCCGACGAGATCTTTCGCCCCCGGTGAGCCATGGGCCCTTTCGATTCCCGCAGTCCCCAATGCGGGACCGAAAGGGCCCCTTCTCGTCTCCTAGAGTTGGGGGCATGGCTGGGAAGAAGCGCGCGAAACCTTCGCTGGAATTCCGGAACACGCAGCTGGCCGATGCCCTGCAGACACAGGACATGGCGGCGCTCGCCTTCGCGCTTCGCCACGGCCCGACCGTCGTGCCGCTGATGACGCCCGGACAGCGCGACAACCCGCTCGACAGCGGTGAGGTGTGGACCTATCGCGATGCGAACAGCGGCGACCTCGCGCTTCTGCTCTTCAGCGACGCCGCGCACAAGCCCGCCGAGCTGCCGCCGGCCGTCGCGCTGCAGTCGCCCGCCTGGCTGCGCACCTTCCTCGGAACACACGAAGCCGAGATCACCACGGTGTTCTTCGACATCGCCGGTCCGCACCCGCTGCAGGCGACACCCGCCGATCTGATCGCCGCGCTCGACGCGTAGGCCGGCTCAGAACGCCGGCAGGTCCTGGGGATCGACGCGATACTGACCCGCGAGCGCGCGCCACGCGGTGGCGAGCTCTCGCGAAGAGGTGTCGATGACCGAACGGTAGCCGAGGCGTGCTGCTTCGGCTCGGCGCTGGGTGTGCTGTGTGACGGCTCGGATCTCACCGGCCAGGCTGAGCTCGCCGATCGCGGCGATTCGCGGGGGATTCGGCCGGCCGGTGATCGCGCTCGCGACGGCGAGGGCGATCGCAAGGTCGGCGGCCGGTTCGATCAGCCGCACTCCGCCGACGGTCGAGACGTAGACGTCCTGGTCCGATGCCCGTACTCCCGCGCGCTTCTCGAGCACGGCGAGCACCATGGCGACCCGTGCGCCGTCGACGCCGCTGACGATACGGCGCGGGTTGGGCCCGGATGCGGGTAGCGTCAGCGCCTGGACCTCGACCGGCAGAGCCCGCCGCCCCTCGAGTGCGATCGTGACGCAGGTGCCGGGCTGCTGCGACCCGTGCCCGAGGAACAGCGCGCTCGGATCAGGGACCTCGGCGATGCCTGTGCCGGTCATGTCGAAGCATCCGACTTCGTCCGTCGCGCCGAAACGGTTCTTCAGTGCCCGGACGAACCGCAGGGATGTCTGGCGGTCGCCTTCGAAGTGGCAGACCACGTCGACGAGATGCTCGAGGATGCGGGGACCGGCGATCGATCCGTCCTTCGTGACATGTCCGACGATGATGACGGGCAGATCGCGGGCCTTCGCGACGCGAATCAGCGTAGAGGCGACTTCGCGAACCTGCGCGGGCTGTCCGGCGGCGCCGTCGATCAACGACGAGGACACGGTCTGCACCGAGTCCACGATGAGGAGCTCGGGGGAGCACTCGTCGATGTGCCCGAGGACGGTGGCGAGGTCTGTCTCACTCGCGAGATACAGCTCATCATGGAGCGCCGCCGTACGCTCGGCCCGAAGACGCACCTGGCCGAGTGATTCTTCGGCGCTCACGTACAGCACACGCCGACCGGCTCGAGCGCTTTGCGCGGCGACCTCGAGCAGCAGCGTGGATTTGCCCACGCCCGGCTCGCCGGAGAGCAGGATCGCGGCGCCGGGCACGATGCCGCCGCCGAGCACACGATCGAATTCGCCCACACCGCTGGTGCGGCGGGGCGTGTCGGTCGTGTCGACCTGCGTGATCGGCATGGCCGAACGCAGCGGGGTGATCGCCGCGACGTGCGAGAGGATGCCGGTCTGGGTCGCGGCCTCGACGACACTGCCCCATTGCTGACATTCGCCGCAACGGCCGACCCACTTCGCCGTCGTCCATCCGCACTCGGTGCACCGGAACGCGGTGGCTGTCGTCGCGCGTCTGGATGCCATTCCCTCAGGCTAGCCGCGCCCGTCGACATCGGCCGTGAGGGACGCTCCAGCCGACGAGGGCTCAGCGGAGGGAGTCTGCGACCTCGCGCAGCGCATCGGCCGAATGCCGGAAAAGCGCCAGCTCGCCCTCGGACAGGGAGGTCTCGCGGATCGGCGCTGCGCCGATGCTGCTGACCACCGACGGCACCGACAGGGCGACGTCGCTCACCCCATGGAAGTCCTGCAGCACCGGAGAGACGGGCATGACGGTGTGCTCGTCCTTGAGGATCGCCTCGACGATGCGCGTGCTCGACAGGCCGATCGCGTAGTTGGTGGCGCCCTTGCCCTGGATGACCTTGTAGGCGGCATCACGGACGTCGACGGCGATCTGGTTGAGCTCGTCGGCCGTGAACTTCGGCTGCCCGTCGAGCGGCTGCCAGTCGAGGATCGGCACCGTGCCGATCATCGCGTGCGACCAGAGCGGAAACTCGGTGTCGCCGTGCTCGCCGACGATGTAGGCGTGCACGCTCGCGATCGAGACACCCGCGCGCTGCGCGATCTTCCAGCGCAGACGCGAGGTGTCGAGCACCGTGCCCGAGGCGAAGATGCGCTGGGACGGCAGACCCGTCGCCTCCTGCGCCAGGACGGTGAGAACATCGCACGGATTCGTGACGATGACGTAGATCGCGTCGGGCGCGACCTCGAGCAGCTGCGGCATCATCGATTTCAGGATGCCGGCGTTCACTCCGGCGAGTTCGATGCGCGTCTGACCGGGCCGTTGCTTCGCGCCGGCAGTGATCACCACGACGTGCGATCCGGCGGCAACCGAGATGTCGGCGCCGCCGATGATGTCGCTCGAGCCGGTGAACTGGGCGCCGTGGGCGAGGTCGAGCACTTCGGCCTCGGTCTTCTCCGCCGCGATGTCGTACAGCGCGACGTGGCGGGCGGACCCGCGGATCAGGGCGGCGTACGCGACGGAGGACCCGACCGCACCCGCGCCGACGACAGTGAGTTTGGAGTTCTCGATCACGCTCATGCGCTCAGTCTGGCAGTGACCGGATTCCCACGAGGGACACCAATCCGCCGACGGCGAGCAGGATCGCGGTCACGATGGCCGCGCGGTGGAATCCGGCGAGGTCGAGGGCTCCGCCGGTGATCGCAGCCAGTGCGGCGATCGGCAGAAGCCCGGCGACCCGCGCCACGGCGTTGTTCACCGCTGAGGCGATGCCCGCTTGAGCGGCATCGGCCGCGCCCAGGATCGCTGAGGTCAGCGGTGAGACCGTCACCGCGAGGCCGGTGCCGAAGACGAGCATCGACGGCAGAACCTGCCACCAGTAGTCGAAATCGGCGGAAACGGTCAGGAGAAGGAGTGTCCCCGCCGACATGATCAGGGGGCCCGCGGTCATGAATATCCGCGGGCCCCAGCGCCCGGCGAGAGCACCGACGCGCGCACTCAGGGCGATCATGAGGAACGTGATCGGCAGGCTCGCGAGTCCCGCCAGGGTGGCAGACAGACCCGCGCCCTGCTGCAGGTAGACGGCGAGCACGAAGCCGTTCAGTGACAGCGCGGCGTAGACGAACAGCGTCGAGACATTGCCGGCCGTGAAATTGCGGCGGCGGAAAAGGCTCAGCGGCACGATGGGATTGCGGACCGTTCGCTGGCGAAGCACGAAAGCGACGAGCAGCAGGATGCCGGTGATCCCCGGTATCCAGATCCCGGGCGCCGCCCACCCGGCGTTCGGCTCCTCGATCAATGCATACACCGCCGCGCCGAGTCCGATCGTGCACATCGCGGCTCCGAGCCAGTCGATTCGGGTGTTCTTCGCGTGCGCGCCGTCTCCGGGCAGGTCCAGCCGCGTGAGCAGGAACAGCCCGACCGCGATCGGCAGCACATTGATGATGAAGGCGAAGCGCCATGAGAGGTAGTCGACCATCAGTCCCCCGACGAGCGGACCGACGACCGTCGCGCCGGTGGTCATCGCCGTCCACATCCCGATCGCGCGAGCGCGCAGGGGGTCGCGCATCGTTGCCGTGATGAGCGCGAGCGAGCTCGGCACGAGGAATGCGCCGGCCGCGCCCTGTACGGCGCGCGCGATCATGAGTACGGCCGGGTCGGGCGCGAGCGCCACCGCGACCGAGGCGATCCCGAATCCGATGAGTCCGATCCGCAGGACGAGGACACGACCGTACGCGTCGCTGACGGCGCCGGCGACGAGGATGAGGGCGCCGAGGGTGACGAGGTAGGCATCCACCGTCCACTGCTGCGTCGAGAGTCCACCGCCGAGTTCGCGAGAGATGGCAGGCAGCGCCACGTTCACGATCGTCGAGTCGAGGAAGGCGACGGAGGAACCGAGCACGGCCACCGTCAGCACCAGTCGCTGCTGCGCGGTCATCGGCTCGGTCACGTCGTCACGTTACCCGCGTGAGGCTGTCACGCGGCGCGATTGGCACCATGCCCCGGCGTCACGTAAGCTGTCGCGCGGTGACGTGTCCGAGCGGCCGAAGGTGCAACTCTCGAAAAGTTGTGTAGGGTAACCCCCTACCGTGGGTTCAAATCCCACCGTCACCGCCACCGAAAACCCCCGCAGATCCCTTGCGAACACTGGGATCGCGGGGGTTTTGCTTTGCCTTAAGGTTGCCAGCGGGCATTTCTGCTGGCCGCCCACGGGCAGTTCAGATTGGCCATTGACACCCATCAGAGTTGTCCGCTTCGAGGGTGAGATGTCCAGGCAATGTCCCTGTGGATTATGCGCGCGCGTGACGGTCGCGCTGGCACGATGGTTGGATGACCCCGACGACTGGAGAGGGGGCAGCGCGAATCCGCGTTCGCCCCGCTGGGGTCCGCGACGCCCGCGGCATCGCGATGGTGCACGTTCAGGCCTGGCGAGAGGCCTACGCGCGTCAACTTCCCGTGGAGCTGCTCGCTGGGCTTGAAGTGGAGCCGCGCGTCTCGCGTTGGGCTGCGATCATCGAAGACGATGTCACCGACGTCTATGTTGCAGAGACCGATAGCGGCATCGTCGGATGGGCGACATCAAGCGATGGCCGAGACGATGACCGACCTGTCGCGCGCGAACTCGAAGGCATCTACCTGTTGGCGGATGCCTATGGCTCGGGTGCCGGCCAGGATCTGCTGGCAGCGGCGATTGGAGGCCAGCCCGCCTATCTGTGGATGCTCGATGACAATCCGCGAGCAGAGGCGTTCTACCGACGCAACGGGTTCGAGCGGGATGGGGTTAGGCGAGGGCAGCGCATGGCGGGCCACGTGATCCCGGTCATTCGGATGGTTCGACCGAGTCCATAGCACTGGCGCTTCGGCGCCGGGGACGCCGACTCCCAGCGATCCCTACGCTACGTCCACGCATCCGAGACAACTTGACGAATTCCGAGCTGGTCTGATGCTGCGCCGTCAACGGCAGGGTGACGCGCAGAGGCCGGGCCCGGCAACGAGTTCAACGACAGTGCGCTCAAGATAACAGTGCCGTACTTCGATGGTGTCGTGACCGAGCGGTCCTGGTCCGCGATGCGCAATGTTGCGACGGTGCCCCGGCGCTTCGGCCCCTAGCCTCGACCTGCACTCCGGGGAGGTCTACGACGAGATTCTCACCGATCCGATGATGGTCGGGGCGGATGCGGCGATCGACGTCGACGAGGATCCCGCACGTTGGTCGCGATTCGACCGCTCCGGATCGCAAGACGGTCGGCAGGACATGAACGCGTTCGCCGCCGATCGCCGGTGGGGTCGTGCTCGTGCGTTTCTGGCCGACGAAGGCACCCGCGCGGGGTGATCGAGGAGTGCCAATAGGTTCCTCGGCGAGGACGTCCCCGCCAGCGCGAGTTTCGCGATAGTTTTGCATAATCCTGCAGCGTGTAGGGTCATGCAAAACTTTGGATAAACTCGAGATCGGTCTGGTGTGAGTCTGCAGGAGGAGGGGGCTTCGATGGACGGAGTGGATCTCGCACTTGCGCGAATCGCTGATGGTTCGTACTCGGCGGGCGCGAGTGAGTCGCTCGGCCTCGACTTCAAGACCGACTGTGGCGCGTCCACCCGGGATGACATCGAAGGAACTCGTCACTCTCCCGGACCGAACTCGCGGACCTCCTGCTCAAGACGCGAGCCGATGCGCCGTCTCACGCTCAGTCCCCAGCTCTGAACGCAGAGTCCGCACCATCCGCACCGCTGCGGCCGGGACTCTTGCAAAGGGTGCTGCGCGACGCGGGATCGGTGGGTTGAGGTATGTTCGACGTCGACCACACTGCTGAGGAGTATTCTCAGGAAAATGACAGGAATCTCGTACCGTCGGCCATCGTCCTATTCCCGGCTGATCGGCGTCGGGGGGGCGCGAGGGGATCGGATCGTTCCCAACGGTGACCTCGCCGAAGCCCTCGAGCGCGACGACGAGTGGATACGGCGTCGCACCGGCATCATCACCCGACGGCATGCGTCACGTGAAGTCCTCGTGCAGCACTTGGCCGAGCAGGCGGCACGTGCTGCGTTGGATGCCTCCGGAGTCCCAGCCGGTGAGATGGACGTGATCATCGTCTCCACCGTCACCTGGATGAAGATGACCCCAGGGCTGGCGCCGCTGCTCGGGGCACGCGTGGGGGCATCCCCTTCGGCTGCCGCGTACGACGTCAACGCCGGCTGCGCCGGCTTCTGCTACGCGATCGCGCAGGCTGACGCGATGATACGTTCTGGGCTGGCGCGGCACGCACTGGTCGTGGGAGCGGAGAAGCTCGTGGACTTCACCGACCCGACCGAGCGGACGATCTCGTTCATCCTCGGCGACGGCGCCGGCGCGGTCGTGCTGGGCCCGTCGGACACCCCCGGCGTGGGTCCCACCGTGTGGGGTTCGGACGGCCGCAAGGGGGACGCCATCCGCACGACCCATGACTGGCTCGAGTACAAGTATGCCGACGACTTCCGCGACGTTCCGTGGCCGACGGCGGAGCAGGACGGACCCACCATCTTCCGGTGGGCGACCTCGGTCGCGCCCCACTTCGCCGCACAGGCGATCGAGGCGGCGGGCCTGACTCCGGCCGACATCGACGTCTTCATCCCGCATCAGGCGAATCTGCGGATCGTGGAGACCATGGCCCACACGCTCGGATTGCGCGAGGATGCGGTGATCGCTCGTGACGTGATCGATACCGGGAACACCTCCGGCGCCTCGGTCCCGCTCGCCATGGAGAGGCTGTTGCGCGAAGGCACCGTGCACGGTGGCCAGACCGCGCTGCTGTTCGGTTTCGGCGCGGGCTTGTGCTACGCCTCACAGGTGGTGGAGCTTCCTGATGCCGTGGGCGGGGACGGTGAATATCACGCGGACGCTCCGACGGCGATGAGCGAGTCGGAGGAAATTGGTGCTGGTGAATGAGTCGGGTGCCGTAGGCATCCCCGATCGAGAGGTGGCGATGGAATGAACGAGACGATGAATGACGGAGCGGCCTTCGCGAATCCGCATTCGGATGCCGACAGGCGCAGGTACTACGCCGATGGCTGGTGGCAGGACCGGGTGATGTGGGACTTTCTCGTCGACGGCGCAATGGCTCATCCTGAGCGGGTGATGCTCACCGATGGCAACAACACCCTCACCTATGGCAGTCTGCGCGAGAAGGGCATTCGTCTGGCGGCAGGCCTGGCAGGACTGGGTGTCGGCCGCGGCGACCGGGTTGCCGTGCAGATGCCGAACTGGGCCGAGTTCGGCGTGGCGGCACTGGCGCTCTCGCGCCTGGGCGCGGTACTCGTCCCGATCATGCCCATCTTCCGAGGGGACGAGGTGGGATACATACTGGAACACTCCGGCGCCGAGGTGCTGATCGGCCCGGCGACGTTCCACAAGTTCGGCCACCTGGACATGTATCTGCGGCTGCGCGAAGCTGCACCGGCGTTGCGGGAGATCGTGATGGTCCGTCCGGGTGCGACAGTCGTGCCGGAGGGGGTGCACGACTTCGAGGAGCTCTTCCTCGCGGGCGACCTCGATGACCTGGATGCCGGCCTCGGCGCTACCGCGGCTGCCGACGATCCCGCGCTGCTCGTGTACACCTCGGGAACGACCGCGCGGCCGAAGGGATGCGTGCACAGCTTCAACACCATGCACGGTGGAGCGAAGGCTGTCGTGGAGAAGCTGCGCGTCACCGCGGACGACGTCGTCTTCAACCCGTCGCCGGTGGCCCACTCCACGGGTCTGCTCATCGGACTGATCGTCCCTCTGCTGGCCGGTGCAGGGTCGCACTTCCAGCCCGAATGGGACCCGGAGGAAGGTCTGCGGAGGATCGAGACATACGGCTGCACGATGTCGGTGACGGCCGCGACATTCCTTTCCACGACGATGCAGGCGTACGAACCCGAACGTCACGACATGAGCGGCATGCGACTCTGGGGGTGCGCGGGAGCGCCGATCCCGGGTCCGGTCGTTCAACAGGCGCGCGCCCTTTTCCCCGAAACGACCCTCATCGCGATTTACGGACGATCCGAGAACTTCGCCTCGACCATGACCGGACCCGATGATCCTCCCGAGCGCGCCGTCACCTCCGACGGACGCGCCACGCCGGGCTCCCAGGTCCGGATCCTCGACGATGCGGATAACGATGTTCCCGTCGGGTCCGAGGGCGATGTCGCCTTCAAGGGACCGTCCCTCATGCTCGGCTACTACCGGGATCCCGCGGCCATGGCGGAGGATCTCACGCCGGACGGCTTTCACCTCTCCGGTGATCTCGGGTATGCCGATGAGGCGGGATTTGTGCGCATCACGGGCCGCGTGAAAGACATCATCATCCGCGGTGGCCTCAATATCAGTGCGCGCGAGGTCGAGGACCTGCTGGCCGGTCACCCTGACGTCCTCGACGTCGCCGTCGTCTCGATGCCCGACCCGCGGCTGGGGGAGAAGGCGTGCGCCTTCGTCGTGCCCCGTCACGGTGCGGAACCCACCGTGGAATCCCTCGGCGAGTATCTGCGCGCTCATGACGTCGCGGTTCAGAAACTGCCCGAGCGGGTGGAACTCGTTGACTCCCTGCCGCGGACCGCACCGGGAAAAGTGCGCAAGAACGTTCTTCGCGACATGATCGCCGAGAAGCTCAGAGCCATGGGCGGCATCAATGTCTGACTCCGTGGTCCTGACGCTCGCACTCGGCGCGCGGGACTTCTCATGAGCGCGGAAAGCGCACGGGTCGCGATCACCGGATTCGGAGCAGTGACCCCGGTGGGCGCCGATGCCGAGTCGTCCTGGGCGGCGCTGGCGGCAGGGGTGTCGGGAGTGCGCCCGATCGAAGAGCCTTGGGCGGAGGGGATGCCGGTGACTTTCGCCGCCACGGTTCCCGAGGACTACATGGCCGGCCTCAGCGTGCCGGAGAGGCGCCGGCTCGACCGTGTGCAGCAGTTCGCGATACTCGCAGGGCGGGAGGCGTGGGGGCACGCGGGCATTTCCGGGGTGGATCGGGATCGCCTGGCGGTGGTGGTCGGCAACGCGATCGGCGGCATCACGAGCATGATCGAGCAGGTGGAACGGCTGCGCGTGGGCGGGCCGCGGCGTGTGTACCCGCACACCGTGACGATGATGATGGGCAACGGCGCTGCCGCCTGGCTGTCGATGGAACTCGGTGCTCGCGCGGGAGCGCGTGCACCCGTGAGTGCGTGTGCGTCGGGTTCGGAAGCGCTGCTCATGGCGCGGCAGATGATCCTCTCCGGAGACGCCGACGTCGTCGTTGCCGGCGGGGCAGAGGCCTGCGTGACAGCGCTGACGATCGCGGCGCTCTCCCAGACCCGCGCGCTGTCGCGCCGCAACGATGATCCGCAGCGCGCCTCGCGTCCCTTCGATACCGCCCGCGACGGCTTCGTCCTGGGTGAGGGCGCCGCTCTGCTCGTGCTCGAGAGCGAGCAGCACGCGCGCGCGCGGGGGGCGCTCGTGCACGGATGGCTCAATGGAGCAGCCGTCACTTCGGATGCGTTTGACATCGTCAACGCCGACCCCGAGAACCAGGCTCGCACGATGAGGCTCGCGCTGCGTTCCTCGGGTTTCCAGCCGGAGGACATCGATTTCGTACACGCGCACGCCACATCGACGCCGGCGGGTGACCTCAATGAAGCTCAGGCCATCCATGCAGCGCTCGGGGAGGTTGCAGCGACCTCGACGAAGTCGATGGTGGGGCACCTGCTCGGCGGGGCGGGTGCCCTCGGCGCGCTCGTGACAGCCCGCGCGCTACGCGACGGAATCCTTCCGGGCACGATCAACGTCGACGACGTCGACCCGGAAATCGCCCTCGATGTCGTGCGCAGCACGAGGACCGGCGCGTACCGCGCGGGCCTGGTGAACGCGTTCGGCTTCGGCGGGCACAACGTATCGCTCGTGCTGAGCGCTCCGTGACCGCGGCTGTCAGATACGGCGGGGGTGTTCTCCAGCGACAATCGCCCAGCCGACCAGCCGTCGTGGAGAGTTCTGTTCCAGCCGAAGGATCAGAGAGGTTCGCCGGCTACCAGACGGGCCAGTATCGACGCGGGGGGCACGCTCCCGGCGTCGTACTTGTAGCTGAGCTTGTGGATCGGGGATGCGTCGAGGATGAGCGCGCATTCATCCGGGTCATAGGGGCGGTACATCGCCGCCTGCAGCAGGTGTGCGGGCAGGCTGCCGAGGTGCGGCACGCGCCGCCAGCTGCGTCGCGCCTCGGGAACGAGTGAGAGAAGCGACTCGAAGACACGATGGTAGAGAAAGTAGTCGGGCAGGTCGTCGCGCTCGCGCCACCAGGCTTCGAGCGCTGCACGCTGGAGTGAGATGAGCGGATGCCGCGGGCCGCTCGTCGCGATGAACCAGTTCGAGATCTGCCTGCCGGACCACCGCGGGTAGAGCATCCCCGCGCTCAGCAGCGGTGCGATGCGTTCCTGCAGCCGCCCGGGCACGTAACACGTGGCATCCACCCAGAAGCCGCCGTGGCGTTCGAGCAGCGCAACCCGCACGTAGTCTGCGAAATGTGCGACGCGCCCCGAATCGAGCAGGTGCCACACGAACGAAGGGACGTCGATCCAGTCGCGCACGGTGACCGGGTCGAGCACGATCGCATCGGGGTGCATCCGGTGCAGCTGGGCCAGGCATGCGCGGACGAGCGGGGGCGCGGTCGGCACCGGGGAATTCCAGAAGGTGAAGACCTGCGGAGCGGCCGCGGGCTGTGGGAGGCCGACGTCGTCCTGCCTCGGATCGTCCAGTCCCGCAGAAGTGCACAGCTCATCGAGCCGGTCGGCGAGGAAGGCGGTGATCTCTCGCCGCGCGGCGAGCGAGCGCTGGGGGTCGATCGTCGGTGCGAAGTGGGTCTGGGCACGCTCGGCCTGAGCGCTCAGGCGGGCGAGCAACCCGTCCCCACGCGGGGTGGTGCCACTCATCCCTCACACCGTACCGGCACGGCGGCGGGTCCCGCGGCCATCGAGTCGTCCTCTACCGGACCGTCTCGTCCAGGTCCCATGCGCGCAGCCGCCGCAGGAGGCTCCGCTTCTTCTGCGTGTGGTCTTGCATCCGCGCAAGGATTCCGGCGAGCATCGAGATCGCGTCGTCGATGAACGGTCCCTTGTTGAGCATCACGCACTCGGCCCGCTCCGCCATCGCCGCGTCGGTGACTTCCGCCCGGGAAGGCAGTCCTGTGCGGGCCATGGTGTCAAGCACCTGAGTGGCCCAGATGACGGGCACGTGTGCGGATTCACACAGCCAGAGGATCTCCTCCTGCACCTCAGCCATCCGCTCGAAGCCGGCCTCCACAGCGAGGTCGCCGCGGGCGATCATGACTCCGATGTCCTCCCATCGCATCGCTTCCAGCAGAATCTGCGGCAACGATTCGAACGCGGCTACCGTCTCGATCTTGAGCACGACGTCCAACGCGTGGTCCTTGACTTCGTCCACGTGTCGCAGCAGGTCGGTGACATCGGCGGCACTGCGCACGAACGACACCTGCACGATGTCGGCGTGCTGCTTCACGAAGGCGAGGTCCTCGATGTCCTGGTCCGTCAGCGCGGACAGCGACAGCCGAGTATCGGGGAGATTGATGCCCTTCTCGGCGCGGAGCCGGGTGCCGTTCACACCGGCGCTGCGCACCTCCACCGTCAGTTCGCCGGCGGTGACGTCCGTGATCACACCGCCGATCTTGCCGTCGTCGAAGAGAACGCGCTCACCGGGTCGGGCATCTGCGAAGACGGTCGTCAGCGTGCAGCCGATGCGGTGTGAACCGCTGGTGGACACCTTGGCCGGCGTGAGGTCTCGCGTCAGAACGAGGATGTCGCCGCGACGGATCAGAAGCGACTGCTCGCCCGCCGGAAGCGGTCCGACGTGAGCCGTGCGTCCGTCGCCTGGGACCATCTCCCGGGTCGACAGCGCGGTACCCGGCACGAAGTAGACCGTCTTGTGGACCGAGACCAGGCATCCGTCGGCATCCACCTTCTCGACGGTGAGGATGCGGTGGGAACCCCGCGCATCGACCAGCCGGATCTTGTCGCCGATGCGGCGTCCCCCGGCCCAGCCGACCTCTTGAAGCGGGATGACGGGTTCCTTCGCGTCTGCCGGCGGGGTTCCGATCCAGAGGAGCGCCGGCTGCACCACGTTTCCGACGGCGTCGCGTGAAGGCGAGACCTTCCGCACCGCCGGACCGGGTTCGATCGGCCCGGTGCGCAGCTTGGGTCCTCCCAGGTCCATCGAGATCAGGCATCGGCGCCCGGTGGCGGCTTCTGCCGTGCGGATGTTCGCCACCATCGCGGCCCACTGCTCGGGTCCGTCGTGGGCACAGTTGATTCGCGCGATGTCCATGCCGCTGGCGAGCATGCTGCGCACGAGGTCGGGGTTCGATGCCGCGTCACTGGGCAGTGTCACCATGATCCGTGTGACGCGGTCCTTCGGCCGGGGTCCGAGCAGGCGCGCCGCGTTGCGTGCGAGCAGCTCAGCTCCATCGGGGGCTTCGGGTGTGCGCGAAACCACGCCACCGCCGTGTCCGGCGAGTCGAGTCAGCGTTGCGATCAGCGCATCGACGCTCGCCAGCACCTGCGATTCGGTGCGTCCCAGCGACGACAGGCCCTGCTCGGACAGGCGCCGCTGGAGATCGCGGAGATCGTGAGCTCGCATCTCCGCGTAGTGGACGAGGTTGGTGGCGCTGTGCCGGTGCCGAGGTCTGACCGCTGAGATGTGCGCGGCTTGCCGCACCTCCGCCTCCAGGATGTCACGGCGCAAAAGCCGGACATCCTCCAGGAGCATCTCGAAGGTGCGAGGGTCCGTGGCCTGCATTGCTCAGCCCTTTCCGTCCGTCTGATGTCGCAGCCGCGCCGTGGGCGCGATCGGCCAGCATCAACAATCGCATGAAACGATGACGGCGCATGGCGTCTTCCGGCGACGCGGCCAAGTGTTCATCTTGTCGACCCGCTATGTTGCCCATGCCGGTGGTTCGCTAGAGTCTGACGCATGACTATAATTTCGGACGCGCCCTCCACCTCGACCACCGTCGACATTCCCGCCGTCGTCGCGGGTGTGCGCACCGCCTTCGCCACCGGTCGCACACGCAGCGTCGCGTGGCGCAGAGCGCAGCTCAGGGCGCTGGAACGCATGATGGTCGAGAACGAAGGCGCGATCGCCGAGGCGCTCGAGAAGGATCTCGGGCGTCAGCCCTTCGAGGCATGGTTCGCCGACATCGCCGGCACAGTCGCCGAGGCCAAGGATGCCGCCAAGAACGTCGGCAAGTGGACCAAGCGCAAGCACCGCCGGCTCGAGCTGGCGCAGATGCCCGGTCGCGGGTGGATCGAGTATGAGCCCTTCGGCACCGTGCTCGTCATCGGCGCGTGGAATTTCCCGTTCGCCTTGACCTTGGGGCCGGCCATCGGCGCGATCGCGGCGGGCAACACCGTGGTGCTGAAGCCGTCCGAGGTAGCGCCCGCGTCGTCGGCGCTCATGGCAGACCTTGTTCCGAAGTACCTTGACCGCGAAGCGATCGTGGTCGTCGAGGGTGACGGCTCGGTCAGCCAGGAGCTCATCGCGCAGGGGTTCGACAAGCTGTGCTTCACCGGCGGTACCGAGATCGGCCGCAAGGTGTATGAGGCCGCCGCGGCACAGCTGACCCCGGTGATCCTCGAGCTCGGCGGCAAGAGCCCCGTCATCGTCGCCGCCGACGCCGACATCGAGGTCGCTGCCAAGCGCATCGCGTGGACCAAGATCGTCAACTCGGGCCAGATCTGCATCGCACCCGACTATGTGATCGCGGACGCATCGATCCGCGATCAGTTGGTCGACGCAGTCAAGGCCGCCCTCGACACGTTCGAGGCCGGGAACCCCGCGGGCAAGCCGATCGTCAATCGACGGCACTTCGACCGGCTGGTCGCCGCGCTCGCCGTGACCAAGGGTGAGGTCGTCACCGGCGGCGGGTCCGACGTCGGCACGCTGAAGATTCAGCCGACCGTCGTGGTCGATCCCGGCCTGGACGAGCCGCTCATGCAGCAGGAGATCTTCGGCCCCATCCTCCCGATCATCACGGTTCGTTCCCTGGACGAGGCGATCGACTTCGTCAACGCCCGGCCGAAGCCTCTGGCGGCGTACCTGTTCACGAAGAGCAAGAGCGTGCGGGAGCGGGTCATCAAGAACGTGACGGCGGGCGGCATGGTGATCAATCACCTCCTGTTCCACTTCTCCACGGCACGGCTGCCGTTCGGTGGCGTCGGACCGTCGGGGATCGGCGCCTATCACGGCCGATTCGGCTTCGAGGAATTCAGCCACCGCAAGTCCGTACTCACCAAGACGACCCGACCCGACGTCACGAGCATGATCTACCCGCCGTACACCGAGAAGGCGTGGAACCTCGCGCGCAAGCTCTTCTGAGACCGGAGCACCGCCGGTGTCGCGGCCGGACGCCTGATCAGGCCGTGTTGATGACGCCCATCATTCCGAGGTCTTCGTGATCGAGGATGTGGCAGT
>WOYI010691226.1_pt1 | contig 24689 bp, 47 predicted proteins | sample 6423411 | NCBI WGS metagenome assembly WOYI01 (sample SAMN13441803, study PRJNA592873) | oil field metagenome | biome: oil field; feature: oil-well bore; material: oil-contaminated soil; isolation source: oil-contaminated soil from oil-well borehole | place: Germany: Wietze | collected 2016-10-18 ... | reverse complement strand
CGCGGTGGATAGCGCGGTGGATGGCGCGGTGGATGGCGCGGTAGATAGCGCGGTGGGTGACGCGGTGGATGGCGCGGTGCGTGGCGCGGTGGGTGACGCGGTGGATAGCGCGGTGCGTGCTGCGGTGCGTGGCGCGGTGGAGGACGTGGTGCGTGGCGTGGTGGATGGCGCGGTGCATGGCGCGGTGGGTGCCGGGGTCAGTGCTGAACTGCACAAAGGGCTCTGGGAAACAATCTCACGCCGCTGGTACTACCGCCGCGGAGGACGACTATGGCCCACATGGCAGGCCTACACCGGATACTTCCGCGACATCGTCGGACTACAACTCGACGGTGACATGTGGGACCGGTCCCGCGCATACGACGCCGCGCAAAACGCCGGCTGGTGGTGGCCATTCAAAGACTTCACCATGGTATGCGACCTACCCACCCAGCTGCACGTTGAACGCGTAGGCCCAGACGGTTGGGGGTCGCACCGGATGCACTGCGAAACAGGGCCGGCTATCAGCTGGCCGGATGGTTGGGGCCTGTATTTCTGGCACGGTACCCACGTTCCAGGATGGGTGATTGAGACGCCCACCGTTGAGAGGGCGTTAGCTGAACCGAATACGGAGATCCGTAGGTGCGCGTTCGAGGTGTTGGGGTGGGAGAATGTTATGGATTCGCTTGGGGTCGCCCCGATCGATGTGTGTGCCGATCCGGCGAACGCTCCTCACGAACTGCGCCTGTATCGACTCCCCGATGATGTGAATCCGTACGGGGAGCCGGTTAACATTTTGTTGATGGTGAATGGTTCACCTGATCGTGATGGCCGGTTGCGGTTGTACGGGGAGACTGTCCCGGTGTCTGTAAAGTCTGCGGCTGCGGCGGCGGGTTGGCAGTATGGGCTCAACCCAGATGTGTACCGGCAACTTCAACGCCGGACTTAGGAGAGGAAACGATAGATATGGCAACAACATTCGCGGTGGCTCTGAGCAAGATCGGTGTCACCATCCCTGAGCATCTTCTCGCTGACGCTGAGGTTCCAGTGTTGACTGGTGTGCAGGCGCAGGGCGATCTGATTGTTGTGCCCGCGCAGTTCGACAACTTCCCGTGGCCGTCTGAACTTGGTGTGGTGCCGGTTGAGGGTGTTCAGGTTGTGGTTGGTGAGTCGACTGGGAACACGCATTGGTTGCATCAGGGTTTCGACTCGGTGGGGGTGCGTTGGGGGCGTGTCGCTGATGAGTTGGTGGTGGGTGTTGTGGATGTTCCTGAGGGTGAGTCTGCTGAGTTGATCCATACTGATGAGCATGGTTGTAATGCGATGGGTCCGGGTCGGTATGTGATTCGTGGTAAGCGGGAGATGGCTGACGAGATCCGTAGGATCGCTGACTGACTGATTTTCCGGTCTCGGCCCCTGACGCTTTAAGGCGTTGGGGGCCGAGCTCGTTTTGGCTTGAACCAAACGTATTGCGCATCCTATACACGTGTGTATAGTGAGAGACACACGAGAGTGTCCCCCAAGGAAAACGAGACAAAAATGCTCACCAACTGGAAACCCGGAAAAACCGCCATCATCAGCATGGCCGCGGCCGCCGCAATCGCTGGGAGCGCCGGACTACTCGCCACCACCAACAGCACCCAGCACGTCACCAATGGTTCCGTCGAAGCGAACACATCCGAGATCAGGATGTACGCCGACGAGGTGAAAACCCGCGAAGCCGCTGCCGCCGCGCAGGAAGCCGCTGCCGCAGCGCAGATTGAGGCAGCGTTGATCGCTGCACTGGAATCCCAGGTACACGACGACATGCAACGCCACTTCGAGGACCCAGTCACTGCGCTCCCCATCACGATCACCGTCGGCAAGGTGAACCTGGTGCGGGTGTCGGCCACCACATTCGACGGGTGGGCGCTCATGCAGGCGAAAGGTTACCCTGCTGCGCACCAGATCTTCATCCATGTCGTCGCCGACGACGACACCGTGATGTGGGAGGTCCCCGCCGGTGGGCTGCTCCCTCTCATCTCCTAGAACGTCTGGAAAACAACGAAAGGACGAAAGATGGTTTCGACAGATCGGGTCGCAGCGACTATCCCACGATCGTATGGGTTCGCTGAGATCACTCAACGGTTCGCGGAAGTAGAGGAAATCGACTGCTACACGATGTCCGCAGAGGACGATGGTCTCGTGGTTATCCGTGCCGGTGATCTGAAGCTCGTGGTCCGGTTCAAGGTGTGGGAGAAGATTGTGGAGTTGGCATCCGACCGTATCGCCGCGTACCACGAAGTAAGCGAACAGCGCGTACCACACAGTCAGCGGACAGACATGTGCAGTGTGGGCTACTACGATTACCAAATTTCTCGGCAGATCAGTGCGACTGATCCACCATTTTTCGCGTTGATCATGGCGGCGATGCGGAAGGCTGATACCCACAACGCAGCGTTGCTTCAGTCGGCATTCCCGTTCGTGTATCGCGAGCTCATGGATCGCCAAAATGCGCCCGATGGAATGCTCACCACAGACGGTGCCAACAGTGGTGGTGCGGAATGAACTACACATCTGGATTGCGTCTTCGACTGTTGCTGGTGTTCGTCCTGGCCGGGGCAGCGTTGGCGTTGCTGTTCGCGCCGGACTCCGATGCGACACCAGACCCATACATGCCGATACCCCCCATCTGGTGTCCAGGTGGCGGCATCCAAACGGGGTGGGGTGGCTACTGCGATGGCCGACCGTACCCGGATGGGACGAAATGGCATCAGGATTCGGTGTGGGCTCCGTTCGCCGGCCGTATCTGGCGGCCCATCGTGTGCGTTGTCGATGGCACACCAGCACCGCCACCGTTGGCTGGTCCAGGCGGATGCGGTGGTGCCGCGTGAACTGGGATTGGTTGAAAGATGTTGCGGTGCCGGTGGTTTCGTTTTGGCTGTTCTGCATCGCCACTGTCGCCGCATGGATGATCATGTTCGGAGGAATGTAATGTCCACTGTTGCTGCTTGGTTGTTCGGGATCGGCGCCGGTGTCGCTGCGGTAGCGTGCTACCTCACGTTCGGGTGGCCATGGCTGGTCCTGTTCGGCGAGTTTTCCAGTCTCGCAATCATCTTCATGGTCGTCGCCGCCATGCCATCCGATCGCGGAACGCGTTGAGCCGCTCCAAACGAGTTGCGTGCCCGCGCTGCGACCGCACGGTACAAACCCACGACAACACCAGATACGTCAACCATTCAACTATTCCAGGATCTAAAGATTGGTGCCCCATGTCAAGACAACTCATTCCCCCAACTGGACTTGCTGATGCAGCGTTCCATCAGCGGGCGGTCATCGTCACCGACCTGGCGATGCAGGTCCAGGACTCCGACCCGGCTGTGGTGTGGGATTACTTGACGTGTTTGTCTGCGGTGGAGTTGCAGCGGATGCTGATGGTTGCGTTGGCCGCGGTGAGGTGTGATGGCCGGCTGGAAGACATTTTCGGTTGGGTCTGCGAACTACCCGCAGCGGTAACCGCATGACCAGCCAGCGGGAGGCGGCGGCGATCCTCGCACTGTGCATCACCGCGCGTAACGCGATCGAAGCGGTCGAACGGGAAGCGAAAGCCGTAGTTGATTGCAGCTACGGCGAGGAAAAGGTGTGCGGTGTTGTTCAATTCACCGTCGACGGGGAAACCCGCAACATTGTGGTCGGCTCAACGGGCCGGTATTTGCGGCGCCCAAGCGAACCATTCACCATCCTCGATGAGGCCGCGTTTGTGGATTGGGTAGCGCAACGGTATCCAACGGAGGTGGTGTCCGTGGTCCGGCCGGCGTTCATGAAAAGCCTTGCCGAACAAGCAGAAAAGACTGGCGGTGTCCTTTGCGACGCTGAAGGCGTGGTATGCGATGCGGTGAAGTTGAACGACCAGGTTGTGTCGGTCCGCACGTATGTGAAGCGCACAAGGGAAGCATTGGCCGCACTGGACCAGATACGTGATGTTCCGATCGCGGAGCTCGCGTCCCGAATCAAGAAACTAGCAGCGGAGGACGAAAACTAATGTCAGTACAGCGGTTCCGTAAAAAACCGGTCGATGTCGAAGCGTACCGACATCATCGCGTAATAAACCAACAAAGGGATGGGAGAATGAAGCTAAGAGTAGTTTTAGCCGCAGCGGTATTTGCCGGCTTTGCTGCGTACGGAGGTATGGCATCAGCTCCGGCTGATGCCGCTCCGTGTGAGCATCGCTCCGCTGCGCACGTTGCAGAGCACGGAGGTTTGGCCGCTGATAGCGCATATCACGTATCGCACGGTGAGCTTCCTACCTGCAACGAGGAGCGCAAGACATCGTCAGATACCAACAACAACAAAGACAAGTCTAAAAGCGACGGCAAGTCCAGGTATTGCCGTAAGCATTTTTTCTGCTAACCACTAACAAAGGATTAAGACATGGGTCAATACGAGGTAGCGTTATTTGTAGGCGGACGTTTCTGCGGCAGCGATTATTTTGACAGCGCAAAAGTTACGTTGGCCAAAATAAGAGATTTGAGGTCTTACAACTACGGCGGTGAAACTGCTGAAGTGTTTGTTCGATACCACGATCACGAATATCAAGATGAATGTTCGTGCACTCACGAGCTGGACTCTGTGCCATTCTGGACAAACAAAGAGGAGATTTAAGACATGACTGATATTGCAGGAAACTTCCACTGCTGTGACGATTGCGCTGGTGTAATCGCGAACGGCGATACATCAGGTATCAAAGATTACCGAAATTGGGTTGCTGGTGTCGAGGCAACTAGCGGGGGCGGTGGGACGGTACCGAGGAAGGTGCTGGGCCGATCATCGAATGGATCACCCAGTCCGGCGGCAAAGCATACCTACGCGTGTGGCCATTCAACAAAACAGATGTGCGGTACACCATCGCCATTCACACGCTAGAAGGTGTCATGAACGCGTTTCCTGGCAATTGGATAATTCGTGGTTGTGAAGGCGAGTTTTATCCGTGCAGGCACAGCATTTTCGCCGCCACATACATGAAAGTGGTGCCTGGTCCTGGCGTGTTCAAAAATACATATGAGGCGGTCGACTGATGGCCATCCCAGCGTTCAAGCCGGCAACACGAGACGCATCGTTCGCCAGGATCGCACTATCGGGTCCGTCCGGGTCCGGGAAAACGTACACAGCACTGACTTTGGCGAACGCGCTCGGGAAACGGATCGCTGTCATCGATACCGAACGCGGATCCGCATCGAAGTATGTAGGACTCAACGGTTGGCAATTCGACACCATCCAACCGGACAAGTTTTCCCCACTGTCCCTGGTCGACATTCTTGGTGTCGCGGCCGGCAACGAGTACGACGTCGTTGTTATCGACTCGTTTTCCCATTATTGGATGGGTGCTGATGGGATGTTGGAGCAGGCCGACCGGCGCGGTAAGGGTGGGAATAGTTTCGCTGGGTGGAAAGAGGTCCGCCCGGAGGAACGCCGAATGATTGATGCGCTCGTCGCGTATCCGGGTCATGTTGTGGTGACGATGCGTTCCAAAACGGAGTATGTGGTGGAGGAAAACGAGCGTGGGAAGAAGGTGCCCCGCAAGGTCGGGTTGAAACCTGAGCAGCGTGAGGGTATCGAATACGAGTTCGATGTTGTCGGTGATATGGATTTGGATAACACGTTGACGGTCACCAAGTCTCGGGTTCACACGTTGACTAAGGCGGTTATCCCGATGCCTGGTGAAGACTTGGCGGTGACGATTCGTGATTGGTTGGCGGATGGGACGAAAGTTCCGACTGTCGCGGAGTACCGCAAGCATGCGTTGGCTGCTGCGTCGCGTGAGGAGTTGCGGGAACTGTTCACTGAGGTGAACAGTCACAAGATGTTGGCCGCTCCGACTGTTGATGCTGACGGTCGTCCGACTGTGCTCGGCGAGTTGATCGAGCATCTCGCGTTGCTACTGAAGAAAACGGAGGTTGTTGGTGGATAAGTCGTGTAGGTGCGGCCATGATGCTGTTTCGCATACGGGCCGGTGCTCGGGTGGTGTCGATTCGGGTTCGGGATGTTCGTGCTGGCGGTTCGATGAGTGCCAACATGAGGAAATGGTATTGAATTTCGATCGGTGGCGGGGCGAGTACCTGGTGTGCCGGTACTGCGGCCAACTCGCGGCAGGACAAGACGCGTGAGCGCGGCGGGCTGGGGTGATGTGGCAACCGAGTTGCTGGTCGGGGAGATCGGTGCGCTTCGTGCGGAACTTCAGGATGCGATATCGGCGAGGATCCTGGCTGAGGAGGAACGCGACGAGCTGGCACGGGATCTGGATGATGCGCGGCATCGTATCGCCGAGCTGCACGGCCTGTACCGGCGTGAGACTGCCGCGGCAGCGGCAGCGAGGGATGCGTTGGCTATCTGCAAAGCGCAGGTATCAGCTATCCGGGGCCAGCTTTGAGCGGGGCGCACCAGCCGGACCTACCTCGCACGAGGTGGCAGGACAGTGCGAACTGTCGTGACGTCGATGATCCAGACATTTTCTTCACACCAGAACAGTACGAAACCGCGTTGCAGTACTGCGCGTTCTGTCCGGTAGTCGATCCGTGCCGCGACCTCGGGGTGGATCTCGGGGCGGGGGTTTGGGGTGGACGGGTGCAGACTGGCCCACCGAAGGTAACTGGTGGGTTGCGGGTGTTGATGCCGCACGGTACGGAAGCCGCGTATGCGCGGCACCGTAGGGCTGGCGAGGCGGCGTGCCGTGACTGTTTGCGTGCAACGAGTGACAGGAAACGTAACCGTGATAGGGAACTTCGCCAACGGGGTGGCCGGTGACGATTTTCGGGGAGATTGGTGCGATCGTTGCGGATCAACCATGGGCGTCGGGCGCGTTGTGCGCACAAACCGACCCGGAAGTGTTTTACCCACCGAAGGGTGATAGAGCGTTGGAGGCGAAGCAGATATGTAGGCGCTGCGAAGTGCGTGAGGAGTGTTTGGCGTACGCGTTGGAACATGTTGAGATGCACGGCGTTTGGGGTGGTAAGTCATCTTACGAACGCCGGACCATGCGAACCGAATCCAGGAGGAATAGATAGGTGTCCGATTGTGGTCATTACGTCAAATTTGTACTCAGTAACGGAAATTACATCGATGAGGTGTTTGAGTGTCGCGAGGATGCTACAGCGGCATGCCGTAATTACTGCGTGACGTGCGTCAGTGCAGGATGTGATTACTGCGAATGCGAAGAAATGAATCGCGAACCCAACGTTAAGACTAGCTATTCATGCAACTATTTAGACTTCATGGATGCCACACCAAACGAAAACTATCAAGGACCGACTGTCATAGTGCGAGGACCTGACCCGCAACCCATCGTTTTCACGTGGGAGGGCGACTACTACACATGGCGATATTTGGAAGAATCGGAGTAGCGACGATGTGCGACGACCTACATAAACTTGTCGGCGAACGTATAGAGAAACTTGTTGCTGCGTTCGATGCGCACGATCCCGTCGTGTTCCTCGCAGCGGACATCGGTGCCACCGAGGACAAATACCATTGTCCCACAGCATGTTTCGGGTTCATGGGCACGAAAGAACAGTGGGAGCAGCACCTAACTGAGATGCTCGCCGACGCACTCACTGGCGACGATTAAAAGTGGCTGGGTTCAGTGCCGCTACACGACAGTTGATAGCTGACCGTTCCTGTGACTATGAGGGATTCGTGGCGTGCGAGGTGTGGGCTCATTGTCAGGGTGCGCGTGCTGTCGCTGTGCATCACCGTCGGCCGCGGCAAGCGGGTGGGTCACGGCGGCCGGACACGAACATGCCGGCGAACGGGTTAGCGGTGTGCGACGCCGACCATGTGTGGATCGAATCGCATCGTGATCTGGCCAGGAATTGCGGATGGTTGCTGCAGCAATCGGATGTTCCGAGTTGTATGCCGGTGTTGCGGCGCGGTGTGTGGGTGTTGTTGAACGATGCTGGTGGTTTTGTGCGTGTCCCGGCGCCGTCAGCGACCCGGTGAACCATTCCGACGCTCAGGTGCAGACCGCACTGGGGTGGTCATGCGACATTTGCGGGGCCGGTAAAGGTGTGTTGTGCCGCAACACTATTCGACCCGGGGAGCCACTCACTGGGCGTGTTGTGCATGAGGGGCGCCTGTTGGATCGGCGCCGCCAACCAAAAACAGACGAATAGAAGGTAGAGATGTTGGACAGATATTACAACCGGGATGGTGTTGAAATACCGGACGACTGGGCGCAGCATGGCGGTAAATACACTGGCTCGTCGTCCACTGACCGTCGTGTGGCGGCCACCGATATCGGTGATGTCGCCGTGTCCACGGCTTGGTTGGGCCGCGACCACGATTACGGTACTAATCTTCCCATCATTTTTGAGACGATGATTTTTGGTGGGGAATGGGCCGGAGAATGTCGGCGGTACCATTCTGAGCTTGGCGCGGTCCGCGGCCACATCGACGCCGTCGACCGACTCCACGACGGAAAGCCACCATTCGAACACCTAGACGGTAACTGATGAACGCCTATGCAGAATTCCTCAACCGTAAACAAATGAAAGCGCCAACACTAGGCCGCGACTGCACACCAGATGAAGTCAACCCGATACTCCACCACTGGCAACGGGAACTCGTGGCATGGGCAGTCCGTACTGGACGCGCCGCAATGTGGGAAGACACCGGACTTGGCAAAACATTCCAACAAATCGAATGGGCTCGCCTATCCGGTGATACTCAACTGATCATCGCGCCACTCGCGGTATGTCAGCAAACAGTTCGCGAGGCAGCGAAGCTTGGGATCGAAGCACGCTACGTGAGGAGTGCCGACGAGGTCACCGTCAATGGTATGTGGGTGACGAATTACGAACGGGTACAAGCATTCCAACCAGAATTGTTCGACGCTGTGGTACTTGATGAGTCTAGTTGCTTGAAGCAATCTGACGGTAAAACGAGAACAATGCTCATCGAATGGGCCGCCGGTATTCCACACCGGTTAGCGTGCTCAGCAACACCAGCACCCAACGATCCTGAAGAGCTCACAAACCAAGCTGAATGGTTGGGGAGAATGTCCCGAACCCACATGCTCGCCGCCTACTTCATCCATGACCAGGACGGATGGCGAATTAAGGGCCACGCCCGAGCACCCATGATTCGGTGGATGGCGCAGTGGGCTGTTGCGCTCACTAAACCGTCCGATGTTGGCGGGGACGACACAGGCTACATTCTGCCCGGACTGGAGGTTGTGCCCGAGATTGTGGCCTCCAACATCGATACGGACTGGCAGTTATTCGCCACTGACATCGGCGGGGTAACTGGCCGCGCGACACTGCGGCGCAAGACGTTACATGCTCGCGTGGAACGGGCCGCGAAACTGGTGGCAGACAATCCGGGTCAGTCATGGATTCTATGGTGCGGACTGAATAGTGAGGCTGACGCACTGGCTGATGCGATACCCGGTGCAGTCAATGTTCACGGAGGCTTATCCCCCGAAGACAAAGCACTTGGCGCACTGTGGTTTACCGGCGAAGCGTGCATCTGCACGTCACCCCTTGCTGCGCCGAAATCGGAGATGCTGCCGGTCGGCGACTTGCGGTCGACCACAACCACGCGACAGGAGACGTTCGGGGACTCTTCCTCGGGATTGGTAAGTTTTCTGACGACCCCGAGCGACTCGACCGCGCGGCCATGTACTTGCGGGGCAGCCGGACCGCGCCGCGTCATGATTAGCAAGACCAGCATTTTAGGTTCTGGCCTCAACTTTCAGCACTGCCACAACATGGCATTTGTCGGTCTCGGAGATTCGTTCGAGATGTATTACCAAGCTATCCGCCGCTGCTACCGATATGGGCAAACCAAGGTTGTCCGGGCGCACGTCATCGTGTCAGAACTAGAGTCGCAAATCGCCGCGAACGTTGCCCAAAAAGAGAAGCAGGCCAACCAGTTAACCACTGAACTAGTCGCTGAAATGCGTCGATTCAGAGGGATACATTCCACCATGGAGGAACTCCAATGACACACCCCTACATCACTGACCATGCCCGCGGCGAGAATTGGGAACTCTACCTTGGGGACTCATGCGAAAGAATGGCAGAGCTGGCAGACAATTCAATCGACTTCTCCTGCTGCTCACCACCATTCGACTCTCTGTACACCTACAGCCCATCAGTTCGAGACCTAGGAAACAGTGCGACAAGAGTCGACTTCATAGACCACTACCGATTCATAGTTGAACACCAACTGCGAGTAACAAAGCCAGGGCGCAACGCAGCTATCCACGTCCAACAGGTAGCAACCAAAAAGGCCGTAGACGGATACGTCGGATTGACCGACTTCCGTGGCGATGTGATCCGACTGTTCCAATCAGTCGGGTGGATCTTCTACGGCGAAGCCACGATCTGGAAAAATCCCCAGTTTCAGAGCCTGCGCACTAAGGCGCACGCTTTGGCATTTGCGACAAAAAATAGGGACAGTGCCGGTTCACGTCCAGCACTTGCTGACTACCTACTGTTATTCAAAAAACCCGGCGATAATTTGGTTCGGATACCGCACGATGCGACATCTGGTGAGGTAACCAACGATGATTGGATCGACTGGGCGTCACCGATTTGGTTCGACCACCATGATGGCGGGTGGATTGGTCCCGATGGGAATTTGTGCCCAGTGTGGTTGGGTATCAACGAAACTGGCACTCTGAACGCCAGAGTGGCACGAGATAACGATGACGAGCGCCACCTAGCGCCACTACAGTTGTCGTTCATTGATCGGTGTGTCAGGTTGTGGTCGAATCCTGGCGAACTGGTGTTGACGCCGTTCGCTGGGATTGGTTCGGAGTTGTATCAGTCAGTGAAGTTGGGTCGCCGCGCGGTGGGTATCGAATTGAAGCCGTCATATTGGCAGACCGCGGTTAACAACTTGACAGGCCTGGAGGCTGACATGGCCACTCCGCAACTGTTCGACATTGCCGGCGAATGAGCGCCCCGGAGACACCATGAGGGTCGGATCGCTCTGCTCAGGTGCTGGTGGCCTAGACATCGCCGTCGAGCAGGTTTTCGGCGCGCGAACCGTCTGGCACTCCGAACTGACAAAGTTGAAGCAAAAGGACGGCATCCTACCGCCGCCGCCGCCGCTCACCGAGGTCGCCTGATGCCCCGGATCGCCGCCAACCAGTGCGCGTCGAACCACAGCGCGCACCGCGACGCCGACTGGTGCCCAGGCTGCGGCCTGTACGCGTTCGTCCACAGCTATCACCGCGCCGATTGCACGACGCGGCCGCCGCCGTGCCCGAGCTGCCTGTATCACCTGTGGGTGCACGGTGTGCACCACGCCGACTGCAAGGATGATTCATGTGACCTTCCACAGCGCCAGTAGCCCAGGTCTGCATGGGTGTAGTGGCTAATGTCAATCAATCATCCGTGCCATGCCGACGCGCTACGGCATCTCTCGAACGGTGGTGGTGGTGCCTAGTGGCTCGCATCAGGACGCTCAAACCGGACTTCTTCACCTCGCCCCCCGACTCCGATAGATTCACTTGCGCCGATTTGCGCGGATTTTGCGCCGTGGAGTGGACACTGGCGCAATACGACGCCATAACGAATAGCGATGCTTTGACGAATCCTTGTGAGGGGTAATTCCGATGCGGATACGGTCCACGAAACCCGAGTTTTGGCGCTCAGAACGGATCGCGTCCGTCGACTGGGAGGACCGACTCGTCCTCAAAGGGCTGGAGTCCTACGTCGATGACAACGGCGTCGGCAAGGACGACCTCGCTCTCATCGTCGGAGACTTGTTCCAGCGCGACCTCGTTCGCGAGCCCTCGCGAACCCTCGCGAGGGTGTCCGAAGGCATTTCCCGACTCAATTTCGCCGGATTGCTGTGGCGATACACCTCCGACGGCACCGCACTGCTCTACGTGTCGTTCTGGGAATCCATTCAGCGCGTGGACAAACCGCAGGCCGGTCGTTTCCCCAGGCCAGACGGCACGATGAACTACAAAGATTCCACTATTCGCGAGTTCCTCGCGAAGCCTCGCGAGCCCTCGCGAACATTCGCGCCTGGAACAGGGGAACAGGGGAACAGGGGAACAGGGGAACAGACGACGACGACCGCGCGCGAAGCCGAAATTCCGCTACCATCGGAACCTCCCGAAGAAGTCGACGGAGTCGTCATCGACCACGAACCTGTCGACGCACCGATGCTCATCGAAACGACATCCCGTAAGTCCAAGCGGTACGCTTCGAACGCATCGAAGACGGTGGTTCGTCAGGTCCTGGGTTACGACTATCCGCACACCACTGTCGAACGCCTAGCCGTCCAAGTCGACAAGCTCCGCGCCGAGAACAAACCCGATGACGCCATCCGGGCGTGCATCGCGGAATGGGACACCCGGGAGGGCGCTATCCCGGAATGGTTGCCCACCGTTTACGGCGATCTCGTCAAGGCTCAGCACGCCACACCGGGCAATAACGGCCGCCCGGTCCACAAGATGCGCGCAGCCGCGAAACTTGCCTCTGAAATCCGTGAAGCTGAAACTCTGGCCGCCGCGCTCACCGGCGGCGCCAGGAAGGAACTCTCAAATGGTCACGACGGCTGATGTTCTCGACCTGATGATGCTCATCTCGGCTTGTCATCACCGCACGGCGCCCCGGATGGATGATCGCGAGGTGGCGATCGGAACGGCGAATGTTTGGGCGGAGTTGTTCAACCGGCACGCGTTGGCGGTGGCGGATCTGGAGGCGGCGGTGAAGCGTCGCGCGGAGTCGGAGGCGGATGCACCTGAGCCGGCTGAGATCATCCGGTTTGCCAGGGATGTTCGTGCGTTGCGTACCCAGTCGGAGTCCGCGGCGGAGCGTCGGGCTCGTGAGGATCGCCGTGACGCTGCGTTGGCTGAGTGGGCGGCGGTGGCAGCGTTGAATGCCAGTTCAGGGGGTGTTTCGGTGTCTCGTCAGGGTGTTTCTGTGGGTTGGCGGTCTCGGTTGGCGGAGTTGACGGGCGGGTTTGGGAAGTCGATCCCGGATAGCTGATTGCCGATTTAGGCCTGGTTTCGGCGGTGTCGGCATGGGTGGTGCCGGATGGTGGGTGTTCGTGGCTGTGTGGCGTTGTGGGGCGGCGGGAATCGGCATCGTGGCGTCGTTGGTGGGGGCCGGTTTAGGTGTTGGTGGGTGCTGAGCGCGGGTCGGGTGCTGGTCGCTGATGCCGGTGGCGGTGGTGTCCGATCGGAGCGGGTTTTGGTGGCCGGACCTGGGTGCCAGCAAACATTCTTGGACGACGTCGATGTTGTAGAGTCCTCTGCAGTGTTGCTGCTGGCGGATCGTGTGGTAGTGTTTCCAGCATGATGCGAGGGACTGAGGAGGTGGCTCAATCGTGGTGAACGCAGAAACGAAAAAGGTGGAAACCAGGCTTCGGCATGCCGCTAAACGTCAAGGGCTGAAACTGGAAAAGTCCCGTATGCGTGATCCACGTGGGCTGGAGTTCAACACGTATCAGCTCCGTGATGCGCTTAGCGGCGAGATCGTTGAGTGTGGCCAGCGCGGTTCGTATGGTCTCGATTTGGAGCGGATATCCGAGTTGCTTAGGTGTGGTAAGCGATGAACGATACACGGGCCGACCAGTGCAGTGGTTTGAGGTAGTCGGGGATGGTTTGCGAGGGGTGTTCGATTCATTCCCCCGACACGCGCGGCTTGGCGTGGCCGGGCGGGGCAGGGCAAGGCAAGGCTTGGGTTTGAGGTAGTCGGGAACGGTTATCAAGGGGTGTTCAACTCACCCCCCCGACACGCGTGGCATGGCGCGGCGTGGCGCGGCGCGGCGCGGCATGGCGAGGCAGGGCAGGGGTTTGAGGAAGTTGGGACGTGGTTGCAATGGGCGAACTAACACCGAACAGTGTTGTTCAGGGTCTTCTCGCGTTAGGTCGTGAACTCGCGGAACTATCGAAGGACCTGGACCGCATCGAAATGAACGCCACGAATGCGCGAGAGGACTACACGCTGGCGCACGCTCGGGCGTTTCTGTCCGCGACGGGTCCGATGGACGTCCGCCGGTACACGGCGATCGAAGCGACCCACACGGAGCGGTTAGCAGCCGAGACAGCGGAATCGTTGATTCGTGGCAGGAAACGGCAACTAGATTCGTTGAAGGTCCGTATCGATGTTGGTCGTTCCGCTGCGGCCGCTTTACGAGCCGAGATCACCCTCGGCGGAATCCACTAAAAGGAAACTCGAAATGTCAACAAGTAGCGCGACCTTGGACCACGTCGGGGATCTAGACACCACCGGAGGTTTGGTGTTCCGGGTGGTGCGGGAAGACTTTACCGGCGCGGTGTCGTGGGTGGCGCGTAGTCTCCCGAACCGGCCGATCGTTCCGGTCCTCGCCGGGATTTTCATCACCGGCGACCAGAACGGGTTGACGATCCGCGGATACGATTACGAAACGTCAACAGAGGTACACATCCCGGCAGAGGTCAAATCCGCAGGGTCGGTGTTGGTGTCGGGTCGGTTACTCGCCGACATCGTCAAGTCCCTCCCTAGCAAACCAGTCCACGTCGCCACCGACGGCACCAGGGTCAATGTGACGTGCGGCAGCGCCAGGTTTTCCCTACCAACGATGCCAGTCGAGGACTACCCCACACTGCCCACCCTGCCCGACGAGACGGGTGTCGTGGCCGCTGCAACATTCAGTGAGGCTGTTGGTCAGGTAGCGGTCGCCGCCGGCCACGACGACACACTTCCGATGCTCACCGCGATACGGATGGAACTGTCCAACGACCGGATCGTGTTGGCGGCTACTGACCGGTTCCGGTTGGCGGTCAGGGAACTCCCATGGTTGGGGTCAGCGGACACATCAGTGTTGGTGCCTGCGAAAACATTGACCGACGCCGCGAAGATGAGTACCGACGGGACGGATATCCATTTGGCGCTCGGAGCTGGCACCACGGCAGGTAAGGAAGGACTGCTCGGTGTCCGCAATCAAGGTAAACGAAGCATGATGCGACTATTGGATGCGGAGTTCCCCAAGTTCCGTCAACTACTCCCCGCGGAACACACCGCGGTAGCGACAGTTGGTGTTGCTGAACTAACCGAAACGATCAAACGGGTCGCGCTGGTCGCCGAACGCGGAATGCAGATCCGAATGGACTTCCACGACAACACTGTGCGGGTGTTCGCCGGCGGTGATGATGCTGGTAGCGCCGAGGAAAACCTCGATGTCGAGTTCGCTGGGGAACCGTTGACGATCGGATTCAATCCGACGTTTCTGACAGACGGTTTGGCTTCGTTCAAGTCGGATCGTGTCACGTTCGGGTTCACAACCTCGGTGAAGCCGGCAGTGCTGTGGCCGACTAATGGCACCTATTCTGGTTCGGGTCCATTCCCGTCCGGTGCCACCGACCACCTGTACCTGCTGATGCCAGTCCGGGCACCCCAATGAACAGTTGCGATTGCCCACTTAACCCATTCCACCGCTGGAATTGTGAGTTGACACCGATGTGGGCGCAAACCATCCGGGCGTTGGACTGCAACCCGTGGCTGGTGTTTCAAAAACCAATCAATCCCGTATATCAAGACCCGTTTGTCCCCAGCAATAGTGCAGGTCCGTGCCAAGCTGGTTGCGACTGTTCTTGCTGCTACGGATACCCGGACGCGTCGTGTCATTGCTACGTGGACCCGTGTAATTGTGGGGACGACCGTGCCGCGCGTGACTACTCCACCGCCTAAAGGCGGCGGCTTCTCAGGAAGCTACTGCTCGCTGAAGGCTCAGTCCGAGCCCGAGGATGTTCTGTGCAGCGTTGGTGTCAGCGTGCGCGGAGTATCCGCACCGTTGGCACAGGAACGCTTCGCCGCAGCGGTTCTCGGCAGCCACATGCCCGCAGGCATGACAGGTGCGCGAGGTGTTGCGGGGGTTGACCTCAACGATTTCGACAACAGCTTCTTCCGCTTTCTGTCTGATCAGTTCGAGCAACACCCCCCAACCCGCGTCGAGGATGCTCCGGTTGAGACCGGATTTCTGGGCGACGTTTGTACCGGGTTCCTCCACGGTTCCCGCCGCCGAACGGGTCATGTTCCTGACCTTGAGGTCTTCTACCACGATCAGGTCGTAGGCGTTGACGTAGGAGCGGGCGACCTTGTGCAGGTGGTCTTTCCGAACGTCTTTGACCTTGTTGTGCAGGGCTGCCACGCGAGCTACGGCCTTGCGGCGTCTCTTCGATCCGCGCTTCTTGCGGGACAGGTCACGTTGAGCAACGGTGAGTTTGTCTCGGGCAGCCTGCAAGGGTCGGATATTGTCCACGAATCTGCCGTCACTGTCAGCGATCAGGTGAGTGACACCACGATCCAGCCCGACAGCAGCGTTGGTGAACGGCTTTGGCTGCACCGGAACATCGACACAGATCACGTTGACGTACCAGTGCCGACCCTGCCTGGTAACCGAGAACTGCTTGATCGTGCCCCGCACCGGACGGTGGAGCTTCACCTTGACGTATCCGATGCCCTGCATCCGAACCTTGTCTCCGAGCCACTTTCCGCCGTCGCCCTCAATGAAGGTAGCGGTGTCGAATCGGCGGCAGGACCGGAACCGTGGGTAACCGGGCTTTTCGCCCTTCTTGATACGGGAGAAAAACGCGGCGAACGCCTTGTCCAGGCGGCGCAGTGTCTGCTGCTGGGAAGAGAACGACCATCGACCCTGCCCGAGCGGATCAGCCTGACGAATGTCTTTCAACTGGCTGGACTGCATCCCGTACCGCACCGAGGTACCGCGCATCCGGTAGGCGTCACGTCGTTCCTGAAGGGCGGCGTTGTAGATGTCGCAATGATCGCGGAGCATCTCACCGAGTGCCGTGTTCTGTCGGCTCGTCGGGTACAGGCGGTAACGGAAGACGCGGTTCATTCAGTTGCCCTTGCGCCAGGGACGCTCGTACTGGGTGTCGATGTACCTCTGAACGGTGTCGGCACTGACCGCCCCCACGGATGCCACGAAGTAGGAACGCGACCACAAGGTGGGGAGCCTGGATCGCAGCGACGGAAACTCCTGCCGCAGAGTGCGCGAGGTGAACCCCTTGAACTGGTTGGCGGCGAAAGATGGCGAGTCCTTCGGACTAGTCTTCACAAACAGATGCACGTGGTCAGGCATCACCTCCAAGGCGATGATCTTCCAACCGTGCTCATCAGCTTTGAGTCGGATCAGTTCGTTGCAGCGTGCCGCGATGTCACCGACGAGAACCTGACGGCGGTACTTGGGGCACCACACGATGTGATACCCGATGTCCCAGACGCCGCCCGGTCCGGTAGTAACTGCACGCTTCACAACTACGAGTATACACACGCGGAGTGCATAATGCCCAGGAGTGCTGCCCAGATTCCCCTGTCGCCTAAATGCGACAGTCCCCTCGGGGCTCGCTGATGGACGCGTTGAAGGGTGACAAGTCCGGGGCGTCTGGTCGGATAGCGGCCGGTGGCGAGTTCGTGACGTCGTTGACGGCGCGGATCGCGCGGGATCCGCAGCGGAGGATTGCTGCGGAGAAAGGACTGAAGGTGCGTCGTATGACCTGCAATAGGTGGTTGGTGGAGTGGTCGGATGACCGGACTCCCGCTGAGGCGATTGTGGAGAAGTTGCTCGCCGATGACGACCTGGCCCGAACCGTCTACAAACGCCTGCATTCCAAAAATGTTGCCAACGCAGCGAAGGATAAGCGCAGGTCAACGCCATGATTGAGCACGAAAACCTTGAGGTACTGTCGGTTGCGCAGGCGTCTGAACTGACTGGAACTCCGGTCCGCACCATCCGATGGGCGATCCTCCACAACCGACTACCAGCACAAAAACTCGGAGCAGGTTTCTACATCATCCGCCGCGACGACCTCACAACCTGGCATACGACGCGGAGGACATAATGCCCAGGAGTGTTGCACCGATTCTCCAGTCGCTTAAGGCGAACTCCGGGCTTACGTGGGATCAACTCGGCAAAGTGTTCGGTGTATCGCGGCGTGCTGTGCACATGTGGTCCAACGGAGGGCGGCTTAACGAGTCGAACGCTCGCCGGCTGCGCGAGTTCAGCGCCATCGTCAAAGAGGTTCAGGCGTCCATCCAAGGCGCAACACCAGACGACGTGCGCGCGAGACTCCTCGACGTCGGCTCTGATGGGGTGAGTGTCGTGGACCGTCTCCGGCGGGAAAGGTCATCGGGTCCTACCTGGGGAATGCCGGTAGGCCCGGAGCGCTTAGTTGATGCTATCCGCGAACCGGCTAGGATGCCGGCTAGGATATGAACGCGGTCTCGCATAAGGAGTGGCCATGGCTGTTCACCTAACAACATCGGCAGATCAGTTGGCTGCCGCGGTCAACAAAGTGCGCCATTCCCGCCACCACCCTGACTGCCGATGCGGTGTGTACCGCAAATCCGGCGCACCGTATTGCAGCACCGAAGAATGGCAATTCAGCAACCTAGTCGACCGGATCCTGTCGGCGATGCAGCGCGGAGCGATGTAGGTGCGTATCGTTTTCTACGGCAATTTCAGGGTGTCGCACAGTTCGGAAACACATCATGCGGCGACGCTCGAATTGTTGGGCCATGACGTGATCCGGTTGCAGGAACCGTCCACACCAGTACCACAGATCGCGGAACAGGCCCTAGCAGCGGATCTGTTTGTGTGGATCCACACCCACGGATGGAACACCCCAGGAATGGATGGATTACTGGAGCGGTTGCGGGAGAAACGTGTCCCGTCGATCACCTACCACCTGGACCTATGGATGGGGTTGCATCGGCAACGCGACATGCTCCGCGACGCGTACTGGAACATCGACCACTTTTTCACTGTCGACCAGCTCATGGCGGACTACTTGAACGCCAACACACCTGTCCGTGGCCATTTCATCCCGGCCGGAGTGTTCGGACCGGAATGCTACATTTCCGATCAACCCAGCGTGCATGGCAACGATGTCGTGTTCGTGGGGTCACGCCGCTACCACCCGGAGTGGCCGTGGCGACCGAAGCTCATCGACTGGCTACGCAACACGTACAGGTCACGGTTCACCCATGTCGGTGGCGACGGAGACACCGGCACCCTGCGCGGTGACGCTTTGAACCGGATGTACGCAAACAGTAAAGTCGCGATCGGGGACACCCTGTGCATGAACTTCGACTACCCGTACTATGCGAGCGACCGCCTATTCGAGGCACCTGGGCGGGGAGCTATGCAAATCTTCCCCCGCATCAAAGGTGTCGATGAGTGGTTCACCGATGGGGAACATCTACGGTTCTTCGAGTTCGGTGACTTCGACGGGTTGAAAACTATCATCGACCACTACCTGGAACATGATGCGGAGCGTGAACGGATCCGCCTAGCCGGACATGAGCATGTCCGCGCGAACCACACCTACACCGACCGGTGGCGATCGATACTCAACGAAGTCTTCTAAAACCAAACCAAAATTGGAGAACTGATGGCTACCCTGACCAGTCCCGATGGGACTCACCACTTCACCACACGAAACCAAACCGTAGGGGAACGACCAGACCTCGTCGTGGCCGAATCATTCCTAGAAAACGTGTACCGCATCCATCATGAAAACTTCCAAGACACCGGGATCCTCATCGACATAGGCGCGAACATTGGGGTGGTCACCGTCCACGCACTGACCCTCGGCGCCAAACATGTACTGGCGGTAGAACCCGAACCTCACAACCTTCAATACTTGGACACGAACCTCACCGGCAACAATGTGCACAACCAGGTCACTGTCGTCGCCGCCGCTGTATCTGACACTCCAGGTACAGGGTGGATCAGCGACGAATACACCCACTCATCGCTTGTCCGCCGGACCAGTGGAACCACCAAAACGCGGGTGTTTTCCCTGAAAACCTTGTACGACTACAACAACATCACCGCGTGTGATGTCCTGAAGATCGACGTTGAAGGAGGCGAGTACGCCATCATCGCCGGCGCCGACCAGGAAACCTTGACCCGCGCCGCGTACATCACTCTCGAATTCGATGCCGCCGACGACGCCACGTTCGGGGCGATGGTCACGAAACTCGCGAAGGACTTCCACATCGAGATCCTTGGCAGCCCGGAACGAGGCGGCTACATCTACGCCCACAGATACCCAAAATGCACATGGGCTTAAAAAGCACGTAGCCTGCTGATCGCGGACGCTGCCTGCTGCGGGCATACCCCGTTCCCGATTATCCGCAACTTAGCGACCCTGGACATATCGGTGATGTCGGATACCCACCCTTCTGGCCATCCCATCATCCACTCTGAGAACGCAGGGTTTAGACTCTGGTTTCCTTTAGAGTTCAGGGTGGTTGGGTCTGGGGCCACCCGGAACAATGACTCCCACCGTTGGATAGCCGGTAGGTACTTACCCCACTGGTTGCCGATTCTGATGATGCGGGTCTCGGTATCGTCCATGCGTTCTGGGCGGGATAACTGGCTGGGACCGCCGTCCCCATCGGAACGGCGTGGTGTCGGCAGCAGTGCACCCGTCAGGCTGGTCGCGTCCTTCCGCTGATTGTGTCCCTTCCCGTCCCGCGAGGTTGGTGTGGGCAGTAACGCTAAGTCTCCCCGACGAACTCCATCACTATCGCCGACAGCAGCGGCTTTCCCGAAGACTTCCGCATCCATCAAACGCAAACTGGTGTGGGCAACAATGAACACCCGCTCTCGCCGGTGAGGAGCTCCGACGCTGGAAGCGGATAAAGTTGTCCATTGCGCGTCATACCCGAGGTCGGCCAAGTCTCCGAGAACGGCTCCGGCAGCTCGGAGAACAGATCTACCTGGTCGGTCTCCCAAAGCTGAGTCACTGGATTCCACCGCGCGGTATGCCTGGGCACTGAGTAGTCCTCTCACGTTTTCAATCACAACGAATCGTGGCCGCAAAGCATCTATAGCGGTAGCGAACATGGACCACAAACCTGACCTGGTTCCATCTTTCAGCCCACTCCGAAGGCCAGCAACGCTCACTTCCTGACATGGAAACCCACCGCACAGCACGTCCACCGCCGGCACCGTAGACCAGTCGACACGGCTGATGTCGCCGAGGTTCGGCACACCCGGGAATCTCAACGCCAACACTTTCGATGCCGCCACATCAATTTCGGAGTGCCACACAATGTCACCGCCGAACACCTTTCGCACGGCAATATCTAAACCACCGGCCCCGGAGAACACCGATCCGACAGCAACAAAAGACATGTCATGCACTATACAGCAGTGTATAGTGTGGTTATGTCTGAAATGCGTATCGGTCTCATCGCCCGCGCTGACTCCAGAGGATTAGGTGTCCAAACCAAAGCGTTCCACGACAACATGGCCCCAGCGAAAACCATGGTCATCGACTGCCCGTCACAGAAACCGTTGCCGCTGCACCACGACTGGTACCCGGACGCCACATGGATCAACGGCCTACCCACCGCACACGACTTTAACCACTGGATACCCGGTCTAAATGTGGTGTACACCGCGGAAACCGGGTATTCCCGCTGCCTATGGGACATCGCACGCCAACATGATGTGCGAACAGTGCTCCACGCCAACTACGAATTCCTTGACCGTAGAGATACCCCAACCGTGTGGGCGGCACCATCCCCCTGGCATTTCGAGGACTTCCCCACCGGGACAGTGTACTTACCGGTACCCATCACCCGGAACCCGAACCATTGGCCCCGGACACAAAACCGGTTCCTGCACATCGTCGGCCGACCCGCGATCCATGACCGAAACGGAACAATCGATCTACTCAACGCCCTGCGGTACATCCAATCAGATGTGACGGTAACGATCCTCTGCCAAGAACCCGGCTATGTCGGTTGGCTCACCGGTGAGCACAACATCAAAACACCCAACAACGTGACCCTCATCGTGGACAACTCCGGCGACATCCCCAACAACAACGACCTATACATCAATCAGGACGTCCTGGTCATGCCACGCCGCTTCGGTGGCCTCTCACTACCCGTAAACGAGGCACTCGGATCAGGTATGCCGGTCATCATGCCGGACATCAGCCCGAACAACCGATGGCTACCCCACGCGTGGCTCGTCCCCGCATCCCCGACCCATGACTTCATGGCGAAAACCAGGATCACCGTCCACGAAACAGACCAGCAGGCGTTAGCCGCGAAGATCGACCACTTCGCGACCGATCCCGTGTTCTTCCAGCAACAAGCCGAACGCGCCAACGAATTCTCGGTGTCGATGTCATGGGACGCACTACGCCCCAACTACCTAAAAGCACTTAACACACCTAGAGAACTGATATGACGAATCGTGATTCGTGGGGCAAAGACCCTAATAAATGGGTGATTCACAAATCATCATTTGGATCGTGGTGGTGTCTTTTCCCGCCGAACGATAACGACATGATCCGAGCAACCACGTTTGACGAGGCGCGAGAAACATTCAAGGCACTAACCAGAACACTGCCCAAGAGGACAGTTTGTTGATAGCGGTAGGAATCGTGGCGCACGAATCCCGCATCGAACACGCCACCAAACTAGCCACAAACACCAACGCCACCATCATCAACATCGACGACGGCACCCTCGGCTGCACCAGAAATCACTGGGAAACCTGGAACAAACTCACCAAACACGCCACCAACTGGTCCGTCGTCCTAGAAGACGACGCACTACCAATACCAAACTTCCCACACCAACTCAACAACATGCTCACCCACACCCCAGCACCTATCACCGGCCTGTACCTCGGCACATCCCGCCCACCACAACACCAAAAATGGATGACCACAGCGATCCGCACCGCATACAAAACCGGCACATGCTACACACCACCCGCACCAGCCCTATTCCACGGTGTCGGGACAGCGATCCGCACCAACCTCATCCCAGACATGCTCGCCCACATCAAAACGACACTCCTACCCATCGACGAAGCAATCAGCTCCTGGGCCCGAGCCCGCGGCCACCAAATCGTCTACAGTGTCCCCTCAATCATCGACCACGCCGACATCCCCACCCTCGTACAGCACCGAGACAACACACCACGCACCGACCAACGCCGAGCACACCACACCGGCGGACGACTCACCTGGCACACACCATGAGCTGGACGGGGAAAGCACCCAACGGTCACAGGTGGGGAAAAGTCCGCCGACAAGTACTCAACCGTGACGACGGACTATGCCAACTCCGCCACCCCGGATGCACCATCGACGCCACCGAAGTACACCACCTATACGGCGTGAACAAACACCAAGGCCGCGACTCCGAAGACGCAATGAACCCAGACACCTGCATCTCGGTCTGCACCCAATGCCACAGTGTCGAAACGAAACGCCAAGCCACATTCGGACGGCACGGACAACGCAAACGACCAACACCAAAACACCCATCCGAAGGATAATCAATTTGAAAACGTACCTTGCTGGCCCGATGACCGGATATCCAGAGTTCAACTATCACGCGTTCACGCAAGCCACCGCAGTGTTGCGAGCACATGGCGCCGACGTCATCAGTCCCCACGAGATGCACGACAACGGTGCTCGATACGACGACATACAGACATACGAGTGGTATCTACGCGCTGCCTTGAGCGCACTAATCAACTACTGCGACGAAATTGTCCTGCTACAAGGTTGGGAACAATCACGCGGGGCATCACTTGAACGCCATGTAGCGGATGTATTGGGAATGCGGATCATTGAGTTTAAGGACCTCGATCCACAACTACAAAAGGAAATCAGTAATGAATGACATCCCAGACGTAACCATCACCAGCAGCTCCGTGCTATTCAACGGTAAGGAAATACCGTGGCCAATAGCCGAAGGCGGAATGACTGTGATACCTGGAGGAGCTGACGCCGCCAACAAACTAGTCATCGAGTTCATCGTCGGCAACATCAGCATCACCGCGGACTACACAACCAGAGGGATCAGTTAATTGACAAAAACATGCGGACTGGCAGCAACATATCGGAGTGGATGCCGTTGCGAACCATGCAAATTGGCACATAACGCCAGAATCCGAAAATACTATCAAAAACGCCAGAAGGAAACTCCTGGGTGGACAAATAAAAAGACGGAACGGCGTTCCTGCGAGAGATGTGGCACTACGTATTTAGTTCGGAGTGATCATGCGAGTAAGTTTTGCGGAGTTGCGTGTGCTGTTCGAGCGCGGTTTGCTAGGTATGAAAACACTGCCGTTGTCCTGTATCGCCGTCCACCTATGTGGATGCACCGCTACAAGTCAAAAGAGCTCACAATTATGCGCACAATAATTTGGGTATCTGGATCATGTCAGATATGCGGAACAAACTTCGTATCATCTAATACCACCAACAGAACATGTTCTTCAGAATGCGCAAAATCGTTTAGATATGAATATAAAAAGAAAAAGCAAAATATGGATAGAAAAACATTAGATGGTCGAAGGAAAAGGAGAATTTCGAAAGATCGCCGCCGAGCACGGCAACATAATGCATATGTCGGGGATGTCGTCAGAAGCCAAATCTACGAACGCGACGGGGATAGATGCTGGATATGCGAAGAACAGACCGACCCTAACGTCGTTGTGCCACACCCAAACGCACCAACTATCGACCACATCATCGCACTAGCAGTGGGCGGCACCCATGAGCCGAAAAATTGCGCAACCGCATGCTTCAGATGCAACGCAATCAAAGGCGATAGAGACGTTGAGTTTGCTAGGGAACGGATCGGACTATGATCAGTCAATAACCATCAAGTTTGCTGCCATACGCATAACCCCTGGTGGCGGGGGTGTCCAGCGTTGCTATGCGC